>OCZT010000955.1_pt1 | contig 29575 bp, 28 predicted proteins | sample 1539031 | NCBI WGS metagenome assembly OCZT01 (sample SAMEA3539308, study PRJEB22396) | soil metagenome | biome: tundra; feature: field; material: soil | place: USA | collected 2010-05 | depth 0.15 m | reverse complement strand
GTCGGCCTCGACAATGTCGACATCCAGGCCTGCCGCGAGCGCGGGATCGACGTCAAGAACACGCCGCGCGCGTCCTCGGTCGCCGTGGCGGAGCTCACGATGGCGCTCATGCTCGCCGTCCCGAACCGCCTCGTCGAGGGGCACACCGGCCTCAAGCAGGGGCGCTTTCTCAAGAAGGAGCTCAAGCGCACCGAGCTCTTCGGCAAGACGCTCGGCCTCGTCGGCGCCGGCCTGATCGGCACGGAGGTCGCGCGGCGGGCCCAGGCCTTCGGGATGAAGGTCATCGCCTACGACCCGCAGATCGCGAATCACGCCCTCGCCGAGCTCGTGGACGACCTCGACGAGCTCTTCCAGCGCGCCGACTTCGTGAGCTTCCACGTCCCGGCGACGGCCGAGACGCGCGGCCTCTTGAACGAGCACACGATCGCCAAGATGAAGGACGGCGTCGTGATCGTGAACACGGCGCGCGGCTCGATCGTCGTGGAGGCGGACGTGGCGCGGGCGCTCGAGTCGGGGAAGGTGCGCGCCTACGCGACGGACGTCTTCCTGAGCGACCCGCCCGACCCGAACAGCCCGCTCCTCTCCGCGCCGAACGTCCTCATGACGCCGCACCTCGGCGGCTCCAGCCGCGAGAACCTCCTCAGGATCGGCGACAACGTCGTCGACCTCCTCGGGAAATGGCGGAAGATGCATACCGCCTTCCCGGTGGCCGACCTCGGCACGACCATGATCGAGGCCGTGGTCGTCAACGTGAAGTAGCGGGCCGCCGTCAGCGCTTCGCGCCGGGGCCGAGGAGCGGCTGCCCGGGGCGCTCCGCCGTGATCTTCCCATCGTCCACGACGAGCCTGCCGTTCACGGCGACGTACGGGAACCCCTTGGAGTAGTGGAGCGGGTCGGCATACGTCGAGACGGGCTTCACGAGGACCGGATCGAACGCGACGACATCGGCACTCAGCCCGACCTTGAGCGTCCCGCGGTCCTTGAGTCCGGCCCTCGCGGCCGAGAAAGAGGTCATTTTCCGAACGGCTTCCTCCAAGGTCAGGAGCCTCTCGTCGCGCACGTACGTGCCGAGAATGCGCGCGGTCGAGGCCCAGGCGCGGGGATGGGATTTTTCTTCCGAGTAGATCCCGTCCGTGGCCGCGGCGCCGGAGTCCGTACAGAAGGCGACGAAAGGATCCTTGAGCGCCGTCCGGACATCGTCTTCGCTCATCATGAACAGGATGCAGGAGGAGTTCGCGCGGTCGGCGAGGACGATGTCCATGAGCGCGTCGCGGGGATCCTTCTTCATGAGAGCGCCGATCTCCTCCAGTGTGCCGCCCTCGTACTTCTTCAGGGCGGGGTCGAGAACGGCTGACAGCATGACGCCGGAGCCGCCGCCCGAGCCGTACCACTGGTTCTCCCAGGCCGGCGTGTCTTCGGCCATCTCGTTGCGGATGCGCGTCCTCATCGCGGGGTCGCGGAGGCGCGCGAGGAGCCGCTCGCGGCCGCCCTCGCGCACCCAGGGGGGAAGGCAGGCGTCGAGCCCGTTCGACGCGGCGTTCCACGGGTACTGGTTCGCGGCGACGTCCAGGCCCGCGGCGCGGGCCGACGCGAACGCGGCGAGGATCTTCGGCATCGTGCCCCAGTTGCGGCGGTAGGCCGCCTTGATGTGCCACACGTTCGCCGGGATCTTCGCCTCGCGGGCGATTCGGAAGACCTCCGCGAGCGACGCCTCGATGCGGTTCCCTTCGGAGCGCTGGTGGGTGAAGTACACGCCCCCGCGGGACGCGGCGACCTTCGCGCAGGCGATGATCTCGTCCGTGGAGTTGTAGAGGTCCGGCACGTACTGGAGCGATGTCGAGAGGCCGAGCGCGCCGTCCTCCATGGCCTGCGCGACGAGCGCCTTCATCCGCTCCACTTCGGTCGGTCCCGCGCGCCGGTCTTCCATCCCGACGACCATCCGCCGCAGCCCGCCGAGGCCCACGAACGTGCCGAGGTTGATCGTGGGCGGTGTGCGCCGGAACCGCATGAAATACGTGAGGAGCGACGACCAGTCCGGCCTGAGACCGTAGTGGCGGTACGTGTCTTCGTTGCTCTTGAGGAGCGTCTCGTCGAGGGGAGCGATGGACTCGCCTTCGCCGGTGACTTCCGTCGTGATCCCCTGCGTGATCTTCGAAGCCGCGCGCCGGTCGACGAGGGCGTTGTACTCGGACTGGCCGAGGAGGTCGATGAATCCGGGCGAGACGACGAGACCGGTGGCGTCGATCCGGCGACGCGCACGGGCGATCCGGTCCGGCGCGAGCTCGCCGACGGCGGCGATGAGGCCGCCGCGGACGGCGACGTCCGCGCGGAAGGCCGCGGCGCCGGTGCCGTCCACGACGCGGCCGCCCGTGAACACGAGGTCGTCCCCGGAGGGAGCGGCTCCACCAAAAAGAAAAAAGGCCGCGATTGGCAGGATCGCAGCCCCGAAAAGTCGAGTCATGTCGCGGGCGCCCGTGCCGCCCACCCGCATCGAGGTCAGCGGGGGCCGCGAGGGCCGCGCGCGTCGTCGGTCTTCGGACGGGCCTCGTTGACGCGGATGGTCCGGCCGTCGTGCTGCGAGCCGTTGAGCGCCTGGATCGCCTTCTGGGCGTCCGCATCGCTCATTTCGACGAAGCCGAAGCCCTTGGAGCGGCCCGACTCGCGGTCCGCGACGACCGTGGCCGACTCGACGGCGCCGTGGGGTTCGAAGAGAGTCCGGAGGGAGGAATCGTTCACACCATAGGAGAGGTTGCCGACGTAAAGTTTCATCCCCGAATTTCCTTTCAGCGACGGGTCCGATCGATGGGAAAAGTCTAGCACGGGCGGCATGCGCCGGGCGTTCGGGTGAGGGATACTGCGCCCATGGCACGCCTCCGTCCGTTCTCGTCCGGCCGCCCCACGCGCTCGCTCGCGGCGCGCGTCGCCTCCGTCCCCTACGACGTCGTGGATACCCGGGAAGCCCGCGCGCTCGCGGCCGGCAACCGGCAGTCCTTCCTGCACGTCTGCCGCCCGGAGATCGACCTCCCCGAAGACACGGACATCCACGCACCCGCCGTTTACGCGAAGGGCCGCGAGAATCTCGACCGCTTTTACGCGGACGGCACGCTCGTGGGCGATCCCGTGCCCCGGCTCTTGGTCTACCGGCAGACGTGGAAGGGGCGCAAGCAGGACGGCCTCGTCGCGGCCTGTTCGGTCGACGACTACGACACGGACGTCATCCGCAAGCACGAGAAGACGCGGCGCGACAAGGAAGACGACCGTGTTGCCCACCTGCTCGCGCAGTCCGCCCATGCCGAGCCCGTGTTCCTGACGTACCGCGCGACGGACGCGATTTCCGCCCGTGTCGGGCGCGTGACCGCGGTGCCCCCGGAGTTCGACTTTGAAGCGCCGGACGGGGTCCGCCACACGCTCTGGATCGTGTCGGAGTCCGACGTCGCGTTCTTTACGGCGGCCTTCGCCGCCGTGCCGCTGCTCTACGTCGCCGACGGGCACCACCGCTCGGCGTCGGCGTCGCGCGCGCGGGCCGCGCTGAAGGAAAAGCTCGGGTCGCTTCCCGACGAGCATCCGGTCAACTGGTTTCCCGCGGCGATCTTCCCGGATCGCGAGCTCGCGATCCTTCCGTACAACCGGGTCGTGAAGGATTTAGGGGGACTGGGGAAAGAAGATTTTCTGCGAAAGGTGCGCGAGCGGTTCGACGTGCGGCCCGCCGAAGCGCCCGAGCCGCGCCGCCGCGGGCAGTTCTCTCTCTTTTTCGAAGACGTTTGGCAGACCCTCACGCCTCGCGAGCCGATCGCGGTTTCCGACCCGGTCGCCTCCCTCGACGTCTCGATCCTCCAGGACCGCCTCCTCGGTCCCGTCCTCGGCATCGGCGACCCGCGGACGGACCCCCGCATCGACTTCGTCGGTGGGATCCGGGGGACGGGCGAGTTGGAGGAGCGCGTGAAGTCGGGGCGCGGTGCGCTCGCCTTCGCGATGTACCCGACGCAGATCTCCGACGTCATGGCGATCGCGGACGCGGGCGTCACGATGCCGCCGAAGTCCACGTGGTTCGAGCCGAAGCTTCGCTCGGGTCTCTTCGTGCACCGATTCTGAGGTCCCGAATGAAGATTCTCGTCGCCGATGCGTTCGAAAAGTCCGGGCTCGACGGCCTCGCCGCCCTCGGCTGCGAGGTCCTCTACGAGCCGAAGCTCGAGGGCGCGGCGCTCGGCGCGCGCCTCGCCGAAACGGGGGCCGAGGTGCTCGTGGTGCGGGGCACAAAGGTCGGAGCCCCGGAGATCGAGGCCGCTTCCGGACTCGCGCTCATCGTACGCGCGGGCGCGGGCGTGAACACGATCGACATTCGGGCTGCCTCGGCGCGCGCGATCGCGGTCTCGAACTGCCCGGGCAAGAACGCGATCGCCGTGGCCGAGCTGACGTGGGGACTCATCCTCGCCCTCGACCGAAGGATCGTCGAGCAGGCGAACGACCTGCGCGCGGGAATCTGGAACAAGGCGCTGTACGGGAAGGCTCGCGGCCTCGCGGGCCGCACGCTCGGCGTCGTCGGCCTCGGGGCGATCGGCCTCGAGGTCGTCGCGCGCGCGAAGGCCTTCGGGATGCCGGTCGTCGCCTGGAGCCGCTCGCTGGACGACGACCGCGCGTCCCGACTCGGCGTCGCGCGCGCCGACTCGGTCCACGCGCTCGCGGCCGCGTCCGACGTCGTGACCGTGCACTGCGCGCTCACGAAAGAGACGAAGGGCATGCTCGACGCGAAGTTCTTCGAGGCCATGAAGCCGGGCGCGTTCTTCGTGAACACGAGCCGCGGCGACGTCGTGGACCAGCCGGCCCTCGAGGCCGCCATCGCGGAAAAGGGGCTCCGCGCCGGCCTCGACGTCTTTGCGAAGGAGCCGGCCGGTGGCACCGGCGCCTTCGAGGACGGGATCGCGCGTCTCCCGGCGGTCATCGGGACGCACCACGTCGGCGCCTCGACCGAGCAGGCGCAGAACGCGATTGCGGAGGAGACCGTGCGCATCGTTGCGGCGTTCGCCTCGACGGGGGACGTTCCGAACGCCGTGAATCTCGCGAGTCGCACGCCCGCGACGCACGTCCTGTCCGTTCGTCACCGCGACCGGATCGGCGTACTCGCGCACGTCTTTGGCGTGCTGCGCGCGGCGGGAATCAACGTCGAAAAGACGGAGAACGTCGTCTTCGCGGGTGCCGAGGCGGCCTGCGCGCAAATCCAGGTCGGATCGGCGCCGCAGGCCGGGGTGCTGGAGGAAATCCGGGGCTGCGCGGACGTGCTCTCGGTTTCGGTGCGAGCGGTCTGAGCGCCTGCGTGTGCCGCGCGGCGGGCGTAAGGCCTTCTCCGGCATAATGGGGTGGAAGAACGTGCTCGAACCGCTTCCCGCGAAAACTCTCCTGGACTACTTCCGCTTCGCAGCCTCCAGCGGAAAGGCGGAACTTCTCGTTTCCAAGATCGGCGGGTCCTGGACGCCGCTTTCGGCGGCGGAGTTCGCCGAGCGCACCGAGGGGCTCGCTCTCGGCCTCGCGCTTCTCGGGGTCGACCGGGAGGATCGGGTCGCGATCCTTTCCGAGAACCGGCCCGAGTGGCCGATGGCGGACTTCGCGGCGCTTTCGCTCGGCGCGCTGACCGTGCCGATCTACACGAGCTATCTCGCGCCGCAAGTCGAGTACATCCTGCGCGACTCCCTCGCCAAGGTCGCCTTCGTCTCGAACGCGATCGAGCTTCAGAAGGTCGTGGACGTCCGCGATCGATGCCCCGAGCTCAGACACGTGATCGTCCTCGACCACGTGCCGTGGAGCGCGGGAAAGGCCACGCCCTTCGAGACCGTCGTCCAGAAGGGTCTCGCGGCACTGCGCGCCGACCCGGGCGCCTTCGAAGAGCGCGCGTCGGCCGTCCTCCCGGGCGATCTCGCGACGATGATCTACACGTCCGGCACCACGGGAGAGCCCAAGGGCGCCATTCTCACCCACAAGAATTTCGTGTCGAACGTCTCGGCGTGCTCGGCGCTCTTCGACGTCGATGGCGACACGGTGGCCCTCTCGTTCCTGCCCCTCTCGCACGTGTTCGAGCGCATGGTCGACTACCTCTATTTTTCGCGTGCCGCGACCGTCACGTACGCCGAGTCGATCGACAAACTCTCGGAGAACTTCGCCGAGGTGAAGCCCCACTGCTTCGCCGCCGTGCCGCGCGTCTACGAGAAGATGCTCACGCGTGTCCAGGCTGCCGTCGACAAGGCTCCGGCGCTCAGGCGCGCGATCTTCTCGTGGGGCGTGAAGACGGGGGCCCGGCGCCTCGCGATCCTCGACGCGGAGAAAGTGCCGGGGGTTTTTCTCCGGCTCAAGTACGCGCTCGCTGATCGGCTCGTCTTCGGGAAGATCAAGGCCCGCCTCGGGGGCCGCTTCCGCTTCGCCATTTCGGGGGGCGCGCCCCTTTCGCGGGAGGTGGCGGCGTTCTTCCTCGGCGCCGGCGTGGAAGTCTACGAAGGCTACGGTCTCACGGAGACGAGCCCCGTCCTCGCCTGCAATCGTCCCGGCGAATGGCGCCTCGGCACGGTCGGGCGCGCGATCCCGGGCGTCACGCTGCGGCTCGCCGCAGACGGCGAGGTGCTCGCCAAGGGGCCGAACATCATGGAGGGCGGCTACTGGCGGAAGAGCGAGGAAACGGCGAAGGTCTTCGACGAGGACGGGTGGTTCCGGACGGGGGACATCGGCTCCTTCGACGCGGAAGGCTTTCTTTCGCTCACGGACCGCAAGAAGGAAATTCTGATCAATGCGTATGGCAAGAACATCGCGCCGGCGCCGATCGAAGCCGCGCTGAAATCGGTGCGGTACATCTCGTCGGCCGTGCTCATTGGCGACCGCCAGAAGTTTCTCTCGGCCCTCATCGTCCCGAACTTCGAGAAGCTCGAGAGCTGGGCGCACGCCTCGGGCGTGACGTTTCGCGATCACGACGAGCTCGTGAAGGACCCGAAGGCCCTTTCGCTCATCCGGCAGGCGATCGACATCCTGAACGGAGACGAGCCCCACGAACGCCAGATCCGCGCCTTCACGCTCCTCACGGACGACTTCACGATCGAAGGCGGCGAGCTGACGCCCACGATGAAGATCAAGCGCCGCGTCATCGCCGAGAAGTACCGGGACGTCATCGAAAGCATGTACCGAGACGCGGAAAGCGGCGGCAGCGCGTCCGAAGCCGGCCCGGCCGGCGCCTGACCTTCAGCGGCGCGCCGCGAGGAGCGCCGCGATCCGGGCGAGGGCGCGGCGGCTGCCGGGCTCGTTCATCTTCTCCGCGGCCTCGGCGAGCGTGAACCAGCGCAGGTCGATGGACTCGGCGGCGTCGCGGTGGATGGCCCCGGGCACCAGAGTCGCGAGCGCGTAGCGCACGTCGTGGTGAAGGTGGGGAGGCTCGCCTTTGCCGGCGGGGATCGGATGGACGTCGAGGTCGAGAATCTCGTCCGACAGGAGCACGAGATCGCGCAGCCCCGATTCCTCCGCCGCTTCCCGGAGCGCGGTCGCCCGGGGGTCGTGCTCGCCCTCGTCATGGCCGCCCAGCTGCAGCCAGGCATCGAGACGCCGGTGGTGGTGCAGGAGGACGAGTCCCGTCGCGGGGCAGACGACGAAGGCGCTGCCGGTGACGTGCCCGGGCGTGAACATATGCCGCGAGAAGCACGCGGCCTCCCTCTCGACGAGGCGGAGGATGGAGTCGCGGTCCTTGGCTTCGTCAGCGTCGGCCGGGGCGTGTCTCCTGAGGGCGAGAGATAGAGCCGCCCGGGCCGGGTCGGAGGGGCCAGGAGCCGTCACGCGCGCGACCTTACAGCACGCATCCGGATCGGGCATCATCCCCGGCATGACGATGACGTTCGACCGGCCCATGCTCACTGTTTTCTGCGGCGCGCGGCCGGGCCTCTCTCCGGTGCACGCGGAAGACGCCGCCGCGATCGGGCGCGCGATCGCCTGCGTCGGAGCGGGACTCGTCTACGGCGGCGGCCGAGTCGGGCTCATGGGCGTCCTGGCGGATGCCGCGCTCGAAGCAGGCGCTCCCGTCTATGGCGTCATTCCCGCGGGCCTTGCGGCGAAGGAGATCGCGCACGGCGGGCTCACGCAGCTCGAGATCGTCGCGACGATGCACGAGCGGAAGGCCCGGATGGCGGAGTTGGCGAGCGGCTTCCTCGCGCTCGCGGGCGGGTTTGGAACGCTGGACGAGTTCTTCGAGATCGTCACGTGGCGCCAGCTCGGCCATCATGAGCGGCCGATCGTCCTCTACAACGGGTCCGGCTACTTCGACCCGCTTCTCGCCGCCCTCAAGCACGTGGCGGACGAGGGGTTCGCGCGGGACGGCGCCGAATACTTCACCGTGGAGACGGAGCCCGTGGCTGCGGTCCGGCACGCGCTCGACGGCGGGGAGCGCCCTCAGGCGGCTCGATGGCCCGGACGCCCCTGAACGCGCGCGGGCGCGCGCTCGGGCTCTCGGTCGCCGCCGCGTTCGTCCTCGTCGCGGGCACGGCCGAGGAGCGCACGTTCGGAACCGTGACGGACGAGCAGCAGATGCTCTACACGGCCGTTTCGATCGCGACGACCGGCGAGATCGGGATGGCGCGCGGGCAGACGTTCGCGATCCCCCGGCCGGGCGGCGACGCCGTGTCGCCCTACGGCATGGGCCTGTCGCTTCTCGAAGTGCCGTTCGCTCTCGCCGCGGGCCCCTGGGAGGCGCGGTTCGGCGCGCGCACCTCGCAGTCTCTGTTCGTGCTCCTGCAGGTCCTGCTCGTGACGGCCGCGGCCACCGGGGCGGGCCTCCTCGCCGGAACGCTGGGCGCCGGGGGCTTCGGGCAGGCCCTCGCCGTCCTCGGGACGGCCGTGGGCTCGCCCCTCTGGGCCTACACGGCCTGCGGATTCACCGAGCCGCTCCAGGCGGTCTGCCTCGTGTTCGGCGTGACGTTCGCGGTCCGGGCCGTCCGGGCGGAGGGCCGCGAGGCGACGTGGCTCGCCTCGGCCGCGGGGTTCGCGGCGGGCTGGCTCGTCCTCACGAAGGTCGTCAACCTGCTCTTCCTTCCGCTGCCGCTCCTGCCGCTCGTCGCCGGCGCGTGGCCTCCGTCGCGGGAGCGCGTCCGGACCTGGTGCGCCGCCGCGGCGGGCGCCGCCGGGCCGGTCGCGGTGATGCTCGCCTTCGAGGTCGTGCGGTTCGGCCGCCCGTTCTCGTCGTATGCGCGCGGGGGGCGCTTCTCGCATCCCTTTCTCGACGGCGCCTGGAGGCTCCTCGTCGGTCCGAACAAGGGCCTCTTTCTCTACTTCCCGCTCGGCCTTCTCGCCCTTGCGGGACTCGCGTCCCTTCTGCGCAGGCCGGAATCCCACCTCGCCGCCGCTTCGACGCTGGCCCTCTTCGCCGGGCTCGTCGGTCTCTACGCGGGCTGGTGGGCGTGGGACGGGAGCGGGGGATGGGGACCCCGCTTCCTCGTTCCGATCGTCCCGCTTCTTGCGGCTGCGGCCGGGACGGCCGCGGGGACGCCCCTTCGGCGCGCGGCCGGCGCGGCGCTCGTCGTGCTCGGCGTCGCCGTGAACAGCCTCGGCACCTTCGAGGCCGAGGCGGCGACGCTTCACTACATCTCGTCGAGCGGGCTGGCGCGCGTTTCGCGGGCGCTCTACGAAGAGTATCCGTCGTCCTTCCGGCCCGTCGAGAGCCGCGACGGCGCCTGGCTCCTGCCGCGGTACGTTCCGGCGGCGTCCGACGCCGCCTTCTCGGCCTTCGTCGTACACCCGTACCTCCTCGCGATCCGCCTCGGCGACGGTGACGAGACCGCGCGCCGCGGCCGTCTCGCGGCGCCGCCGTGGCTCACGATGAGCCCGGACGCCGTGCCGCGTCTCGCGCCGGCGTCGCCCCAGATCACGACGCAGACGCCGCTCGTGCGCTACCTCACCGAGCCGTTCCGCTGGCCGCACCTCTTCATGAGCCTGTCCCGTCGCCGCGGCGAGCCGGCCGGCGCGTACAACACCGCCTGGGTCGCGGGCCTCGCGGATCAGACCCTGCGGAGCCTCGACGTCGGAAAACCGGAGCGCGCGGCGCGTCTCGCAGGGAGGCTCTTCGCCGTCTCGCCCTCTGCCTATACGGCGGCCCTTCGGGCCGAGGCGCTCCGGCTCGCCGGGCGGCCCGACGAGTACCGGGCCTTCCTCGACTTTCTTCCCGAGCGCGTGCTGGCGGCCCCCGTTCTTTCGCTCGAACGGGCGCTCGCCGCCCGCGATGCGGGCCAGGACATCGTGGCCACCGCGCTTCTCTCCGAGGCGGCGCGCGGGATCCACACCGTCACGCTGAGGCAGGCGCTTGGGCGCCCTCCGGCGGAGTGGCCGCGCGGACTGCGCGCCTTCCTTGCGGAAGTGCAGGACGCGCCCGCCCGGCAGGCGGCGACGCCGCGTTGACCGGTTCGGCCGCTGCTAAGATCGCGCCGATGCGTGTTCTTCGATTCCTTCATGCGTGCGCCGCCGGCCTCGTCGCCGTTTCCCTGACCGCCGCGGCGATGTCGCACGCGGACACGACGGCTCCGAAGAAGGCGGCCGCGAAGGCGACGCCTGCCAGGACCTCGGTCAGCTGGCGCGCGATCGCCGCTGGCGAGACCGAGTCGAAAAGGAGCGGGAAGCCCGCGCTTTACTTCTTCACGGCGGTCTGGTGCGGGCCGTGCCACTTGCTCGAGGACCAGGTGTTCGCGGTACCCGAAGTGGCGGCGCAGGTCGAGAAGGACTTCGTGCCGATCGTCGTCCAGGACCGCATGCGCGAAACCGGCAAGAACGCGCCGGAGATGCTCGCGCTCGCGGATCGCTACGACCTCCGCGGGTTTCCGACTCTCGTCGTCTCGCGCCCGCATCTCGCCGCCAACGTGATGCTCGTAGGTTGGGAGGGGCACAGGGCGGCCGTCGAGTTCCTGAAAACGGGGAAGAAGCGCTTCCTCGATGTCGAGAAGAAGCCGGGGGCGAAGAAATGAGTGACGTGAAGATTCAGGTCAAACCTAACGGCCCGCTCCTCGTGAGCGGGAACATCAGCCTCGTGGACGGCACGGAGAAAGCGTTCGGCCTCGGCGGCCGCGCGACAGTCGCCCTTTGCCGCTGCGGCCAGTCCGCGAGCAAGCCGTTCTGCGACGGCGCGCACAACAAGGTGAGCTTCCAGTCGGACCCGCCGGCGTGCGATCTGCCGCCCCGGGCTCCGAAGGTCTAGGCCGGAGAACGCGCGCCCCGTGAAACCACCCGTAGGAACGCCTCGAGGCGATCGTCGGCCGGGTGCTGCCGCAGCTCGGCCGGCTTGCCCGCCTGCGCGACGAACCCGTCGAAGAGCACGACGATGTGCTCGGCGAGGGCGAACGCTTCCGGCTGGTCGTGCGTGACGAGGAGCGTCGTGAGGCCCGTTTCGTCGTGAAGCCTGAGGAGCCACTCGCCGAGCTCGAGCCGCACGCCGGCGTCGAGAGCCCCGAAGGGCTCGTCGAGGAGGAGGACTCGCGGGCTCACGGCGAGCGCCCGCGCGAAGGCGACGCGCTGCCGCTGGCCGCCCGAGAGCTCCGACGGACGGCGGTCGGCGAAGCCGTCCAGCTGGACGCGGTGGAGGAGATCGTTCGCGCGCGCGACGGCTTCCTTTCGCGGAACGTCGCGGACACGCAGGCCGAAGACGACGTTCTCGCGCACCGAGAGGTGCCCGAAGAGCGCGTAGCCCTGGAAAACGAAACCGACGCCCCGCTTCTGCACCGCCGTGTCCGTCACGTCCTCGCCGTCCAGGATCACGCGGCCCTCATCCGGCTCCTCCAGCCCCGCGATGAGCCGGAGGACCGTCGATTTGCCGGCGCCGGAGGGGCCGAGGATCGCCGTGATCGCGCCCGTGGGCGCGGTGAACGAGACGCCCGCGACCGCGGGCGGACCGTCCTCGGTGAAGCGCCGCTTGAGATTCGTCACGACGACGCTCATCGGGCCTTCTCCCGAGCCTCTTCGAACTTGCGGGCCGCGAGCGTGACGAGAGCGAGGAGCGTGAGGAGCGACGCGACCGCGAAGGCTCCCGTGAGGTCGTACTCGTTGTAGAGGATCTCGGCGTGGAGTGGCAGCGTATTCGTCACCCCGCGGATATGCCCCGACACGACCGACACGGCGCCGAACTCGCCCATCGCGCGCGCGTTACACAGAATCGCCCCCGTGAGGATGCCAGCGCGCGCCTTCGGCAGCGTCACGCGGAAGAACGTCTGCCATCCGCCGGCACCGAGCGTGAGGGCCGCCTCTTCTTCTTCGTTACCCTGCGCCTCCAGGACCGCGAGCACCTCGCGCGTTACGTACGGGAAGGTGACGAAGATCGTGGCGAGGACGATGCCCGGCACCGCGAAGATGATCTTCACATCGTGGGCCGCGAGGAACGGGCCGAGAAATCCCTGCCGCCCGAAGAGGAGGACGAAGAGCAGCCCGGCGATGACCGGGGAGACCGCGAAGGGCACGTCGATGAGCGACACGAGGAGGCCCCTCCCCGGGAAGCGGAATTTCGCGACGAGCCACGCGGTGAGGACGCCGAAGACGAGGTGCAGCGGCACCGCGATCGCCGCCGTGAGGAGTGTGAGGCGTATGGCAGAGAGGGCGGCGGGCTGTGAGATGGCCGCGAGGTAAGCGGCCGGTCCCTTTCGGAGCGCCTGCGCGAAGACGGCCGCGAGCGGCACGAAGAGGAGGAGGGCGAGAAGAAGGAAGGCGCCCGCCACGAGGCTGCGCCGGAGGGCTGGAGAATCGGAGAGGGCCGGCGCGCGGCGGAACCCGCGTCCGATAACGGTGGACGCACCCGCGCGGCGGCGCGTCCAGCGCTGCAGGGCGTTGATCGTGAAGACGAGGAGGAAGGACGCGACGAGCAGGACGAGCGCGATCGCGGTCGCACCCGCCGTGTCGTACTGCTCGAGCTTCGTCACGATGAGGAGGGGAGCGATTTCCGTGCGAAACGGCATGTTGCCCGAAATGAAGACGATCGAACCGTATTCGCCCAACGCGCGCGCGAACGCGAGCGCGAAGCCCGTGAGGAGTGGCGGGAGGAGGTTCGGGAAGACGATGCGTCGAAACGTCTGCAGGCGAGAGGCGCCGAGAACCGCCGCGGCTTCCTCCAGTTCGGCATCGAGATCCTCGAGGACGGGCTGGACCGTGCGGACGACGAACGGGAGGCCGACGAACGTCAGGGCCAGGACGACGCCGAGCGGCGAGAAGGCGACCGTGAACCCGAGGAAGCGCCCGAGCCAGCCGTTCGCGGAGTAGACGGCCGTGAGCGTGAGGCCCGCGACGGCGGTCGGCAGCGCGAAGGGCAGATCCACGAGCGCGTCCACGAATGCGCGCCCCGGGAAGCGGTAGCGCGCGAGCACCCAGGCGAGGAGCAGGCCGAAGCCGGCGTTCAGCAACGCGGCGAGAAGGGCCGCCCCGAAGCTCAGGCGGTAGGCCGCGAGCGCGCGCGGCGCGGTGACGATGCGCCAGAACTCGGGAGGCGTGAGCCCGGCGGTCTTCACGAAGAGCGCGGCGAGCGGCACGAGGACGAGGAGGCCGACGTAGAGAAGCGTCACGCCGAGCGCGGGCCCGAACCCGGGAAGCACGCCGTGACGCCGGGATTTCTTCACCGGCCCGGCTGGTAGATCAGGTCGAACGTGCCCCCGTCGTCGAAGTGGGCCTTCTGGGCCTTCCTCCATCCGCCAAAGACGTCGTCGATCGTGAAGAGCGTGAGCCGTGGGAAATCGGCAGCATGGGCGGCGGCGATCTTCGCGTCTCCCGGGCGGTAGTGATGCTTCGCCGCGATGGCCTGCGCCTCCTCGGTGTAGAGAAACTCGAGGTAGGCCTGCGCGACCGCGCGCGTTCCATGTTTGTCGGCGTTCCTGTCAACGAGCGCTACGGGCGGTTCGGCCACGATGCTCATCGATGGGACCACGATCTCGAATTTCTCCGGGCCGACCTCCTTCGTCAGGAGGAACGCCTCGTTTTCCCACGCGATGAGGACGTCTCCCAGGCCGCGCTCGCCGAACGTCGTCGTCGCTCCGCGGGCACCCGTGTCGAGGACGGGCACGTTCCGGAAGAGCCTCGCGAGAAACTCGCGCGCCGTTGCGTCGCTGCCTCCCGGCTTCTTCAACGCGTAGCCCCACGCCGCCAGGTAATTCCAGCGCGCCCCTCCGGACGTCTTGGGATTTGGCGTGATGACGGAGACGCCCGGTTTCACGAGGTCGTCCCAGTCCCGGATCCTCTTCGGGTTCCCCTTGCGCACGACGAAGACGATCGTCGAGGTGTACGGAGAGCTGTTCCGGGGGAGGCGCGCCTGCCACTTCGCGGGCAGGAGGCCCGCGCGGGCCGAGATCGCGTCGATGTCGCCCGACAGAGCCAGCGTCACGATGTCGGCTTCGAGTCCGTCGATCACCGACCGTGCCTGCTTGCCCGAGCCCCCGTGCGACTGGTTGATCGTGATTCTCTGGCCGGTCTTCGCCGCCCAGGCCTTCGTGAAGGCGGCATTCACGTCCTGGTAGAGCTCGCGCGTGGGATCGTACGAAACGTTCAGCAGCGTAGCGGCGGCCGTGGCGAGCGCGAGGGGACGAAGAAGGGGCGTCATGAAATCTCTCTTCGAAGGAGATATGGTAGTATTCCCACGGGTTTAGTCAAGTAAGAAATCGGGAGGAGCCGTGAAGCTCACGACGCGCAGCGAATACGCTCTCCTCGCTCTCATTCATCTCGCCCGGGCCCAGGGACCGGCGTACCTGTCCGCGGTCTCGATCGCCGAGGCTCGGGGGCTTCCGCCGAAATTCCTCGAGCAGCTCCTCCTCGTCCTCAAGAGGGGCGGCCTCGTGAAGAGCCAGAAGGGGCAGCGGGGAGGCTACAAGCTGGCCCGGCCCGCCGAGAAGATCTGCCTCGCGGAGATCATCCGCCTCCTCGACGGCGCGCTCGCGCCCACCGATTCGGTCAGCCGGTACTTCTACGAACCGACGCCCGTGGAGAAGGAGAAACGCCTCCTCAGGGTTTTCAAGGAGATCCGCGACCTCGTGTCGGCCCGGCTGGAACGGACGTCGCTCGCCGACGTCCGCTGAAGGAATCCGCCCGCCTCTTGACATTGTACTAGTTGACTAGTACATTAGGGATATGGACGGGGTTCCGTTCCGCCTCGACTCCGGATCCGGTGTGCCGTTCTACCGGCAGGTCATCGACCAGGTCCTCCTCGCCGTCGCCGACGGGCGCCTGAAGCCCGGCGTTCAGCTCCCCACCGTCCGCCAGCTCGCCGTGGACCTCTCCGTGAACCTCAACACGATCGCGCGGGCATACCGGGAAATGGAGATCCGCGGCATCGTGGAGACGCAGCAGGGGACGGGCACGTTCGTGGCGCATCGCAAGCCCGAGAAGAAGACCGCCGAGCGCCGCAAGGCCCTCGAGCGTCTCGTGGATCAGTTCCTGTCCCTCGCGACGGCGCAGGGATTCACGTGCGACGAATTTGCCGAAGCCCTTCTCGGGAAGACCGAGGAAGCCGGCAGGAGGTAGAGACATGCTTGTGAGAACCATCCGCCGGCTAGCCGAGAAGGCGAAGGAGGAAGCCGCCGCCCCCACCGAGCCGCGGAGGTCCGCTTCGGACAGGCGGCACCGGGAAAGCGAGAGAGACCTGCAGGCGCGCCGCTACGTGAGCGGCATCGGCGTCCTCGCGTTCTTCGTGGCACTCCTCGCCGGGGGCGCGGCCGGGATCGCCCTGAGTTCGCCCGCGGCGTTGGTTCTTGGGGCCTTGGCTGGGATCTTCCTGCTCTTTTCGCTGAAGGTCGCGAACCAGTGGGAGCGCGCGGTCGTGCTCAGGTTCGGCCGGTTCACGGGATTGAAGGGGCCCGGTCTCTTTTTCCTGCTGCCCGTCGTCGATCAGATCACGCAGCTCGTGGATCAGCGCGTGCGCGTCACAGACGTGTCGGCGGAGTCGGCCCTCACGAGGGACACCGTGCCCGTGAACGTGGACGCGATCGTCTTCTGGACGGTGTGGGACGCGCAGAAATCGGTTCTCGAGGTCGCGGACTATCTCGACGCCGTCGCCCTTTCGGCGCAGACCGCGCTCCGCGAGACGATCGGCCGCCACATGCTCGCCGAGATGATCACGGAGCGTGAGCAGCTCGGAAAGCAGCTCCAGACGATCCTCGACGAGAAGACGAACCCCTGGGGTATCACGGTGCAGTCCGTCGAGATCCGCGACGTGAAGATCCCGCCCGACCTCGAGGACGCGATGTCACGGCAGGCGCAGGCCGAACGTGAAAGGCAGGCCCGGATCATCCTCGGCACCGCGGAGACCGAGATCTCGGCCCGCTTCGTCGAGGCCGGGGACGCCTATAAGGACCACCCGCTCGCCCTGCACCTCCGCGCGATGAACATGCTTTACGAGGCGATCAAGGAAAAGCGCTCGATGGTCATCGTCCCGTCGAGCGCCGTCGAGACGATGGGCCTCGGCGGGCTCACGGGCATGAGCGCCCTGGCGAACCAGAAGCCTCCGGCTTGAGGTCGCGGAGCACGTCGCGGGGCACGCCACGGGCGCGCATCCGTCCGGATTCGAGAAGGATCACCTCGTCCGCGAGCGCGACGACCTCGGCGGCCTCCTGCGGCGCCCCCTTGACGAGCGCGTCCCAGATTCCCACGCGTTCGAAGAATTTCTTCGAATAGACGCCCGCGGGGACGGACGTCGGCTCCGCCAATGCGATTCTCTCGACGCCCGGGCCGGCGAGATCTCTGGCCGACTTCGGGTCCTCGCGAGACGCCGTACGCAGGCCAGGCGCTACTTTTTTCCCGCCCGTCCCGCCTTCTTGATGAGGCCTGCGGCTGTCCGGGCGTCCGCCTCGTTCCCGAAGCCGAAGACCGCCGAGAACTTTCGGCCGACGACCTGGGCCACGAGGAAGTCGAGGTTGATCCCGGCGTCGGCGATGGCGCGCGCGAGCGCGTGCCCGAGGCCCGGCCGGTCGTCTCCCTCGACGAGGAGCGTCGAGATGGAGGAGGCTGCGAGGCCGGCGGACTGCGCGGCCGCGGTCGCCTTCTTTCCGGTGACCGACGCGACTTCGAGCGCGGCCTGGTTTCCCCCGCCCGGCTGGTGGTAGCCCATCGCCACCTTGAGGCTGACGCCCGCCGCAGCGAGCGGCGCGAGTGTCTCCGCCATGAGGCCGGCCCGGTCCCCCGCCTCACGGCGCCAGAGCGTGATCTTCCTGACGGTTACTGCCATGCTCATGCGCTCCTTTCCGCGAACTTCGCGACGGTCGGCGCAACCAGTCGCTCGAAGTCCTTGTAGCTCATCTTGACCGTGTCGGTGTGGCTGCCGGCGTTGAAGACAATCTCGGCGTCCTCCTTGAGAGATTCGTCCGCCCAGACCGGGAGGCCGTAGAGGTTGCCGAAGGGCGGCATCGCTCCGGTCTCACAGTCGGGGAACAGGCTCTGGAACTCCGCCTCGGTGGCGATACGGAGCTCTCTGGCGCCGACCGCCTTCTTCAGCTGTCCGAGATCGATCCGTCGGGGGGCCGGGAGAACCCCCAGCGCGAACCCTCCGTCGGCGTTCACCACGACCGATTTGGCCAGCTCGCGCCCGGGGACGTGCAACGACGCGGCGACCTCCTGCGACGTGTACGCCGGCGAGTGGGACACGGTCACATACTTGATACCCTTTTCGTCGAGAAACTGCCGGAGGCGCGCTGAAATGGACATAGGCACCCTCCCCGATTCAAGCTAGGCACCGGAAGCACCGAAATCAAGGGTCAGGGGGCATCAGCCGGGGCCCTCGGGCTTGATGTCGGCCACCATGACGTCGATCCCGTCTGCGTTCTCGAGGACGCGCTGGACGATGCCCGGCGCGAGACGTCCTCTCAGGCCCTTCCGGGATGGGCGCCCGATCACGAGGACGCCGACCCGCTCCTCGCGGATGAAGTCGAGGATCGCCGCGGCCACGTCCTCGGACTCGCGGTAGACGACCGTGGCTCCGAGCGTCATCGCGAGCTGGATGTTTTCGGTCAGCTCGCGATGACGCGCGGCCGACAGGTTCTCGGGCCGGTCGCGTTTGCGCCGGACGTAGATCGCGTACCAGCGTGTGTTCATGCGGCCGGCCATGCGCGACCCGCGCCTTATGAGCGAGCGCGCCGCGACCGGATCGAGAGGGAGAGCGACGGCCACACGGATCGGGGGGGCGATCGCCGGGAAGGCGCCGCTGGTCGCGGTCAGGCCGTGGTCGACGTTCTCCGCCGTCTCGCGGAGCGCGAGCTCGCGCAGGGAGTTGAGGTTCTCCTCGCGGAAGAAGTTCTCGAGGGCGACGAGAGCCTGCGCCGCCGGGTACACCTTGCCCTGCTTCAGGCGGTCGCGGAGCTCGGGCACGGGAAGATCCACGTTCACGACGGCGTCCGCCTCGCGGATGACGCGATCGGGGACGCGCTCCTTCACCTCCAGGCCGGTTGCGGACTTCACGACGTCCTGCACGCCCTCGAGGTGCTGCACGTTGACGGCCGTCATCACCGAAACGCCCGCCGCGAGAAGGTCTTCCACGTCCTGCCACCGCTTCTCGTTCTTGCCGCCCGGCGCGTTCGTGTGCGCCAGCTCATCCACGACCGCGACCTCGGGCTTTCTCGCGAGGACGGCCTCGAGATCCATCTCCTCGAGGACGGCCCCCTTGTAGGGCACGAGCCTTCTCGGGATGATCTCGAGGTCTGCGATGCGCGCGGCCGTCTCCGCCCGGCCGTGCGTTTCGACGAAACCCACGACGACGTCGATTCCCCGATCGCGCATCGCATGCGCATCGTCGAGCATCCGGTACGTCTTGCCGACGCCCGCCGCCTGCCCGAGATACACCTTCAGGTTCCCGCGCTTCGGATCGCGCGAAGCGAGCCTGAGGAACGCCTCGGGGTCGGGTCGCGCGTCGCGATCCGGCTTCACGCCTCGATTATGGCCCGGGTCACTTCACGACGACGATGTCGACGTCCGACGCGCGGCGCAGCACCTCGACGCCGACACTCGTCCGATGACGCACGACGGCGAGATCGATCGTCGCTCCGGCCACCTCCAGGTTGTGGATGCGGAACTCGTTCAGGGACTCAGGAAGCCGCGGCCGCGTGAAGAGGACGCGCCGCGCGGGCGCGTCGATCTCGATCCCGATGCAGACCTGGAGGAGAAGCAGCACCGAGGCCGCCGACCAGGCCTGGGGCGCGCACGCGACCGGATACAGGATCGGACCTTCTCCCGGCTGCCGCGGGAAGCCGCAGAAGAGCTCGGGCATGCGTTGCAGCGCGAAGTGGACGCTCGCGTCGAAGAGCGCTTCCCACAGCGTGAGAGCCTGGTCCACGAAGCCGTACCGCGCGAGCCCCCTCGCGATGAGCGCGTTGTCATGCGGCCAAACGGACCCGTCGTGATAGGACAGCGGGCTGTAGCGGCGTTCCGACGTCGCGACCGTCCGGAGGCCCCAGCCGGAGAACGACTCGGGAGAAAAGAGGGTCCGGGCGAGGCGGCGGGCGTGCTCCGGGCTTGCGATGCCCGTGAAGAGGCACTGGCCGGCGCTGGATCCGCGCACGCGACAGAGGTTCTTGCCGCCGTCGAGCGCCATGCCGTACGTGGAGAGCTCCTCGCACCAGAAGGCTCGCTCGAAGTTCTCCTTGAGCGATTTGGCCTGCACGCTCTGGCGCGCCGCCTCGCCCTCGTCGCCGAGGAGGCTTGCGAGCGCGGCGCCCGCGCGATGGGCCGCGTACGCGTACCCCTGGACCTCGCAGAGCGCGATCGCGCCTTCGGCGTTCGCGCCGTTCTCGTGAAAGACCGCGTCATCGGAATCCCTCCAGCCCTGGTGGCGCAGCCCGTCTGGCGTCCTCCGTTCGTACTCCAGGAAACCGTCGCCATTACGGTCGCCGCGGCGATCCATCCATGCGAGCGCGGCCCTCACGTGCGGCCAGAGCTCCTCTGCGAACGCGCGATCTCCGGTGCGCTCGTAATAGGCGCCGGCGAGGACGACGAAGAGAGGCGTTGCATCGACGCTCCCGTAATAGCGGCCGAAGGGAATCTCGCGGAGCGCGGCCATCTCTCCCTTCCGCGTTTCGTGCAGGATCCTGCCCGGCTCCGCCTCCTCTCGCGGGACGATTTCCACCGCCTGCGTGGAGGCGAGGTAGGTGAGGACGCCTTTCGCCAGCGCCGGACGCATCCAGAGGCATTCGAGCGCCGTCAGGATCCCGTCCCGGCCGAACGGCGTGTTGAACCACGGCACGCCCGCGTAGGGGTACGGGCCGGTGGGCAGGTCGGTCGTGAGCATGTGGAGGTCCGCGACGGCTCGGTCGATCCAGGAGTCGACCAGGCCGTTCGACGTCGCGACGTGGCACGTCCACGCTCTGTAGCGCTCGAGATCCGTCTGCGTCTCCGAGCGGGCCTCCTCGTAGGGGAGAAGGCGGGGAGCGAACGTGCGTCTCTCGCAGCCGATGGTCAGGAAGAACGTCGTCTCCTCCTGCGGCGCGAGGGCGAAGTCGAGGCCCGCGCTCGCGCCCGTCAGAACCGATGGCCTAGGCGAGAAGGAGAGCACCGTACGGCGCACCTCGCCGTCGAGCCCGCGGTAGGCGAGGACGACCCGGTCCGTGCCGACCTCCGGCGGGAGGTCCTCGCCCCGCTCGCGGCGTTTCATGCCGCGTACCTCGAAGATGTCCGCGTAGTCGGCCGCGAAGCGCAGCGAGAGCGCGCTCGCGACGGCTTCGAGGCCGAAGTTGCGGACTTTCATCTCCTGGTACAGCACGCCGCGCCAGAGGAACTTGCGGATCCCGATGTGCAGCGTGCCGAGCGGCACGCGGATTCGGCCGCCGCGCACGAGATCGGGGTTCGTGAGTGCGACGGCGAGCTGGTCGTTCTCGTCGCGGACGGTGGAGTTCAGGAAGAACGGCCGCCCGCCTTCGAGGTCGAGCAGGAACGAGGACAGGAACCGCGTGCCGTCGTGGTAGAGGCCCTCCTCTCCGAGGCCGCCCGGCTTGAAGTCTCCGTAATGGTCGAAGAGCGCGAACGTGTCCCCGTGCTTGAGGACGCGGGTCCTCTCATCCGTGACGCTCGAGGCCGCGATGACGTGCGACCCGCCTGGCTCCCACCGCGCTTTCGGAATGCGCTCGGCGGCCGGCGGCCGCGTCGAAGCCATGCTCTCCCTCGTCCGCCCTTACGGCAGCATCCCGTTGAACGCCGCGGCGGGAACGAGGGGTGCGAGCGGGAACCTCGCGGCCCGTGACGGCCGCGTGCGCGCGCGCGAGAGGGCTGGACTCGACTCCACCAGCCGCCGGTAGACGTCGACGTAGTCTCGCGCCATGCGCGCCGCGTCGAAGCGGGCGTTGAACGCTCTCCGGCAAGCGCGGCGGTCGAGCGCCGGGATTCTCGCGACGGCTCGGGCCGCCTCCTCGACGCTTCCGACGACGAAGCCCGTCACGCCGTCCTCGAGGATCTCCGGAACCGAGCCGTTCCTCCACGCGACGACAGGCGTTCCGCAGGCGAGCGCCTCGATCATCACGAGCCCGAACGGCTCGGCCCAGTCGATCGGAAACAGCAGCGCGGAGGCGTTCCCGAGGAACTCCTCCTTGTCGCGTCCTCCGATCTCGCCGACGTACTCCACGAAGGAACGCGACTTTCGGAGCAGAGGCTCGATCTCCGTTCTGAAGTAGCCCGCCTCCTCCGGGTAGACCTTCGCGGCGACCTTGAGCTTCATCCCGGCGCGCTCCGCGATCGCGATTGCGCGGTCGAGCCGCTTCTCGGGAGAGATCCGGCCGAGGAAAGCCAGGTAGTTCCCGGGGCGGCCGACGAACGGATACATTTCGCGAGGGAGCCCGTGATAGACGGTCGCCTGCCAGTTTGCGTCCGGAAGCGGCCCCCGCTGGGCGTCGGAGATCGAGACGAGCGGAACCTCCCGGTACTCGTCGAGGATGGGCCTGAGGTCGGGCGCGTGCAGCGCGCCGTGAACGGTGGTGACGCTCGGGCACGGGTTCCGCCGGAGGAGCGGGAAGTGCAGATAGTCGCCGTGAAAATGGACGAGATCGAACCGCGACGTGTCCTGGAAGACCAGCTCCATTTGCCGCACGTGATGGGGCAGCGTCTCCTTGCAGCTCGCGTCTCTCCACAGCGCGCGCGGGCAGGCGGGCACGAGGCGCGCCCGAGTCACCGAGTCTCCGCTCGCGAAGAGCGTGACCTCGTGGCCGAGCTTCACGAGCTCTTCGGTGAGGTACGACACGACGCGTTCCGTGCCGCCGTACAGCGTCGGTGGAACGCTCTCGTACAGCGGGGCGACCTGGGCGATTCTCATTGGGGCTCGGGCGCCCTTTCTCCGCGGGCTTGGTTCTCGACGCGGATCTGCGGCAGGCCTCGGCGGCTCTTTTCGAAGTAGCAGATCTCGACGAGCGTGGGCCAGATCTCCATGGTTCCCTTGACGACGCTGACGACGTCGTTCACCACGTACTGGAGGTTCTGCTGGAAGAAGTCCGACTCGAATCCGTAAAACGTCTTGTCGAGGTTCTCCGCGAAGAGCCGCAGCGTGACGGCTCGCTCCGGCGGCGCCGCGCGCGCGGCCTCGGTCGCCTTCGCGTGGAGCGCCCGGATCTTCGTGAGGATCTCCTCGGCGTCCTGCGCCAGGACCTCGCCGTCATAGTCGAAGGCGATCGTGAGGTCGTCGAGTCGCGTGATCGTGGACTTGATCTTCCGTTTCAGCAGGTTCGCGATTTCCTCATTCAGGATTTCGGAGGCCGGCGGGTTCCGCATGTACGTGCTCTTCGAGTGGTTCTGCGCGGCGTCGACGTGCGCCGCGACGATGCCGTCCTGCTGGATCCAGAGCCGGTAGATGTAGTCCTCGAACCTCAGGCGCGTGGGAAAGAAGGGCGGCAGGCCGGCCGTGTTGTCGTAGCCCGCCACGCCGCAGTCCATGCGCCAGTTCAGGTTCGTCACGACCGGCCGGAAGTTCTCGAGCACGTAGACGTCGTTCACCGCGTCGAGGTTCGCACTGCTCTCGTCATCGAGGAACATGTCCACGAAGTCGATCGCGTCGACGTCGTTGGTGCCCGAGCGAAACGTCTGCGCCATCTTCACGACCGCGTCGTCGGCGACGCGCCCGCGCCTCAGCATGAGCGAGTTCTCTCTTGCGAGGCCTTTCGTCGCGTTCGTCTCGAGGTCAGTGGCGGTGTCGACGAGGAGGTCGCCGCGCTCGTAGTTCTCCGGCACCTCCGCGACCTTCTTCCCGAGGACGTCGAGAAAAGACGTCAGGATGTCGAAGGACTTCTTCGTATACCCGTTCTGACCCGTCTTGCGGAGCCTCCCGTGGCAGACCTCGTCGTCGGCGAGGGACTCGGGGCTCGTTTCCATGAAGGCGAACGGCCGCATGTCGTCGTCGTTGCTCACGAAGAGCGCGCCGAGCGTGTACATGAGCGGGTAGTTCCGATTCCCGCCGTAGCTGGGGCGAAACAGGTTCTTGACGAGTGACTGGAGCTTCCTGTCCCTGAGCCGTCCGTCGAGGAAGGCGAGGAACCGCTCCTTCTCCTTCGGCCCGACGTAAAAGAGGTCGTTGTGCGTCCGCGTGGCTTCGAGCACGGCGTAGTACTTCTCGTGGTTCGCGGGGCTCGAATCGTCAAAGACGACCATCGGGACCGAGTGTCCGTTTCGCCAGAGGTGCTCGTCGTACTGCTCCACGGTCTCGCCGACGTCACGCAATCGATAGGTCGGAATGACGAAATAGAGGTCTTGGCTTTGCATTGATCCTTATCCATGGCGGGCAAAGGAGGGGATTCGTGTCTTCTACAGGCACAAATTGCGGGCTTCGGTGGCGAGTGCCGGTTCAGGAGGAGGTGGACGCCGGGGCCGCGGAGGGTGCCGGCGCCGGCGTCGCGGTCGGCGTGGGTGCGATCTGGGGATGGCCAAGCCGGGAGTCGATCTCCAGGTTGAGCGCGAGGACGTTGACCCGGCTCTCCCCGTAGAGGCCGAGAAACCGCCCGTCGGTGTTCTTGGCGACGAGCGCCTCGAGGTCGGCGGCGGCAATCCGGGTCTCACGAGAGACGCGAGGAATCTGCAGGCGCGCGTACTCCGGCGAGATGTGGGGATCCACGCCCGATCCGGAAGACGTGACGGCGTCGGCCGGGACGGATCCGGTGACACCCTCGTCGGTTCTCACGGCCGTTACGGCGTCCTTGAGGGAGTCGGCGAGCTTCTTGGAAGTCGGGCCGAGATTCGTGCCGCCCGTCGCCGTCGGGTCGTAGCCGTTTCCCGCCGCGGAGGGCCGGCCGTGGAAATGTCCGGGCATCACGAACGACTGCCCGATGAGACTCGATCCGACGGTCACGCTGTTCTTCGGGACGAGGCTCCCATCGGCCTTGTCACGGAAGGTCACGCGTCCGATGGCCCAGACGAGCGCGGGATAGCCGAGCCCGAGAAGTAAGGTCAGTGCCAGGAAGAGCCGGAGGGAACCGAGAACGTTCTCTTTCATCGAAGACCTCAAACGAGATGGAGAGCGACAAGGAGGAGATCGATCGCCTTGATCCCCACGAACGGCACGAGGACACCGCCGACGCCATAGAGCATCAGGTTCCGCCTGAGAATCCGCCCCGCGCCGAGCGGCCTGTACGAAACGCCGCGCAGGGCCAGCGGAATGAGAGAGACGATGATGAGCGCGTTGAAGATGACCGCGGAGAGGATGGCGCTCTGGGGCGTGGCGAGACGCATGATGTTCAGCGCCTGCAGCTCGGGGTACGTCGCGAGGAAGAGCGCCGGGATGATCGCGAAGTACTTCGCGACGTCGTTCGCGATCGAGAACGTCGTGAGCGCGCCGCGCGTCATGAGGAGCTGCTTGCCGATCTCCACGACCTCGATCAGCTTCGTGGGGTTCGAGTCGAGGTCCACCATGTTGCCGGCTTCCTTCGCGGGCTGGGTCCCGGTGTTCATGGCCATTCCCACGTCGGCCTGGGCGAGGGCGGGCGCGTCGTTCGTGCCGTCACCGGTCATCGCGACGAGATTCCCTTTCGCCTGCTCGGCGCGGATGAGCGCGAGCTTGTCTTCGGGCGTGGCTTCCGCGAGGAAGTCGTCGACGCCCGCCTCGCGCGCGATCGTCGCGGCCGTGAGCGGGTTGTCGCCCGTAATCATGACCGTGCGGATGCCCATCGCGCGCAGCCTGTCGAAGCGCTCCTTCATTCCGCCCTTGACGATGTCCTTCAGGTAGATCGTCCCCATGACCCGTGCGCCGTCCGCGACGACGAGCGGCGTGCCCCCTTCCGCGGCGATGGAAGACACGTCATGCCTGACCTGCTCTGGAAACGCTCCGCCGAGGCCGCGGACGAACGCATCGACCATGTCCGTCGCCCCCTTCCGCACCTGTCGCCCGCCCTCGAAGTCGAGGCCGGACATCCGGGTTCGGGCGGTGAACGGGACGAACTTCGCGTTGAGCTCGCGAAGCTCCCGGGCCCGGAGGTTGTATTTCTGCTTCGCCAGCACGACGATGGAGCGGCCCTCGGGAGTCTCGTCGGCGAGCGAGGAGAGCTGCGCCAGCTCGGCCAGCTCCGCCTCCGGTACGCCCGGTGCCGGCACGAGCTTCACGGCCTCGCGGTTGCCGAGCGTGATCGTGCCGGTCTTGTCGAGGAGAAGGACGTTCACGTCGCCGGCCGCCTCCACGGCCCGGCCCGACATCGCGAGGATGTTGTGCTTGAGGACGCGGTCCATGCCGGCGATGCCGATGGCCGAGAGGAGACCTCCGATCGTCGTCGGAATGAGGCAGACGAGGAGCGCGATGAGGACCGTGACGGAGACATTTCCGCCCGAGTAGACCGCGAACGGGCGCAGCGTGACCGTCGCGAAGAGGAAGACGATGGTCAGGCCCGCGAGGAGGATGTCGAGCGCGATCTCGTTCGGGGTCTTCTGGCGCTCGGCGCCCTCGACGAGACGGATCATCCGGTCGAGAAAGGTCTGTCCCTGCTCGGACGTGATCTGGACGACGATGCGGTCCGAGAGCACGGTCGTGCCGCCCGTGACGGCCGAGCGGTCGCCGCCCGCCTCGCGGATGACGGGAGCCGACTCGCCGGTGATCGCCGACTCGTTCACGGACGCGATCCCCTCGACGACCGTCCCGTCGCCGGGGATCATCTCGTTCGCCTCGACGACGACGCGGTCTTCCTTCCTGAGCTGGGTTGATGGGACCCGCTCCTCTCGCTGCGCCTTTCCTCCCCCGACGAGCCGCCGGGCGACGGTCTCGGTGCGGGCGCGGCGGAGAGCGTCGGCCTGCGCCTTGCCGCGGCCTTCCGCGACCGCCTCGGCGAAGTTCGCGAAGAAGACCGTGGCCCAAAGCCAGAACACGATCTGGAGCTGAAATCCGAACAGACCTTTCGGGGAGAGGCCGGGCAGGAGGAAGAGCGTCGTCGCGAGAGCGCCGACCTCTACGATGAACATGACGGGGTTCTTCATCATCCGCGCCGGGTTCAGTTTGGTGAAGGCGTCCACGGCGGCCCGGGAGAGGATCGCCCGGTCGAGCAGGGAGGTCGGTGTCGTTCTTGTCATGGTCGTGTTTCCCTCAGAACAGCTTTCCGGCACCCATCAGGAGGTGCTCCACGATGGGTCCGAGCGCAAGAGCGGGGAAGAACGTGAGGGCGCCGACGATCAGGATCACGCCGATGAGGAGCACGACGAAGATCGGCCCGTCCACGGGGAAGGTGCCGATGGACTCCGCCACTTTCTTCTTCGCCGCAAGCGAGCCCGCGATGCCCAGCAGGGGAATGATCATCAGGAAGCGGCCGAAGAACATCGCGAAGCCCAGCGCCACGTTGTAGAAGTCCGTGTTCGCGTTCAGCCCGGCGAAGGCGCTACCGTTGTTCCCCGTGCAGCTCGAGAAGGCGTAGAGGATCTCGGAGAGCCCGTGCGGCCCCGCGTTGTTCAGGCTGGCCAGGCCCGTCTTCGAGGCGGCTCCGAGCGCGGTTCCCACCAGGATCGAGAAGGTCAGGATGAGCACCGAGAGCATCGCGAGCTTCACTTCCTTGGCCTCGATCTTCTTGCCGAGGTACTCGGGCGTCCGCCCGACCATGAGGCCGGCGATGAAGACCGAAAGGACGACGAAGAGGAGCATGCCGTATAGCCCGGCGCCGACGCCGCCGAAGATGATCTCTCCGAGCTCCATATTCAGGAGCGGCACGAGGCCGCCGAGCGGCGTGAAGGAGTCGTGCATCGAGTTGACCGCGCCGCACGAAGCGTCGGTCGTGACCGTGGCGAAGAGAGCGGAGTCCACGGCCCCGAGCCGCACCTCCTTGCCTTCCATGTTTCCCATCGCGGAAGAGACGCCGAGACCGTGATGGATGGGGTTCCCGCGCACCTCGAAGAAACCGGCGGTCAGGGCCCCGATGAGAAATACAATCGCCATCGACCAGAAAACGGCCCAGCCGTGGCGTGTCTTGCCGGTCATCGTGCCGAGCGTGTACGTCAGCCCCGCGCCGACCGAGAAGATGAGGACCATCTCGAGGAGGTTGCTGAAAGGCGTGGGGTTCTCGTACGGATGAGCGGAATTCGCGTTGACGAAACCGCCGCCGTTCGTGCCGAGCTCCTTGATGGCTTCCTGCGAGGCGATGGGCCCCTGCGGGATCTTCTGCGTCGCGCCTTCCAGCGTCGTGACCGTCTCGGACGGCTTGAAGTTCTGGATGACGCCCTGCGACATCAGGACCACGGCGCCGATGAGACTGATCGGCAGGAGCACCCAAAGGGTGGCGCGCACGAGGTCGGACCAGAAGTTGCCGATGCCCTTCGCCTCGACCCGGGCCACGCCCCTCACGAAGGCGATCGCGATGGCGATGCCCGTTGCCGCCGACGCGAAGTTGTGGACGGCGAGGCCCGCCATCTGGGTGAAGAGCGACATCGTCGACTCGCCCGAGTAGGCCTGCCAGTTCGTGTTCGTCGTGAACGAGACTGCCGTGTTCCAGGCGAGCGCGGCCGGGACGGCCGGCATCTTGTCGGGATTCAGCGGCAGGAGGTGCTGCAATCGTTCCATCGCGTAGAGCACGACGAGGCTGACGACGTTGAACACCATCATCGAGCCCGCGTACGCGACGAACCCCTGCTCTTTCGAGGCGTCCACGCCGCCGGCCCGGTAAAGAAGGCGCTCGAGCGGAACGAGCACCGGATCGAGGAAAGTCTTCTCCTTCGAGAAGACTTTCTTCATGTAGATGCCGAGCGGCTTCACGACCGCGAGGACGATGAGGAAGAAGACGCCGGTTTTCAGGACAACATCGAGCATGGCGTTCTCACAGCTTCTCGGGCTTCAGGAGCGCGTAGAGGAGATAGGCGAGAGCGGCGACGGAGAGGACGAGGCCGAGGGTGGCTTCGAAAGACATGGCGTGTCTCTTTTCTCTTTCGATTCAGATCTCGTCGCAGCGCTTCACGTACCAGAGCGACAGCGCGAGGAGGCCGAGCGTCAGGAGGAGGAAGAGGGCGTCGAGCATGAGTTTCCTTTCGGAGGTTCCCTTAAATCTCGAAGATCGCGTGGAGAAGGTACATCCCGCCGCTTACTCAGAAAAGCTTCGGAAGGTTGATGTCGAGCTGCACGCTCCACTTCCACTTTCCGTTGAGTCCCTCGTCATTGAACCAGACGGGTCCGCTGAGAAGACTGATGTCCTTCGTGAAGAAGTAGTAGAGGCCGCCTCCCCCGCCGCCGAGGATGTTCTTGCCCGACGCATAGTCAGCGGCGAAGACGAGCCGGGTGAATTCGTTTCCATCCTTGTCCTTGGTGGGAATGAACCCCCGGTCAAAGGCGACCATGAAGCCCGTGTTCTGGGACTCGCCCGTACTCGAGACCATGCTCGCGTGATTGCCCCAGTACGGGCCGACGGAGAGGCGCCCGACCCCGGGGATTGTCTTGCCGACGATCATATAGAGAATGTTGAAGTCCGTTCGGGAGGGCCCGCTCGCCTTCGTGCCCACGCTGAAAACCCCGATCTGTAAAGCGGGCTGGCCTTTGAACCAGACGTCCTCGGGTGAGCCGATCTTGGCGTTGAAGTACCACGGATAGTCCGAGTTCCCGAAGTAGTCGATCCCGAATTCCATCTGTACCTTGGACGAAAAGGCCAGGCCGACCTCCGGAAGCGTCATGTCTGTCGGAAGAGAGCTGCCGCCGTCGGAGGTCTTCCGGGCTACCGTGAAGTAGTTATCCATCCCGAGGTGAAACACCCCGGGAGACTGGATATCCAGGGTCATCGGCGTCCAGAAGGTCGTCGACGGCGTGGCGTGGGCGACCGCGGCCGGCAGCATGAGGGCGGAGACGATCAACACGGCCGCCGCGACGCGGTGCCGCCTGAACGAGGCGGCGGATCGCCGCGGGCGGGCGAACGGGAGTTTTCTCATGGGGAGAGGGAGTTTTCTCATGGGGAGAACGGTGCGCCCGGGAGGTCAAGGAAGTCCGGAAGAAAGACCAAAGAGGTTCTAAGGACGCGATGACGTCACGCTGCGGCCGTGAGGACGTGATTCCCGTTGGCCTCGCCCGTCTTTCGAGGAAATGACCCTTTCTGGACCTCGCCGTCGGGCTGCGGCCCTCCCTCGATCAGCACTTTCGGAAGGACGAGCTCGCGCAGCGCATGCGCGAAAAAGAACACGTAGCCCGCGAACCCCGCGACGCCGAACACGAGCCGGAGCG
>OCZT010000954.1_pt1 | contig 29597 bp, 15 predicted proteins | sample 1539031 | NCBI WGS metagenome assembly OCZT01 (sample SAMEA3539308, study PRJEB22396) | soil metagenome | biome: tundra; feature: field; material: soil | place: USA | collected 2010-05 | depth 0.15 m | reverse complement strand
GATGGTCTCGGTACGGCGCATGGTCGTGCACCTGCCGCAATCGTTCCCGTTTCTGACGACCTTCCGGCACATGGCGCTGGCGTTGGGAGCTTCGCCTGGGTAGATCGGCATCGCTTCACCGAAAGACATCCCGAATGACTTGACGCAACCGACAACAAGGGAAAGCTCTGTCTGAAAACCGCTTCCGCGCCCCCGCCGAATGCCAGCCTGGCGCATCGACACACCCCGCATCAACAAATCACGCCGCCGGTGCCGTGCTCAGCAATCTCGTACCACCCCAAACACTGTCCGCTATGCCTTCATGAATACGCACTAACCACTTCCGGAACTGCGTATGATGACATTTCATCTCCTTTGACGTACTCGGTTTACTTCTTGTCGCCCACCTCATACACTGCTGGTTTCATGCTCCGAGTTGGGGCATTGACCAACGACAGATCAATAACGCTCAAGCGTTTCCCGCCAAGCACTGCCATGGGCAGGCGAATACGACTCAAATTGCACAGACCGGTAGTGATGAGGATTCCCGGGCAATCGGTCACACTTGTCCAGTAGACGTCCCACGCATTGATTCCGATTCCAGCCGGAGCCTCGCTCCAGGATATTCTGAACTTCTTCAGGTCTGCGTGAATCTCAGACCAAATCCTCAGCACGTCGCAACGCAGTCTGGTGTCAAAACGTTCGCCGGCATTTGGAAACCGATGAATCTCTTCGAGACTGAAGCGATCCCCATCTGGCAGTCCATCACCTACCCGCTCGATGTGCCCAGGTCCGCCGCCAGAAAACCCGCAGACGCGCTCATACTTTCCCTTCCAGAACGGGCGCTCAAGTGCCATCCGCCGCGGTGGAGAAGCTGGCCAACCGCCGAACTCCCCGGCCACGGTATCAAGGAAGAATGACCCGTTGCTCCGGTAATTTGATTGACACCACCCCATCTCCTTCTCGCACCACATAAAACCGGTCGGCGACCAGATTCGTCAGCATCTCCTTCTTTCCGCTTGGCCACAGTACTTCAGCTTGATCGAGACGCTCATGGCTGCCCAAGCCAAAATGTATGCGTAGATCGTGCTGCGACAGGAAGCTTCCTCCGCTGGATACCTCGCCAAGCTGGACTAGATCCCCCGCTGTCGCTCGTATTCGAGCATTCAAGGCCAAGCGGTTACTTTTTACCCCCTCCAATTGAAAGCTGATCCAATGGTTCCGCGGGCCCCCTTCCGGTCGCAGGATCATCGGCTTGCCCACCAGGTTTTCAACCACCGCTTCCATTCGTCCGTCGTTGAACAGATCACCCACAGCAAGGCCGCGGCTCACCTGCGGAATTTGAATCGCGGGTCCAGCCTGCCAGCTAATGTTCTTGAATGTTCCGTTGCGTTGATTCATGAACAGACATTTCGGCTCGAGAAATCTGGTCGCCATATGGGCACTGTCTACCTGTGGATACACATGCCCGTTGACCAGGAAGAAATCCTCCCAACCATCATTGTCGAAATCGACAAAGGCCTCTCCCCAGCCCACATAGCCTTGCGTGCCCCTGGCAATCCCTGAAGGAATAGACATTTCCGTAAAACTCATTCCTCCATCGTTTTGATAAAGGGCAGCGTACTCAACATCGAAATGCGAAATCACCAGCGACATGCGCCCCGTGTGCTGATAGTCGCCCAGAGCTACTCCCATATTGGCCTGTTCAACTCCGTCCGAGTTGGTCGCCACGCCGGAGGGGAAAGCGACATCTTCGAATTTTCCTGTACCGTCGCCCTGGTAGAGATAGTTGGCTTCACCATCGTTTGTAACGAAGAGATCGAGCTTTCCGTCATTGTCAAAATCCGACCAAATCGCGGTCAGTCCATAGCGGTGTTCCGGATCGTCCACTCCTGATTTCTTCGAGACATCGGTAAAGGTTCCGTCCCCGTTGTTATGGTAAAGATTGTCGGGAGACCCCTTTAGTCCGCGCGGACCGCACTGTACGTCGAGCCCCAGATACTTGCATGATTTCGTTGAGCCGAATGACGGGAGATTGTCCAGGTGAAACTCCACATAGTGCGAGACAAAGAGATCGGCCCAGCCATCGCCGTCATAATCTCCGAACGCAGCTCCTGTCGCCCAGCCGGAATCGCTCCCGAGTCCGCTGGCCTTGGTCACATCTGTGAAAGTTCCGTCGCGGTTGTTGCGATAAAGGACGACGCCGTCCAAGCAGGTTACAAGAAGGTCGGGCCAGCCGTCGTTGTTATAGTCGCCAACCGACACACCCATCGCCCAGCATGGATACCCAACCCCTGCCTTGTCGGTCACGTCCGTAAACGTTCCGTCGCGGTTATTGTGATAGAGGGCGCTCCGCGCTTTAACCCCATGGAGAGCCATTTCTGCGCTTTGTGCATTGGTAAAATAGATGCCAGGCCAGCCATCGCGATCGTAATCGATCAGCGCGACTCCCCCGCTCATCGACTCGGAAATGAATCTCGCCTCAGGGCTCGACAGGTGTTCGAATTGAATGCCCGTCGATGCGGTAATATCCACCAGATTTGGGTAGTTTGGAGGAGCGCCGGTTGCCTGTCGCTCGGCTGCGGCCTTTTGGCGTTCTGCCGCGGATAGTGGGGTTGGCGTACCCATCTGTCCCAACATCGAAACACTCACGCAGAGGATTGAAAGCGCCGCGCATGCATGGAGAAGTATCATCCTCGGCGCCATCGGTGCTCCAGCAATACTTCGTACTCGGATAAACTCTCTCCCTGTTCGACGGCAACAACTAGTACTTCTTATCGAGCATTTACTCCACAATCCAAGCTTGGTACCCCTTTCAGAATTCTATCTTGCGGCTTGCGCCAAGTGCGATTTGACCGTCCCCTTCATCTATCCTAGTTCAACATCCAATGCCGCCATTTCCCACGGTGAAAGGTTCAGTCTTATGCGCTTTTTGGTTTCATCCAAGACCGCTGGCAACTCCTTTAACGGCTTGCCCTCGAAGTCCACCCGGCCGCACGTCTGCAACGGTGCTGTGAAGGTTAATTCTCCCCTCTTTGATTCATCCCCATAGTTAATGAGCCACACGTTGAGTCGTTTCGAATCTGCCGCGAGGCGGAATATAACAATAGCCGGATCGTTCACGGAGACCATGGAACGTGAAGAAATGGGCAGCCCGGATCCGCGTTGAATAATTGGCCCACGCGACTCTTCCGCAAACCTGTAACTTTCCGCAGCGGTGAAAGAAGATCCTGTAGTCACTGACCAACTCCATCGGTACGATCCCTTCAACACTTCCCGTCCAATCATGTTGCGGAGCAAGAATTGCCCTCCGTGCCTCTCGCGGAAGAATTGCTGCGTCCCCCCGTGTGCTAGGAGGAGCGCAAAGTCCGATGATTGAAGCCGCACATAATTGAGCGCGGAGAACTGTTCGTTATGGCTCTCCTCCTCTCCGAACGGAAAATCGCGTACTACCTTTGTCTCCCCGGGCCCAAACTCGCACTCTGCCAGCGCCAAGAAACGCATGCGCGGGTAAGTATGCAACTCGGCAATGATGTCAACCTTTGGTAGTTCTTTGTGCAAGAGTGCGCGTGCGGTCACCCAGGCAGCAGGTTCCTCAGTTTGAGTTTGAGTAAGAATGCTTCCTCGCACTGCCAGCGCAGAGCGGGTGGGTCCTGCCTCGACGGCGCTCGAATATGAAATTTCATCAAAGGACTTTGCGCGAAATTTCGCGTTAACGTTGGGTGAGGCCCAAAATGTCTCGTTAATTTGTGTGATCTCGCCCTTAAACGGCCGAAAGAGAACGGACCGGCCCCTCGATTTATCTAGAATTATGAAAGCTTTGCTCGAGTTATCCCACTTAATCGAGTAGTACTCGTTTTCGATTTCCTCCGTTTGTCGCGAAGGGACGGCAGGTGGAGCAGAACTTCTCTTCAATTCGTATGTCTTAACACCGCAAGGCGGCAGGTCAACAATACCAACAAAACGAGGATTGTCGTTTACACACTCCGGCTCAAGCCGTTGCAGTTCCACTTTCTCGCCTCGGTGCTCCAGTAAGTATCCAACGCTATCTCCAGCTTCGACTTCAAGCACAACCGGCTGACGCACCGGGACTCCCGCTGGATTTACGTACGTCACCTGAGCCTGCGGTGCTCCCGCCTGCTTGTTCGCCATTCGCTCGGCCACCTCCTGCCGAAGCTGGCGAGCTCCCGAGTCGACTTCCCGGGCCATCATCCTTGCAACCTCAAAATTTGTCGTCAGTGTACCCTCATACTCGGCGGGATATCCAGCCGCCATAAAACAATCATGTTGCTGGGTAAGCATGAGTTTCTTCCAGTAACTGCGAAGACGCTTTGACCGATCCGGGTCCGGCAACAAGGAGAGCATGAGTTCAGTAGCATGCAACTCGTTTTCAAGACGCCGATTCTCTTTAAACAGGCCGTCGCCCTCGTATCCCCAACCGCCGATTTCGGCCCAGAGCATACCTTTATTTTGAGGCCAGCCAAACAGGAATGTTCCATCGTCCAACTTGAAGCGGTGCAACTCAAGGTCTACGCCCGGCCCGCACCTGCGGCTCATATATTCGGAGAAGCCCAGGGAGCTAAGGCCCTTATTTCTTAGCGATTGAATTCCCTCGGCATACGGCAGATACGATGATCCCCAATCTATGCCCGGCGGCCATACCTCATCCCAGATTGCCAGCAACGCCCTCTCGGACTCCGCCGCCGAATTCGCAGTTTCGGCGAGCGATTGATATTGCTTGTCAAGGGAGATATTCCATGGGTTGTAAGGGATGGCCGGGATTGTACTTCCATCCGTCCCCTCCCAGTTGATAACTGCCTTCTTTACCAGCGGCAGCGATCCGTTGTTTTGAACGTTCAGAGAGGCGTTCTTGAATCCGCATAGCCTGAGCAGCTGCGGCATTTGGGGATGGAAGGATATCTCCTCCGCCAAGAAGCTATCCACACTCTTCCCCAGCACCTCCCGCACTATCGCACGGCCCTCAATAAATTGCCTTACATTCGATTGCCAGCCCACCAAGCTCTCGTAGGGTTGACTATAGGTTGCACCAATAATGTCGATCTGGCCCGACAATACCAGTGGACGGAAGATGTTTTGAACGAAGTCGGGGTCTTCATCCTGGATGGCTTCGAAGGCATGGGAATCGAATTCCAGGCAAATTGTCAGCCATGGGAACTGGCGAATCATGTCTATGGTTTTCTGGACCCCATAGAAAGTCGAGAAGGCTTGCTTGTAGTGTTTCTTGCCGACAAAGCCCTCGCGAAAATACCAGCCCACTCCAGTCTGATGCCAATGGTTCACGATGGTGAAGTAACAGTTGGCCGGGATTATGCTCTCCGCGCCTCCAACCAAGCCTGTCATCGACGCAGCGCAAAGGCCCCCGATAAATACCCTGCGGTTCATATGAGTTCCAATGGAGCCTAGTCCTGGCAGCACCGCAAGTTCCTGCTTCTTGTTTCCCGGAACCATGGATTCCTCCTATTTGATTCGAGCTATGACAAACTCACAGTCACTTGAAACGAGAATCAGACGAGGCCTATGACTCACCCGACGTCAGCGCGTCTGTTAGGGGTTACGACGCCTACCAATTATCCGCGCCCGCCGGCATCCTGGGACCGACAGTAGTCATGTCGATTTGATGAAAACCCATCTTCAATGCGGGGGACCCAGGCTGCAGGCGGAAGTCGAGATTGCCTGCGTTGACAAAGAGCGGATCGGCAATCATCGAGTCGCGATCCTGGCCGGAGGCCTGCCACTCTGGAAACGACTTGCCGGCGAAGCTGATCCCTGAGTCGCGTGCGTCATAGTAGAGATTTTGCCGCATGACGAACTTGCCGTCGGCCCAATTGGTACCCAACAATCGCCCCTGGTCGAAGTAGACGATATTGTTCTCCATTGTGAAAGAGATGTGTGGCTCAGGGCGGGTGCGCATGAGTTGATGCTCACGGTTAAAGGCGAAGATGTTGTTGCGCAAGATATTTTCTCGGCCATAGTGCTGGTGAAAGCCCGCACTCTTACAACCGTAAACGATGTTGTCTTCAATTACGATTTCGCTTGAACCTTCATCCGTGTAGATCCCCCATCCTCCGTAAGTGAAAGATGAGACATCATGAACGAGATTATTGCGGATGACGGTTCCAGGCTGGATGCCCAGAGTGTAGATGCCGCCCATGTCGCTGAGCATGTCTTTGCCGATTGCATGGAGATGATTGAAAGCGATGAGATTGCCTTTCGACTGGTTCGGCCCATATCCCCAAGTCCATCCCACCGAAATTGCGGTGTAAAACAGATCGTGGACGTGGTTGTGAATGATTTGATTTTGTCCGCTCTGCAAAACCCAGATACCGACCGCGGGCGCATACACCAAGCCGAGATCATGAATCTGGTTGTCGGCGATGGTGTTTGCGTAGTTCTGCTCGGCATCGCTCTCCCTGAGCACCGGTTCCCCGACTTTGACTCCGCCGCCGCCCATATCGAAGATTTCGCTGGCCGTCACGCTGTTGTGCTTCGATCCGCGTCCGAGGTAAAGTCCGTAGCCGCCCGAGTGCGCAATTGTGCAGCGGTCCATGGTGAAGTTATCCGCACCCACGGCTTCTATCGCCGCGGGTGCGGGAGTGGCTGCCTGCATGTCGGCATAGCCTTTTGCGTCCATGGACCAATCTGCGTGCGCAAAGGTCAAGCCACGGAAGACGACGTTGCGCACCAGTGCGCCTGATTGCGGATTACCGTTCAGGAGCACCAGTCGCTCCAGCGTGGGCGCCAACACCACTGCCCGTTCCATGTTTTCGCCTGGGAGGGGAATATAGGAGACAACGTGCTTCGCCCGGTCCAGGTACCATTCACCTGGCGCGTCAAGAGCGTCGGGTGCATTTTCAATGAAATAACGCGCGTCAACTTCCCGATTCGATTCCCTCGCAGTTGAGCCAAGCGTGGCGACGTGCTTCGCTTCATCCACTGTCACAATGGGCATGCGAAGGTCACTCCAAGCCAGCAAGGCAACGATCTCGACATCGCCTGGGTCTGCCCATTCCTTACGGATATCGTTTCCGCGGAAATGAAGCTCGAAGGGGCTGGCCTGTGAGCTTGCTCCGTCAATGCGGAAAAAGCCATTGTTGGGCGTCCTTGCTCGAGTGGCTCGACGCCCGTCCACGAAAAGCTGGTGAAATGTGGAGCCGGGCGCACTCGCTTTCCAAGTTCCACCGGTATCTTTTGTCCAGCCGGAGATCACCCAACCTCCACTGATCACAGGGTGCTCGCCGCGTGGAGCCTCCCAGGTTGTGTCGCTGTCCTCGGGCCCAAGAACAAGCGTATCGGGGAGATAGTACGTTCCCGCTCGAACTGTGATCGTGATGGGTCCAGTTTGTCCAGACCGGCGCTGTGCACGAGCAGCATCCCGGGCTGCCAGCAGAGTCTTGATAGGTCCGTTGGGAGAAACGACAACCGTTTGAGCGGATATCAGGGTTGCAAAAGATAAAGAGACAAGACCCAAGCGCTTCATCATACGTGATACCCTCCGGGCCCGTAGGTAAAGTGGCAGCCTTGCAGGCAATGGCGCTACAGACGCCTCACGAATTGGCGGAAGATCTTTCCATATCTTATAGATCGCGATGAAATGAACTGTCAAGAACCATTGTGAACATTTGTGACCCGAAAGATCGCGATGCATCCGATTGTGATGAACTTCGATCCTGCCGATGATTTCTTTCTTCAGAACGCCGCTCACAGGAACCGATCAGGGTTGTTGGATCGGCGCTGGTTTCCTGGATGAGATTTCCCTTGCGGCGAAGAAGCCATTCCGAAGCGAGGCCTTCAGGCGCTGCGGAAAAAGGGCAGTTTTAGAGCGAAACGCCCGAAAAAGCACACCTCAGGGCCTAAAGGCCGATTGATTCCACTGGCGTTATACCGACGCTAAAGTCCCGGCCTACCGCTCGAATGAGTTTTTCCGCTGCCTGTTCAGGCACACCACTCCCGGAATCTTGCCGATCGTCGTTGACCATCGAAAATCAGGTCAGAAAGCTCCGTACCTTACCGCGGCATCAGTCATCGCGTTCAGATTTTCCACGGAGGTTCCGGGCGCGATATTGTGCCCATCCATCATGACGAAGCCGCGGCAGTCTTTGAATATCTCGAGGTTCCGACGGCAGTCCTCCATGACGTCCCGCGGGGTCCCATCGTGAAGCCTGACGGTATCGATGCCGCCCATCAAGAAGACCTTTCCGCCCATAATCTCCTTCAGGGCTTTCTTGTCGGTCAAGTAGCTGAACCCGATGTACCGGTCGATTCGGACCTCGTCTTTCCAGAACTTGAGCAGATGATTGGCTCGGCCACAGTTGTGAGCCTGTACCTGGTAGCCGAGGCGGCGAACATGCTCTGCCAATCTCACATGCGGGGCACGCATGAACTGCTCAATCAGCTCAGGCGACATTTGCGCGGTACCATCGTCGCCAACGTGCATGACCTTTTCGACAAAGTCGCTGCAAAAGGCTGCTCTCCCGCCATTGAGCTTTGCCACTGCTTCGATCCAGTCGATGGCCTTCTCGACGATGATGTCGAGCAACTCCCTGACCAACTCAGGCTTATCAAACATGTCCATTGAAAATTTTTCGACACTGCACAGATCCGCGCCAAGTGCCGCAATGCCAAGAATGCCAGCACCGCCCGGGTACACAGTCTCAGTCGCAGGGATGACCATCCCATCTTCAAAAACGATCTCGAAATCGGCAGCGATCTCTTTCATCTCCTGGAAATATTGAAGCATTTTCCCGTGCAAGCCACCGTTCACCCAGTCCACTTTCCGGATGCGCTCCAGGTCTTCATCCTTCTCGAGCAGGTGCGGCCGGGCCGCCCAGGGCGAGTCGTCCTTGGGGAAGACGGTTGCTGCACCAAATGCCGCGACGTCTTCTACCCACATGAAATCGGGGTAGCAAACGATCTTGTGGAAGTCCGACTTTACATTTTCCAGAATCCATTTCTGCCCCAAGAGCTGGCATTTAAGCATAGTGGCAGGATCTCCCGCGTACTCATTGAACCTATCCGCATACCCGATGATGGGGAGCCAATAGCGGGCGCCAATGTAGTGCAGCACAGGAACTCTATCCGGAATCTCGAACCGGTTCGCCTTCTCCCAACGCTCCTTACGGGCGAGGATCTCCTTATAAGGAAGCCTGATTGTGATCTTGTTCATCGAGGTTCTCCTTTCCCATTAAAGGGCAGATAGCGGCGAAACGTCACAGCCGCGTCATGCAGCCGAAGCGCGTTGCGGCGGGTTCATGGTTGCTCGCCGGCATCTGTGGTGCGAGCCGCTGGACAAGGCCGGGGCTTTGCTCGCATGTTCCAATACCAACGACGGATGCCCGAGGTTCGGCATTTCATTGTTCTTGCGCATAAACCTGGGATAGCATGAATCTCAATCGCAGCACACGACACGACGCGGCTAAAAACCTTGCGCAAGGTCACCCGCGTGGTCCCCATGAGATTCAGCCGCGTGCGCAGCTATATTCACTTTGCAAAGATTTAACCTGCAATACTACCGCCGCTATCTTTGCCTCGTCAATGAACACCGATGGGACGGTGCACTTGCGGCGTGAATGTTGGCTTCACGCTTGGCGACACATTGACACTCATGTCTGATGCGGGTAACATTCAGGGCAATTCGCCAATCGCCAAAACCAGTTGACCTTATCATGCCTCTAAGTGCGGCAGTAGCCCAGAGCTCCAGGAAACATGCCGCGGCACAAAGAAGGAACCAGGCTAAGAAAATGAACCGCTATTGCAAGATCTTCTCGATTCTCCCGTTTCTCTTCTGTCTACCTCAAGCCCTTGCCCAAACTGCGGTGCCGCTGGACCCGTTGCGCGTCGAAGTCTCTGCCGGTGGAGTTTCAATCGGACAGACCAAGGGAGAATTGCTGACCAGAGCGGCCCTGCCAAATCTGGCATGGCGCTATGCAGGCGAAAAAGGATGGCGTGAGGAGCGCGGGAAAAGGATCGAGTCGATCAAGACCGAAGCAAACGGATTTTCCTTCGATGTGCGATTTACCGAAGCTATGGCGCACATTCGCCTGAATAGTGACGCGGGAAATGCGTGGAAGATAACAGGCTCGCTGGAACGAATTGGCGCCCGGCCGATCGAGCTGGCGCGTTTTCACTATCTGGATGGGAACCTCGAGCGCCGACTCGGCCTCCTTGAAGTCCCGGGTTACTCGTTTCCTGGGTTCGCGCAGCCGGGCGACAAGATTGCGCCCGAACGGAGTGAACATGAAAAGCTATGGGCCAGTATGAAGGCGGATTGGCCTGAAATGGCCGACCCAATTCATGACGCGGGGGATTGGGCGCTTTCGATCGACACGGGAGTATTTACCACCGCATGGAATCGGGATGGATGGGGCTTTGGGTTCACAGGTCCCGGAACAGCTTTCGGCGAGATCGGGTTGCGGACTTCGAGCGATCCGTCACGATTCTTTGTTGGAATGAGACTCGACAATATATTGCTCGATCCCGGAGAGACGCGGCAACTCGAAAGTGCGCTTGTATGGCACGGTGACTGGCAGAGCGGTTTGGAAATCTGGGCTGCGACATCGGCCAGAGAAATGAAGGCACGTCTCGTCAAACCGCCGATGGCCGGTTATTGCTCGTGGTATCAGCGGTATGAGGATGTTCTTCCGGAAGACCTGCTGCGGGCCGCAAAGGAGTTTCAATCCTGGCCTTCTTCCCCGGGCGGCCGCACCATCCAGGTAGATGACGGGTGGGAGGTCGTAATTGGAGATTGGAACCCCAACGCGAAGTTCTCAGCGATCTGGAAAGATCTGCCTTTGAAGATCAAACAGACCGGTGCGATCCCAGGCACGTACCTTACTCCCTCGATGGTCGCCGAATCCAGTCCTATTGCCAAGGAGCACGCGGACTGGCTTCAACGAAAGTCAGACGGCAGCCTTGCCATTCGATTTCCCTTTGGTCCATTTCTCGATCCCGACCGGCCCGAAGTGAAAGCGTACATGCGATCGCTGTTGGCCAAGGTGCGGCAGGAGGGATGGGAATATACAAAGATCGACTTTACCTACGGAATCAGTACGGCAAGAGCGTCCTACGATCGCAAGAAGACTTCATTCCAGACTCACCGTGAAATGTACAAGGTATTCCGCGAAGGCGCTGGGGCCGACATGATTTTGAATGCGTGCGTGGGCGAGCCTGGCCGATACGCTATCGGCCTCGTCGACATTGCGCGGCTTGGTGGAGACATGGGAGACAACTGGAAGACCGCCAAGGGCAACCTCGCGCGCCTGCTCACGCTGACATCGGTCAACGGTGTCTGGTGGCAGGGCGATCCGGACGTCTACCAGAGACGCGCGATGAAGTCGCAGTTGACCGAAGAGGAGAGTTATCTGCTGACGTCAACTGTGGGCATGTACGGAGGACTGTTTTTGACCTCCGACTGGCCGTCGCAATGGACGGGAGACCGGGCAGACGCGGTTCGCGAATTCTGGACCGGCAGCGGTGTAAAGCGCCCGGTTCATCAGAGGGTGATGTGGACCAAAGAAGGCGAGCCGCTGGCTTATCGTGTGACTTACGATGATGGAAGGTCTCGCATCGCGCTGTATAACTGGTCCGATACGCCTCGCGATGTAACTGTCCGCCTGGATGATGTGGGCCTTTCTGGAAATGGTCTGAAGTTGCATCCGGTTGGACGAGCCGTCACTCTGCATCTTGAGAATGGGAGAGTGCAGTCTCTTGCGCAGCCGCCGCATTCGCTGCGGATGGTTGACATTGAGAAAAAGTGAAAGATCCGCATGGGTGAGCTGCGCCTCGCCTTATGCTTACAGGCATATGCGGCAATGAATCAACTGGCGGCGACAGGGCGAGCGTAGAAGCGTGGAGAACCAGGCGATACCTTACACAAGCCGGGACTCCACCTCGCGCAATAGAGCCAGCGACTCCGGACTCAGCAGGCCGGTCCTATCGATATCCACGTTGAAGGTGACCGGAACGCTGCTCTTGTTGCAGGTGCGAACATAGTCGGCCACCAGATCCCGATGAAACCTTGGGGGCGCCAGCGGATTCATCACGCGGCTGTGAACCCAGTTGGGATTATCCAGGCAAACCCAGCGATGGCTCTGCAAATGGTCGGAGGTGAACCGAGAAGACGGCGCCGCAACCAGATCGTTGGCTTCTCCGGCCTCATAGTCCTGGTGGGTGGAGTAGAGAAAGTGGGTGAGCATGCCGGGATTGAGCGCAACGAGGCGCCCCTCGAAGCCGGTTTTAGCGGCTTCCGTCCACTCCTCCCAAGGGAATTGGAAACCATGGAGGTCGGTAGTCACGGAGTTGTATGCGCCACGCGGATCGAGCGAGTAACAACTGTCAAACCACCAGCCATGGACTCTGGAGCCGTAACGGGAGCCGAGTTCACGAAGAATGCCAAGCAGATTACTCACTAACTTCGACTTATCCCGGGCATGATAGCCAACTGCGTGTTCCCACGCGGGATCGTCGCCGTTGTTACAGGAGTGATTGTAGTAAAGGATGAAATGCAGACCGCGTTGCCGGCAGGCATCGGCCAACTCCCCGATCAGGTCCCGCTTGGTCGTCCGCCCTGGAGCTATCTTGTCGATGGCGATGGAGGGGGCGGGCAGCATTTGCAGTGCGTGGGTCGAGGTTAGGATTACGTACTGCGCGCCGGCGCCGGCGATATGGTCTACATAATTCTCCGGGCTGAAGCGGGCAACAGTTTCGTCAAAGGGCGCCCAATCGTCCTCGCCTACAGGTTGGGATTGGGCGGTCCAGTGGGAAGAAACGCCGAAGCGGCAAGAGGCGAACCAGTTTGTGTCGGCTTGACGGTATCCATCTGCATGGAGAGCCTGGCCTGAAGCCGCAACCAATGTAGCTGCGCCGATGCCGCAAAGTGCTTGGCGCCGCGTAAGTTGAATGGGATCTGGTATCACAGGGAACGCCTCTTTCCGAATTGCGCTGTTGCAACTTGACGGTCGATGATTTCTTCAGGACGAGCTGTCAGACTTTTTTCAACCCTCCATCCAACACGTATTTGTTGCCGCGATGAACGATGCCCTCTACGCGCAGGCCTTTGCGGATTGGCAATTCCCTGGCATCGGCCGTCAACGCGCCATCCACCGAAGCCTGCAAGCCCGCAACTCCATCCAGGACCATCTCAGCGAAATGAACGCCGCTGCTGATTACCCAATGATTGCCTTGCGGTAAATCATCGAAGCACTTGGGCGCTGCTCCCGCTTCTTGCTCAGCCATGTCATCGGCCCAGTATGCCTGGGCGAACGGTCCCTGGAGAGTCACCCGCGAAAGACCCGAGATCCACTGCTCCATCCAGTCTTCGTAATAACTGGTGCGCAACGCACCCAGCAGGAATTGCGATGGCCATGCGCCAAAGCACCCGGCCCATTGATGGTCGGCACGAGTCCCGCTCGCAATATCCAGATCAGAGGGAGACAGGCAGTGTGACCATGTGGGTGTGGCCAAGTCCTCGCGCAGAAACCGGGTCATCCTGGCGACCCATTCTTTGGGCAGATCGTTACCGACGGCGTTCAAAACCATGCCGAGATCGAAAACATTCGCGGCATCCTGCTTTTGCCCTCCGGGATACAGACAGGAGAAGAAGCCTTTGTCCGGCTGGTAGAGTGACTCGACTCCATGCAGCAGTGAAGCCCGTTCAGCATCGTTGTTTTCGCCGAAGGCGCGGGCACTTTCGGCCAAGGCCCAGGCTTGGACCGCCGTATGTCCCGCGGTGCCGTGTCCATAAGTCGTGATGCACTCGAGATAATGGCTGCGACTGCCGAAGTCAACCAGGACACTTCCCGGCATATGATGCTCGCGATGCACCCAGAGCGCCTGTCGAAAGGCCTGCTCGCCGGTGAGTTGCTCCGGCTTGCCCTGCTTACTTTCTTTGACCTCGCCCACGCCGCCGAAATCAAAGCCCTTAGACTTAGGAGGAATCCGAGTCAGATTCCAAGTCTTCCAGGATTGATCATTCTGCCAGCGCATTAGATTAAAGGCTGAACTCGTTACAGCATGAGGGTGAGCACAGCACTCCCACCCACCATGCACCCCGGCAAGTAAGTTGGTGGTTTGATAATCCAGCCACGGAGCAGACATCACAAGGCGCAAGTAACTCCGCAGCGCCTCCGGATCTAACCGGGCCAGTATCCCGCTAATATAAGGCAGGTCCCAAGCCAGGTAAACAGAACCCTCGCCGCGCCGGGGCCATATGGTGAGGTAACACGGATTGGTGGTTCCCCAGCCGTAGTTACGCCGGCAGGTTAACAGCGTGAGCACGCCCATGTAATAGAGTTTCCGGACGGCATCCGACGGTGAATGCACAACCGGCAGGGACCCGCTGAAGATGCTGTTGTTCGGTGTGAAAGCCGCATTCCAGAGCGATTCCCAGCGTTGGCGCTCTTCCGCCATCGCCTGTTCCTCGCGGCCATACCACTGCTTTGCGATGCGTTGAGCTTCTTCCTGGTCTTTGTGAAAGGTCAAAAGCAAGGTTACGTTGAAGGTCTCGTTACCCTTGAGGCTTCGTGACCAGGTAGGAATCCGTTCGCGCTGCCACGCATCGGCGGCAGGGCGGCAGGCCTGCACACTGAATGCATTGCCATCTTCATTGGCTACGCAAATGCCGGACCCGCAGTCCGCGGGGCGTACAGTTTGTCCAAGTCCTTTTTCGCCGAGGAATGAAGATACGTCGGTGGGAATTGTGGGCACGGCCCAGGCATAGCCTTCGGCGCCTGTGTTGGCGGCACGGGCCGAAAGCATGAATCCGAGGCGGAGTTGGCGCACCTGGCTTCGGCGGTTTTGAATCTTGATGCGAATTACGGCTCCCGGTTGATTGGGAAGCAGGGATGTGCGGCTTTCCATGAGCCAGCCGTCGGCTTCGCAGCGACGGTCGACAGCGTAAGCCCGCCATTGAATCTCGACGAACGGCGCCACTTGTGCCAAGTTGCGTCCATTGATAAGGGTGAATGCGGTAATTTCATTACCACCACTGTAGGGCGGAAAGACCGGATGCTTGATGGCGGCGATATCGGATTCAATTTGGATTGCTCCGAGATCATTGCACAAACCGGGCATGGCTGCGCTTTGGGTGATTCGCCGGCGCATCCATGCAGAGGCCAGATCGTCAAGGCTTACCGGAACAGTGACATTACGCGAAGCGGGGAGTTTTTCTTCCGCACTTGCAGTTGAGACTGGCAACATTGAAGTGGCCGCGCTGGCAGCGGCCATTTCAAGGAATTCGCGCCGTGAAAGACCTTGGTGCTCAAGTTGACGATCATTGCCTTTATCCATGGGATTGCCTATCTGCCTTTCTGGTTGCTCCCCACGCAGGGCGAGGTAATGTTAGCTCCGATGCGCTCACAACACTAAACAACGCAAAAGCACCTTCAGGGTCGCCTTGGTGCGGAGCCTTTGAATTCAAGTGGCGTCTTCTTATGAACGAGCCTTCCTTCCGGATAATCGCCGGTACTGTCACCGTGCTGTGTTGCAGTCTCGCCCTGCAAATCAGTGCGTCCCAGGTTCCGATTCTGGGACCTGGGAAAGCACAAGTCCATCCGAACACTGTACCAGTGCACATGAGCACTGAAAATGCCCTATTGAGCGTCAGGGAACGAGGGCGGGCGGGCAGACGCCGCCTTTCCACGCTCCTGGTTGGGTTGCGTTGAAAGCGTATAAACCAGCTCTGACGCGCCTTCTTTAAGCGCACTCAACGGCAGCCAGCTACTTAAATAAGCGGCGCCGTTGTAAGTTACTTTCTCGACATAGGGGCCTGTTCCCTCGCCGCGAATAACAAGAGTACGTCCGCCGGCGAAATGGAGGGTGGAGCGACGGAACATGGGCGTGCCTAACACCACCCCGCCAATGCCTGGTATCGCGGGATAGAACCCTAAGGCATTCCAGACATACACGCCCGAGGTTGCGCCTAAGTCGTCATTACCCGGAAGCCCGCTTGGACCCAACGCAAAGGTCTCCTTTTCAATTCGGGTTACGACCTCCTGGGTTTTCCAAGGCATACCCGCAAAGGTGTATGCGTATGGCGTAACGAAATCCGGCTCGTTCGCCATGTTGAAACACGGCTCACCCCAGCAGATGAGTTTGGAAAAGAACTTGTCAAGGCGCGCGTGAACTTCTTCATCCCCGCCGATTCTGCTAAACAGCTCCTGGTAATCAAAAGGGATCATGAACGTGTACTGATAGGTGTTTCCTTCTTCGAAGCCAACTTGATCGGTAGGGACTGACGATGTAATCTGCTTGGGCAGAGAATGAACCGGATCGAAACCGGGCAGCCACTTCCCATCGCTATAACGCGGACGAATCCAGTGTGTTTCAGGGTCAAGGAGATTCTTCCAGCTCCCGGATTGCTTGAGGAAATGGCTATACGCGGCCGTATCCCCGATAGCTTTCGCAAATTGAGCAATTGCAAAATCGGAGTTGGCATACTCCAGCGTGCGGGAGCCGGAGATGGGATCGTCGGCTGGAACGTAGCCGTACTTCAGATACTCCTTGAGATGAGGCCGCTGCGCAGTCTCGTTATAGCGGGCGCCGAAGGGCACGTCGCGATCCGGCTCGGTCCCTCCTTTGACCATGTAATGAAGGGCCTGCCGGGTATCGAAGTTGTGCGCACCGAAGGCATAAGCCGACGATAAGATGATAGGAGTTGAATCTCCGGCCATGATATAGTCAGCCGAGTTCCCAATTGGATAATGTGGCAGCCAGCCAAACTGCGTCGCATCGTTGACCAGCGATTGCATCATGTCGCTCTCGCGGTCGGGCACAAACAACGCCTGGAACTGAACAGTATTGCGGTAAATATCCCAGTCGGAGAAGTTGGCGTATTGAGCCTTCTGCGTGGATCCAGCAACAGAATGCAGTTTCCAGTCGAAGCCGATGTAGTCTCCATTCTCATCGCTGAAAAGCGTCGGATCGAGAAAGGAGTGATAGACCCCGGTGGCGAAGATCTTACGCTGGTCTGGCGTCTCACCTTCGATGGCGATCCGATCGAGTAGCTTTGTCCAGGTCTCCCGCGCCTTGGCCCGTTGCCCGTCAAAGTCCCAGTTGGGAAGCTCTTTGTCGAGATTATCGAGTGCATTGGCCTCGCTGACGTAGGATATGCCCACCTTCATGGTCACCTCGCGCCGATCTCCGAAGTCGAGCCATGCACCGGTGTATTTCCCCGAGGCTTCACGAGTTCCGCTATGGATGTCGTCGTCTTGCCAAGTAGCAAAATGATCAAAAGGATGCTCAAATCTGGCCGCCACATAGATGGTGTAGTGGGTGGCCGAGCCACAAAGTCCGCCGGAAGTTACAGTTCCACGCAAGCCATCATCGCCAATCAGTGCGACGCGGCTGCCATCGTTTTCACGGCCTACCGGCGGCAGGAACGCCATGTGAACATCGCTGTTGCCTACGCTCCCGCCGGTGTTTACGAGCAGGCGAGCATGCGCACCCTCGGGAAAGCGAAAGCGCGCGATGCCGGATCGCTCCGCGACAGTCAGCTCAACCTTCACTCCATTGCCAAGCGTGACCGCATAGTAGCCGGGCTGCGCCTCTTCTTTGCTGTGCTCAAAGGCCACTGCGTAAAGTCCCGGGTTCTTTCCCGGACTGACCTCGAATCCGTCTACCCAGGGCAGGGTGGGCACATCGGAGTCAATAGGGCAGGTCATTCCGTCGAGATGCGTGAGGTTGAAGCCGGAGATCTTTTTCTCTTCATAGAAGTAGAATCCCTGAAGGTCGGTCTGAGGACCCCACTGAATCATGCCGAAGGGCAATGATGCTCCGGGAAATGTGTCGCCTCCAGCCGAAGTTCCGATGAAGGGATCCACGGAATCATAGAGACCAACGGATTGTGCACAGAGCGAGACGCTTAGTGGCAAGGATAGAACCAGCGCCACCGACGTGAGAATTACAGAGAGCTTCATTCAAGGCTCCTTTGGATGGCGAACAGGCTTTCATATCTATCCATCCGTTCCTCTTCTGCAAATGCTTGGCGGTGTAAGTATCCGGACTTTTTTGACCGTTGGCCGCAACTGTCAAGCTGTTATTGTTCTGTCCCCGCGAGCCCATTGCGGTTCTGTCCAAGGAGATACTCCTTTGGCAGAATCCCCTTGGGGACATCCAACCGTTGACTCAACCCGAGTATCAGGCCGGTTCACCTGGGCAACTTGCCCAGCTCTTGTTCTGCTCGGCGCCGGATTTCCGAATCATGAGAAGCAGCCGCGCGTGTCAAGGATGATCGAGCCTTCTCTTCGAACCCAGCCAGACGATACGAGATGCCAAGACGATAAAATGTGGCGGCTTCGTCGGCGGCGCCAGTCTGTAATGACAACTCAAATTCCGTAATTGACTCTTGCAGGAAACCGCTCTTGAAGGCGACAAGCCCAAGCGCGCTGTGTGCTCTACTTTCAATCGCACCACGAAGCGGCTTCCACTCTTTCGGCGAAATGGAGCGCGGAATCTGCAATTTGTCGAGGAATTCGATGGTGCCCGCACCATAGGTCTTTGCTTCTTTCAGGCTGGTTGGGTTCGATTCGGTATCGGCAATTAAATAGGCAAGCTCCGACATTACATCCACATTTTCTGGGACAACCTGTAGCGCTTTTTTCCCTACGAGTATCGCCTGCTTGGCGTCTCCCATCGCCTTCCAGGCATCCAACTCCATCCTGTACACCTTAGGTAGCAAGGCTGAACTTGGGAAGGCCTTCTCAAATGATTCCCCAGCTGCGACGACTGCAGAGGGATCGGACTGAGAGACCACAGATAGGTATTCGTCGTACTCTTCGTAGGTCAGGGCTTGTGGTTCCGATGTAAACTGGGCTTTCAGACTGGCTGGATGGGAGATGGCGATGCACCAGAAGACAGCTGCAAACTGTAGGAAGCGAGAGATCCGTGGGATCCTGGGCATTGCTGCAGCTGTATGCGTAATGTTCGGCGCCCCCTTCGTAGGTTGTAACGTTCTTGCTGAGACTTTGGCCGAAACCGGCATCTTGGCCCCCATCCCGAAATCAGAAGATCCTACAGTTGCGGCGGTCCGGGACGCAATGCTCACCGATAATTTCGATTCCGCGCGCGTTGCTATCAAGATTCTTTCTCAAAAGAGCCCAAGGTCCGGACAGGCCGAATATTGGGCTGGCCTTCTATGTCTTCGCACTGGCCAGTCGGAGGACGCTGTCCGCTACCTCCGCGCATCGCAGAAGCTGGCAGACAATGCATACACCGATGAAGCGTTGGCACTTGCGTACTACTCCGTCAAGCAATTCAAATTGTTCGTGGCTTCGATGTCTCGAGCGAGTCAGAGCATCCCTGACAATTTCGCCCCATATTACTATCTTGGCCGTTACTATGTTTCGGTTGAGGTCGCAGATTTTCAACAAGCTGAAACCCTTCTCACCAAGGCTGTCAAGTACGATCAGCAAAATGCTCGATCAATCTACTACCTCGGTCTTTGCAAGGAGTCTCGCGGCGACTTGGAGCGGGCCGAATTCGACTACAAGCAAGTTCTCAGTCTTCCAACGCCCAACCCTCACTATCTTGCCATGGCTGAGCTTGGAGTCGCGCGCGTTGCCATGTCGACAAATCGCAATGCCGAGGCACTAACCTACGCGCAAAAGGCCGAGGCGGCTCTGCCACAAGAGGCGGAGGTTCATACAATCCTCGCAAAACTCTATACAACGGCCGGCGATCTTCAAGCGGCTGTCCAGGAGTGGAAGGCCACCGAGTCGCTGGATCCAACCAACACCGGTGCCTTGTATAACCTGTATCGCCTCTATCTGAAAGCAGGAAACGACTCTCTCGCCAAAGAAGCTTTCGATCAATACAAGGCCATGTCAAAGCTATACGGCACAAGCTGAGCGTCAACATTTCCTCCCGTTCCATCCACCAATTCTCATTTGAGCTCGCTTTATAAGCAGCAATTACTGTCTTCTGATCTCCAGAACGACGACAGGCCGCTTGTCTCCAAACTTGAGGCTCAATCCATGGACGAGTTCGGATCCCTCAACCTCCCGTTGGATGCCGCTACTCCAATCTGTCATTCGGAAGCGTCCAGGTGGGAATCCTGGTATAGCGATTCCGGGTGCTACAACCCCGCTTTCATTTCTGAAGATTACGATAAGCCCCTCTCCACTTTTGGAAAACCGGCCAAAGCCGTCCCAAGAGGTCACTCGTGGTTGTTGCCAGTATCCGAGTGGGAAAAAGGATTCATTGAGAGGAACCTGCCGACGAAGTTCTTGAAACCGGTGAATCCACTTCGATGCTTGCTCAGCGTCGTCTCGTGAGAGATTGTGCAGATCTCCGAGAAACACAGGTGCAGAAGCCATTGCCGTGGCAACGCGCTCCTGCCATGTCGGCATCTCCGCCTGCATGTTCCCAATCAGCATGTCTTCAGTCGGAATGGCCATGCCTCGCTGATAGAGCAAGGTTCGCACCTGGAGTGGTCCGGCGCTGTCGAGACTCCCGTCCGATACGTTACTGAGCCAATCGAGGTCCGCAACGCGCAGGAGTCTATAGTCGATGAGGTGCTTTTCTCCCCAAAGTTCGAACGTGTAGTCGATCAAGAGGCGAGGAAACTCTTCATGGAGCCGGTTCCCCAGCCAATCCAGAGCCTCGTAGATTCGGACGGTAGATTCTGCGGCCGAGGCATGTTCGTGCCCGCTTTCGTAGCAGCCCGGTTCTTCTCCATAGGTGTTGAACACCGTGGTTAAATCAAGCTTGACGTAATCCAAGTCATATTGACGCACTGCCTGACGGATTCGATCAAGAGCCAACCGCTTATAAGGAGATGCGAGACACATGACCACGCCTTGGCCCTGGGATTCTTTCGGCATACCATCGCGGCCGCGGCAGACCCACTCTGGATGGTCGCGGTAGGAGCTGGAAGCCTTGCTCACGAGCGCTACCGGGAGCCAGAGTCCCCGTTTGAGTGCCGGTGTCTCTTTCGGACGAAACATCGGCTCGATGCCATTGGGGAACCTTTCCGGATTGGGGGTATTGTCCCCAAGTGTTTTCTCCCATCCTTCGTCAATCGTGTTCAGCGTTAGACCCATCTCGGCTGCGCGCGGGATGACGCCCTCGAGGATTGTCGAAGTTGCCTTGCTATTCCAAGGCTCCCAATTGTTGTAAATCCAATTTGGCGGCTGGTCATTCTTATTGCGGGCGATGATCTGTTCTGCGTACTCGGGCAAGACCCAGTGCGGATCACTCGCAGTACCTCGACGGTAAAAGACGACGGATGCGGCAGCTGTGTCGAACTTCTCTCCCGGCTCCAGACGTCGCTCAAACGGGAAAAGGTCGGTGTCATACATCGCCTGGATTCTCGGTCCCCATCCTCCGATCTCCGTTCGGCGGAGATATCCCGGGACCTCACTCAGGATTGCCAGTCCCTCCTCCGTCCTAGCATTCTCCAAGAGCACAGCGACATCATTCACGCGCCCGGTATAGAATGTTTCGCGCGGCTCTTCCCCATAATGTCCAAAAGCAATCAAGTCATGCGCCGGCCCCGGTTGCACATCCTGGCATTCAACTGCAAGATTTCGCAAGGTGACAGTTTTTGTCCCGAGGTTTTCAAACGTTAACCATTGGCGGATGCCAGCGAAGCCCGCCGCGGCCTCATAATGCACGACGACTCTGACTGGCACTTGCTTCGCGACTAACGCAATATCCAGATGGAGGTTCGAATTGAGTTGCTGTACGCTCGGATATCCGTCCAAACGGACATCCTTCGCAGAACCGGTTACCTGCACTCCATCGATTCGTACGCGAAACTCTTTGCATTCGCTTCGCTTCGAGTCTCTTGAATCGATAAAGTCTGTGCCGGTTTCTACATTTCGCCAACTCAGTGTTCTTAGGCCGGTATCTTCATCGTAAGAAAGCTTGCGGCTGACATGTCCATTATCGAGAGTCCACGAGCGCGACTGGCAGTAAGCGCACGGGACAAATGCTATAAGAGAAAGAAATGCGGCCGCGCTCTTACGTCCGAAACTCCATATGGGGTTCATGCTGAGCCCTCTTGAGAATACAACGCGAGACGAAGAGTACAGCCCGATTCCGTCCTGGAAAACTTCACCGTCAGGGAATCTGACTCGCCTCGTACCTTTATACCAAGTTATAAGTGCCCGTTCCACCGCGTCTGTCGTGGACAGTCGAATGCTAGATGCAGTTACACTCATGGACATTCTGTTCCGTCTCTGCACCGAGCCGTTGATGAGTTTCAATGGCTGCTTGACAAACCCGGCTGTGTCAGTCTCCAGCATCGATGCTGAAGACCGTCACAGCCGGGCTGGTCTGTCGTGGATCGGGTAAATCCCTTCTTAGCTTTCTACGCTCGTCCAGAATCTCCCCGAACAACTTCCGTTTGGACAGCGGCCAAGTCCAAACGCCTGCCGCTGCCCTCTGTTTCATTCCGTCAGGTGTCCCCGTGTGCTGGCCTTAGAAGATAATCTTCCCCGCCAGCTGGATGACACGCGGAGTATTTGTTCCCTGCATAATGCCAAAGTTGGGGTCTCCAACGGTCGTGTTAGGACCACTAAATACGACACGGTTGAAGGCGTTGAACATCTCAGTTCTGACCTCGAGGTAGATCGACTCCCGTACCGGGAACTTCTTGAAGACCGAAATATCTTCGTTGTAGGTGAATGGGTTTCGCACGGGATAGATTGAAGCGGCATTCCCGAACGTATACGGTGCTGGCAAACTGAATGCTCCTGGGTTAAAGAGACGATCCACACTCGGGTCCCAGCTACTCCCCGAGGTAGATATGTCCGCTTTGATCGGTACCCCGGCAACGCGGTTCGGCCGGTTGCCTATTCCAGCGAACAGCGGCAACGAGGTTCCACCACCGAACTTCAATGGCGTACCGGAGTTGTACCTCTGCACTGCGTTAACCTGCCAGCCTCCTATAACTTGGTTCACGACACCAGGTACGGCCGAAGCGAAGGCCTGCCCTCTGCCAACTGGCAGAGAGTAGGTCCAACTGACAACCAACACGTGGGCTTGATCAAAGTCGGCCAAGCCTTTCTCGGCGTTGATGTTATACGTGTTCAGCGATCCGGCTGCTGCATCGGTCTGGGTGGCGTCCGGAACCAGTCCGTTGGTTTTGCCGAAAGTATACGAAGCGAGCAATGAGAGGTTGTTGCTGAGCCGCTTTTGCAGCCTGGCCTGCAAAGCGTTGTAGTGGCTGTAGCCGGTGACTTGAAATTGGTCAAGGATGCCGCTGAACTGCGGGAAAGGCCTGAGCGCCTGGGCTACCGAACCGGTGAAACCAGCGTAGGGAGCCTTTATACCCGCAGCAACAGCCGCTGGAGAGTTAATGTCTGCATTGAGGGTAGAAGCCAGGGTCAAATACTTTGGATCGACCTGATCTGCGTTCTCGAAGCCGGCTCCGAGGTTGGTTGTGCGCGCTCCCACATAGGCCACGTCGAGATTCATGCCCCACAACAGTTCGCGCTCAACGTCGAATGTCCAGCTAAGCTGAGTGGAGGGCTTCCAGCCACTCTTATTGACATAGGCGGGACTTCCGCCGTTCTGCAGGCTTGGATTGGTGTCCGGCAGGGTGATGTTTACAGTTGGGAAACCCGAGTCCAGCAAGAACGCCGGAGTGATATCCTGGTTGTTACTGGCAAGCGTCTGGGTGTAGCCGAACCCCTGTCCCCACGTCCCACCGGAATTGAGCCGGCCATAGTCCTGGTAGAGGAGAAAAGTTCCTATGCCGGCGCGAAGCACTGTCTTGTCGTTCAATTGATAGGCAGCGGCAAAGCGTGGCGTCCAGTCGTTGCGAGGGTTCTTATACAGGAAGTTGAAGGTGCCGATCGCCCCACTGGCGTTTCCGGAGAATTCGAGCGCACCCGGAAGGTTGCCCGCTTCGGGATTTGCCTTGGTCAGATTCAAACGAGAGACGTTGCCGCCTTCGCCCGCCATGGGGTACCGCGGCACTTCGTACCGCAGTCCTGCGGTCAACGTGAGTTTGGGCGTCAGCTTGATAACATCCTGCGCAAAGAGAGCCGCAAAGGTATCGCCAAAGGTTGACCACCCTTCCGGTGTAACAACCGATCCGGTGTCGACCTGGCCAAGCAACAGGCTCGCAAAGCCGTTGCCGTAGGTGCCGAAATTGGCAGTGTCGGCCGGATTGGATGTTGAGTAGTTGTTAAAAATGAGATTGCCGGCGGAGTTTCTCACATCGGTAAAGTGCATGTTCCGATGCCGCCACTGAAAACCAAAGCTGACTTGTTGCTTCTGATGGCTCCAGTTCACGGTGTCATGCAAGGCCCAATTATTGAATTTAATGGGCACGCCCATATTGAACGCGTTGCCCAATGTCTGGTATCCCGACATAGCAATCTGCGGCCAGCCTGGAGCGCTCGTGGGGATTCCCGGTATTTGCAGGGTTGCATTGCCGTCCACAGGATCGATAAGCCAGTTCGACCATGTCGGACTTCCGGGTGTATAGCCGAAACCGACTGTGTTGGTCAAGTTGGGGGTAAAGACTCTGTCATAGCTGGCCCGAATGCCGCCGGCGTCGGTCACGGTATTGCGGTAGGTGTAGTCGAGTACATTTCCTGACAGTGGCCCAGTGACCGTAGTTTTCCCGTAAACCCACCAGAATGTACCGTGCAAGTGATTGTTTTGGTTGATTTCATGGTCCACCCGCATACTGCCTGAATCCTCGTTCGTGGGCTGCTTCGTATGGTCGAGGTAGTTAAGGCTGTAGCCGTCGCGGGCCGGCGCCGGGAGCAATGCAATCAGGCGCTTTGCCACTTCGCTAATGCGGGCCGGATCAATTGTGTTGAGAACGCCGTTGTACGAGATCTGCTGACGCGTATAGGTCCCGTCGGGCTGGAGTGTCGTTGTTGCAGGGTCGTAGATCGGGTATGGATAGTCCGTGAAATCCCCTCCGCGCTCTTTCAAACTCGGGATGGTCACGTACTGCGCACTTGCATTACCGCCGGTAAGCCGGAATCCATCGTACGATGCAAAGAAGAATGTTTTGTCTCGCCCGTGGTAGAGGTGCGGAACCGTGACAGGACCACCAAAAGTACCGCCAAACTCGTTTTGATGGAGTGGGCCCTTTCCGCCATAGTAACCGGAAGCGTCCAGCTTTTGGTTTCTCACAAATTCAAAAGCGTCTCCATGGAACTGATTGGTGCCGGACCGGAAGGTGTAGTTCTCAACGCCGAAACCGAACCCATATTCGACTGGATACATCGTGTTCTGGATCTTGAATTCGGATACAGCCTCATACGGTGGTGAGCTTTCCGCGATGAACCCGGGAGCTCCAATGTTTTGAGCGTCCTCACCGTCGTACAGGATTTCCTGGCTGAATCCCGGTGCGCCGTTGATGTTCTTCGACCATTGATTCCCGGTGACACCAGGAGTCAAAAACGCGAATGTTTCAATCTGCCGGCGACCGGATGCGCCGATGGTTGCGGTGCCTCCAACCTGGATGGGCAGATCGAGAACCGACTGCTCCGGCATTACGGTTCCGATTTCCGCACTCTCGGTGACGAGGAGATTAAGATCCGCGGTGACAGTAACGGTCTCTGACGATGTTCCAATCCCCAGAGTAATATTCAGGGTCGAAGTCGTCGCTGTCGAAACGGTTACTGAATTCTCAACGGCCGTCTTGAATCCCGCCTTGGTGACCGTAACCTGATAGACACCCGGAATAAGCCCGTGAACGGAATAGTCGCCGGTCTCCGTGGTCGTCACATCCGATGAAACGTTCGTAGCCGAATTCGCCACGTGTACGGCTGCACCCGGAATCGAGGCCCCGGAGGAGTCGCTCACGCGGCCAGTAATTCCGCCTTGAGTTCCCTGCCCCCAGCAGGTGCCAATCAATCCGGCAACCATTAGAAGGGTGAGGAAGAGCGGACGCCGAATCCAATCGAATCGCCCCATCCCTGGATGTGGGCGTTTGACCGGTAAAGGCACGAGGTCTTCTTTGGATGGTTCGAAGTGCGCCATCTCACTCCCAAGCAAAACCCCCAAGAAGTCCTTGCAAGTAGTGGTTTTCATGTCAATCCTTGTCTCCTGCGTAGTTTGTTCAGCGGCTGTTTTGATGCAGTTCCATTGGCCTGCCAGGTCCTATGTGAGCGCCTGGCGCGGACTTGCTGATGAAGAGTCTTCTGAGCATGGCCGGCAAAATGAAGGCAAAAGATCGCCCCACTCTAATTCCTCCTGATCCGTCTGGAGACGCCTGGCTATTAACCAACAGTTGACTTTGGGGTGCAAGTAGTTGCACCCCAGATGCGAATTGGAATCCGATCGTCTGTTCAACGCAAGATTACCAGGGGCATCGAGCGCATTGCCGCTGAAGGCCTTCTCGTCGGTCTGTATGGTAAACGTCACCTGTGAAGCTCCAATACCGTGTGCTACGGAGGAACCTTCAGATTGCACTTTGAACCAGCGCTGCCTCGTGCAACGGGAGAATCGCCGAAGCGCCGAATTGCTGGTTCACACTGGACAATCTCACGACTACACTAAGTCCTTGAAGTTTGTTCAGCTTGAATCAAACAGTTCGATGAATTGGTTTACGGCACCTACTTTATTCACATCCATTCACAATTGTCAATATTTTTAAAAAACGAAGCGCAGATTGTTCCAAATGGAACGCATTCTGTTCACTGTGGTTCATCAGGCTCCAGGTGAGCAAATTGTCCTGTCCCGCGCTTGCTTCGCGGTCACTGCCACCCGGGAATTCAGCCGTCAACCCCGAAATAATGAGGTCATGTATTTCTAAAACAAGTACTTATGCTAGCTTGTACTCAATTCCGTTGTCGGTGAGCAATTTTTGGAATTCTGGGTTGAGGCCTGTGTCACTGATGACCTCATCGATATCGGCCAGGTTGGCGGCATGGATCATGGCATCTCTGCCAAACTTGAAGTGGTCAGCAACGACGACTACCCTGTGGGCTGCGTGGATCATTGCAGTGATCGACGCCACGAGGAGGCTATTGGAGTCGCTGATGCCTGCTGCAGTGATACCTCGGATGCCCATGATCAGAAGGTCGGCGGAGATACTGTTCAACATTTTTTCGCAAATTGGGCCAAGTTGAATTCCAAGCCGTGGAAAGAGATACCCACCAGTGAGTGTCACCTCGACTTGTTTGCTGTCCCAGAAAGTCTGTGCAATAGGAACGGAGTTTGTTACGATTTGAATCATTCTTCCGTCAAGGTTTTTCGCGACCTCCACCACCGTGGATCCGCCGCCCATGATAACCGTCTGACCGTCCTGAATGAGTGACGCCGCCAATTTCCCGATCCGTGCTTTTTCATCGTGGGAACTTCCAGAAAGACGGCTGAAATCCATGACTTCATCCCGAGTCTGGAGGGAAATAGCACCACCGTGGACCCTTCGCAACACACCCTTTTGCTCAAGTTCAATCAGGTCGCGACGAATACTCGATTTGGACGCTTCATACTTTGAACACATCTCCTCAAAGTTCACAAACTCCTGTTGTAAGAACAGTTCCTGAATCTTTCTGACACGAAGTGCTTGCTGCATAGCCAGAAAACATACCACGCAGTTGTTCGCATTGCAAGATATTTCGGATTGACGATAGAGGATTGCGTGCGCTATAGTGCGGTTTGATTCAAAATGTGCCAAGCTAATCCAAAGAGCCCCGGCAACGATCCTCCGCAAAGATTCGCTCAGTTCCTCGCCAGTTCCCGCTCTCGTTGCTCGGACGCCTGCAATCTCCCTGAGTCTGCATTCAGAGCCGCGCCTGAAGATCAAATTGTGGCAACGGGCGAATTGCTGCGTGGATTTCGGAAGAGTTCTCATCCACCGCCCTCATTAGGTTAGTGCGAGCAGAATCTGGGATGGAACGCTTTGGAGGTAGCCGGAAGCGCCTGCAGAAGAAAAGAGTATACGTATGACCGTTTCCAGGCGAAGACTTTTCGCATACGGAGCTTCAGGCGCCCTGGCAGCTTTTGTGCACGGCGGACCTGCGGCTGCAGAGGCGGGTTCGCTAGAGGGTTCGTCAGCACCGCAAATGCCCGCACAAATCGCAACCGACAGGACATCGAGCACGGGGGCATGCGGTTTGGACGGTTTCGATATGCGCAGCGGCCTGAAGCCTGCGCGCCTGACCAGGGCGATGTGGGATCAGGCGTATGCGCTGCGCCACATTCCTGGCGGAAGTTTCGCTGACTACGACCGCGTTCTTGATGAAACTGTCGAGCGCGGCTATAACACGGTGCGAATTGACCCGATGCCTCAATGGTTGGACTTGAAGAGTCCGGAGCGCATCCTCGAATGGGCCGCCCCCCGCCAACCTTTCATGCCTTGGGGCTGGAACACATCCGTAAAAGGGCCCGCGGCGCGGTGGGTCATCGACTTTGTCGAGAAGTTGCACCATCGCACTTCGCTCTATTACACGCTGAGCGGATGGTGGTTCATGCCCGGTGGACCAACCGCTCCCGCGGTGCCAACTCCACTGCGCAAGCCGACTACCATGGCTGAACGCGCAGAGATGTGGGCGGTCATGCTCACCGATTGGAAAGAGCGATTCGGCTTCGATCGCCTCATATATGTGGATATTGCCAATGAAACGCCCTATTTTTCCCCGGAGTTCCAAGACAACTTTAAAAAGGCGGTCGGCTCGGATTTTGGGAGCTTCCCTGTTTTCTCAGCGGCTGCAGCTTCCTTCCTGGCGGACGAAATCAACAAAGCCCTCAAACTGCTGTGGCGGGAGTTCCCGGAGTTGCGTTTCACAACGTCGATTCATGGTGACTTGCGTTGGCTTGACGTGCCGCTTGAGCTCGATTGCCTGGATGTACACTTCTACGCGGATGCAGACCCGCGCTGGACCGAGCGCACCCAGTTCGATGAGCTCGTTTCCAGCGGCATGTACGAAAACAACCGGCAGTTCAAGGAATTTTCCGACCGGTCGGGCAAGGCGGCTGCGGCCATGGCGCCTATGCTTCGCGCACGGCAGCGGTTCAAGATGGCGGAATTCGCCAGTTGGGCGGCCCGCCGGGGTGCGCCCCTGACCACTTCGGAAGCGTGGGCATCGTGGTTTTACTTCGACGATCCGCAACTTGACTGGGGCTGGCTGTTGGACTGGGCCAAGTGGTCCGTGGAGGATGCAATTGCATTCAAATTCTGGGGCTGGACTCCGCACAATTATGTCCAGCCACAGTTTGCGAATTGGAAGGATGCAAAATGGCATCGCGCCCTCAATGAGCGATTCCTGCAAAGTTGAGCGGAGCCCCTCACACCCTGAATCACCGCTCGTCACTGTCCTTGAAGTCGTTGATTGCTTCTGTGGTGCGGGCCTTTGCGGCACAGAGTAGTTGTTGAGTTGATCCATGCTTTCTCGATGGGATTCCGATCCGGCGAATAGGGTGGCAGATACAGGAATGTGGCACCGCATTTTCCGACGCGTTACCTCGCTCCGTCTACCTTGTGACTGCTGAGATTGTCCATCATCACCACGTCACCAGCCTTCAGCTGCGGGCATAAGACCTCATCCAGATAGGCGAAGAAGATCCCCCGATCAGTGGCCGCTTCGATGGTCGTGATTATGATCATGCCACGCTTTCAGTGCCGAAAAACACCTACTTGCCGCCAATCGCTCCCATCACCGCATCTGTTACTGACTTGACCAGCATCT
>OCZT010000953.1_pt1 | contig 29598 bp, 26 predicted proteins | sample 1539031 | NCBI WGS metagenome assembly OCZT01 (sample SAMEA3539308, study PRJEB22396) | soil metagenome | biome: tundra; feature: field; material: soil | place: USA | collected 2010-05 | depth 0.15 m | reverse complement strand
GGAGGCGAAGCGATTGACCGCCGAGGCTGATCCGCCGCCGTACGTCCGCACCGCGACTGACGACGAGCAGGCGACCTGGCTGGACACAGAGATGCGCCGCAACGTCCGCTTCGACCACGAGTCCCAGAAGTGGTACATGTGGAGCAAGGTCCTCTGGGCTGAAGACCGGAACGAGCAGGTCCAGCGCAGGGTGATGGATCTTGCGACGGAGCGACTGACGGCGACGGCCACGGACCCTGGGCTGCCCGAGACGACGCGGACCAAGACGATGGCGGTCTACCGGAAGCTCCTCAACATGCGTTCGGCCGAGGGCGCACTGGAAGCCCTCCGGACCCGGGTGGGCTACTACGGATCGGACTGGGATCGGAATACCTACCTACTCGGGTGTGTAAACACGATTGTGGACCTTCGGACGGGTCTGGCGATCCCCTCGACGGTGGATCAGTTGGTGACCAAGTCCACCCGGTTGAGGTTCATCCCGATGCGGGATGATGAGAAGGACGAGGACCGGGCGCCCCTCACGATGAATTTCCTGCGGGAAATCACCTCCCACGACGAGGCGCAGGTGGAGTTCCTGCTCAACTTCTTCGCCTACAGCCTGTTCGGGGTGTCCCCCGAGCGGAAGTTCCTGATCCTCACGGGCATCGGGAGCAACGGCAAGAGCGTGTTGGCGAACGTGGTGGGCCACGTCTTTGGGGAGTACAACGCGACGGTGGACGGGAGTCTCTACATGAAGCGTCGGGGAGGGCTCGCTGACGCCGGCGCGCCGCGCCCCGAGGTGCTAGCCCTGCAGGGCGCTCGGATCGCCTTCATGGCCGAGCCCCAGGGTGGCGCGTTCAACGAGGAGATGCTCAAGGCCCACACGGGCGGGGATGAGATTGCTGCGAGGACCCTGTACTCGAAGCTGTACACGAGGTGGCGGGCCACTCATTCGATCGTCTTTATGACCAATGAGCCCCCGGCGCTGACGGACATTGGCCCATCCATGCAGGACCGGGTCCTGCTGGCTGACTTCCGGGAGCACTATGAGGGAGCGGCGATGGACACGGGTCTGACCGAGAAGCTCTACGGGGAAGACGAGGGGCTCTTGGCGATCCTCATACGCCGCGCGGCCCTGTGGACCGGACATTTCGTGATCCCGCAGCGGGTTCGAGAGTCTTCGGCCGCGTATATCGAGGAGAATGATCCTGTCGGGCGGGCGCTCGAAGCGGCGTTCGTCCTGGACAAAGCGGCTCGGACCGGAGCGACCGCGATGTACGGTGCCTACCTGGAGTTTGAGGACGACGAGCCGATCAATCAGACGCAGTTTGGCCTGGCGCTCACTCGGCACGGGCTGAGGAAGAAGAAGACGATGAACGGCTATGTCTACATGGGCATCCGGCCCAAGAACGCGATGGAGCTTGCTGATGCCGAAGCCGAGTAGGTTCGCCGTGTGCCCGCATTGCGGGGTCCGGCACCACACGATTACCCCTGAGCAGTGCCAGGATCGCTCGATCAGCGAGCATGTCCTCTCGGATCGGGTCCTCTACCGAGCCAAGCGCAACCTCTGGAGGCCAGCGCACGCCGGCAGGGGCATCGTGGGCGAGCGCGAGGACGGATCTCCGATCTATGTGACTCCGATGGCTGTGGGTTGGCCCGACTGGTGCTTCGCGAAGGCCGGCCATCACCTGATCTTCATCGAATTGAAGAAGGAATTGGGCGAAGTCTCTGAGGAACAGTGGGTTTGGCTCAGGCTCCTCAACCTAACCGGGAACCGTGGTATCATTGTGAGGCCATCTGACCTCAGAACTGGCCGCGTGAATGCGATCTTCCGGATCGGAGCGCCCCTTGGTCCAGGTAAACCACTGCAGGATCTGTCGAAACAAGGTTCGTAAGGCCGGGATCGACGCTTCCCTGGCCAATGGCCTCGGAAATGCAGCAGTTGCTCGCGATCAGACCGCAACTGGCTGGGCAATCAGCCCCGAGACGGTAAAGGGCCATCGAGAGCACTACGAAGTGCCCCTCGGGGTTGCCAAACCGCGCGATTTGGCCATTCTCGTCCGGGATCGGACGATGGACGCCATCGAGGACGGCCGGCTGGCGATCACGGACAAGGATCTCTGGAAGAACGTCAACCCCGGCCTGAAAGCGCAATCGCTGCTCGACGTTCGGGCCAGCAAGACTGACGACCGCCAGGTCGCCATCGCCTTCGCCACACTCCTGGCTGGCGGAATTGGCGGTTTCCTGGCGCCGGTAGCCCTGCGGCTCGAAGACGGCAACGTGATCGACGGCGAGGCCGTTGAGGTGCCCGGCGAGGGCGTCGTGATCGATGGCTAGGTGGACAAACTAGTGGCCGACTTTGCACTTGACCTCGCGCGGGGAAGGTACGATGTTCAGTTCTTCGCCCTGCGGTTTCTGGGGATCGAGCTGCATCCCGGTCAGGTCCGCATGGCCGAAGCCTACATGTTCCGCGATCCCACGGGCTGGCGGGCGGCCTACCTGACGATCGCGGTGGCGGCCGGGAACCGGGCCGGCAAGACGCTGGCGTTGGCCATCGTCATCATGCACTCGTGCATCTACAAGATGGGCTCGAAGCCGCCCCAGGGGGGGTCGGCCGAGGAGGTTCGGCAGTGGCGCGTCCGGCCCTACATGTGGTTCCACTTCGCCATCGCCCAGGAGATCGCCGACCTGGTCTACACCGAGATCGTGATGATCCTGCAGGGCACCCACGGCGCCCAGCACGATGGTCGCTGCCCCCTGAGCGAGGAGGTACCGCATGTCGCCGAGTGGACAAAGGCGTACCACAGCGACTATCGCTGGATCGTTTTCGACTCGATGTTCGGCGGCGCGGAGATCCACTTTCGGACGACGGGCGAGCGGGCACTCGGCTCGCTGGGCCGGGACATGCACGGCCTGAGCTTCGACGAGTGTGGGCTGGAGTCGCGCCTGGACTGGATCATCAAGAATGTCCTCCAGATGCGCCGGCTGGGCACCGGCGGGCAGCTCTTCCTCATCTCCACACCGGAAGAGGGTCTCACCGAATTCTCAGACTACTGGTTCGCCGGCGACCCCGAGCAGCCGGACCGATCGCCCCGGAAGTTCTCGATGCGCATGTCGAGCCGCGAGAACCTCGGGTACGGGCTGGACCAGGACATGTTCGACGCCCTGGTGGGGGACATGGACGAGGACCAGATCAAGCAGAACGTGGACGGCTACTTCATCCAGGGCCGCTCGGCGTTCTTCAACCACACTAGCGTGGATCATGCGTTCGTCGAGGGGTTGCCTGAAACGGTCTCGGCCAAGAACAAACACGCCTACATCCAGGGGGTAGACCCCGCCCTGGCCGTGGACAGCCTGTGGTCGATGGTCTTCGATGCCACGAAGGCCGTGGCCGTGGGCGTGTCCGCGCAGCGGGTCCGGGGCAAGAAGACCGTGGATGGGATTGTGGCGCTGACCCAGCAGGTTCACTACTCCTACGAGGTCAACCGCAAGAACATCAAGTCCTCCTGCGCCACGGCGGTCGATGCGACCGGCTACGGCGGCAAGATGTTCAAGGATCTCCTCGACGAGGGTATCCCCGGCGGGGTCCGGGCGATCGAGTTCGGAGCGTCCCACAAGCGCAAACTGCTCGGGGATCTGCGCTCCTCACTCGACAAGGGCCTCATCAAGATGCCCCGCACGGGGATCTGGTTGGCCGTACGCAGGCAGCTCCTGGGGTATAAACTGGATGACAAACACATCGAGCAGGATGCCGTGATGGCGCTGGCCTGCGCGGTGTCAGAGATCCGGAGGAACCCGCCGGGCGGCCTCACATCCGTGCCGTTCGACGCCTACGCTACCGGGGACCCCCCGATAGCACCTGACTGGGTTCATGAACCGTACCAATGAAGGATCGCAAGGCATACCTGAAGGCATGGCGGGCTGCTCATCGTGCTGAGATGAGGGCATATTGTCATGCGGACTATGCCCGTCATCGGACGGAGCGGGCGGCTAAGCGTCTGTCGTACGCTGCCTCTCATCGGGCTGAGAGGGCGATGTATGATGCCTACCTGAAGTTTGGCGAGGCCGTGGCCCTCGACGTTTGGTTGCCGATCTGGTCTGGGCCATGCTTCAACTGTGGTACGATGCCCGCTGAAGGCGTGGACCATATCATCCCGAGAGCGCGCGATGGACGAAATGTTGTCGAGAACCTGCAGCCAGCCTGTCTGCCCTGTAATCAGCGAAAGCACTACTGATGGCTGATAATTCTTCCAAATGGGCCGATATGACCCTCGGCTTGGCTGTCTCACTCGGGGCCTTCGCCGATGATCCAGCGGTCAACGACCTGCTCCACGAGCTGGGCGACCGCGTTTACAGCATCAGTGCCCAGCAGGAGCGGTTCCGGCGCTGGTGCATCAAGGCTGACGGGATGTACTACGCGGAGACGTTCGACAAGGGCGGCGGGGCCGACCTCTGGCCGGACGACCCCTCGGCCAAGGTTGTCGGGCGCGCCCACGTCTCGGTCAACACCCCCTCGGTCTACGTGGACGTGCCGGCAGCCCTGCAGGCTGTCGAGCCGATCGAGAACATGGTTGCCTCGGACGACACGCCCGAGTCGCGCGATCAGGCCGTGGCGATGCAGCGGATCTACTACGCCTGGAAGCGGGCCGATGGCTACGACCTGAAGTTCCACAAGACCTGCACGGTCAAGGCCCTGTACGGGCGCACTGCGGCCAAGGTCATCTGGGACAAAGAGGCTCAGCGGGCGACCGTCTCGGTGATCGAGCAGCCGAGGAACCTGTACCTCGGCTACAAGAGCGACACCTACGAGGAAGTGGAATGGGCAGCCTACGTCAACCGGATGGAACCGAACGCGGTGACCGAGGAGTTTGGTGTAGACGTCACGTCACGGACGCTTGCCGACTCGACCATCGTGCCGTTCGTCCAGATCATGGCCGAGCAGGCGCGGCCGGGGCGGACCTGGTTGAACTTCGGGCCTGCGCGCGTGGAGGTCTGGGATTACTGGTACCGGCGCCCGGTGTGGCGGAACGGCAAGTACATCCGGATGGACACGTGGAACGTGGTCTTCGCCGGCGCTCAGGTCGTGCGTGGCCCAACAAAGTACACCGAATACGCCGGCAAAATCCCGTACGTCCCGCTGTTCAACACGTTCATCCCGGGGACCCCGGAGGGCCGCCCGGAGCTGTTCGACATGGAGCAGCTCATCCGGGAGAAGTACGAGCGGATCACGTCGGGATCGCAGATGATCGCTTCTGGTACGGCGGGCGATTTCTGGCAATTGACTGGAGCCGAGGCCCCCTGGAAGGTCCCGGCGGACCTGAAGCCAAAGCGTAACGCGATCATCGGCCCCGGCCCTGGGAACAGGATCGAGTCGATCACGCCGTTCATCGCGCAATTCCAATTGGAACAATATCTGGGTCGCCTGGACCGCGAGATGGCCATCGTCTCGGGCCTGAACGACCTTCTTCTGGGCCTGGCGCCCGCCCAGGTGCTGTCCAGCTCGAAGGCGATCAACGCCCTGATCTCGAACTACGAGAGCCGCCTGTCGATGCGCCGGCAGCTCCTGTACCAGTGGCGGAACGGCGTCTGGGATCTCGTCCTCAAGGTGATGGTGGCGAAGAGCCCGATTATGAAGCAGGTTACCGCGAAGGGCATCGTCGGCCTGGTCGTCCTCGACCCGTCCCTGAGTCCTCGCGACGAGATGGAGACGGCCACCCGCGCCGCCAACCTCGTGGCGGCCAAGCTCTGGAGCCAGCGCCGGGCGATGAACGCCGTGGACGTGGACGATCCCGAGCAGGAACAGAACATGATCCGCGAGGAGTCCACTGACGCCACCTTGTTCCCGGATCGGGTCCAGGTCATGGCTCAGTTGATGTCCGCGCTGCAGGCCCTGAACCTCAACGCCAACGCGGCTACCCAGGGGCAGGCTCAGAGTGAGCTGGCTAACGGTCAGAATGACCTGCGTTCCGCGCTGACGGGCGCCGCGCCCGACAACACGAACGCCCAGCAGGGGCAGGAGACGCAGGGACAGGCTCCACCGATCGAGGGCGCCATGCCCGAGGCCGGCGGCCCGCCGCCTCCGTTCGCTCAGGGTCCCGCAGCGTCCGCTCAGTCCGGGATGCCCGGTCGCCCCGGTGGGCCGGCCCTGATGAAGCAGAGCATCAAGGGCGGCAAGATGGGGTCGCAAACGCAGATCGTTACCCAGTCCAGCCTCGGTAGGCGGTAATGGCCCCACGTCGCGGTAAATTCGGCAACCAGCCGAGCGCCGCCCCCGATCTTACGAGCACCCTGGTCTCGATCGCGACCCAGATGCAGAACACGGACGCCTCGAACCTCATGGACGCCTGGAAGAATGGCGGCACGTTCAATGGCAAGCCCGTGACGGATCAGGTGGTCCTTGCCTATTGGCAGGATCGCCTGGCCCACATCCCCAAGACTGACCCCGAGTACACCACGGACGCGAACCTCATTCAGCAGACCACGTACACGATCGCTGAGTCTAAGATGAACGTCTTGTATCAGCAGAAGAAGGTCACTGACGGGCAGATGGCCCAGTTCTACCTCAATTGGGAGAAGAAGGTCCCGGCCAACAGTGAGTTCGCTAGGACGTTGGCTGTTGCTGCCGCTAAGTTCGTTGCTTCAGCGCGTGCCGGTAGTGCTGCTTCTGGGAAGGCTGCTGCCGCTGCGGCTTACGTTGCTTCACAGAACGCGCTGACTGCACGCACTGGTGGTGCGTGGGACAGCATGGCGAAGATCGCCTCTAATATCATCAACCAGGGCCAGGCCGGTACCTTGCAGGGCGCGTTGACGTTGCTCAATGGCAACAGCCCACACGGGAAGACGAACGCTCAAGGCAATCAGGCTGCGTCTGGGAGCACGATCTTGTACTACGCTGACAGGAACGGGAACCCGACGAGCCAGGGTCAGGGTGGCGTGCCGTTCACCGTCGCGATGGCACGGGCTCAGCAGATGGCGCACAATCCGTCCTGGAATGGTGTCTGGTCTCTGGGTGCGGTCGATGCCTGGGGCACGCAGAAGTCTGCCGGCCTGACGACGGCGTTTGAGGTCGCCTCCAAGACGGGCCACAAGACGGACATGAAGACGTACACGGACGCGGCCGGCATCCTGACGGGGCAAATTCAGGGGGCCAACCTGGCGAGCGTGGATCAGACCCGGGCGATGTACTACAACCAGTTCCTGGCCGTATGGTCTGACCCTACAGCTTCGGCTCTCGACAAGACGGCTGCGTTGAACACCTATGACGGTCGTCTGATGAAGCTGTCTACTGATCCATCGATCACCAAGGGTGCTCAGCAGATGCTGATTGATGAGGCTCAGCATAAGGATGTTCCGACGCTCGCTGACAATCCCACTGCCGGCCCGATGACGCCGGCCGAGATCACGAAGGTCACGGGGGTTGGCACGAACGGCTTGCCTAATGGGAGCAACGCTCAGACGGCGTACGCGCTGGTGCCTCTGCAGGCGGGCATCGCCGCCGTAGCGGCTGGTCAGGGTGTCTGGGTGACGGGGTACACCGATCCAAAGACCCAGCTCTTCACTCCGGGTGGGGTAGATCCGAACACGGGTAAAGGGGGCGGGTCCGTGGGCATGGTGGGCTCGGCTGGCTTCAACTCGGTCACGGGCCTGGCGACGGGGCCGGCTGGTATCCCCGGCTCTGTGCCGGTCCACGTGCTCGACTCGTCGGGTCATGTGATTACGGTGTGGGGCATCCCTCACAACATCACCGAGACCGCCATTGATGCGCAGGGCAACAAGGTGCAAACGCTGCAGCCCAACGGCGCTATCGTCGGGCAGTACATGGACACCCCTGAGGGGCGGCAGTATTCCTACGTGGACCCGATCACCAAGCTGACCCAGTGGTCGGCTACTCCGAAGTTCCAGGTGGGGGACAACACGAACCCATTTGTCAACGGGGGCAAGGGAACCGGCGTTCACACGGACTCGGTGGTTGATCCGTCCACGGGCAATATGCAGGTGACGATGACCTTCTCGGGGCTGGATACGACCCCCGGTGGCGCGTCGGGTGTGAACTGGGCCGACATTCTCACTGCCAGTCACGGGCTTCTCTCTCCCACTCAGGATGCGAAGGGCATTGTCAATGGGGTGCGGCTGGCTACCGGGGCGCTCTTCTCGACCGATCCGGTGAACCAGACGCTCAGGGCTAACGGCATCACCGTTGACCCCAACACTGACTTCTTCAGCCCGACCTTGTCGGCTCTGCACAATGCGCCGGACAACACCGCTGCGCTTGCGGCGGCGAACGCCAATCCGGCCTACGTGGCCTCCCTGAAGGCTGATGCTTTCAACGCTGCCAGCAAGCTCCCGCCGGACCAGCAGAGGGCAGCCTACGACCAGATGACGGCCACTATCAGTCGGGAGCTGGACCCCAACAGTCAGGACCACATTCTGCCTGCCAACAGCCCCGTGTGGGCGCCGGCGTATACGACGTCCGAGATGACGAACGCTATGAACGCCGGTGGGCAGTACATCACGGCTAATGGGACCACGCAATTCGTGACCCCAGGTGGGACCACGACGCCCCCCGGCCATCAGCCGCCGGAAGCTAATCCCAACACTCCGCTGCCCTACAATCCGACCTCGATGCCCCAGGTCTTCACGCCAGTGGGGTTGCCTTCTGACTCAGTCAGTTCGACCGGGCCTTTCGGGCCGCTGGGCGCTATGTATCGGCCTGGGACGAGCATCATCCCGGCCGGCAAGTCTGCGGACGATCTCGCCGCCGGCGGGGTCCCGGCGATCAAGATCGGCGCTCCAGTCACGATGCCTGGGATGCCTGTCGATCATCCTTTGATCGGGGCTGGGCCTCGTCCAAATACGACTTCCCCGGCGGGTACGCCGGTGGTCACGCAGCCGCCGTCGAGTACGCCGCCCGTGACGACGCCTACCGGCTCCTCGATGACGGGTGGCAAGGGTGCTGACGATGTCGCGCTGGCGAACAGCCTCAACATCTTCAATGCGCCGGCTCCAAGGGCGATCTGATGCCATTCGCGGGAGCATACGATCCGAGCGCCAGTGCGCCGACGTCTAGCCCTGGCTCGTCTGGCGTGGGTGCGCCGACGCCGTGGTCGGGCGGCGCCGCCTCTTCTGGTGGCGGCGTATCGGCGGCCCCGGCGGCCTCTGGTGGTGGCACCACTGACGTATCCGTAGCCGACCCGGTCGATCTGGCTGCCTCACTCAAGGCGGCCGGTGCCGGCGCGAGTACCTTCTCGCAGGGCATCGGCGAGGCTATCGGCCAGAGCCCGGTGGGCACGATCCTCCAGGGCTTGTTCGGCCAGAACAACGGCTCGCTCCTGGGTGGCATCCCCGTCCTGGGTGACGTGGCGCGCGCGGTGGGCAATGCCCCCGGTGGCGTGGCGTCGGCCGTGACGGGCGCCGCTGCCGGCGTCATCGACAAGGTCGCCAACATCCCGATGCCGACGTTCGGTGGGCCGTCTAGCCAGCAGCAGTTTGATGCGGTCCCCGACTCGGCCGCGAAGCAGGCTGCGGCGGCTGACGCGCTGGCGCATCCGGATCAGGCTGACAACATCCGCTTCCAGTTCACCAACGCCTACAACGTCGGTCAGGGCGAGCAGACCTCGGCCACTCCGACCCTGTTCCCTGAGTTCACGACGACCGCGCACACGATCGGGGATGCCGTGAGTCAGGCTGTGGGCACGGTGCTGGGCAACATTGGACGACTGGGCAGTCGGCTCGCGGGGGGCGTGACTGCCTCGAACGGGCTCGACCGGATGCACGCGATCGAGCAGGTCGCCACGGGCCAGGGGGCGTTCGTGGGTCTGATGGGGAGTGACAAGGGCATCCTCGGGTCCGGGATCGGGCCGGACCTGTTCAGCGGCGGCAGCGCGACGACCCTGACGCCGGACGAGCAGATCGCCTACACGAATTGGAAGGCTGGCACCTGGTCCACCAACCAGGCGATGGACTTCCTCGGCGCGCGCGGGCAGGCCCTGACCCATGACCCGGGCACGCAGATCCTCGGCTCTATCGCGCTCGATCCTACCCTGATCGGCAGCCTCGGCTCGGGGGCGCTCATCAAGTTGGGCGCGACGGGGATGAAGCTCGCGGCCGTGTCTGAGGATGCGATGGCAACAGCTCGGGCTCTGGGTGCGGCTGATCCCCTGATTACGGCGGCCGGCGAGGCGGCCAAGGTGGGCCAGGCCGGGCTCGAAGCGACCCAGGCTGCCACTCGGGTTGCGGTCGGGTTCAACGAGGGGCACGCCCTGCCGATCCGCTTCCTCAACTCGGTCACTGGCCTCGCCAGGCTCGGTCGGGCGCCGGGTGTGGCCGACGCCGTGCAGTTCCTGGCGACTCATGTTTACACGGCAGTCGAGGCCAACTCCGTCTTGGACACGGCGGCGCATGTCGTGCGGGCCATCGTCGATCCGTTCTCGGCGCTGGCCACCATCGGGGGCAGGGTGTCCTCGATCGGCTCGGCGTCCGTGGACCTGATGTCGGCGATCCTGCCCAAGGCCGTGACCGGCGCGTTCGGCGTGAGTGGCTCGCAGGATTTGTTCAAGGCCGTGGCTGAGCTGGGCAAGCTGATGCCTGACGGCGGCGCAGCCCTGAATGACGCCCTGTCGCGCAACCTCTCCACCTTCTCGGCCAACCTCGGCCGGCGCGTGATCGCTCGGGTCCAGAACGCGACCCTGCTCGCGATGGGCAAGGTCAATGAGCTGAGGGCATCCACGCCGACCGACGTGGTCAACCAACTGGCTGACAGTCAGGGCAAGGGCTTCGCCGATCAGGTGATGAACACCGCCTACAAAGAGCGGGCCGCTGTGATGACGCCTGGCGCTCGGGCGAACATGGTGGATCGCCTGACCGCGATGTACGGCGAGGCCGGCAACGCGGTAAGTAACTGGACCACGTTCGTGGACAAGGCGTCGGCCACCCAGCTCTCGCTCCTCCACGCGATCACCTACGGCAACGCCCAGGAGCGGATGGTCAGTGCGTGGTGGCAGGCCGTCAAGGACATCGGCGAGGAGGCGGCGAGGAAGCTGAACATCCATCGGTTCACCCTCATCAACACCCAGTCCCTGACCGACGTGGCGGCGCACGACGTGCTGGACACCATCACCAAGGCGGGCGACTTCAAGGCGGCGGGCTTCAAGACGGCCAAGGCGTACAAGGCATCGCTCGCTGGTGGTACGGTCGTCGCCGAGCAGATCAAGGCGATCGACAGGGCGAAGAGCATGTACCCCGAGCTGTCTCGGTACGTCCTAAAGGACGACTCGCCGGCGTCGGTCCAGGCGTTCGTGGACAAGCTGCAGTCGCGCCTCGACTCGGGTGCCCTGATGACGGAGATGAAGCCTGGTGAACTCGCGAGGACGCCCCAGGCTTACCAGGATCACGTGGCCGCCCTGCGTGTAAACGAGACTGGCGGCGGATGGAAGCTGGCCATTCGGCCGACTGACGACAAGCTCTGGGGGCTCGACCACGACCTGCAGGGTGTGGCGATGGCGCACTGGGACCCGTACGTGGATCTCGTGTCGGCTGACAAGGGTACGTTCCGGGCGGGCCAACTGCTCGACCACAACGTGGCCGGGATGCCGATCGTCGGGAAGTACGTCGGTGGGGCGGTGGACTGGATGACGGCCGGCGCCCGGACGATGGGTCAGCACGTTGACTCGGAGATCATCAAGTCCAATGCGATCCAGCGGTTCAACGAGCTGGCGCTGGAGCGTCACGGGATCAACTTGGAGACGTCAACGAAGATGGTCACTCGGATCATGGATCAGGCCCTGCAGAACAAGATCAGCACGCGCGGCCTGCGGGCCGTCAACATGTGGGACGTGGTGAAGGATATCGTCCCGGCTGAGCTGTATGGGACACAGGGGACGAAGATCATTGATCCCCTCACCAAGCTGGTGACCAAGGGCGTCGGCCAGCGCGAGGTCCTCGCGCTCACCCTCGATGCGTTCCAGGGCGACATGCGCTACGTGGGCGTCACCCAGAAACTGACCGGCGTAATGAAGTCGTTGATCGGCAACAAGCTGATGGCGGGCAACAACATCGCCGGGATGATCTCCGAGGATCTCTGGCCGACGCTGAAGTTCAAGATCAGTGCCATCTTCCAGGCCCAGCAACGGGCTGAGTCCCTCTCGTTCAATACGATGAAGGGGTTTACCTCTCCGTTCGGGACGAAGATGACCGAGCTGACTGCGGCCCAGAAGGCTCTCTCGGATCGCTACGCCATGACCGGCCTCGTCCGCATGAGCGACATGAACCAAGCCGAGTTCGCGATCCAGTACAACTTTGGGCGCAGCCTCGAAGACGATCTCAACGCTGCGCAGAAGGGCGTGCTTGCGAACATCCGGGGAGCGATCAGCGGCGCGTCTAACGTCAAGGGAGCGAAGGAAGCGGGGATGCTCGTGACTCAGGCCAACACGATGGGCAAGTCTCTGCGCACGGCGATGGAGGCAGTGGGCCAGGGTCCCATGTGGGACAGGTACGTGGCCCACATGTCCTTGCAGGCCGGCCACCTGGTCGATGACAACCACGCCGCGATGGCCTTCCTGTACCAGCATGGTGCGGCCGGCGACGTGCTGGTGCCGCGCTTCCTCGATCCGACCGCAGACACCGGCTCGATCTTCGAGCACGCCACGGGCGAGGGGCCATTCATGTCGCCGGCCAACATGGGCGAGCTGCCGATCCTCGACATGAACGCGCTGGCTCGGCACCACCAGTTCCCGATCGGGGAGACGGGGAGGGTGACGACGAACGCCCAGGACATGAAGGCCGCCTACCAGTCCGGCGCCCTGACGTGGGATCGGATCGAGCCGCAGCTCAGTGGCGTGGCCGGCCACAGCGCGGACCAGATCGCGCGGATCAAGCGCAACCTCGACTTCAACCTGGAGAACTTCTGGTCGGACGCGAAGTCGATGTTCAACATGTCGTCCCTGGAGACGTCGCAGCTCCGCTCCGCGATGCAGGCTGCCGCCAAGGGCCGTCACATGACTGAGGCGGACTTCATGTCCCAGATGTTCGAGCCTCAGATCCAGATGGGCCAGCGGGCCAAGGGCATGACGGACATGGCCACGTCCTTGAGCCCGTCCGCTCTGGGCGATCACCTCACGATCCTGCGGGCGCCGAAGCAGACCCCGATGGAGATTGCCGGGCTGGTCCCGTTGGCTCGCCACCAGGAAGCGATGGCGCAGCAGATCGGAGCGGCGTTCGCGCACCACCTGGACCCGAGCATGACGAAGACGCTGGCCGAGGCGTACCCGGGGGCCGCCGGCTGGTCGGAGGGGTTTATGAAGGACGTGCTCGCTCGGCCCGAGGTCGCTGGTCCGGTGCCCGAGCTTGCGAAGGCCCCCGAGGGCTTCACGGCCAACCCGTATGAGGTCCCCGGTGCGAGTGGTCACACGTTCGATCCGAGCGTGAAGCGGGAGGGCTTCTACCACGTCACGACCAACACGGATGCGTTCCACGCGGGCGCGGCTCATCCGGGCGAGCCGCCTGCCGGGACCGAAGGGTTCGGCGCGAAGGGCGACGTCGCAAACGCTGGTCGAACCTCGATGGTCATGGACCGTGCTGCCTCGCAGAACTACCTCGACCGGATGTCCCTGGCCGCTGATGCGGCTCAGGGTCGAGCTACGGCCGAGGATGTCGCGGCCGGGTTCCGGAAGGCGTACACGAGCGCCTTCGGCGATCAGGCCGTCGCGCGCATGGAGAAGGAAATCGGCGTGCCCCAGAGCGAGTGGGCGGCCAAGATCAACACCCCCGAGAAGACCTACGACATGGCGCAGACGCTCGATCGTGGCCTGGTCGGCTCGGGCGTGATGCCCAAGGACGCGGCCGTTCACCTGACGGCCCCGTTCTCCAGCGCGCTGAAGTGGGACAAGAGCAAGTTTGGGACGGTTGAGTTCGCTGCCAACAACAAGGCGACCGTGGTCCGGGGTCTCGATCGGTATACGGGTGAGGTGACGATTGCGCACGGCGATCTCCACACGGTCAGGGTCACACCTGCCGCAACCGTGCGCACGCCGGTGCAGCAGGCTGCCATCGCCGGCGCGCAGGCCGAGCTGAGCAAGTGGGCCGACAAGGTGATGCAGACCGGGATGCTGGGCGGCCAGGGCAACGAGTTCAGCCCCCTGCTGGAGCGGATTATGAAGATCCCGACCGCCGGCGCCACGCCGTTCGACCGGACTGAGCAGCTCATCTACCACGCGCTGGGCCAGGCGATCCGCCAGAACTATGCTGACGCCTTCAAGCTGCACTACTTCGCCACGAACCGGACCGTGCTCGAACGCTCGATCAACCACCCGATCTTCGGGATGTACCCGGCCAGCTACATGTGGGGCAAGGTGATCCCCGAGATGACGCGCTTCATCGCCACGACCCCGTTCGGCGTGCCGACCCACGCGCTGCTCTACACCCTGACCGACGTGCAGCGCGCGCTGGCGGCCCAGTACGAGTTCGACCCCAACTTCAAGAAGACGATGGACGCCATCGGCGGCAGCGAGCTGACCTACTTCCTCGGCTACCTCCTGCCGGGCACGCCGTGGGACATCAACGCGAGCGCCCCGCCCTGGATGCGCAACCTCGCCAAGCAGGGCGCCGCCAACCAGGGCCGGCTCGACTCCGGGCAGAACGCCCTGCCGATCGACCTGTGGGGGATGCCCAGCTCAGCGAGCCCGGGCGGCGGCGCCTTCGAGACCGAGGCGCAGTACATGAACCCGCTCCGTCAGGCCCAGCTCGCGGACAAGCCGGTCGTGGCCATGCAGAACCTCATCAAGGGGAACCAGACGCCGGCCACGGACGCGAACGCGCCCGACCAGGGCACCCCCGGCGCCCCGCCCGCCAACATCCCGGCCACGCCGGGCAATGACCTGGGTGGTATCCTGTCCCCGATTACGACACCCCTTCACGACATTCTCGCAGGGATTGTGGGAGGCGGTTGACATGGGTGTTGAAACAGTAGTAGCATGGAGAACAGATGCCTGACCTCGACGCGATCGTTCCGCCCGCTCCCACCCCGGAGCCACCGGCGCCTCCAGTAACACCGGAGCCGCCAGTGGTCCCAGAGCCGGACCCCGCTGCGCTGATCGCCTCGTACAAGGCTCGTCAAGCCGGTGCTGACGCAGCTCGTGACGTCGCTCTCGGGAAACTCGCCGCGCAGGAAGCGGAGCTGGCAGCCTTCAGGCTCGCCAACCGCACTGCTGGAGAGAAAGACCTGAGCGAACTTGCGACCTACCAGGCGCGACTAGCCGCTGAAACGAAGCGCGCGGATGAAGCCGACGCAAAGGCCGAGGGAAAGATCCTCGACTCACGGTTCCCGCTGACGCGCAAGGATTTCCCCAACGAGACCAACGAGGTCGTGTTGGCCAAGTACGAAGCGATCATGGCCGAGGAGAGCAATGAGCCTCCGACGCCTCTCCGCAACAATGGTCCCAAGCCACCCCTGGCGCCCGAGAAGGCCAAGTCATTCGATGACATGGTCGGCGATCTGAAGAAGATCGAAGCGGCAGAAGGTATCCCGTGGGGCCGATGAGCTAGCCCTCCCTCTGACGAGGGCAGAACGGAACCAAAATGGCCACTACCGTCTCAACTGGTAGCAGCAACTTCGACCAGATGCTGGTCGCCCTCGTAGACAAGCGTCTCGAAGAGCTGCTCCGCGCACCGCTCCCCTGGTTGCTCCCGGGCAACTTCCGGCCGGCGAAGTTCGTCAAGGGGACGAACAACACCATGCGCTTCCTGAATATCCCGGACCTTCCAGTCGTCACTGGCACGCCGACCCCCGGCATCGCCCCGTGGCTGACTGAAGGCGTTGCGCCCACGACCCAGGACTTCGAGTTCGGGTACGAAGAGTTCAGCGCCAACCAGGCCGGCATCGTCGTCCGTCTGACGGACAAGGCGTTGCTGGAGAGTCCGATCGACCTCATCGCTGAGGGTGCAGACCGTGTCGCGTACAACGCGATCCGGACGGCCGATCAGCGGATGGGTGACATCTGCCTCGCAGGCACGAACGTGCTCTACGCTGGCGTGGGCAACACGGCCACTGACGACATCCAGCCGGGTGACGTCGTGACTGGTGCCATCTACAAGAGGGCTGCTGCTCTCCTGAAGGGCACGAAAGTCCCGCAGTTCGGCGAGGGTGGCTACCGGGCCATCCAGCACCCGTTCGTCTCTCTCGACCTTGAGAGCGACCCGGATGCCGGTGGTTGGATCGACGCCAACCGCTACGTCACCCCAGACAAGATGTTGAACGGGGAGCTTGGCAAGTACGCCGGCATCCGGTTCATCGAGACGGCCAACGCGGGCGTCAAGGCGACTCGTGGCGCCTCTTCGGAGGATGTCTACGCGACGTTCATCTTCGGTCCCGAGGCGTATGCCTTCGGCGACTGGGGGACGATCGAGTCCCACATCACCCCTCCGGGTGGTGGGTCTGACCCACTGTTCCAGCGTGCGCTGGTCGGGTGGAAGGGCTTTTTCGGCGGGGTCCTCATCGGTGAGGGTGCCAACGCGACGAACGTGTCGCCGCCCCGCTACATCATCGTCGAGAGTGCCGCAAGCATCTGATCGACGGTCGCATAGCAGTCCCCTTGCGGGGACGAGAGGCCCGGGCTTCACGGTGGCCCGGGTCTCTCCATGTCTGCTAGACTGTTCGGATGGATCGAGCAGTCATCATCGCCCCGTTCAGGACCGACCACGGTCGCCGGCAGTTCGTCTGGGAGACGATCGTCCGGCCCTTCTACCAGACCTCGGGCTACGAGATGTTCGAGGGGGATGACCCGTTCCCCGGCAAGATGTTCAGCATCTCGCGTGCAAACAACGCACTCGCCCGCCAGGCCGGCCCCTGGGACGTTGCGTTCTTCATCGGCGCTGACTGCATCGTCCCGCGAGCATCCCTCGACCGAGGGATCGCCTACGCCCGGGAGCACCAGGTCGTCACGCTGCCTCACGATCAGTTCTTCCAGATGGAGCGCGAGGCGATCGGCGCCCCCTGGGCGAAAGAGCTGCCCTTCGGCCATGAGGAGGAATGGGTCCGCCACTCCCGCCACAAGTGGTCACCCAATGGCAAGCTCTACGCGCCGTCCGGCGTGCTCGTCATGCCTCGCGAAGTCTGGGAGCGGATCGGTGGCTACGACGATCGCTTCGAGGGCTGGGGCTTCGAGGACGCGGCTCTGCTCTACGCGGTCAGTGAGTTCCATCGCCTGTCCGGCCCCCTCTACCACTACTGGCACCCGGTCCATGATGGCCGGCTGCGCTCAATCGAGTCCACGCAAATCTGGCGCACCGAGTACCGGAACGCCATGCCCGTCCCTCGCCAGTTCCTCGCCGATGAGATCCGATGGCTGGGTGGCCAGGAGTTCATTGGGGCATGGTCCGACGAGGTGGCGCTCCCGTACATGGGACCCATCTCCCGGCCAGACTACGTCCGTCGTCCACGACCCATACCTTGGAAGGGAACCTACTGATGTATGTTTACACGGGAGACCGGGTGATGCGGTACTACGTGATGCACACCGTGAGGGTGCTCTGCCACGTGAAAGCCTACAAGCACATGCTGCCCACGGAGTGGCCCACCGAACAGGAGGCTGTGAAGTGGCTGCGAATGGTGCTAGACTCCGAGTGGGAGGCGTGACATCACTACTCGAATTCAGCTCCAGGGGGCCATCTCTCGGGACATCAACGACCCGAGTCTGACCACGTTCGTCGCAGCCGACATCTGCGACTTCATCGACGTCGCCATTGCCGAGCTGGGCGACATCGCCCCGGTCGAGTTCCAGGAGAGCATCGCGGTGCTCGCCAACACGTTGGCCTACCCGCTCCAGATCGGCCTCTTCGGCGTAGCCAATCCGGCCGTCGAGGTAAAGCGCGTCGAGGTCTGGGAGACGTCCTCGCCGATAGATCGGATCACGACCCTGTTGTCCCCAGGGAGCAGGGAGTACGCCGACTCCAGTCAGGCCGGCTGGCAGAACTGGGGCGGCGTCCTGTACCTCTCGCTCAACCAGGAAATCTGGCTGGACCACACGATCAACTACCTGAAGGTCCAGGGCTGGCGGCCGTTCGTGCGCGCTACCTCGGATGGGCAGACGCTGGATCTCCCCTACAACCTGGAGATGGCGGCGCGGAAGCGGGCCAAGCTCGAAGCCCTGGAGCGGCTCGGCTCTAGCCGTGACCTGTTCAAGCAGTGGCAGCAGAGCCCGAACAACACGGACGTCACGCCGGCGTCTTTCATGTCCCAGCTCAGTGCGGCTCGGCAGGACTGGCGGATCGTAGCGCAGCAACTGCACCAGCCGCACGCTCCGAACTGACATGGCTGATCTCACGCAGCCTGTCTACATGGGCGGGTTCCAGATGAACACGATGAGCCTGGTCGCCGGCCAGGGTACGGGCTCGGGGCTCTACGGCTGTGCGGTTCACACCTTCGACTACTCGAACCTGCAGATCCGCCAGTTCACCGAGCCGAAGGCGCTGGCTCAGGGCCTGGACCTCGGTGGCGTCTGGCTGGGCGCGCGCCTGGTCGCGATGGCTGGCGAGATCAGTGACGTATCGCGTGGCGCGTGCTACGACCGCCTGGCCTCGCTGGAGGCGGTCTGCTCGCCACTCGCGTTCTACTCGGGCCGTGGCGATACGAAGCTGGGCTACGGCCCCCTGTACTTCTGGACGCTCGGCGGGGGCGGGCTGGTCCTGCACTACATCAACATGCGCCCTGACGGGCTACGCTGGGTGGACAACCGCGAGAAGCACGGTGGCAAGACGACCGATCCTCTGACGATCCAGTGGACCCTGACAGGGATCTGCGCTGACCCGGCGATCTACTAATGCCTGTCGTCAACCCGGACGAGCCGTGGCGCCTGCTCATCAAGGCGATGGGTGGGGTCACTGGACCGCCCGGACCGATGCAGATTACCTTCAACGCCACGACCAAGCTGTGGTCGCGCACGGCTGCCGGGATCATCAGCTATCCGTCCACGGTGAACCACGCCGCCGGCGGTCCGTACGTCGTCACGCAGGCCATCACCAAGTACGACCCGATCAACAAGACCGGGGTGACGTTCTACGAGCTGAAGACCGGCCCTAACGTCGGCCTCCTCGTCTCGAACTGGACGAACTCCCTGGGCTACGGCGACATCACCGTGGCTAAGGCCAGCAACTTTGACCGGGGACCGGGCGCCGTACTTCTGACCCTGGAGCAGCCGGCCGCTCACCTGTGCGGGGCCTCGCTCAACTGGAACGCCGCCGGCGAGATGCACTTCACGATGCTCGTCGATGACCCCAACATCCTGATCCCGGTGCCGAAGCAGACCCACTACGCGATCGAGTTCTTCCGAGGGGGCGTGTGGCAAGAGGTCTTCGCCGGCATGATCTGGGACATGGACGCGACCGACACGGAGGTGGTCTTCAAGGGCGAGGACTACCTGGGCCTGTATCGGTTCTGCTTCGACGAGCGGTTCGTCCTGAAGAACTCGAAGAACCCCCCGCCGCTGGGCTGCTTCTACTCGAAGCAGACGATCAGCTCGATCATCACCCAACAGCTCAATTACAGCCGGGACCAGCCCGACTCAATCGTCAGCTTCATCGGGGTGGGCTCGATCAACGCCGGGACCCAGATCACCACCGTCTGGTCGGCCGCCGTCAACACCCTCACGTTCTGCCTCGGGCTCATCAACAGCGCGCGCGCCGGCACGGGAAAGCAGACTCGCATCCATGTCGTCAAGACGACGGGCGGGACCTACCAGGTGGTCGTGGATAACGATCCCGGCGTCGAGCGGCCGGACCTCCTGCTGGAGTACGCGCCGGGCGGCCTGGTCCAGGGCTACCACATCATCAAGTTCGGGGCCAACTGGGCCGACCGCGTCTACATGATCGGCAAGGCCGCCGACAACACCACCTCCTACATCGCGGCTCAGGATGCGGCCACCGACCAGGTCCAGTGGGGGCGGATCGAGCAGGCCGCCACCGTGGTCGAGGGGATCTACGACATCTCTGATCTGCGCCGCCGGGCGTTGCAAGCGGCGGTCGATGCCAGCCGTCTGGGGAAGCAGGTCAGTGTGGGCCTGAAGGTGGGCTCCTTCGCTCCGCTGGAGGACTGGGACCTCTGCGACCTTGTCCCCGTGTCGATCGTGCATGGCGCCGTCAACACGAACGAATGGGGCGGTGGCAACCTGGCAGAAACCGACCCGACTGTCGATCCTGGGAATATGAGCGCGGGCCTCTGGCAGATCCTGGGGATGGTCTGGGAGTCATACGACGACGGGCACTGGATGACCGCCCTCAATCTCTTGCCGAAGGGCTCGGGCACGATCGTGGACAAGGATTGGCACTTCCGGATGAGTGGAACGCACTACGATCCTCTGGCTACCCCTTGTTGGATGGAGCTGCAGGCTTCGGCTGACGGCATCACCTACCATGCCGTATGCGCCCAGGGCTTTGACTTTGATACGACGGCTCAGTCCGATCCCGGCTACGTCGTTTCCGCTCCCGACATCTACCTTCAATACTGGCGGCTCGTCTACAGTCGAACCTTTTTCACCAGCGATTTCGCCTACTCTGGTGGCGCCGATCTCGGCTACGCGCACCTCTACAACTCCGAAGGTGTGGACGTGTGGGACAGCATCCCATTCACGACCGAGGTGGTGACTGGTATCAACCTCTTCTACGATCACGACAATCGGCACTTCTTTTCTCCTCGTCAGGACGGTTTCGGGGTGATCGCCTATGTCTCCACGACTGCCCACGTCGATCTCTTGCACTGGAAGATTACCGCGAACCCCAACCCGGACCCGATGGTGGGTGGCGCCACGTCGATCCCTGCTCCTCAAACGGCTAGTGGCAACGGTCCCCCTACCTCGCAAACGGCGGCGACCGAAACCTATACGGACATCGCGAGCGGGATCAACTACACCCTCGATCCCAACACGGCCGCGTGGGTCGCGGTCCCCGGCACGGGCAACCTGGCCTCGGGCCTGTTCGATTTCACCTTCGCCAGCTCGACGACGTGGGTGGTCAACCACACCCTCGACGGCTACCCCCGGGTCACGGCCCGCGACACCACGGGCGCCGTCATCGACTGCCCCATCGTGTACAACAGCGTCAGTCAGATCACGCTCACCTTCAGCTCGGCCGTTGCCGGCTCCGTGCATCTGGGCTAGGATGTAGGCATGGTCTCCCCCATCAAGGTGTACGCTCCCTGGGACATGACGTCGGACAACGCCATCGTCAATCTGCACGACCCCACGAACCAGCAGGACGCCGCCACGATGGGCTGGGCTGGCGCGCAGCCGCTCTGGTTATCGCTGAACAGTGGTCTGGTTGATCCCACCTTCGGCGACACCTGCCTGTCGAACCCGGTCGACCCCCGCTGGGTCGTCTCGGGGACCACGCTGACGGTCACCGGAGACGGTGTCAAATACACGTTCAACCCCGGCGCCACCGCCGGCGGCAACAAGATGGTGCAGCCGTTCGTTGACGCGGGGCAGGACTTTGAGATCATCACCCACATCGAAAACCAAGCCAACGGCCAGGCCATGTTCGGCATCATCGCGGCGGACAGTACGGGTAAGGGCGTGGGCCTGTGGATCTGGAACCGAGACCAGCCGAGGACGATGCTGTGGCAGTTCAATGCCTGGGAATACATGGACGGTCAGAACAGCGGAAACGTCTACTCGAACCCTCAGCTCACAGACTACTGGCTCTCGCTGCGGCGGATCGGCGGCACCTACTATGGGCGCTACGCCCTGACGGGTGGTTCTTGGGTCAACCTGACTACGCTCCCGTCCAGTTCCTTCTGGGGTGGTTCCGGTCCAGCCATCGCGTGGATCGGCATTGGGCAACTGGATGTCTACGACTCAACGACGGCCGAGATCCATCTGTTCACCTACGGCTCGCCGATGGTGACGATCCCCAAGCAAGGCGGCGGCGCGGCCGCGAGCCAACGCACCTTCCAGTTCTTCGGGGGCTGACATGTCCATCACTCTCGCCGCAGGCGACACGCTCCAGGGAGTCTCGGGCACCGCGTCCGCGATCACCTACACGATCCACGGCGATGCCATCAACGCCGGCGCCGACGCCTTCCAGGTGCTCGCGCAGGGGCAGATCCCCTCCTCAATCTCCGCTGTTTACACGGTGCCGGCCCTGACCAGCGCGATCATCAAGACGATCCACCTGGCCAACCCCACGGGCTCGGACGCTACGGTCAGCCTGACGGTCAACGGAACGGGCAACGCCCACGTGATCCTGCCCCCGGTGACGATCGCCGCTGGCACCTGGGCGGTCTACGCCGACGATGGCTGGCGCTTCTACAGCACCTCGGGCGCTGTCATGGGCGTCGGGCCTGCCGGACCCACCGGGCCACCCTCGCTGCCCACCGAGTCGATCAACTTCGTGATCGACGGGGGTGGATCTCCGATCGGGACCGGGATCAAGGGCGACATCGTCATCGACTTCCCCTGCACGATCGTCGCAGCCATGCTCCTGGCGGACCAGAGCGGGAGCATCGTCATCGACATCTGGAAGCAGGTCTACGCGAGCTACCCGCCCCTGGTCGCCCAGTCCATCTGCGCCTCGGCCCTGCCCACGCTGTCCAGCGCGCTCAAGGAGAAGGACACGACCCTCACCGGCTGGACCACGGCGATCTCGGCCGGCGATACGCTGCGATACAACGTCAACTCGGCGGTCACGCTCACCCGCGTGCTCGTCTCCCTCAAGATCACACGCGTTTGACAAACGCAAGGGGATCGCGCAAACTTGTGGGGCATTGGTGCACCACTAATCTAGGAGACCCACAATGGGCTCGTTCTCAGACTACGTAGAGGCGAAGGTTCTCGACCAGGTCTTCAGTGCTGCCGCGTATCCGACGATCGCGACCCACTACATCGCCCTGTACACGGCCAACCCGACCGACGCCAACGCGTCCGGTACCGAGGTTGTCGGGTCAGTCGGCTATGCACGGGTAGCCGTCACGAACAACGCGACCACCTGGCCTGGCGCAACCGGCACCGCTCCGACGACCAAGTCCAACGGCATCGTCATCACCTTCGGCTCGCCGACTGGTGCTGGCTGGGGAGTCGTCACTGGCTTCGCGGTCTACGACGCGTCAACGTCTGGCAACGAGCTTTGCTGGGCTGCACTGACGGCCAGCAAGACGGTCAACGGCGGCGATGCCGCTCCGTCCTTCGCTATCGGCGCACTCGTCATCACGCTCGACTGACCTGGGGGTATGATCCCTCATGGCAGATACGAAGATCAGCGCCCTGCCCGCAGCCTCGGCTGCCCTGGGCGCTGATGTTGCCAGCCCAGCCAGCTATACCTACTACCGCTTCAACGTCACGGACAACTGGGGCGACGGTTACATGGGCATCGGCGGCGTCAGGCTCTATCCTGGCGCGACAATCGTAGGCCTATTCGCTATGGCGTCTGACGGCACGATCTGGCACCAGTAAACCAGGGATCGACTGATGGCATCCCCAACCCTCGCGGGAACCAATAACAACTCCCAGGACGCCCAAGCCACTCCGATCACCTGTAATCTACCTGCGAGCATTTCCTCTGGCAATCTACTGCTCCTGTTCGTTGACTTCAACGGCGCGGCCACGGCCACTACGCCAACAGGCTGGTCGGTTCTCTCTGGTTTCCCGCTCATCAGCGGCAACTTCCACGCCTATGGCTGGTACAAGAAGGCGACTGGGTCAGAGGGTGCCTCTGTCTCTGTCACGGTCACCGCGAGTGTGTACCAGACAACCGCATCGGCACGGATCACGGGCTGGGATGGCACCACGGCACCGGACGTTGCGGTCAATTCCGCAAACAATAGCAAGACACCACCCGCTCTAACGCCAGCCGGTGGCTCACAGAACTACCTCTGGCTGGGGTACGTGGCGAACAACAACTCCGAGATCACAGCCGGAAGCAGCGGCTGGTCGGGTTACGCCTCATCAGGTGCTCCAACCTACGACTACCAGATCGCCTGGGACTACTTGCAGGCAACAGCATCATCGGAGACCCCTGGTGCCTTCACCTCAATTTTAACCGGGTTCACCTGGACGATTGCCGTTACTCCTCCCGTTGGCGCAGCCTTTGCCACCGCACCGGCCGCCGTCTCGGCCGTCACGGCCGCGCTTACCATTGCTCCCCATGCCGCTCTTGCTGGCACGTTGGCGGCGACGAGCGCCGTCACTGGAGCGGCCATCCTCACGGCCATCCAGCTCAACGGCACGGTAGCTGCAATGAGCGCCGCCGTCGCCCCCGTCCTGACCACCGCCATCAAACTCGTTGAAACGACGACGGCCCAGTCCGTCATGGTGGCGCCCGTCCTGACCACGGCCATCTTCATGCTCGGGCCACCGGCAGCGCAGTCCGCAGTCACCGCTGCCCTCACCACCGGCATCCCTCTTGCGGGCACCTCCGCAAGCCAGAGCGCCGCTGTCGCGCCCGCCCTCACCACACAAATCCAGCTCCTCACCGCGCCGGCCGGGCAGTCCGCAGTCACCGCCGCCACCTTGCACGGCATCGCCGCCGCCCTGGCGGCCGAGGCTGATGGTGGATCTGCCATCACTGCCGACCTCACCAACGCCATCCGTGTAAACGGGGAAGCTGACGCTGCCTCTGCCCTGACTGCTGCCCTCACCACGGTCATCCGGCTCGTCGGGGCACCAAGTGCCACTTCCGTGGTCACCGCAGCCCTGACCGCCCAAATCCAGCTCGTCGGTGCCGCTGCAGGGCAGTCGGCCGTCGCCGGCGACCTTCTCGCGCCGGCCCAATTCACCACCGAGGTGGACGCAGTCGCAACTAGCACTGCTGCCCTGACGACGGACATCGAGGTGGCCGGCGAGACTGATGCGCAGTCTGATGGTGGCGCCGACCTGACGACTGACATCCCCTTCGCGGGCGCGCCGGTGGCTCAGAGCGCCATCATGGCGTACCTGTGGACGGACATCGAGGTGGCCGAAACCGCTGTCGGTCAGTCCACCGTCACCGCTGGCCTTACCGCCCACATCAGGCTCAACGCAAGTCCGGTCGGGCAGTCGGCCGTCGTCGCGCCCGCCCTAGACACGGACATCGTGCTGGCCGCTGCGCTTTCAGGCCAGTCCGCCGTCTCGGGCACCCACCTGAACCTGCCCATCCCCCTGGCTGGCACGCTCGCGGGCCAGAGCGCGGTCGCGCCGCCGGCCCTCATCGCCAAGATCCAGCTCGTCGGCACTGCATCGGCACAGTCCGCAGCCACTGCCGCCCTGACCACCGCCATCCCGTTCGCCGGTGAGATTGACGGCCAGTCCGCCGTCGCGGCGCCGGCCATCACCACCGTGATCGCGCTCGCCGGCACCGTGTTCGCACTGTCCGCCGTCTACAACATCGGGTTCACCACCGCCATCCCACTGGCCGGCGAGGTGGATGCCCAGGCTTCACTTGCAGGTAACTTGCAGATCGGCACCCTGTTCGCCCCGGCCCTCGTCGGACAGTCCGCCGTGACTGCTGACCTGACCACGGGGACCCTGCTCCTCGGCGAGGTGGATGCCCAGTCCCTGGTGGTTGGTGCGTTGAAACGCGCGAAGGGTGTGCAGGCGGTCATCATCATCTAACCGTCCGCTTGACATGCGGCAGTCGTGCGTCTAGACTCCAAGCATGACAACCACTCCTCCACCCGACATCGACCCCACCGCGTTCGGTGGGCGCATCATCCCGGACATCGACTGGGAGGGTGACGATCACCGTCTACCTGCCACGGCCGACCAGTTCGTCACCTGTGGTGACAGCTCGATCGCAATGGCTGCCGCCTGGGCCAGCGACGGGCGCATCATCCACGACGGCAGCGTGTACCGTGCCTCGGACCCGGCGCCCGGCGGCGTGGACTTCCCCCACCTGGCCGTCGAGCTTCAGAAGGTTGCCGGCCTCAAGCTCATTGTCCCAACCGGATGGACGTGGGGCAACTGCTCGTGGAACCTGATGCAGGGCACGGGCCTCGTCGTCATGGGCAAATACTCGGCGCTCGTCGAGCCCTACCGCGAGCAGGTGGCCGCCGACTTCCTGCACTTCATCTTCCTGTGCTATCGCTCGATCACCTCGGGCGTGCGCTTGCTGGACCCTCTGAACAAGAACGTCGCGAGCCAGGGCAAGTGGGTTCCGGCTCCGGTCGTGCGCGCCTTCATCGAGAGCGCCACTGGCCTCTACGGGCGGTCTGGTGTCCAGGTCGCGTACATCAACAACCAGCCCCTGCTTCCAGCAGGACATTGAAAGGGAACACATGACCGCTCCGAACATCTCGTTCATCACGCGACAGCCGGTCGCGATCGTCAACTTCATCAAGGCGTGCCTCACGCTCGCCGTGATGTACGGGGTCCAGGTCAGCTCTAGCCAGCAGACCCAGATCCTTCTGGTCATCGGCCTCGGCATCGTGCTCGTCGGTGGCTCGGCCATTCAGCAGTCTCTCGTCACGCCGGTCGCGGCCCCGCATCTGCCCGCTGGCACGCAGGTCGTCGTGATCCCGGCCGTCGCACCCGCAACCTTCACCGTCACGTTCTGATGGGGGATCTCTTCACGGAGCTGGCAGACGATCAGGCAATCTCCTGTCTCGTTTGCCAGTACCTCCACCTCCTCGGCCCAGCCGAGCAGGTGGAGTGGAACGATGCGTTCCAATCATCGAGCAAGGTCATCTCGAACGCCTCGCTGTGGCGGGCGCTCGATCGTCGCAAGGTCGGCGGTGGGATCACCAGCGTCGGACGCCACCGAAGGAACAAGCATGGCTCTAGGTGACGAGCTACGGGACATCGCGGCGCAGGAGCGGGCAGCCAAAGCTGAGCTATCCCTCCTACACAACGAGCTGGTCCGCACCCAGCGCGAGCTGGATGAGGCCAACGAAATCAGGAACCTCATCAGTACGTTCAGCGCAGTAAATCTGACCGTACCCAAGTGGACCCGCAACACTGCCGGCAAGGCGGGCAAGAAGGCCATCGCCACGCTCCAGCTCAGCGACACGCACTTCGATGAGGTGATCCAGTCGGCCCAGATCGCGCAGTTCAACCACTACGACCGGCGGATCGCCACGATGCGCCTCAAGGCACTGGGCCAAGGCACGATCAAGGTGGCCCGCGACTACATCGCCGGCGTCGAGTACGAGGGCTGCACCATCCTCGCGACCGGCGACATCTTCTCGGGTGACATCCATGCCGAGTTGAAGGAAACCAACGTGGGCACGCTCTTCGAGGGCGTCGTCTACTGGGTCCCTCAGATGGTCGCCTTCCTGCGCCTCCTGGCCGACGACTTCAAGAGGCTCCACGTCGCCGCTGTCGTGGGCAACCACGGTCGGATGACGCTGAAACCCATCTACAAAAACCGTCCTCAAGGCAACATCGAATGGTTGTTCTGGCACTGGGTGGCGGACCATCTGGCCGACGACGAGCGGATCACCTTCCAGATCAGCGACGGTTTGTCGGACACGACGACCCTCTACAGCACGAGGTTCGAGTACGAACATGGCGACGAGTTCAAGGGCGGCAGCGGGATCGCTGGCGCCCGTAGTCCGCTGCTACTCGGGCAGCATCGAACGGCCGTCCAGCGTATGGCGATGGGCACCCCCTTTGAGTGGATGGTCGTCGGCCATTTCCACCAGTACCAGCCGCCCAGCCAGGGTCTCATCATGGGCGGCAGCCTCAAGGGCTATGACGAGTACGCCTCGGGCAAGCACTTCCGACCAGAGCGACCACAGCAAGGGTTCTGGGTGACCTCACCAGAACACGGACCAACTATCTCTGCTCCGATCCTCGTTCAAGACCGCAGAGCTGAAGGTTGGTAATGCCAGCCCTGACCGGATACGAGAGGAACGCTCGATATCGTGATAGTCACCCAGGCCTTCGGCTGCGGGACTATCAGAAGAAACGTGATTGGCTGGACTCCCTGAAGGTTGAGCCTTGTGCGGATTGTGGGCGATCGTTCCCCCCGTACGTCATGCAGTTCGACCACGTGAGGTGCGACCTCGTGTGTGCCAACTGTCATGCGATCCGCACCCATAATCTTCGCAAGGTGACCAGCCCCGAGCACGGGCCGAAGGCTGGTGATGAGGACCGAGGGTGATCCTCGGCCGCTCCACGAGCAGGGTGACGGGCAGGCCCACTACCAGGCGTTCAGCGGCGAGTACCAGGCGCACCGCCCGGCCCGCGTCCGGCTGCGGGTCCGCGACGTTACCGAGGACATCTGGACCCCGCGAGACACGTACATCCAGGTCGAGCTGGACATGGCTTGCGGATCGGTCGAGCTGTCGATCGAGTTCGCCGATGGTAGGGTGGTCGAGTCCGCGCTCATCGTACCGTGGACTTTCAACTGACTGATGGTGGTAGACTAGTCGCACCACCTTTGCAGAGAGGAACCAAATGGCAACTGACCCGCCGAAGCGCCCGCTCCCGCCCGCGCTGCAGCATCCCTACCCGGGACCCAACAAGCCCAAGAAGGCCAAGCCGAAGCCGCTCCCGTTGCATCAGCGTGCGATGGGCATGACGCCGCAGAACTCCCCGCAGGCCGCACCCGAGTCGCCGGCCGAGGAGAGCAACGAGGCCCAGGCCGCCCAGGCGCCGAACACGCTCGGTGGCCCAGGCCCGGGACCCGCAGCCGTTGGGGCGTATCCGCCTCCGACCCCGCTGCCGTCCATGCCGCCAGCCAACCCGCCTCCGTTCCCGATGCACTCGGGCGTCAAGCCAAACCCAGCCCTGAAGCGCCACATGCAGGGCAAGCCAGCCACCAAGCGGGCCTGACATGGCACGCACCCCGGGCCAGCGCGCGCGAGCCAAGGCGTACCGACAGACGGACGCCGGCCGGCTCGCGCGTAAGATGCACCGGAACCTGCCTGAGCCTAAGATGAAGCGCGACATCCACAGAGCCGTGGCCAAGCACCTGAAGGGAGGTTTCTGATGACGGCTCCGCTCGCTCCAGCTCTCATGGCCCGCAATGTGGGCGATGGATCTGGCTCCGTGCGCCTCTCATGGAACCTGCCCGCCGGCGCGACCGGCATCAAGGTCTACCGTGGCACCGCGACGGCGCCCACGGTCCAGCTCGGTGCCACCCTCGGCGCCGTGTCCTTGACCTACGACTCCACGGCCACGCTTGCCACCCGCTACTTCTACCGGATCAAGGCGACGAACGCCGATGGTGACTCGGCCTACTCCAATGAGGTCAGCGTCCATCCGGCCACCACCAAGGCCGAGCCCGCCCCCGACGAGGGCAACCTCCACATCCGTCGCTTCGGCTACGGTCAGTTCGGCAGGCGGCGATGAGCCGGAAGAGACTCGACCACGTCGCGGGGGTCCTCCGTAGCGAGATCGAGACCGCCCGCAAGACTGAACGCTACCGGCAGAAGGATCTCCACCACCTGCAGGAGAAGCTGAACAAAGAAACCCTCCGGGCGAACCTGATGGCAGCCAAGGCTGAGAAGTCTCGGATCAACGCCCTGTTCGCTGCCGGTAAGGCGGACGTGGCCCTCGCCAACGTCCGGACCGAGGGGATCGCCACCGCACTGGCCACGAAGGTGGAGGACACCAGGATCGCTGCCCAAACGTCAACGGAGGGCACGGTCGCAGCCTTCAACGCCCGAGTCAAGCCCCTCGAAGACGCACGGTACGAGGCTGCTGGCGGCAACGCCAAGTCTGC
>OCZT010000952.1_pt1 | contig 29609 bp, 29 predicted proteins | sample 1539031 | NCBI WGS metagenome assembly OCZT01 (sample SAMEA3539308, study PRJEB22396) | soil metagenome | biome: tundra; feature: field; material: soil | place: USA | collected 2010-05 | depth 0.15 m | reverse complement strand
GCATCGGCGTGGTGGCCTGCCGCGCCCGCTCGCTCGACCAGGACCGCAGGAGCCCGATCGCACAGACCGAGGCAGGGGCTTCGATGCCAGGCCGCGGAGCCGCCGGATCCGGCCGTTCCGGCTGGGCCGAAGGCCTCCTCCAACGCCTTGCAGAGGTCGTCCGCCCCCGCGCATTTGCAGACGATGTCGTCGCAGACGTGCACGGCGAGGGGCGGCCGCTCCTCGAGCGCGAATCGGGCGTAGAAGCTCGCCACGCCGTAGGCGTCCGCAGGCGGGACGGCGAGGCGCCTGCACGCGTACTCGAGGGCGCCGCGGCTGACCCAACCCACGTGGTCCTGCAGCGCATGCAGCACCGGCAGCAGAAGGTGGCGGCGCGAGCGCGACGCCCGGCCTCCATAGGCGAGGTGGTCGTCCTGCGCCGCGCGGGCGCCGCCCTCCCAGAGCGATTCCGGCGCACCCAGGAATCCGTCGACTGCTGCCATCTCCGCGGCGGTCGGTGCGCCCCCGGTGGTCCTGATGTCCAACTACGTTTTGGAATCCGTGACGAGCTTGTCGATCCGGATCGCGCTCGCCTTGAACTCGGCGGTGCCCGACTTGGGATCGGTGGCGTCGATGGTCAGGACGTTGGTGGCGACCTGGTCTGGGAAATGAGGGGTCATGAAGGCAAGGCCCGGTCGCAGCGAAGCCTCGAAGCGCACCGGCACCTCGACCGAGCCGCGCCGGGAGCTGGCGCGCACCCGCTCACCGTCCTCGATGCCGAGCATCGCTCCGTCGGCGGGCGAGATGAGCAGAGCTTCGCGCGTGCGCAGCGGCGAGCTGTAAGCACCGGTCTGCACGCCGGTGTTGAACGAGTCGAGCCGCCGCCCGGTGGTGAGGCGGATCGGGAACTCCTCGGTCAGCTGGTCGACGGGTGGGTCGTGCTCCACGGCGTGGAACGGCGCCCGCGGACCCTCCACCGGGTCCTCCCACAGGCGCGCGTGAAGGAACTCCGTGCCGGGGTGCGTCTCATCTGAGCAGGGCCACTGGATGCCGCCCAGCTCGTCGAGCCGCCGGTAGGACATGCCGGCGTGCATTGGCGAGAGGCTGCGACATTCGTCCCAGACCTCCTCGGAGGTGGGACGTCCCCAGTCACTTCCGAGGCGCCTGGCGAGCTCGCAGATGATCTCGACGTCGTCGCGAGCGCCGGCCGGTGGGTCGAGGGCTCTGCGCACCCGCTGCACGCGCCGCTCGCTGTTGGTCACCGTACCTTCCGACTCGGCCCAACCGGCTGCAGCAGGCAGCACCACGTGCGCGAGCTCGGCGGTCTGCGTCAGTAAGATGTCCTGGACGACGAGATGTTCGAGGCCGCTGAGCAGGCGGACGGTGCGAGTCTGGTCTGCCTCCGATCGAGCGGGATTCTCGCCAACGATGTACGCGGCCTTGAGCTCACCGTGCTCCGTCGCCTCGAACATCTCGCTGAGGTGGTAGCCCTTTTTGGCAGGAAACGTCGCGCCGCCCCAAGCGCTCGAGAACTTGGCGTGGATGCTCGGATCCTCGAGGTCCTGGAAACCAGGGAGCCTCGCTGGAATCGCGCCCATGTCGCCCCCACCCTGGACGTTGTTCTGCCCGCGAAGGGGATTCAGGCCGCAGCCGTAGCGCCCGACCTTGCCGGTGAGGAGGGCCAGGTTGATGAGCGCGAGGACGTTGTCGGTCGCGTTGTGATGCTGGGTGATGCCAAGGGTCCAGCAGATCATGCCGCGGTCGGCGCGCGCGTACCCGAGCGCGACCTCCCTGATCGCGGCGGCCGGTACCCCCGTCTCGCGTTCGGCTCGCTCCACGGGATAGGCCTCCACGGAGCGCGCGTACTCGTCGTAGCCCGTCGTGGCGCGAGCGATGAATTCGGTGTTGGCGAGGCCCGCGTGAATGATCTCGCGCGCCATCGCGTTGGCGAGCGAGATATCGCTGCCGACGTCGAGGCCAAGCCAAATATCGGCCCACTCCGCCGAACCAGTGCGACGCGGGTCCACGGCGACCAGGCGCGCACCGTTGTGAACTCCACGCAACAGGTGGTGGAAGAAGATCGGGTGCGTCTCACGAGCGTTCGAGCCCCAGAGGATCACGAAATCGGTCTCTTCAACCTCGCGATACGACGAAGTTCCTCCTCCGGCTCCGAACACTGTCGCCAGACCGGCGACGCTTGGAGCGTGTCAAGTCCGATTACAGCTGTCGACGTTGTTGCTGCCCATGACCGTGCGCGCGAACTTCTGCGCAATGAAGTTCATCTCATTCGACGCCTTGGAGCAGCTGAACATCCCAAAGCCGTTCGGTCCGAGAGCCCTGGCCGCCTCGAATCCGGCGGCGGCCCTCGCGAGGGCCTCGTCCCACGACGCGGGGCGGAGACTGCCTCCGTCCCTTACCAGGGGTTGGGTCAGGCGCTGGAGGGAGGTCCCGCGAGTAGCCGGAACGTTCGCCTCTCCGCTCGGCACGGAGGACGGCCGCGCCTCAGCGTGGCCGGGTGGGAGCGTCACGACTTGTTCGCCTCGATGAAGGCCTTGATCAGGTTCAAGCCACGCTTGAGCTCATCCTCAGACTGCGTGTAGGCGAGCCGTATGTGCCCCTTGCCGGCCGCACCGAACGCGGTGCCGGGGAGCACGGCCACGCCGGCCTCCGTGAGCAAGCGGTCGGCAAGCTCGCGCTCGTCGAAGCCCGTGCCCTGGATGTTCGGAAAGGCGTAGAAGGAGCCCTGGGGCTTCGCGCACCGCACGCCCCGGATCGCGTTCAAACCGTCGACCACGAGGTCGCGGCGGCGTTCGAAGACCTTCACCATTCGGTGTACGGCGTGCTCCGATTCAGGAGCGCTGAGAGCCTCGATGGCCGCCATCTGCGTGAAACCCGCGGCGCACGAGGACGAGTTGATCATCAGCTGGTCGAGCTTTGCCGCCAGCGCCTTCGGCGCCACCGCATAGCCCAAGCGCCAGCCCGTCATCGCATAGGACTTCGAGAGGCCGTCCATCAGCACGGTGCGCTCGCGCATGCCTGGCTGGGAGAGCGGCGACACGTGGTGGAATCCGTATACGAGCTGACTGTATATCTCGTCCGACACCACGAGCAGATCGTGCTTGTGGGCGAGCTCGCAGACGAACTTCACGTCCTCCTCGGTCAGGATGCCGCCGGTTGGGTTCTGGGGCGTGTTGATGATGAGCATCCGTGTCTTCGGGGTGACAAGGCTGGCGAGCTGGTCGAGGTCCATGCGGAAACCGCTTTCCTCGCGCAGCGTGACCAGCTTGGGGATCGCACCGATGAAGCTGACCTGGGACGAATAGGCCGGATAGCCGGGATTCGGAAGGATCACCTCGTCGCCTGGTTCTATGCACGCCAGCAAGGTGAAGAGAAGCACGTTCTTGGAGCCCGGCACGAGCACCACGTCGGTGGGGTCGACATCCGTCTTGAGCGTACGCGACACGAAGGCGGCCACGGCCTCGCGCGCCTCCATGATCCCGCTCGCGGGCGTGTAATGGGTGTAGCCGTTCTGAAGCGCTGAGATCCCGGCCTCAACGATGTTGTCAGGCGTGGCGAAATCGGGCTCGCCGATCTCCAGGTGCACGATCTTCTTGCCGTCAGCCTCGAGCCGGCGGGCCTTGGCAAGGACCACAAACGCGCCCTCGGTGCCGAGCCTTGACATGCGCTCGGCGAAGCGGATGGTCACCTGCGAATCCTAGCCAAGTATCCCGCTAGCGGCCTGGCTCAGAAATAGATCGGCCACAACAGGGGATGAGTTTTCGGCTGCGCCGAAAATTGCCCTGCCCACAGGGCACGGCAACCGACAAGGTATTTCTGGGTCGGGACACTAATGGACCCCTACCAAATCGCCGCCGTCGATGCCCAGCGTTTGGCCTGTGATGTAGCCGGCCTGGCGGGAGCAGAGGAAGGCACATGCGGCGCCGAACTCGGACGGATCTCCGAATCTCCCCATCGGCGACCCAGCCGCCATCCGCTTGAGGTGTTCCTCGACGTTGAGGCCGGAGGCCGCCGCGATCTGCCTGATGCGGTCGGTCAGGATCTTGTCGGGGGCGAGGCAGTTGACCGTGATCGCGTCCGGAGCCAGCTCGTGCGAAAGCGTCTTCGCCAGGCCGGTCACGGCTGCTCGAAGTGAGTTGGAGAGCGCGATGTTCGGGATCGGCTGGCGAACGGAAATCGAGGTGATGAACACGATCCGTCCCTGGCCGGACCGCTTGAGGTACGGAAGGCTGGCGTGGACGAGCCTTACGGCACTCATCAGCGTGAGCTCAAACGCAACGTCCCAGCTCTCGAGCGGCGTGGTCTGGAACGTCCCCGGCGGCGGCCCCCCGGCATTGACCACGAGGATGTCGAGCCCGCCCAGGTTTGCCAGCGCAGCCTTCACCAGCGCCTCAAGATCGACGGCCTTCGACACGTCGGCGGCCTGCCAACCGGCCGCGCTGATCGCCTTGCCGGTGCTTTCGATCGCGGTCGCGTCGCGCGATGAGATGAAAACCTTCGCGCCCTCAGCAGACAGCGCCTCGGCGCAGGCACGGCCGAGGCCTTTGCTGGCGGCGGTGACGAGCGCTTGGCGTCCGTCGAGACCGAGGTCCACGCCCACAATTGTGGCGTGACCAGGGAGATCACGGTATCCGCGACCCCAAACGCGGACGGCTGGACGTGCCAGGTAACGATCCAGGAGGGCGGTCGAGCGGTGAGCGTTCATGTTGTGGAGGCGACCAGGCGGGAGCTGGAGCGCTTCGCCCCCGAGTCGTCCGTCGAGGACCTGGTAAGGCGGAGCTTCAAGTTCCTCCTCGAACGCGAGCCGCCGCAGAGCATCCTACGTCGATTCGGCCTGTCCGATATCGAGCACTACTACCCTCAGTATCCTCGGGTGATCCGGGCCTGAGCCGGTGCCTAAGTCGTCAGCCGCCCGTATTTACGTACCACTGCGGTACCCGGCGCTGAGCGCTGTGCTCGCAGGTGTGAGCCTGCCAGCAAGAGAGGCGATGTTATGTGCAGAGGATGACGCTCGCGTCCTCTTATCTACTGAGCGCCGCGGTTCTTCACGATCTCCAGGAGGTTGCGGACGTCCATCTGAAGGGACTGCAACGTGAGCTGCATCGCTCCGAGGCTCTTGGCGATGGCTACCAGTGCATCCGCCTGCCGCTTCCTGTCCGGGTCCCGCGGCGCCGGCTGTGGGGCCGCGGCCTGGAGGTCGGCGACCGCCGAGCGGGCCGCGTCGATCAGCTTGCGCATCTCCTCCTGCATCTCGGGAGTGACTGGGAACCCTTCGCGGATTTCGATGCCCATGCTCGTCCGAGTCTAGGCTTCCAGGTGACGAAAGGCGATCGGGCCGAAGGGGGCCTCCGGGGCCTAGCTGGGTGATGAAAAGGACTTCGGCGGTCCGGCTGACGCTGCCCCTGCGGGCCACCTCGAGGAAGCCCTCGACCTGCACCAGCTGAATTCCGCTGGGCTTTCCGTTACGTGATTCGTCTATGGCCACGGCCTTGGCCACAAATTCTATCTATGGGGCGGGGGATTTCACCTCCCCGCTCGACGGGAAGGTCGGCCGAAGGCCGGGTGGGGGTGTGGGAAAGCGCTAAGTCGGGGGTTTTCGCAGCAGCACGGCTGCCGCCCATATCGACAGCGCCCAGACCGGACCCATCGTGATCACGAAAGGACGGATGGTGTCGCTGGCCGAGTTGGAGTTGCGGTCGAACGCCTCAAATACCAGGACTGTGCCGTAGAGCAGGATCGCCAGGGCGACAAAGACTCCGCCGGCCATGGACCACTTCATGGCCAGGGCAACGGCCGATGTCAGTTGCGAGTTACGGAATGACCAGGCCGCAATCGGACGTTCTCGTTGGTATGAACGCACTTTTCGGATTCCACATGCCCAATTTCACGTATCCCGGTGTCCCGAAGGACCGCCTTTTCGATCATGTGGTCGAGCAGGCGAAGGCGGCCGAGAAGGCCGGCTTCGACCTCGTGACCGTCATGGACCACTTCTATCAAATCCGCGGGCTCGGTCCGGAGACGGAACCGATGATGGAGGCGTACACGACTTTGGGGGCGCTTGCGGCGAGCACGTCACGCGTGAAGCTCGGCACGCTCGTGACCGGCGTGACCTACCGCAACCCGGCGATCCTCGCCAAGCAGGTGACGACGCTCGACGTCATTTCCAAAGGCCGCGCCATCCTCGGCATCGGCGCCGCCTGGAATGAGGACGAGCACAAGGGCTACGGCGTCGAGTTTCCGCCCATCGGCCAGCGCATGGACCGCCTCGACGAAGCGCTGACCATCGCGAAGCTGATGTTCACCCAGGAGCGACCGTCGTTCGAAGGCAAGTACTACAAGATCGATCGCGCGCTCAACGTACCGCGGCCCGTGCAGCCCGGAGGCCCGAAGATCCTGATCGGCGGCACCGGCGAGCGGCGAACGCTGCGGCTTCTCGCCCAGCACGGCGATATCGGCCACTGGTTCGGCGGCGAAATCCAGGAGCTGCAGCGCAAGAAGCAGGTCTTCTACGAGCACTGCGAGGCGGTCAAGCGGGATCCCTCCGAGGTGCAGCTGACTCTCGGCGTCGGCCTGGTCCTCGTCGAAAACGAAAAGGATGGCGTCCCAATCCTCGACAGCCTCACGCCGGAGCGGCGCGCAATGGTCAAGGTCACTACGGTGCCCCAGGCTGCGGAGCTGATCGGCCAGTACCTAGACGCCGGCTTCACCGGCTTCACGTTCAATAACAACATCTACTCGACAGACGAGTCGATCGCGCGCGTGGGCGAGCTGATCAAGCTGGTCAACTCGAAAACCCACGCAACGGCCTAACCTCCGCACCTTTGTGCGGAGCTCGGCCCCGCCCCCCTGCGGGCGCGGCCGTGAGGGGCGACACAATCCTGTTCTACGTCTTGTAAATGAGCTCCCCAGCGCGTACCGGCACGGTCAAGAAATTCTCCGGTGGGGCGAGCGGGCACGCCCACAGCGGGCTGTAGGCGCACGAGGCGTTGTAGGCGTAATTGAAGTCGATGGTCACGTCGGTGGAGCCGGTGATGAAATTGAACTCAGAACCAGCAGACAGGGTCAGCCGCCCGTATTCACGTACCACTGCGTCACGTACTGGAATCGATCGCCTGGCTCGATCACGTCGTTGAGGCGCACGCCGTGCACGCGCTGCGACACCGCATAGTCGTAGTGCGGGGCGTATAGAAAGATCGCCGGCGCAGCATCGGCCATGAGCATCTGGAAGTCGATGTATGCGGCCAGACGCGCGGACTGGTCGACGGCGGCGCGCCCGACCTCGAGGTCCTGGTCGATGACACCCCAACCTTGTGCATAGGCGAAGTTGATGGTGCCGCGGTCGGCGCCCGAGTGCCACAGCGAGTACTGGTCTGGGTCGGGCCCGACATCAAAAGCTGCGAGCGCCAGCTGGTAGTGGCGGCCGAGCAGGTAGGCCTGAACCAGCGCCGACGCCGTGACGGGTTTGACGTCGGCCTCGACCCCGACCGCGAGCAGCTGGCTGGACACCGCATCTGCGATCTGACGGCTTGGGAACGAGCCGGCAGTGACCAGGTCGACTCTGAATGCGACCCCGCGCTTCGTCCGCACTTTGGCCCCCGGCGCCAGCACCCAGCCGGCCGTCTCGAGCGCCTTGACCGCCGTGAGGCGATCGTACGGGTACTTCGCCGCGGCCACCGCGGAGTAGGCCCAGTCGGCGGTGGGGATCGGGCCTGGGTCCGGATCGCCTCTGCCGGCGATGACGTCGTTGATGATCTTCTGACGGTCAATGGCCTGTGTCAGTGCGAGCCTCACCCTCACGTCGCTGAAGAACGGCTTGCCCGCGCCTTCGACGTTCATCGAGACGAACGCGTCCGTGAAGGTGCGAACGTCCTGCACCGTCATGTCGCTCCTGCGCAGGAGCGTGCCGACCTCCTGGGGCTCAAGGCCTCCGACGAGGTCCGCGACGCCGTGCACCACGCCATCGATCGCGGCCTGCGGGTCCGTAGCCGGATTGGACGAATAGATGCGGAAGATCAGGTGGTCCAGGTACGGCTGCGGTTCGGCGAATGAGTTGCGGATCAGCGTGACCGCCAGCGGGCTGATCGCCGAAACCTTGAATGGACCGGTGCCGATCGCCCCGACACCGCTGAACTGGCTCGCGGCGATCTGGGGCGGCGACATCCCGTTGAAGAGGTGTTTGGCGATGATCCCGATACGCAGGGCGAGGGGAAATGACGCACTCGGCGCCCGCAGAGTGAAGATCACCCGACCTGCGCCGGCCGGCCCCACACCCAACTGGCGCCATGAGTCAGCGCCAGGCTGCTGGTACTCCAGGTCCTGGAGAACGTGGAACGTGAACAGCACGTCGTCAGCCGTGAAAGGCTGGCCGTCGGCCCACTTGATTCCCTGTCGGATGGTGAACGTGTACGAGAGATGGTTCGGCGAGATCGTCCAGCTGCTCGCAAGCAGGCCGATCACGTTCTGCTGAGCGTCGATCGTCGTGAGGCCTTGATAGATGACGCTGTCGATGTCGCGTGTCGTGGCATCGACCTCGAACAGCGGATTGAGAGCGCCGGGGGCCCCGACGAGCGCCTCGACGGCCGTGCCGCCCCCGGCGGGCTTGGGCGCCGTGGCGACGGGCTGGCAGCCCATGACCATGACTGCCGCGACCACGACGGTGGCGGCTAGACGGCTACGGGAAATGTTGTCGAACCCATATGTTGGCCACCGAGCAGACCAAGAACGCGGCGACGAGAACCCATGTCGTCCAGTAGATCTGCCGCTCAAGCCCCCGGCGGGTTCGATACCCGCCCCCCAGCCCACCATCCCCGCCGCCGATCGTTCCGCCTAGGCCTGAGGCCTTGGGTGTCTGGACCAGCACGCCCGCCGTCAGCAGGACGGCGAGCAGGACCTCGATGATCAGCAGAGCGTTCTCGATCCTGGGATCCATAGCGTCAGTAGTCCCTCAAAGCGCGGCTATCCTAGGCAACCCAGATTGACGAGAACCGCGCCTCGATCGCCTGCCAGTTCAGGGTGTTGAACCAGGCTGCGATGTAGTCCGCCCGCTTGTTCTGGTACTTCAGGTAGTAGGCGTGCTCCCATACGTCCACGCCTAGGATCGGGGTGAGCCCTTCCATGTACGGGCTGTCCTGATTCGGGTATCCCTTGATCGTCAACTTGCCCTGCTTGTCGGCCAGCAGCCAGGCCCATCCGCTGCCGAACTGCCCGACGCCGGTCTTCTGAAGCTGCTCCTTGAACAGGTCGTAACTCCCGAACGTGCTCTTGATGGTGTCGCCCAGCCGGCCCGGTGGGTTGCCACCACCACCCGGCCCCATGATGCTCCAGAAGATCGAATGGTTAGAGTGGCCGCCCGCGTTGTTGCGCACGGCATTTCGGATGTCCTGCGGCACGGTATCGATCCCCCAGAGCAGATCCTCCACCGTCTTCGAGCCAAGCTCGCTGTACTTCTCGAGCGCAGCATTGACGTTGTTCACGTACGCCGCGTGGTGCTTGTCGTGGTGGATCTCCATCGTCTGCGCATCGATATACGGCTCGAGGGCGTTGAACGAATAGGGAAGCGGCGGAAGTACATATGCCATGGCGGGAACCCCCTGAATCGAATTTTGTCTTTTACGGAACTCAGTCTAAGTGGTCCGCGACGGAGGCCCAGAGCACTAGGTGGTCTGGTGTTCTGGGCCGCCCGCCTGGCTTTGCACCGACGCCGCCCGCCGCTCGATCTCCTCGGCATCGCCGAGGTACCTCCACGACGTGGGCCGGAACGCAGCATCGAGCTCGTATACGCGCGGCACCCCGGTAGGAATGTTCAGGTCCACAACCTCCTGATCGGTCAGTCCGTCCAGGTGCTTGACCAGAGCGCGAAGACTGTTGCCGTGGGCCGACACAAGGACGCATTCATAACGTAGGAGATCGGGCACGATGCCGTCGAACCAGTAGGGAAGCATCCTGTCGACCACGTCCTTCAGGCATTCCGCGCTTGGCAGCACCTCCGGCGGCAGCTCCGCATATCGGGGATCGTGCGACGGGTGACGCTGGTCCAACGGGTCCATGTCCGGCGGGCGAACGTCATAGCTCCTGCGCCAGAGCTTCACCTGCTCGGCTCCATATTTCTCTGCCGTCTGCTGCTTGTTGAGTCCCTGCAGCGCCCCGTAGTGGCGTTCGTTCAGCCGCCAGTGCCGCCGGACCGGGATCCAGGTCAGGCCCATCTGGCCGAGGGCCAAGTCGGCAGACTGGATCGCGCGCACCAGCACGGACGTGTGCACCACCTGCGGGGCGATTCCAGCCTGCTGCATGAGCCGGCCGGCCTCGTTGGACTCCCTCACACCCCTTTCGCTGAGCGGCACGTCGTGCCATCCGGTGAAGAGGTTCTCAAGATTCCACGTGCTCTGGCCGTGGCGGAGCAGGACGAGAACGCCTGGTGACCTAGCGATGGCGATAGACCTCGGCGGTGACCTTGACAATTTCCGAAAACTCGTCCGGCCTCAGGCTGGCGCCGCCCACCAGGCAGCCGTCACACAAAGGCAGCTCGACGTAGGATTCGACGTTGCTCGCGTTCACACTCCCCCCGTAAAGCACTCGCACCTTTCGCGCGGCGCCGGCGCCGATCGTCTCCCCGACGACGCGGCGGATCAGCCTCATGGTCTTGTACGCATGCTCAGGGTCGGCGCTCTTGCCGGAGCCGATCGCCCAGACGGGTTCGTACGCGATCACGAGGCGCGAGGAGTCGTCGGCGGAGCAGTTCGCGAGACCGGCCTTGACCTGGGTGGTGACCACCGCATCCCCCGTGCCCGCCTCGTAGTGCTCATCCAGCTCACCGACGCAAATGATCACGCTGAGCTCGTTGGCGAGGGCAGCCGCGGCCTTGCGCGCGACCATGTCGTCCGTCTCGCCCAGGTTTATCCGTCGTTCGGAATGCCCGACGATCACCCACTGGCACCAGCCTTTGAGCATCGCAGGCGACACCTCGCCTGTGTACGCCCCTGAAATCTCCCAGAAGCAATCTTGGGCTCCCAGCTTGAGGCCCGTCTGATCCAGCACCTCGGCGACGCCGAGGAGCCATGGAAACGGCGGGAAAAGCACGATCTCGACCTGGTCGACCAGCGTGGTGGCGACCGGAAGCAGGCCCTTCACCAGGTCGAGGGCGGCGCCCCCATCGACCGGGTTCATCTTCCAGTTGGCGGCGAGGAGAGGCTTCTCGGTGGCGGCCACTTAAGTGTCCACATCTTTGAGAATCGCAACGCCGGGCAGTTCCTTGCCCTCCATGTACTCGAGAGTTGCGCCGCCGCCTGTCGAAACGTGTGAGAAGCGCTCCGACAGACCGAGTGAGTCGATGGCGGCGACCGTGTCGCCTCCGCCGACCAGGGTGTATGCGCCGGAGGCCGCGATCGCCTCTCCGATGGCCCTCGTCCCCTCGCTGAAGTCGGCGATCTCGGTAACGCCCATCGGACCATTCCACACGATCGTCGAAGCGGTGCCGATGTGCTTGCCGAACCTGGCCACCGATTTGGGCCCGATGTCGACGGCCATCCAGCCGGGCTCGACCGCTTTAGCAGGGAGGATCAGCAGCGGCTGCCTCGCCTCCAACCGCCTCGTACACACGAGATCGACCGGCAAAACGAGCTTCTTGCCGCCCTTCTTCTTGACCCTGATCGCATCTCCGAGCGCCGTCTCCTCGACGAGGCCGTTGCCGGTCGGATAACCCTGTGCTCTGAAGAAGGTGTTGGCCATCGCCCCTCCGATGAGGAGCGCGTCCACCTTCTCCAGCAGGTGGCGGAGCACACCGACCTTGCTGGAGACCTTGGCGCCCCCGACCACTGCCACCAGCGGGCGCTTGGGATCGTCCAGCGCCCGATGCAGGGCCGCGAGTTCCGCCTCCATCAGCTCGCCGGCATAAGCCGGCAGATGAGCGGCGACGCCGACCACGGAGGCATGGGCGCGATGGGATGCGGCGAACGCATCATTGACGAACAGCTCTCCGAGGGCGGCCAGCCGCTGTGCAAACTCCGGGTCGTTGGCTTCCTCCTCGGGATGGAACCGGACATTCTCCAGGAGCAGCACGTGGCCCGCTTGTAGCCTTCCGACAGCCGTGCTCGCCGCCTGCCCGACGCAGTCCTCGGCAAAGTGGACCTCGTGGTCGAGAAGCTTCGCGAGCGCCATCGCCACAGGCCTTAGCGACAGCGCCGGCTCGACGCCCTTTGGGCGCCCGAGGTGAGACATGACAATAACCAGTGCGCCCCGCTCCGCGAGGTGCTTCAGAGTCGGGATCGCCGCTCGGATGCGGGCGTCGTCGGTGATGGCGCCCTTGGAGATCGGCACGTTGAGGTCCTCGCGCACCAGGACACGTTTGGCCGCGACGTCAACGGACGTGATCGAAGCTTTCAGAGTCGCGCCGCCATGTGGTTGATGAGGTCGACCATGCGGCAGCTGAAGCCCCACTCGTTGTCGTACCAGCTCACGACCTTGGCCCACTCAGAGCCGAGCATCAGGGTGAGCGGTGCGTCGACGATCGAAGAATGGGGATTGCTCTTGAAGTCAGACGACACGAGCTCCTCGTGGCTCACCGCGAGAATGCCTTTGAGCTCGCCCTTCGCCGCTTCGTCGAAAGCCGCGTTGATGTCCTTGGCGCTCGTGGCCTTCTTGAGCTCGACTGTGAGGTCGACGACCGAGACGTCGAGCAGCGGCACGCGGAAGGCCATGCCCTGGAACTTGCCCGCCAGCTCGGGCAGGACCTCCGCCACCGCCCGGTTGGCTCCGGTGGAGGTGGGAATCACGTTGTCGGCCGCCGCTCGCGCCCGCCGCATGTCCTTGTGCGGCAGATCCTGCAGTTTCTGGTCCGACGTGTAGGCGTGGATCGTCGTCATCATTCCGCGCTGGATGCCGAAGGAATCGTTGAGAACCTTCGCCACGGGAACGAAGCAATTGGTGGTGCAGCTCGCGTTGGAGACGACGTTGTGCTTCTGGGGGTCGTAGCCCTTGTGGTTGACGCCCATCACGACCGTGTAGTCCTGGTTGGTGGCCGGGGCCGAGATGATCACCTTCTTGGCTCCGCCTTTGTCGATGTGCACTCGGGCCTTGGTCGCATCGGTGAACAGGCCCGTCGACTCCACGACGATATCGACGCCGAGGTCTTTCCAGGGCAGCTCGCCAGGATCCCTGTGGCTCAGGAACTTGACTGTGCGGCCGTCCACCTTGATTGAGTCGATGCTCGCAGACACGGCCGGCCCGAAGGTGCCCAGCGCGGTGTCGTACTTGAGCAGGTGGGCGAATGTGCCGGCATCGCCGATGTCGTTGACGGCGACGATCTCGAAGTCCGGGCTCATCCCGTGGGCCGCACGGTAGATGTTGCGGCCAATACGTCCGAAGCCGTTGATACCAACCTTTGTGGTCATCTAGTGAGACGCTCCTTTACGCCGTGGCGGCCCCAGCACGGCTGAGTGGGAAGGGCGGCGACGTAATGTTATGCGGAGCGGCGCGCGGGTTTGGGTGCACCGGCGTCGACCAGGGTGTCGGCCACCTCCTGGAGGCGGCGCAGACGGTGGTTGACCGCCGATTTGGAGAGCTTCATGCGGCCGGCGAGCTCGGCGAGGTTGAGCTCCGGGTTGGCGCTCCTCCATCGGGCCATCTCACGAAGCGCGGGCGGCATCTCGTCCAGCCTGCCTTTGGACTCGAGTCGCTCGATGGCCGCCGCCTGGCGGAGCCCCGAGCCGATGGTCTTGCCGATGTTCGCGGTCTCGAAGTTGAGGCGCCGGTTGACCTTTCCGCTGACCTCGCGGACCACGCGCACGTTCTCGAACTCCATCACGGCGCGGCTGGCTCCCATGAGCGACAGGAGGCGCACGATGCCGTCCCCTTCCTTGACGTAGACCACATGTTGACCGCTGCGCTCCATGATGCCCACGCGAGCGCCGGCGCCATCGGCCACGCTAGCGATCGCCTTCGCCCATGAGGCGTTGGGTGCAACGAACTCCAGGTGGTAGCGAGAGTTGGGGGCGTTGACCGACCCACACCCGAGGAACAGGCCACGAAGCATCGTCTTGCGGTCGCATGCAGCCTCAGGCAGGGCGCGGGCTGCTGCCTGTGTGAACGCCGGCGCGAGCCCTGGCGGCAGAGTCAGCTCAACGAAGAGCAGCACGCGCTTGCGCGTCTTCACCGCCTGGTACTTGGCGTCCATGTTGCCGACGGCACGACCAAGCCGAACGACCTTGCGCGCAATCGGGTTGCGCAGCAGCGAGAAGTAGGCCGCCTGTCCTTCGCTCTGCCTTTTGATCAGCCGGCCACGCGAGCCGAAGTAAATGCCCAGCAATTCGCTCAGCTGACAACATTGCCGCGCCGGCAGATGACCGGCCATCTCGTCCTTGACGTCCGCCGAGAACGAAATCCGCGTACCTCCCCAGGACCTTTGGACTGTGCCCCTGTCCTCGAGGTCAGTCTACCCCTAGGTCCGGCGAATAGCCGGACCGTTCCGTCACCTCCCCGCTGGCGGGGAGGCCGCACGGCAGCGCGCTGGGGGTGTCCTCTGGCAGGGCCCGGCTCACCGCCCCTCACCCCTGGCCCTCGGGCCTGAAGGTGGGGAGCGAGATGGGGTTCGGACTTAATCTATTGGGGGGCATGGATCAGTGGCAGAGATGAGGATGATCGAGGCCGTGCGCGCCGCCATCACCGAGGAGATGGAGCGCGACGACCGGGTCCTGGTAATGGGCGAGGACGTCGGCCGCAAGGGTGGGGTGTTCGGCGCCACTGACGGCCTGTACGCTCGGTTTGGCGAGGCGCGGGTGCTGGACACGCCCCTGGCGGAGGCGGGCATCGTCGGCGTCGCCATCGGCGCTGCTCTCAACGGGCTCATCCCCATCGCCGAGATCCAGTTCGCCGACTTCATCCACCCGGCCTTCGACCAGATCGTCAGCGAGGCTGCTCGCACCCGCTACCGGTCCAACGGCGACTGGTCGATCCCGATCGTCATCCGCACGCCGTTCGGGGGCGGCGTCCACGGCGGCCTCTACCACTCGCAGTCGATCGAGGCCTTCTACGCCCATGTGCCCGGCCTCAAGGTGGTGGTCCCAAGCATGCCCGCTGACGCGAAGGGCCTCCTCAAGTCGGCGATCCGAGACCCTGACCCGGTGCTCTTCCTGGAGCACAAGAAGGTCTACCGGCTGGTCGCCGAGGAGATCCCGGACGGCGACCATCTCGTGCCGATCGGCCCCGCGATCGTACGGCGGAAGGGAACGAGCATCAGCTGTTTTGCATGGGGTCTCATGACCCACTATTGCCTCGAGGCGGCTGAACAGGTGGCCGGCGACGAGATCAGCGTCGAGGTCGTTGACCTGCGGACGCTCGCGCCACTCGACCGCGACACCATCCTGGAGTCGGTGCGCAAGACGGGCAAGGCGATGGTTGTTCACGAGGACAACCTCACGGGAGGCTTTGGAGCGGAGATTTCGGCGATCATCTCCGAGCACGCTTTCGGTGACCTCGACGGGCCGGTGGTGAGGGTCGCCGCGCCGGACGTACCCGCGATGCCGTTCAACTCGCCGCAGGAGGAGTTCTTCATGCCCAACCCGCACAAGATCGCGGAGGCGATGAGAAAGCTTGCCGCGTACTAAGAAAGTCGCGTCTTCGGCCGCCACCGGAATGGCTGCCCCATCCTCCCAGCCCGATATGTCGATCAGCACGCAGGAGTACGCCGACAGGAGAGACGCCGTCGGTGCCGGGATGGAGGCCGCGGGGCTGGACGCGCTGTGCGTTTTCTACCCCGCACGGATCGCCTATCTGAGCGGCTTTCACCACATCCCGACCGAGCGCCCGATCGTGCTCGTCCTCGGTCCCAACCACCATTCGGCCCTCGTCGTCCCGGCGGTTGAGAAGGAGCATGCGGAGTCGACCTCCTCCATCGATCGGGTCGAGGTCTACTTCGAGTACCCGGGCGCCGAGCATCCGATGGAGCGCGTGGTCCTGATACTCGCGGAGATCAACGCGAACGCCCGGCGCACCGGCGCGGACCACGACGGCTGCGTGCCGTATTGGGGTTACCGAGGGCCGCGCCTCAGCGACCTCACGGGTCAGCGCCCGATCGATGCCGAGATGCTCGTCGAGTCTCTGCGGAGGGTGAAATCGGCGGCCGAGATCTCCTGCATCCAGCTGAGCTGCGACTGGGCGGCGCGCGCACACCGGCGCATGCACGCCGCCATCGAAACAGGCAAGACAGAGATGGAGTGCTACATGCCCTGCGCTGCGGAGACCCTCCAGGAGATGGTGCGCGAGATGCCCGGCTGGCGGCCTCGCGGCTTCAACGGCAGCGGCCTCACCGCCATGTTCGTTGGCGGCCGCTCGACCGCAATGCCCCACGGTTTCGTGAAGGGCCATGGGATCCGTGAAGGGGACGTCCTCGTCAGCGGAGCTGGGGCCGACATCGATGGGTATCAAAGCGAGCTGGAGCGGACGATGATCGTCGGTGAGCCCTCACCTGAGCAGGAGCATGCATTCGCGGCCATGCTCGCACTGCAGACGCGCGCCATCGAGGTCATGGGCCCCGGCGTCACCGCGGGCGAGGTCGAGCTGGCCACCGTCGCTCTCGCGGAGGAGCTGGGGGTTCAGGACAGCCTCCGCCATCATGTCGGCCACTCGATCGGCCTCGAGGGGCACGAGGCGCCGTTCCTCGATCGCGGCGACGAGGCGGTGCTCGAGCCGGGGATGGTCTTCACCGTCGAGCCGGGCGTCTATATCAAAGAGCTGGGAGGGTTCCGCCACTCCGACACGGTGGTCATCACCGAGGACGGCTGCCGCGTGATGACGGACTACCCGCGCGAGCTCAAGGACCTGATCATCAGGCCGTGATCGCCTCCGGCTGGGGGCGGACCTTGGCCGTGAACAAGTGCAGAACCGTTGTGCCGTCGGTCACATGGCGGTGGACGCGATCGACGGCCATCGGCGGGAGCATACCGCGGTCCTCTATGGTCACCACCGTCTCCTTTGGCGAGACGGTCCTCCACACCTCGCCGACCATCTCCCGCGGCAGGTTGCCCGGCACGTAGACATACCGACGGTGCGGAACCTGGCTGCGGGCGAGCTTCTCCGCCCTGGCAAACGCGTCATGCGCGCCGTAGTCCTTCAGATAAGGGTCGGTCACTTCGAGCAGCTCGTGATGCTGGTTCGGATAACGGTTGCCCCTGAACAGAAAAACAGCGCCCCGGCCCGCCGCCGCGCGCGCGGCCTCTGCGAGCACCGCCTCCGCGGCAAGCTGCTCGTGCGGCAGGATGACCAGCACCTCGCCGGCCGACGGCCTGTTCCCCAGTGCACTTGCGATGGAGGCTGCCGCTCGCTGCGGGCGGAACGGCACCGGGAACACGCTCGGGCGCTGGCCGCGACTGTACCGATATGTCGCAAGTCCCGCGATAAGCCCGATCACTGTCAACCCGCCGCCGAACTCGGTGGCGAGTGGCTTCGCGACCAGGTTCACCGACCACGCGACGATGACCAGGATGGTGGTCAGGATCCCAACCGCAAAGAGCGCAATTGCGCCGGGGCCCCACCGGTTGCGTTCACGCCAGCGAACCACGTCCAGGCTGACGCACGTGAGCACGAAGGTTCCGAGCAGACCGAATGCGTACAGGTCGCCCAGGAGGTTGAGGCTCCCCTGGGCTGCGATGACGATCAAAACTGGAAGGCCGATGGCGGCCAGAATGGCCCAGTGAGGCGTCCGGCGCCAGTGGTTGCGGGCCTCCAGCACGCGGGGCATGAAACCCATGCGCGCGAGCGCGATGAACACGTGGTAGGCGCCGATGATTGCGGTGTTGCTGGCGAACACCAGGAGCAGCGAGCCGCTCACGGCAACGAAATCGCCCAGTGCCGCACCCGAGACATGGGCGCCAAGAAGAGAGATGAACTGCGTGGGGTCCGCGTTCTTATTGAGAAGAGTTGTCGACCACAGGGTGAGCAGCGGACTGGTGATCGCTATGGAAATCACCACGGCGCCCATGGCCCAGCCGGCGACTGCCCGACGCGGTTCACGCATCGCAGGAGCGAGCTGGGCGATGCTCTCGAGGCCTGAGAAGGCGAGGAAGGCGGCGGCATACCCGATGACCAACGCTGTGAGCGGCAACCGCGGCCCAGACCCGAGCGCGCTGAAGCTGTGGATGATGCCCGCCGGCCCGAGGCTGAAAGCGACAGCGATGACGACAACGAGCTGGCCGCCACCGGCGATGCATGCAACGACCGCGGTGGCTCGGGCGCTCTCTTTGATGCCGAGAGCGTTCAGCAAGCCAAGCGCAACCAGGGCCGCAACGGTCAGTACGGTCGCGAGTGGGATCAGACCCGGGGCAAGCACCGCAAGGTAGAAGACCCCGGACAGGGCGCTGATCCCGGCTGTCAGGTAGTAGTCGACGAGGATGAGGAGGCCGCCGAGCAATCCCACGAAAGGATGTAGTGCCTGGGACGAGACGTTGACGACGCCGCCGCCTTCCGGGTACCGCCAGGTCACCTCGGCGTACTTGACACACAGGAGGATGAAGACAAAGAGGGTCATCAGGACGAAGATGGCCGAGCGCGGGCCGAAGTGGCCGTACAGGATCCCGGGGACGTAGTAGACGGACGTCCCGATGTCGGCGAAGACGACCGCCCAGCACAGAAACGCACCCAGGTGACCGCCGCGGACCTTGATCCGCCGGCGCACCGGAACCTCGACTTTGCTCAACTGCGGGTGAGCAGGCGCTGATCGCTGAGGTGGCGCCGAAGGCTCTCGACGTCGGCGCGCAGCTGGTTGACCGCACGCTGGGCTTCTCGATCGCCGATATCCATGTAGGCGATCGCCGCCAGGTAGACGTCGGCGCGCTCGAGCTGCCGGATGGCGGCCCGCAGGACCTGGCGCTGCTCGCCTGTGGTTCTCTGCGCGGGGAGTTGGACGATGGCGTTGCGCATGCCCCCAAGCTAGGCCGGCGCGTGTGAGGAGCCCGTTTGAAAGAAGTCGCGGGCCGTATGGACTTCGTATGGACATCCAGCCGATCAATTAACCTCGGCACCGATGAGCCCGGACTCTGTCGCTCGGCACGGCCGCCGCCCAGGGGATCTGCGGGTCGTTGTCCGCCGCGCCACCAAACTGCCGCGCACGCTCGGCGCCCCCTCCCTCTTCGCCGCGTGTTACGGCAACGTCGGGTCGAGCATCTACTACGCGCTCGGCGTCACCGCTGCTTTTGCCCTGGGGCTGACGCCGCTCGCGCTCATCTTCGCCGGCTTCATCTTCGTCACCACCGCCCTCAACTACGCGGAGGGCACCGCCGCCCTCCCGCATGCGGGAGGGAGCTCGAGCTTCGCGCGCCGCGCCTTCAATGGGCCGATCGGGTTCTTGGTCGGGTGGGTCCAACTGCTGAACTACACGGCGACCGTTTCGATCTCCGCGTACTTCGCGATCAGCTACCTCCACGTCTTCGGCAGGTACCTGCCGTTGCTCAACATGCTCAAGGATGATCAGTGGCACGTCGCCGCCACCATCGTGGTGATCTGCCTTCTGATAGTTCTGAACGTGATCGGCATCCAGGAGTCGAGCGTCCTCAACCTGGTGCTCGCCTTCACAGACCTGATCACCCAGTTCGTCCTGGTCATCCTCGGGGTCGTACTCCTGCTGAACGTCCGCACTGTGTTGAGCAACATCCATCTGGGCGTCGCGCCGACGTGGGGTAATTTCCTGGCCTCCGTGTCGATCGCAATGGTCAGCTACACCGGCATCGAAACGATCTCCAACCTCTCCGAGGAGGCTAAGAACCCCGGCAAGTCGGTTCCACGCGCCACCTTCTGGGTCATCGCCGCAGTGCTGTTCGTCTCCGCGTTCCTGCCCACCATCGGCATGAGCGTTTTCCCAGTGCACTTCGAACACGGCGTCTTCACGACCGACCTTGGAACGCTCTGGAAGGCAGACCCCGTGTCTGGAATCGTCACCGGCTTCATGCAGCCGCTGGCATTCTGGGCCGGTCTCTGGGTTGGATTTCTCGCCTTCACGATCCTGGTCATCGCGACCAACGCCGGGCTGATCGGCATCTCGCGACTCAGCTACTCGCTTGCGGGCGCCGACGTCCTTCCGCGGGTGTTCGCCACGCTTCACCCGCGTTTCAAGACCCCCTACGTCTCGATCGTGGTCTTCGGACTCGCCGCCGGGCTGCTGGTGTTGCCGGGGATTTTCGTCGGCCCCAAAGAGATCGACCTCATGAGTGCCGTCTACTCCCTGGCCGCGACCTTCGCCTTCTGCTCAGCCCACCTCTCGGTCATGCGGCTTCGGTTCGTCGAGCCCGACCTCTACCGCCCTTACAGGATGCCTGGCAACATCAAGTTCGGCCGCGACAGCATCCCAATCCTGTCATTGGTCGGCGCTATCGCAATCGGCACCGTGTTCACGCAGCTGATGTTCCAGAACATCTCCAACTCGACCTTCATCTACCTCGGCTGGCTTGTGCTTGGTGTCATCAGCTTTGTTCTGTACAAAAACCACCGCAAGCAACCGCTCTGGGAGCCACTCGAAGAGCCTCCGCCGCCCGACCGCGAGGTCGAGCACCTTCCTCCGGAGCCGCTGCCAACGGCAGCCCGCTACCGATACGGCCGGCGGGAGCGGATCGCCGCCCACGCCGCCACCGCCGCCACCGCCCGCCACCGGTCTCACCGCAGTGGCTGGCGCCTTGGCTGGGAGCTGTACTTCGCGCGTCACGGAAATGTACGGGGGATGCTGATCGTGCTGGTCTTCGCCGCCGTCAGCGGCCTCGCGGTCGGTGTCGACCTGTCGACCTATGACCCGTTCGGACCTGGCATCGGGTGGTCACCGGGCATCGTCGTTACCACCCTCCTGGCCGCCTACCTGCTCAACCGAAGCCACAGCGAGACGTAGCGCCCTTGGCAGCGCCTCAGGTCAACAGCCGGTACCCCACCCCCGGTTCGTTGACGATGTAGCGCGGGTTGGCCGGGTCGTCGCCAAGCTTCTTTCGGATCTGGGCGACCACGTAACGCGTGTTGTACTTGTCTCCGACCGCATACTCCCCCCAGACCTGGCGCAGTAGCGTGCTGTGCGTGACCGGCTTGCCGGCATGGAGCGCCAGGTAGCGCAGCAACTCGTACTCGGTCGGGGTCAGGCGCACGGGACGACCGCCGACGGTTACTGAGCGACGGCCCAGGTCGATCTCCAGATCGCCCGTATGTACGACCGGTTCGCCGGCCGACACGTCGGCTTGCCGTCGCAGCACGGCCCGAATCCTCGCCACCAGCTCCTCGGTCCCGAACGGTTTGACGAGGTAGTCGTCGGCACCCAGGTCGAGCGCGCGAACCTTGTCTTTCTCATCGGGCATGACGCTGACCACGATCACCGCTGCGCGGGTAGACGGCCGCAGGGCCTGCAGCACCGCGAGCCCATCCATGCCGGGCAGGCCGAGGTCCAGGAGGATCACATCGGGGCGCCATGACGCAGCCTCACGCACGGCGTCCTCCCCACTCCCCACCGCGTGCACCTCGAAGTCGTGGTAGCGCAGGCCTGCGCGCAGCGCCCTCTGCATCTCCACCTCGTCGTCGACGACGAGGACACGTCCGCTCAAAGCTGAACGGTCACTTGCGCCAGCGGAAGGGTGAAGGTGAAGCGTGGACCCCGGCGACGATTCTCGACACGAATAACGCCTCCATGCGCTTCCACAACGCGTTTGCAGATCGCGAGCCCGAGGCCGCTTCCCCGCGCTCGGCGGGTCCAGAATGTCTCGAAGACCCGATCCAGGTCCACGGGTGCGATCGCCGGTCCGTCGTTCTCGACCCATGCCTCCAAGACGGTGTCGTGCGCGACCGCCCCGACCGCGATCGCCCCGGTCGGGGGAGCCCATTCCAACGCGTTCTCGAACAGATTGATGAGCACCCGGCTCACCTGAAGCTCGTCCACCTCCACCGGTGGCAGGTCGTCGGCCAGCTCGACGGCGACCTCGTGCCCCTTCAGGTCCGCTCGCAACTGGTGGAGGGCGGTCCCGACCAGCTCGGCGAACCCGTGCGGTTCCCTGTCCAGCTCCAGGCCTGCCTCCAGGCGCGATAGAGCGAGCATGTCGCCGACGAGGCGGTCGAGTCGCGCAGCCTGGCGGTCGAGGTCGACGAGCAGCTCCTGCTGCTCAGGTTGGAGCCCGGCCTGCGGGGCCACCAGCGCAGTGAGCCCGGCTCGGAGGGAAGCGATCGGGCTCTTGAGCTCGTGCGACAGGGAGGAGAGGATGGCGGCCTTCAGACGGTCCGACGCTTCGAAGCCGCGCGCCCGCTCACCTTCGAGAGCCGCTCGGCGACGGTCGAGCAGGAGGCCCGCGAGGCCGATGAGCGCCGCCAGCATGCGCAGCTCCGCCGGTTCGGGATGACCCGAGTCGATTCCTATCACAGCCACTCCGCTCGCGAGGGGCAGATAGGCAGGCGCAACCGCGTCCGGGTGCGTCCTCATCAACCTGACCGCCCCGTCACTGATCGCGATGCCGACCGGATGCCCGTTGTCGTACGACCATGAGGCCTGCCGGACCTCGTCGGGCGTCAGGCCACTGCCCGCAAGGGGGGTCGCCACCCCGAAATCCATCGCGACGAGGGCGAAGCGGCTGACGCATGCGAGATCAACCGCACGCTCGCAGACCATCGAGAGGGCTACCGTCACCTCCGGCGTGCGCAATGCTGGGGTCGCCAGCTCATAGAGAACGCGAGACTGCGCAGCCAAGGCCTCAGATGCGGCTTGTGCGCGTCGGAGGGAGGCGGCCAGCTGGCTGGTGACCAGCGCGACCGCGAGCAGCACGACGAGCTCGAACAGCTCACTCGGCCCGCGGACCGCGAACGTCCCGGCAGGGGGGACGAAGAAGAAGTCGTACAGCAGGAACGCCGCGAAGCTGCCCGCCACTGCCGGGCCCCTGCCCCACCGCGCCCCGAGCCACAGGACCAGGATCAGATAGAACGCGGACAGTCCAGACACGGTCGCGCGTGAGGTGACGATGGCGATCGCCACCGTGATGGCGATTGCACCGCCGATGGCGATCGAATAGGGCGCCAGGCGCCGCAACACGTGGGTCAGGATAGGAGTTCCTCTTAAAGCCAGCGCACGCCTGTCCCATGGGCTCGAGTCAGGGCGAGCAGCTCATCACCCCCGCCCGGCCACAGGGTGAGCCGCACCTCAAAGGTCTGCGCGCCCGGCTCCGTGCGCAGGTACGCCAGCGGCCCGTCGCGCGTGGCGTGCGCGGCCCCGGATTCGATCGCCGAGGCGATCCGGCGTCGCCCATCGACGTCGACGTCCTGCATGAAGACCAGAAGCGATGCGTAGAACGGAGAGCCCAGGTCGTCGCACCACGACGCCTGGCGTTGCAACCGCTGCACCAGAGGTCTCGCGCGCTTGCTTGGTGTTAACCGGCAGCGAGCTCAAGCTCCTTGGCTCGGTTGGCATAGCCGGGATGTGAGGGATGCGCCACGCGGTACCAGGCCAGCGTTTCCGCGAGCGCGTCCTCCAGGGCCGACGGCTGGAACCCCAGCTCGGATCGCGCCCGGTCCAGCACGTAGCCCGCCGAGCGCCGCGGGTCGGGGCCGTAGGGGCTGGCATCGGGCGGGAGCTCGGCGAACGGGACCGGATGGAATCTGGCCGGCACGCCCATCGCATTGGCGATGCCCTCGATGAGGCTGCGCAGGCTCACCCCCTCGAATGCGGCGTTGTACGCCTTTTGGGCCGTGTCCTTACGCAGGTCGCACGCCAGCGCGCAGGCGAACCCGATGTCCTTCACCCATGCCAGCCCTGCCTGGCGTTCATACGACTCCGATGGCACCAACAGGGGACCGCCGTCCGCGACGCGCTCGATGTAGGCCGCGATGCGAAGCGTGTGGTCAGCCGGCCCGAAGACGGCGGGAGGCCGGATGACCGTCCAGGGAAAGTCGCGCGTGCGAGCGATCAGGGTTTCGCACCAGCGCTTGCCGTCCATGTACTCCAAGTCGGATGGTGGCTCGCCCGCGAGGGGGACGAAATCCTCTTCCCGGGCCGGCTTGCCGTTGAGACTCGGATAGACCCCGGTGGAGATGAAGACGTAGCGGTCGCCCTTGAAGGTGCGGATGGCGGCCTCCACCTCAGCGGGCTGATAGCACGCGAGGTCGAGCAGCACGTCGGGCTGGATCTGCGCCAGCGCCCGCTTCAGCTGGTCCTCGTCGGTGCGGTCGAACGCCACGTAGCTCGTGAAGACGCCGTACGGCCGCTCCTTGCGCCCGGCCGCGATCGTCTCCACCCCTCGGCGCATGAGCTCCTTGCACGCCGCGACGCCGATGAACCCCGCTCCGCCGAGGACTAGGGCGCGCGTCACTCAGTGACCTGCAGCGGCCAAACGGGCGAGATGCGGTCTGGGCGGTCTCGGCAGGTCAGCATCAGTCCGACAGCTCGCGAGCGACGAACTCGACGTCTGTGTTTTCCAGATCCCCGAGCCGGGCCGCCATCTCGCCTGCCATCGCGACCGAGCGGTGGCGCCCCCCCGTGCAGCCGAAAGCGACCACCAGCTGGGAGCGTCCGCGTTCGCGATAATGCGGGATCGCCGCACGAAGGGTCCGCTCGAGGTTGTCGATAAGATCCCGAGCCACCGGTTGGCTGAGGACGAAGTCGCGCACTCGTGGATCGCGACCGTCGAGCGGCCGCAGCTCGTCAACCCAATACGGATTGTCGAGGAGCCTCACGTCGACGACCCAGGCCGCGCCGTCGGGTATGCCCTTCTTGTAACCGAAGGCGAGGCAGGTGATGAGCATTCGCTCGCGAGAGCGCAGCTGCTGCGCCAGCTCGCGCAGCTGGGCGATGTCGACACGGTGATGCGCGCGCTCATGGCTGCCACCGGACTTGCCGTCGCTCGACCCGACGTGCACGAGCACGTAGCGGATCCCCCGGGCGTCGGCATCCTTGAGCACGACGGCGCCGTCACCTCGCAGGGGCAGCACAGCGTCTGAGTCGTCCCAGGCCGACAGCCAGCGAGCGAGCTGGAATCCGGTGTCGACAAACACGCCAACCGCCTCCTCGAGCTCGGGCTCTGTCGTTCCACCGACAATGACCAGAGTCACGGGCGGGCTTCCGGCCGCGACTCCGTAGTCACAGGGTTTCCTTGAGCCGTTTTGCCAGCCGCTCGGGGACGCCGAGCGCGACGATGTCCTGGACCGGGGCCTCGCGTATCGCCTGCACGGAGCCGAAGTGTCGCAGCAGCACGCGCTTGCGTGCAGGGCCGATGCCCTCGACCGAGTCGAGCGGAGAGGTGAGCGCCTTGCGGGAGCGCACTTTGCGGTGGTGAGTGATGGCGAAGCGGTGCGCCTCGTCCCGAATGCGCTGGACCAGGAACATCCCCGGCGAGTTCTTCTCCTGCACGATCGGGTCGGCGCGACCTGGCGCGAAGATCTCCTCGCGCTCCTTGGCCAGCGAGAACGTCGGTATGTCCGCGTATCCCGCCGACTCGAGCACCTCCAGCGCAGCGCTCAGCTGCCCCTTGCCGCCATCGATGAGGATGAGGTCCGGCCGGCTGGTGAATGAGCGATCGCCAACGACGTCGGCCTCCTCTCGGCGCTGCGCCGACTCCAGCCGCTCGAGCCTCCGGCGCAAGACCTCCTGCAGCATCGCGAAGTCGTTGGGGCCGGGCGCGAACTTGATCTTGAAGTGGCGGTAGTGATCGTTGCGAGGACGTCCGTCCTCGAACACGACCATCGCCCCGACCGCGGAGTCGCCCTGGATGTTGGAGATGTCGTAGCACTCGATCCGTTTCGGCGGAATCTCCAGGTCGAGTGCCTCGGCAAGGGCGGCAAGCATCGGCTCGGTTCGGCTCCGGTCGTAGTCGGCCTGGATCCTCAGCTGCTCCAACTCCTGAGCTGCGGTCTCCGCCAGCTGAGCCACCAGGGCGCGTTTTCGACCGCGCTGAGGCACCTCGATGGCCACAGGACCGCCACGCCGCTGGGCCAGCCACCCGGCCATCAGCTCGGGATCCTCCAGGGGGCCAGGGAGGATCACTGCCCGAGGCACATGCGTCGCGCTCGCGTAGTACTGCAGAACGAAACCACGGAGCAGCTCCGCCTCCGTGGCCTCGCTCGCGCCGTCGAGTGGGTGTCCATCGTGGCCGACCATCTTTCCCTGACGCACGTACGCGACCTCGACGAAGACCTCACCACCTCGGCGCGCGTACGCAATCAGGTCCTGGTCGTCGCGGCCGCGCGTGAGCACCTTCTGCCGGTCCGCGATCCGCTCGATCGACTGGAGCTGGTCGCGGTAGCGAGCCGCGTTTTCGAAATCGAGCCGGTCCGCTGACAGCTCCATGCGCCCATGAAGCTCACGGACGAGGACGTCCGAGCGGCCCTCCATGAAAAGGGCGACCTCATGGATGCGCGACTTGTAGTCCTCTGCGCCGATGCGCCTCTCGCACGGTCCCGGACACCGCTTGATGTGAAAGTCGAGACAGACCTTGCCCTGTTTGAAGATCTCGTCGGAGCAGGTCCTGAATGGCAGCAGCTGCCTGATCGACTTCACCGTGCCGCGCAGGGACTGCGCGGACGTGTACGGACCGAAGTAGAGGGCGCCGTCGTTCTGGACCCGTCTCGAGTAGTGGACTCGTGGGTACTCCTCGGTGACCGGAAGCTTCAGGTAGAGGTAGTTCTTGTCGTCCTTGAGGCGTATGTTGAAACGCGGCCGGTAGTTCTTGATGAGGTTGCACTCGAGCACCAGGGCCTCGACCTCGTTGGCAGTCGTGACGAACTCGAAGTCATAGACCTTGCGTACCAGCTCGGAGACCCTCGAGGTCTGCGCGTTGGCCGCCGTGAAGTACGAGCGCAGCCGATCACGAAGCCTCAGCGCCTTCCCTACGTATATGACCTGTCCGCGAGTGTCCCGGAAGAGGTAGACACCGGGTGCGTCGGGAACCGCGCGCAGGCGCCGCTTAACCGCATCTTCCCGTAATACCTCCACTCGATCGATTGTAGGTAGCGCTCGGTATGCTGATCGCCGTGAGCTCTCTGCCGCCTCCGCCAGCCGCTCAGGCGCAGCCGCTGCCACCGGTGCCACCGACGCAGATCGTCGGACAGCAGACCGCCCCCTCGACCGCCGTACCGATGGGAGGCGGTCCATCGTCGATCGCCGTCGGTGGCCGCCAGACCAACTCCCTGGCCTTGGTGAGCCTGGTGACCGCCCTCGTGGCCCCATTCGGGCACCTGATCGCTGTGGGCGGCTTCACGTTGATCATCATTTCGCTCGTCACCGGCCACATGGCCCGCGCACAGATCAAGCAGACAGGAGAGGATGGCGCGACGCTCGCCCTGATCGGTTTGATCATCTCGTACATCCACCTCGCGGTCAGCGTCCTAGTCGTGATCATTCTCTTCGGCGTGATCGTCGCCCTCCTGACGGCCGTCTTCCACGCAGCGACCGCCGCGCGCTAGCGCGTTAGGCGGCGTCCACCAAGGCACCTCCCGGCCGGTCGGGAGGCGGAACCACGCCGGCCAGACCCGACCTAGAAATGGATCCCTCGCAGCAGGTACGCCATCGCCGCCGCCTCGACTGAAATCTCTTCGTCGGTGGAGCGTTCGGGGCGCAGGCCTTCCTCCCGATTCAGTGGGGCGGTCTCACCAGGGTCGCGAAGTGAGCCTCGCGAGGAAGGGGTGCCCGCAGTTTCCGGGAACACGTGGTACGCGCCGGTCATCACGAACTGGAGGAGTCCCGGCGAGATCGAGTTCACGGTCTCGCCCATCTTGCCCAAGCGCGTCGAGACCTCCGGCGGGCGAGTCAGGATCGCAGATGCGACGAGCTCGGCAGCCTCCTCGGGAGAACTGGTCGGGAAGTTCTTGTAGATACCGGTCGGCGCGATCATCGGGGTGCGCACGAGTGGCATGTGAATGTTGGTCACGGCGACCCCGTCGTCCGCGACCTCAGGGCCGATGCAACGGCTGAGCGCCGCCAGCGCGGATTTGGACGCCACGTACGCGCCAAAGCGCGGCGGGTACGCCTGCGTGCCGATGCTCGAGATGTTGATGATGTGCCCGCGCTTGCGCTCCCGCATACCGGGCAGCACCGCGAGCATCAGCTTCACTGCGCCGAAGTAGTTGAGCTGCATCGTGCGCTGGAAGTCGTGAAACCGGTCGTATGAGGCTTCGATTGAACGCCGGATCGAGCGTCCGGCGTTATTGATCAGGATGTCCACCGAGCCGTGCTCGGCCAGGACCTTCTTGATCATCGCGTCGCACTCGTCCATGTCCGACAGGTCTGTCGGATACACGTAGGCGCGGCCGCCACCCGCCTCGATCTCGCCTTTCAGCTCGTCCAGCTTCTCCTTGGTGCGCGAGACCAGGAGCACCGTCGCTCCGTGTCGACCGACCAGTTCGGAGGTCGCGCGCCCAATCCCGCTGGATGCGCCAGTCACAAGCACGACGCGGTCCTGCAGCACCGTGCGCAAGTTGCTTTCGGTAAGCGCCTCGGGGTCGAGGCGCCGCTCCCAGTAGTCCCAGACCTTCCATGCATATGTATGCAGGGGCGGGCATGTCACGCCCGTCCCATCCAGGGCGGCCTGTGCGTTTCCACAGGTGAACCGGGCGCGGTTGGATACGTACTGCAGCGCAGGCTCGGGTATTCTCACGCCCTCCAGCAGCCGGCGCTTCAGCGTCTGCGCGACCGTCCAATGCTGGAGCATGCCCGTCATCTCCTTCGGGAGCATCGCGCCCGCGCGGCTGTCCACTCGAAGCGTGAACTGAGGGGCATGGGCGGCGCGGCAGAACTCGTTCGTCACGTCGCCGAGGCTCTGCGCGGCGGGGTCGGTGAGGTGGAAGGTCTGGCCGTCGAGGCCGTCCTTGTGCCCGATCGCATCCAGCGCACGCGCGACGAAGTCGACGGGGACGATGTTGATCTCTCCACCCTCCAACCCGATTAGCGGCACCCAGGGTGGGATCGCATTGCGCATGCGCTGGATCAGCTTGAACGCATAGTAGGGTCCGTCGATGCGGTCGGCCTCGCCGGTTTGCGACGAGCCGATGACGAGGCCGGGGCGATAGATCCGGTAACGCAGGGTGGATTCGCGCACCAGGCGCTCGGCCTCGTACTTCGTCCGGTAGTACGGATGGTCAAGGGACTGTCCTTCCGCGAACATCGCCTCGGTGAACTTGCCCTTCCACTTGCTTCCGGCGACGGCGATCGAGCTGACGTGGTGCAGGCGGGCGCCGATCTTCTCGGCGAGCTCGATCACGTTGCGTGTGCCGCCGACGTTGGCACGCTCATTGTCCTCGGCAGGTCCTTCGAGGTCGTAGACGGCTGCCAGGTGGTATATGTCGGCTCCCTTCAGCTTGGCCTGGTCGCGGGCGGAGATCCCCAGCAGGGGCGCGGTGACATCACCGCCCAACGGTCGCAACCGTTTGCGCGCCCCGAGCGTATCGATCAAGGCGTCCAACCGCTCGCGCGACCCGGCCCGCACAAGGACGTACGTGTCACCGTCGCGTTTGGCCAGCTCGCGGAGGAGGTGGCGGCCGATGAATCCCGTGCCTCCAGTGACCAGCCGGACCATCACTGCCAAACCTTAGCTCGTCAGAAATCAGGCCACGAGCCGGCCGACCGTAGCAATCACGTCCGGCGATCGACGAAAGTTTCGGCCGAACCTGGCGCTTGGATGCAGTCAAGATGTCCG
>OCZT010000950.1_pt1 | contig 29643 bp, 27 predicted proteins | sample 1539031 | NCBI WGS metagenome assembly OCZT01 (sample SAMEA3539308, study PRJEB22396) | soil metagenome | biome: tundra; feature: field; material: soil | place: USA | collected 2010-05 | depth 0.15 m | reverse complement strand
GACGGTCGAGCGCGTTGTAGCAGGTGTTGACCACGGCGCCGGCGAACCAGCGGCCGTAAAGACCCATCGCGGGATCGAAGACCTTCTTCGCCGGCTCGATCCAGTCGATCTCGCGCGCGGCCTCACCCCAAAAGCCCTCGGGATCCCTGAGCGAGCGGGCATGGATCGCGTGGTACCGGCTGTTGTCCTGGATGTTCATGGCGTCGCTCCCGCTCAGCTCTATCTATTGTCTTGTCTCGTTCAGATAACAAGACGTGGATGGCCGCGCCCGGTAGTCTGTCTTGCGCAGACTACGTATGCTTGTCTGCGCCCCGGCCATGACAAGGATCAATTTCAAGCAATTTTTCTGGGGGCTATTGTCACGGGAAGCGGCATCATTTCAAGGGAGCAATTTGTCTGTTCTTAATGGCCATCTGGGCACCGAGCCGCTCCAGCTCCTGCGCCAAGGCCTTGTAATTGGCGCGCGCCGCCTCGTGCTGCGGACTGAGTTTGATGGCCGCGCCGAAATCGGCCAGCGCCCGGGGCCGGTCGCCTTTCCGGCGCCAGAGTTCGCCTCTGGCGTTGAAGATGTCGGCCAGCGTCGGGTCAAGCCGCAGCGCCGTGTCGTAGTCGCCGATGGCGCGGTCGAGCTGGTCCTTGCGGTCGTATGCGCCGGCGCGCGCGATCAGCGCCTTGATGCGGTCGGGCCGCAAACTCTTCTCGTTGTCGACCAGCGCGCCGCAAATGGCGATGATCTTGTCGGCGTCATTGGCCAGCGCGGCAGCAACGCAAGGCGCGGGGTCGATCTGCGGATCGGTCGATGGCTCGGTGCCGGTCGCGCGCGCGCCGTGCGGCAGCGTTGCCCACAGGATTGAAGCGACAGCCGCGTTCCGGATCAGGGTTTTAGACGTTCGTCGCATCGATTGTTCTTAACATGGCGATCGTATCGCAGGGCCTTGTTTACGTCGTCCCTGCGAAAGCAGGGACCCATAACCACCGGGGACGACAAAAGAGATTAACTCACCTTCAGCGTAATCCCGCCATCGACCACCAACTCGATTCCGGTGACGTATTTCGACTCGTCGGAAGCCAGAAACAGCGCCGCGTTGGCGACATCCCAGGCATCGCCCATATGCCCCATCGGCACCTGGGCGTCGCGCGCGCGCCACATCGCCTCGACGTCGCCCTTGGCGTAACTCGCCGCCAGCCCGGCGGAGTGCTCGACCATCGGCGTTTTCATCAGGCCCGGCAGAATCGCATTGACCCGGACATGTTGCGGCGCGAATTCGACCGCCGTGGTGCGGGTCATCTGGTTCATCGCCGCCTTGGTGGTGGCATAGGTGACATAGGACACGCCGGTATGGCGGATCGAGGCGATCGACGAGATATTGATGATCGAGCCGCCGCCCTGCCGCGCCATCACCGGGATGACGTGCTTCATGGCGAGGAAGGCGCTTTTGAGATTGACCGCGAAGACGCGGTCCCAATCCGCTTCCGAGACTTCGACCACGCTTCCCATCTCGGCGATGCCGACATTGTTGTCGAGCACGTCGATGCGGCCATAGGTCTTGAGGCATGCCGCCACCATCGCCTCGACGTCGCCGGCGCGGGACGCATCTGACGTGAACGCGGTCGCCTTGCCGCCTTCGGAGGCGATGATTTTTGCGGTCTCTTCCGCGGCCGCCCCGTTGCGATCGACGCAGAACACCTGCGCGCCCTCGCGTGCGAAGGTCACCGCGGTCGCCTTGCCATTACCCCAGCCCGGCCCGATCGAGCCGGCGCCGACCACCAGCGCTGTCTTCCCCTTGAGCCGCTCCATCGACTTCTCCCATCTTAGGTTGTTATCGCTCGCAGGCGCTCATGGTCGTGACATTGGCGCCGATCGGATGCCCGAAAATCTCCGACAGCGTCCGGCAATGTCCGTCGCTGCACAGCCGCCATTCGCCGGCGGCGCCGGAATTGCCCAGCACCACTTCCGGCATCGGCGCGCGCCTGGGCTGCCATTGAAACCAGCCGCCGACCAGACGCGCGTCCGAAGGCGGCTCCATGCCGGCGCCGGAGCCCTTGACGCGCGCCTGCACCAGTTCGAGCCCCTTTGGGGTGATGCGCCAGTCTTCCTGCCAGTCGACCTTTTCAATCGAGTGCGTCCACACCAGCGTGAAAGCCGCGACCGACAGCGTCTTCACCACGCCAACCGATGCAAGGCAAAGGCTCAAGCCGCCGCCGCCGCGGTGCGCGGACGCTGCCGCCATTGCCAGAGCACGATGGCCACCGTCAGCGCGAATCCGGCGGTATCGCTGAAACGAAACTCGCCGAGCAGGCACAGCGCCGCGACCAGGGCAATGACGCGTTCAAGCAGCGTCATCCTCACGAACAGGAAACCGATCGCCACCATGCCGAACAGGCCGATGGCGACCAGGGCTTTGAAGGTCGCAAGCGCCACCGCGCCGTAGAATCCGAGTTCGGCGGCCATCGGGTCGCCGGCCTGCAGCATCAGCGCCGGCGAATACACGAAGACGAACGGAATGACGTAGCCGGCGAGCGCGATCCGCATCGCCTCCCAGCCGATCTTGTTAGGATTTTCCTTCGCGATCGGCGCCGCCGCCAGCGCCGCCAGCGCCACAGGCGGCGAGAGGTCGGCCATGATGCCGTAATAGAACGCGAACATGTGGCTGACGATCAGCGGCACGCCGAGTTTTGCCAATGCCGGCGCGGCGAGAGCCGCCGTGATGATGTAGGTCGGGATGGTCGGAATGCCGGTGCCGAGCAGGATTGACAGCAGCATGGTCATGACCAGCGCGAGGAACAGGCTCTGCTCGCCGAGCCCGATGATCCAGCTGCCAAAGATGGTGCCGACGCCGGTCTGCGTCATCATGCCTATGATACTGCCGACGATGGCGCAGGCCATGCCGACGGTGAGCGCCGACTTGGCGCTGTCGGCGAGCGAATCGCGGCAGGCCCGGAGCGTCGCCCGGCCGCCGCGCGTGATCGCGGTGATCAGCACCAGTGCGGCGACGACACCTGCCACCGGAACAATCTCGAGGCCGTTGCCCGACACCGTGGCGACGACCAGCGCGAGCCCGATCCAGAATACATATCGCAACGCGCTGGCGGAAAAGCCGAGCGTGATGCTGGCGCCGAGGATCAGCCCCACCGTCAGCGCGAGGCCCATGCTGCCGGCATAGAGCGGCGTAAAGCCTTCGAACAGCATGTAGACCAGCGCCGCCAGCGGCAACACTAGGTACCAGCGCGCCACCAGCGCCTTCCAGGCACTCGGGATTTCCGAGCGCTTCATGCCGACGAGGCCGTGCCTGCCGGCTTCGAGATGCACCATCCAGAACGCGGAGGCGAAGTACAGCATCGCGGGGATCACCGCGGCCTTGACGATGACGGAATAATCGACGCCCAGCGTCTCCGCCATGATGAAGGCGACCGCGCCCATCACCGGCGGCATGATCTGTCCGCCCATCGACGCCGTGGCCTCGACGCCGGCCGCGAAGGCGCGGCGATAGCCGAACTTGATCATCAGCGGAATCGTGAACTGGCCGACGGTGACGACATTGGCGACGCCGGAGCCCGAGATCGTTCCCATCATGCCCGACGCGAACACCGCGACCTTGGCCGGACCGCCGCGGGTGCCGCCGAACAGGCCGAGCGAAACATCGGTGAACAACTGGATCATCCCGGCGCGCTCGAGGAACGAGCCGAACAGGATGAACAGGAAGATGTAGGTCGCCGAGACATAGATCGGCACGCCGTAAAACCCCTCGGTGCCGTAGGACAGGTGGGTAATGACCTGATCGAAGTCATAGCCGCGATGGTTGAACGGCGCTGGCAGATACTGGCCGAAGAACCAGTAGAGGATGCAGGCGCCGCACATCAGCGGCAGCGCGAGGCCCATCAGCCGCCGCGTGCCTTCGAAAATCAGCACCGCCAGCAAAGTGCCGACCGCAAGATCGAGCCGCGTCGGATCGCCATCGCGCGCGATCAGGTCGGCATAGAATATCCACTGATACAGCCCGCACAGAAACCCGGCGCTGCCGATCAGCCAGCCGGCGGCGCGACCGGCATTGCCTTTGGCGGTGAAGTTGCCGATCAGGCCGAAGGTCAACAGGATCAGGAAGCCGACGTGAACGCCGCGCACCACCTGGCTCGGCAAGTAATTAAATGCCGCGACGTAAAGCTGAAACACTGCAAAGGCGATGCCGATCGCATAGGCCAGATGTCCCCAGGCCCCCGGACCGAAGCCTTCCGGGAACCCGTGTTCGAAATTGTCGAATTCGACCTTGACGGGCGCCTCGGCGCCCTCAACCTGCAGCATCTTCGTTATTCCCCCGCGCCCGCATCGAGCGCGCTGATATCATCGGCGCGCCGATCCAAGATACGTCATGCGCGGGCTTGACCCGCGTATCCATCTAAAAAGAGCTTTCTTGAAAAGATGGATGGCCGGGTCAGGCCCGGCCATGACACTTCAAGTAATTCGCCCTACTTTATAAGGCCCTTTTCCTTGTAATAGCGGATCGCGCCGGGGTGCAGCGGCACCGGGCTGCCGGTTGCCGCGGTCTCGAGCTTGATCTCCTTGCCGGCAGCGTGAGAATTCGCCAGTTCCGGCAGCGACTCATAGATCAACTTGGTCATCTGGTAGGCGAGATCGTCTGAGACAGCGGAACTGGTCACCAGATAGTTGATGACAGCCGCGGTCGGAACGTCCTTGTCCTGGCCGGTGTAGGTATTGGCGGGGATCATCACCGACACGAATGGCGGGCCGATCTTGTCGACCACCTCCTTGGGCACCGACACCACGGTGATCTCGGTCGACGTGCTCAGGTCCTTCAGCGAGGCCACCCCGAGGCCGGCCGATTGCAGCGTCGCGTCCAACTGCCGGTTCTTCATCAGATCGACGGATTCCGCGAACGGCAGATATTCGACCTTGCCCATATCCTTGTAGCTCAGTCCCGCCGCACCGAGGATGGTGCGCGAATTGAGTTCGGTGCCCGACTTGGGCGCGCCGACCGAGAGGCTCTTGCCCCTGAGATCGGCCAGCGTCTTGATGCCGCTGTCGGCGGTGGCGACGACCTGGATATAATTCGGATAAATCGCGCCGATGGTGCGCAGCTTGTCCAGCTTGGTCTTGAAGCCCGCCTCCTCGTCGCCATCCCAGGCGGCCTTCAGCGAATCGCCGAGCGTAAATGCAATCTCGCCGCGGCCCTGCTGCAGCAGGATCAGATTCTCGACCGACGCCTTGGTGGCCTGCACCTGGGTCTTCACACCAGGAATCTTGTCGCTGTAGATTTTCCCGATCGCGACGCCGAGCGGATAATACACGCCGGATGTGCCGCCGGTCAGCACGTTGATGAATTGCTGGGCCCGCGCGGCCGGGGCCGACAGGACCACCGCCACCGCAACGGCAGCGGCAATCAACTTCGAACTCATGAGCATTATTGTCCCCTCATTTGGCCGGGAAATTGGACGGACGAAGGCCCCGGGTCAACCCATCCCATCGGCCAACAGGGTTGCGGCAAAAAGATAAGCGTCTGGTACCGCGGCGGCACCGAACGCGTGTCCGCTGCGGGAACCGGCTGCCCGGGATGGGCTGAATTTCTTTCGCGCCGATCGGCCGGACGGCCTCGGACCCGATCTGCGCCGCCCTGCTTCGCACTGGCAACACTGCGGTTCCGCGCGTATTCTGGGGCGGCAAAACCGGCCCATCAGAGGCCGGTCTTATCCGGGAGAACGTCACAATGCCTGTCAATCGCGCAGTTGGATTATCCTTGGGAGCGGCAATCCTGCTCTGCAGCTCCAGCCTCAATCTTGCCCATGCCAAGCCGTTCATGATCGTCGGCAGCGACGAGAAGGTCCGGTGGGACGATGATGGAAAGACGGTGCTGTCGGCGCCCGGCAAGGACACGGTGCTGATCGTCGATCTCGCCAATCCCGAGAGTCCCAAGATCGTCGCCACCCTGCCCCTGAAGAATTCGATCGTCGGCCCGCCGGTCAATCTCGACATCGATCCGTCCGGTTCGGTCGCGCTGGTGGCAGATTCGGTCGATGTCGTTAAGGATGGCGACACGCTGAAGCAGGTGCCGGACAACAAGGTCTACGTCATCGATCTCAAGGCCAGCCCGCCCAAACTGGCGGCGACAATCACGGTCGGCAAGCAACCGTCGGGGCTGAACATCAGTCCGTCCGGCAAGATGGCGCTGGTGGCCAACCGTGGCGACAACTCGATCAGCGTGCTCTCGATCAACGGCACCGACGTCAAGGTCACCGACACGATTGCGATGCCCGACAGCGTCGCCCATGTGATGTTCACGCCGGACGGCAAGCGGGCGCTGGCCGTGAGATTTCCGGCGCACAAGGTGTCGGTGCTCGACATCGCCGGCGACAAGGTGACCTACAACAAGGTCGACCTGGCGACCGGCCTGTGGCCCTACAATGTCGTGGTGACGCCCAACGGCAAGATCGCGCTGACCTCCGACAATGGCGGCGCCGGCTCGTCGGACGGCAACGTCGACACCACCAGCGTGATCGATCTCGAAGCCAGCCCGCCGCGCGTCATCGACAAGGTGGTGGTCGGCGACGGCCCCGAAGGCCTGGCAATGTCACCGAAGGGCAATCTCGCGGTCGCCGCCATCCTGCGCGGCTCCAACATGAAGAAGGCGTTCTTCTACCAGAAGAACGGCAGCCTCTCGATCCTGAAGATCGACGGCAAGAAGGTGACCAAAACCCAGGACATCGAGGTCGGCGGATTGCCGGAGGCGGTCATGTTCACGCCGGACGGAAAATACATTCTGGCCGGAAACTACCTGACCCAGGATTTCTCGATCCTGAAAGTCAACGGCACCAGGGTCACCGATACCGGCAAGCGCTTCAAGGTGCCGGGGCATCCGGCCTCGGCGCGCATGAGCCACTAAAGCGGCGCGCACCCGGGTCGCAGGAACGGGTGCCGGGCCAACCTCGCGCGATACGCTGACCGGCGCTAGTCAGGCGCCCGGTCAGCGTTTTGCTGCGGCCGGGGCGTGCCGCGCTGTATCAGCCGGGTGCGGGCACGCCCGCGCTCGTCGAAATTCTCGTCGGCGAGCCACGCGCGGATGGCGGCACGGCGAGCCGGCCACTCGGCGGCAAGGATCGAGTGCCACGCCTGATCCCAGCGGCGACCCTTGGCAAATGCGGACTCACGCCAAATGCCCTCCGGCGTAAAGCCATAGCGAGCCGCGGCGTTCATCGAAGCCTGATTGACATCGACACAGCGCCAGACCAGCCGCGCGTACTTCAATTCGTCCATCGCATACTGCATCAGCAGAAAGATCGCCTCGGTCGCGGCCCGTGTTCGTTGCAGCGCGGGCGAAAACCAGATGCTGCCGATCTCGATCGCGCCATCTTCCGGATAAATATCGCACAGCGACAGCCACCCTTGAGCGACTCCGCTGCTTTGCGGCCGAATCGCCCAGAACGGCTGATACGCTCGCTCCGCCAGCTCGGTCACCTGCCCGAGCAGTTCGCTCTCCGACGCGAACGGTCCGTAACGCAGATAATCCCACGTCCGCTCGGCTCCCTGAGCAGAATGCCAGAGTTCAACGGCATGTTCGCGGCTGAGCGGTTCAAGACGTACCGAGCGCCCCTGGAACGGCAATCGTTCAGGGAGCGGCCAGGGAGGCGTTGGCGAATTCGATGCGGACACGGCGGACGGCTATCACGCCTGCCCGGCGCTCACTGAAACGTCATGTCGAGGCATTTCGAAATGTCGGAGCCGAGGCCGGAACTGATGGTGATGCAGCCGCGCACTTTCCGCGCGGTGGTGTCGCTGGCCCATATCGCATAGCCGCCGGGGCCGAAAAACGAATTGGTGTTGGGCGGCTCGGTTTCGGTGGCGTCGAACGAGTAATTGGAGTCGGTCTCGAAGATGCGGGGCTTTTTGGTGCAGCCGCCGTCGGTCTGGACGTTGATCACTTCCTTGTTGTCCCGCGTCAGCGCCAGGCTGACCTGGCACCTGAAATACTCCGAGGTCTTGACGTTGAAGATGTAGGCGTAGGATTTGCAGGTCGCGGTATTGAGTTTTCCGGCGCTGAGACCGCGGCTGCAGGAAACTCTCTGGTTATTGCTGAGCTTGAATTCGTCGGCATGCGCAACAGGGACCAGCGTCACAGACAACAACGCGACGCCCAAACAAATTCTCACGACGTGGTTCATCCGAATCATCCCTATGACCTAATTCGCAAACAGCGATTCTAGACGAAATCAGCAAGATAGTCGCGAAGTCGGGAGCGGGAAATCACAAAGTCTTATGGCAGCATGCGACGGCGAACAGACGCGTCGTATTGACGGGACAATGGCGTTCGTGATTTGTTCAAGAAACTGGCGGGCGCGCCATTGATGAATTCTACTTTTTCGGACTTGCAGGAGAATGCGGGATGACGAGATTTTCGACCAAGACCCTTTTGATGGCAGCCGCGCTGACAGCGCTGACCACATCCGCATATGCCCAGGCCGCCGCGCCGACGCCCTGGGTGCTGGCGCCGGACATGGGCTATGGCTACGACAAGGAAGGCAAGACGTTTTCCTACAAGATGGGCACCAACAATGCCGGACTGCTGCTCAAGGGAGCGAAGAAGGTGCCCAGGAACACGTTGTTCTTCATCGGCCAGAACGGACAGCTCTACATGCGGACCGGGCCGTTCCTTGAAGGCGACGGCAAGTTCATGTTCGGGCCGGGGTGAGACGTAGCTTAGCCTCACCGCGAGTCGTCCCGGCGAACGCCAGGACGACGATTCCCTAAAACGCCGCCGCGAGATCCCTGGCGCCCTGCAGTTTGCTGTTGCTGTCCATCCTGCTGTCGGTGACAGCAAGCAGTTTCGCCACCGTGTTGTGGCGGATCGCCACCGGATTGCGCTCGTAACCTGAGCGCTGGAAAAAATTCGAGGTCGGGACCTGCTCGCGCATCGCCTGCGGCATCGTCACCATGTCGAGCCCGGTAGAGTCGCCGGTGAGATTCATCATCTCCAGTTCGGCGGCGCTGAGCGCGCGGGCATAGCCCTTGGCGCGCGCGAAGATCACGGAAGTCAGCAGCTTGTGGGTCTGCAGCAGCGGGCCGACATCGATGTCCAGCACCATCGCATGAATGGCCCAGCCCTGCGGCGTGTCGCCGAGCTTCTCGTGCTGCGCCCACTCGTCCGGCACCGAGCGCGCCAATGCCACCATCCGCTTCAGCACCGCGACCTTGCGATCCATCGCCTGGCGCGGCGCACCGGACAATCGCGCGGCCTTTTCCGTCAGCGCGTGAACGAATTCCTGACCCTGCTCGGCGATCAGCTCGACGCTGTTGGTGGTGAGCAGCTGATTGTAGCCGATCGCGGTGGAGACCGCGTGCGAGCCCGGCCGCGAGGCGCTCAGCCCTGATTGCATGTCGTGATTGCCGTTGCCGCCGGTCTCGAACGAATACACCCGCACCGCCTGCTCGCGTGTGAGCCCCGCCGCCGACGCGACGCGGGCGTAGGCGCGCTTGAACTCGACTTCGCTGGCGGGCCGCTGCGGCGCGAACTGGAAATGCTCCGCGGCGGCCTTCAAGAGATCAGCGACGACCGGAATATATTTGCGCTCGCGCGGTGCTTCCTCCGGCTCGGCCGGCGATGGCTGTGGATTCACCGGCCGCTTCGGCCCGGTATAGACCGGCGGCTGCGTCAGCACATAGTCATCGAGCGCGATCGCCTGGTGTTCTCGCCGCTTGGCGTTGCGGCCGCGCCGCTTTTCGGCAATCGAATTCCAATAGGCGCTGGCTTGCTGCTCATACGCCGCGCGCGCTTCCAGATATTCCCTGAGCTTGCGACGATATTCCGCGATCGCCTGCGGCGACGCTGCCTGTGCCATCGCGTCGGCCGTTGCCGCGGGAAGCGCGCCCGCCTCGATCGCCGCCGCCTGCGGCGCGATCAGCAGCAGCGCGACCGCGAGATATCCGGGGCCGAGACGAATCGCATAAGGGCGCATGGGTTGTTGTAGCAAGCGTGGCCAGCGCAAGTCAGCCCCGAAACGGCGCCGGGATCCCGCGCCTGCGGGTGCCGACGGTCAATTCCGCCGGTTCCCTCACTCCTGCTCGACGCCGCTGGCCTTGACAAGCTGCGACCATTTCTTTTCGTCCCTGTCGATGAAGTCGGCATAGTCTTCCGGCGTACCCGGCGTGATCTCGGTGCCGTCCAGCCCCAGTTGCTTCTTCACCTCGTCGGAGGCGAGGGCAGCGCGCAGTTCCTTGTTGAGCTTGTCGATAACCGGTCGCGGCGTGCCGGCCGGCGCAACAAGGCCGTAATAGAGCGAAGCTTCGAATCCGGGCAGGCCTGATTCGGAAATCGTCGGCACGTCCGGCAGCAGGCTGCTTCGGGTCTTGCTGGTCACCGCCAGCGCGCGCAACATCCCGGCCGAGACGTTGGCGTGAGAAGCCGGAATCGGCGCGAAAGCCATCGGGATATGCCCGCCCAACAGATCGGTCAGCGCCGGTCCGGTGCCTTTATAAGGAATATGCACGAGCTTGATGCCGGCGGAATGGGCGAAATATTCGCCGGTGATATGGCTGACCGTGCCTGCGCCGGCGGAGCCGAAATTGACCTTGCCGGGGTTGGCCTTGGCATAAGCGACCAGTTCGGCGACGGTTTTCACGGGGAAGGACGGATGCACCACCAGCGAATTGGGCGCGTTGCCGATCAGGCCGATCGGCGCAAAATCCTTGCGCGGATCGTAGCCGACGTTTTTATACAGCGATGGACCGATGGCGAGCGTGCCGGTGTAACCGAGCAGAATGGTATAGCCATCGGGATCGCTCTTCGCGACCGCTCTGGTGCCGACGGTGCCGCCGGCGCCGGGACGGTTATCGACGACGATATTTTCGCCGAGCAACTGGCTCATCTTGTCGGCGATCACGCGCCCGACGATCGAGGTGCTGCCGCCGGGCGCGAATGGAATCACCAGCGTGATCGGCCGGTTCGGAAAGGATTGCGCCTGCGCGTCAACAAGCCCGCCGGACAAGCCGAACATAGCGGCAGCGGCGCAAAGCAACATCTTCCAGATCCGCATTTCGGAGAGCCTCCCACCCAACTCGGATTTATCCGAGTTGGGCATCTAAATTGTCGAAGTCGGATATATCCGACTTCGATTGGATCATCGTTCTTGTCGGGCCACATCGTCGTCGAAAGAGCCTGTCTCCGCAACCCGCCTTCCGAACAACGCAGAGAGCCTACTTCCAGGCAAATACCGGCTGTTCCAGTTCGGCAACGCGGGTAGCGCGACCCCCAAGCACTTCGCGGAACTGATAGATCAGCGCCGCCGTCGGCGCGTGGATGAATTGGCCGGCGTGACGAAACCGGATCACGCGCCGCGTGCTTTCGGGAATGGCGGTGAAGTCGAACGCATCGGCCTGTTCGATATCCGCAAGCCCAATGCGATGCACCGAGGCAACCTCCTCCGGACTAGGTGACAGTCCGGCGCTCGCGCCCGCCCATACCACGACCGGCGTAATCAGATAGCCGGAGCGGGTCGGATAATCGTCGAGCAGGCCCAGGACATCCTCCGGTCCAAGTTCAAGGCCGAGTTCTTCGTGAAGTTCGCGCAGCGCCGCCTCGACCGGTGTCTCGCCCTCGTCGCAGCGGCCGCCCGGCAGCGCCCATTGACCGCTGTGGGCGCGCAGGTCGGCGGCGCGCAGGGTCAGCAGGAGCGCCGTTTCGTCCGTCACATCGCCGGCCTCGACCAGCGCGATGGTGACGGCGGCCCGCTTCAGCGCGGGCGCCGGTTCGCTCGCGGGCAGCCGCGCAAAATCAGCACAACGCTCCGCGATATTCCGCCTTGTGGCATCATCAAATGGCCTGGTCATCCCGCTTGACTACAACACGTCAGCGATTGATGAAATGACCGGAAATCCGAATACTTCGCCGAAATTGGAAAGACCTGACATGACCGACAAGGCCGCGGAGAAACTGAAGGCCTCCGGCTGGACCATCGTTGACACCACCGGGTTCCTCAGTCTGGTCGGGCCGCTGTGGCATCGGGTCGTCAATGACGAGCATGAATATGCGCTGATCGCGCAGGACAAGCACCACAACCGCCGCGGCCTGGTGCAGGGCGGGCTGTTGATGACGTTCGCGGACCGCACCTCGGGCATGACGGCGCGATACGTATCGGGCCGACCGACGCTGGCGACGGTCCAGATGGATACCCACTTTGTCGATAGCGGCAAAATCGGCGAGATTTTGCTGTCCAGGCCGCGCGTGGTCCGCGCCACCCGCAGCCTGATTTTCACGACCACGGAGGTGACCGCGGGGGATCGCTGTATCGCCATGGCCAGCGGGGTGTTTAAGGTGCTGAAGAACGATGCTTAGCGCTTCCCGTCATTGCGGGGAGCAAAGCGACGAAGCAATCCAGACTCCGTCATTCCGGGATGGTGCGCAGGACCAGACCCGGAATCTCGAGATTCCGGGTTCGATGCTTTGCATCGCCCCGGAATGACGATCCATATTGAAAGGACCATCCGATGCAATATCGTCAACTCGGCCGCAGCGGCCTGAAAATCTCGCCGATCTGCCTCGGCAGCATGATGTTCGGCGGGCCGACCGACGAGGCGACCTCGACGCGGATCGTCGCCAAGGCGCGCGAGGCCGGGATCAACTTCATCGATACCGCCGACGCTTATTCAAACGGCAATTCCGAGCAGGTGGTCGGCCGCGCCATTTCCAACAGCCGGCAAAACTGGGTGCTCGCCACAAAACTTGCCAACGCCATGGGCGACGATCCCAACCGCGGCGGACTGTCGCGGCGCTGGGTGCTGCAGGCCGCCGACGAGAGCCTGAAGCGGCTCGGCACCGACTACATCGACATCTATTACCTGCACAAGGAAGACCATTCGACCCCGCTGGACGAGACCGTGCGCGCGATGGGCGAACTGATCCGACAAGGCAAGGTGCGCTATTTCGGCGTCTCGAACTATCGGGCCTGGCGGGTCGCCGAAATCTGCAACATCTGCGACCGCCTCGGCATCGACCGCCCGGTCGCCAGCCAGCCTTATTACAACGCGATGAACCGCATGCCCGAGGTCGAGCATTTCCCGGCCTGCGATTTCTACGGCCTCGGCATCGTGCCCTACAGCCCGCTGGCGCGTGGCGTGCTGACCGGGAAATACCGCCCCGATGCGCCGCCCGACAAGGACACCCGCGCCGGCCGCAAGGATGTCAGGATGATGCAGACCGAGTGGCGGCCGGAATCGATCAAGCTCGCCCAGGAGATCCGGCAGCACGCCGAGGCAAAAGGCATCACCGCCGGACAGTTCGCGGTGTCGTGGGTGCTGAACTCTTCGTTCGTCAGCGCCGTGATCGCGGGGCCGCGCACCGAGGAGCATTGGGACGATTATCTGCGCGCGCTGGACTATCGCTTCACCGCCGAGGACGAAGCCCTGATCGACCGGCTGGTGACCAGCGGCCATCCCTCGACGCCGGGCTACAACGATCCCGCCTATCCGATCGAAGGGCGAAGGGTGCGCAGCTCCCGCTGAAAAGAAAATCATGGCTTTTCGGACATAAAAGGCGCAATGGTTTCCGATGTTCGCTTCAAGTGCCGGATCCAGGCTGTGTTCCGAGCCGAGAGCAGACGATTTGCAACAAACGCTGGCGAAAGAGCGCGAAAGCGATTCAATTCTCGTTGAATCGTCCGAGCCCGCGCCAACCCGAGGGTGGTGATCTTGACGAGGTCGCGACGCGAAACGGTGACATTCAGGCATCCGTTCCGGATCAAGGGCATCGATCGCCAGTTGCAGGCGGGGGCTTACGAGGTCGTGGCCGACGAAGAGCTGATCGAAGGCCTGTCGTTTCCCTGCTTCCGCCGCGTCGCCACCATGATCATGGTTCCCGGCGCCCCGCCGCAACACCAGTCGATCGAGATGATTTCCATCAGTTCGGTCGATCTCGCCGATGCGCAGCAGGCCGACGCGGTCGCATCGCAATGAACCGGCATCATACCCATATACGAAACTACGCTCGACGTTCAGCAGTAACGCCAACGCCTCACCCCTAAGGAACCTCCTGCCATGCAAATTCTTTCCGCGCGTCACGTCAAAACCGAAGAGTCGCAGCGTCTTGGCGTCGTGTCGGGCTGGTACAGCACCAAGGTGAGCGGCACCTTCGTCACCGGTCCCCACACCACGCACGAAGATTGCCTTTCGAAAATCGCCGAGCTCAATCCGCCGCCGGCAAGGAAGAGATTCTGACGGCCGCCGGCTGACCGTCCATTCGATCGAGGAGACTCAGATATGGCGCTCACCCAGGGCAACTTTCAGGAGTACGATTTCAACCGCATGGTCGTGCTGTTTACGATGAAGAATGACCAGGCCAACGTCGCCTGCGCCATCTCCACCGACGCGATGGATCAACTGGAGGGAACGTCGCGAACGCCGCCGGCCCAGCGCGAGCAGCAATTCCTGCGGCTGCGCGACCGGATCGAGGAGCGCGCGGCGCGAAAATTCAGCGATGCCGAGCTGGAGGGCAACCCTCCGGGCGTGATCCTGCGCGGCATCGACTTTCGCCCGCCGCGCTGAAATGAGCGGGCGCGTCGTGGTGGGATGAAACCACCGGCATTGCGTCTGTCGTGAGGATGGGTCCAGGATCCACAAGTCACGCGCTTGTCCGGATGACTTCGTGCCGTTGAGGCAAACACCTGTCGCGAGCGCAGTGCGGCCGCGCGCTCAAACTTAACTGTTTCTTCACCAGTTTCCAAATTGCCAGGGGAAGTTTACGCCTCCGAGATACCAGCCATATTGAATCAAGCTCGAACAATTGCGAACGATTGAGACGAGCCATGCCGAACCGCAACGCTGAAGCCATAGCGCTCGACTATGCCCATTGCCGCGCAATTTGCGATGAGATCGGGGAGCGGCTTCGTGAAGTCCTCAAACCGGAAGCTTTGGAAATCCCGCAGCGTTTGCGTGAGTTGCTTGATAGGCTCGCCCAAATGGAGCAGGCGCCTTCCATCGTACCATCTATCGACGAGATCTCTGCTCCGCGACGCCGCGAACCCTTCGCGCCTGTTACGCGGTCAACCGATCCGGCACTACCTGCCGCCAATCGCAGATCAGCCTCTGCCGATTCCTGAATTGAACCGAAAGATCGGCGACGGCCGTTCCTTCGCGGCGCCCTTCAGCCCTCGGTTTCGAGCCCGGTCGGCATCGGCACGTTCTCGGGCGCGAGTTTGATGCCGGCGGCAAGCGCAACGGTTTCCAGGGTTGCGGCGAAATCCTTTTCCAGATAAGCGGCCGGATCCGGCTTCAGCGTCGCCGCGCCGAAATGGCTCTGCAGCGCCTCGCGCGTCGCCGCCGTCACCGGCATGGCGACGTCGAGATCGCGGGCGGCCTTCAGGCCGAGATCGAGATCCTTGCGCAGCAGCGTGGGCGTAAACGTCGTGGTCCAGTCGAGATTGACCAGCGCATTGCTCTTGTATTTGGTGAAGGTCGAGCCGAGCACGCTGGCGTTCATGAAATCCAGGAAGGCGTGGCGCGGCACGCCGGCCTTTTGCGCAAGGATGGTGATCTCGGCGAGATTCTGGATCACGACGCCGAGAAAGACGTTATGGGCGATCTTGCAGATGCGCGCGAGTTCGCCCTCGCCGACGTAGGAGACGCCGGAAGCCGCGATGGTCGCGAGATAGGGCTGCACCTGATCGAATGCCGGCTTCGGGCCGGAGACGACCGTCGAGAGCTTGCCGGCCTTGACGCATTTGCCGTTGCCGCTGACCGGCGCGCTGATGAATTCGCACCCCAATTGCTTCAGCCGCGCGCGGATCGCTTCCGACTGTTCGATCCCGATCGAGGAGCAGTCGACCAGGATCTTCGGCCGCGGGCCGGAGGAAGCGGCGACGAGCCCGTTGGTGCCGAAATAGACCTGTTCGAGATCCTTGCCGGTCGACACCATCGTGAACACGATGTCCTCGCCGGCAAGGTCGCTCGGCTGATCGACGATCCGCCCGCCCTTCCTGGCCAGCGGTTCGGCCTTGGCCCGGGTCCGGTTCCAGATCGCCACGGAATTGCCGGCCTTCACCAACCGCTCGGCCATCGGATAGCCCATGCGTCCCATGCCGACCCAGCCGATTGAATGCTTCGCTGCCATTTTTTTCTCCTCGTGCTGTTCAGTTTGCCGTCATTGCGAGGAGCGGAGCGACGAAGCGATCCACGCTTTCTTTCACGGCCATGGATTGCTTCGCTGCGCTCGCTATGACGGTCTCTAATCGCTCATCGGCTCAGTAGCGATTGGCGATCGGCAGCTCTTCCGCCGGAAACAGTGTGATCACCCGACAGCCCTTGTCGGTGACCACGACTTCCTCCTCGATGCGGGCCGCCGAAAACCCGTCGGTCGCCGGGCAATAGGTCTCCAGCGCGAACACCATGCCGGTCTTGATTTCCATCGGATTTTCCAGCGACACCAGCCGCGAGATGATCGGGCGCTCGTGCAGCGCCAGCCCGAGCCCGTGGCCGAACTGCAGGCCGAACGCCGCCATTTCGCTCGGGAAACCGAACTCCTCGGCCTTCGGCCAGACGCTCGCGACCGTGTCGGTCGAGACGCCCGGCTTGATCAGCGCGATCGCAACATCGAGCCATTCGCGGCACCGCTTGTAGGCGTCGTGCTGCACGGGCGTGGCGCGTCCGATGTTGAAGGTGCGGTAATAGCAGGTGCGATAGCCCTGATAGGACTGCAGGATGTCGAAGAAGGCCTGATCGCCCGGCCGCAGGATGCGGTCGGTGAAGTTGTGCGGATGCGGATTGCAGCGCTCGCCGGAGATCGCGTTGATCGCCTCGACGTCGTCCGAACCCATCTCGTAAAGCATCTTGTTGGCGAGCGCGACGATGTCGTTCTCGCGCACGCCTGGCTTCAGCGCCTCGTAGATCGAATGGTAGACGCCGTCGACCATGGCCGCGGCCTGGTTGAGCAGCATGATTTCATCGATATTCTTGATCTCGCGCGCATCCAGCATGACCTGCTGGCCGTCGACGACGTTCATTCCCGCCTTCTGCAGCTCGAAGAACATCGCGGTCTCCGCGATATCGACGCCGACCGGCATGTCGGCGACGCCGGCCTCCCGCAACAGGCTCATGACTTCCTCGGCGTGGGCTTTCATCAGCCCGACCGACGGCGGCACCGTGCCGCGCATGCCGAGCATGCCGGCGCGGCAATTGTCCGGCACCAGCCAGTCGCAGTTGATGCGATGATGCACCGCAGCCGAGCCGAAATCCCACACGATCGGCTCGCCGTCCCCGGCCAATAGCGCGAAGCGGCAGAGCTTGTCGCGTTCCCATTCGCCGATCTTGGTTGCGCTGACGTAACGGATGTTGTTGACGTCGAACAAAAGCAGCGCGCCGCATGGCGACGCCTTCAGCGCCGCGCGGGCGCGCGCCAGCCGGTAATGGCGCAGGCGATCGAAATCGATCCTGCGCTCGAAATCGACCGACATATGGCCGTGCGACGGTATCGCCCGATCCCAGCGCCAATGCGGATCGAGATGCTCCGGACGATCGAGATGCTCGGGGCGGATCAGATGCGGTTTGAGCGCGTTCGAAACAATCATGGGGAATGACCGGCTGGAGTGGATTGCAATCGATTGCATAAAGAGTTTTAACGGTGTCTGTCAAGGATGCGCCAGCAGGGCTGCCATGCCCGCTGCTGGATTTAGCCCGCCGACGGACCGCGAATGCTGCACAAGAACGGAACCGCAACCGGAAAAGGTGCCAGGCAGGCGCCTTCGTCGCGTCCGACGATCAAGGATGTGGCCGCCAGATGCGGCGTGCATCCCTCGACGGTGTCGCGCGCGCTCAGCCCGGCGATGAAGCATCTGGTCGCGGCCGGCGTCGCGAGGCGAATCCGCGCGGCGGCGGCGGCGCTCGGCTATCAACCGAATGTGACCGCCGCGGGCCTGCGCACCGGACGATCAGGCCTGATCGGGGTGCTCGCCCCTGACATCGCGGACCCAGGATTCCCGCCGATTCTCGGCGGGGTGACGGAAACGCTCGGCGCCGAGGGTTACGCGACGATCGTCGTCGACGTCGGACCCGACCGTTCGCGACAGCAGGAACTGGTCGATAGATTGATCGCCCGCGGCGTCGACGGTCTCGTTCTGGCGACAGTCGCCCTGAACGATCCCATCGTCGGCCATTGCATCGCCTCTTCGTTACCGGTGGTTCTGGTCAACCGCACCGACGCCGGCCGGCGACTGTCGGCGGTGATTACCGACGACGAAGCGGGAATGCGGCTGGCCGTGGAACATCTCGCAAGCCTGGGCCACCGCCGCATCGGCCATATCGCGGGACCCCAGCACGTCTCGACCGGGGCGCTGCGCCGGGCCGGATTCAGGGTAGCCGCTATCAGGGCAGGCCTGCCGGCGCGGAGCATCATGGTCGAGACCGCGCGCGCCTATACGCGCGAACAAGGGCGACTGGCCGCCCTGCGCCTGCTCGATCGCAAGCTGGCGCCGACGGCGATCGTCGCCGCCAACGACCTGCTTGCGCTCGGAGCCTACGATGCGCTCAGCGAGCGCGGTTTGCACTGCCCGTCCGACGTGTCGGTGGTCGGCCACAACGACATGCCCTATGTCGACATGCTGTCGCCGCCGCTCACCACCGTGCGCATCGCGCAGCGAAAAATGGGCAGCCAGGCCGCGCGCCTGCTGCTCGACCGGATTGCCGACCCCTCGGCGCGCCGCGAGCGCATCGTGCTCGAGCCCAGTCTGATCGTGCGGGCTTCGACGGCGCCGCCGAAGCGGTGAACGGGCGGCGACGGAAACCGAGCTGGCGGATCGAGGCCCGCCAGCCGCTGAGACGATCAGGCGAATGGTGCCCGGGGCGCCACCCCCTTGCCCTGCGGGATTTTGATCTTTCTCAATACGGGAAAAATCGAGCGTGCTCTGATATCAATATGAAGAAATATATCAGGTCTTTCGTCGAAATCGGATTGCACGACGTCGGGCTTGTCGGCGGTAAGACCGCGTCGCTCGGCGAGCTGTATTCTGTTCTGTCGTCGCAAGGGGTTGCCGTCCCCAATGGCTTTGCCGTCACCGCAGAGGCTTACCGCGATGCGCTGTCGCAGGCCGGTATCGCGGACGAACTGCATCGACTTCTCGACGGTCTCGACAAGCGCAAGATCAAGCAGCTTGCGGCCATAGCCGCCAAAGCCCGCGAAATCGTATACATGGCGATGGATACGGGACCTCTCCGCGAGCAGATCGTGGAAGCGTACCGGCAGCTTGAACGGGAGGCCGGGGCCGGGGTTGCTGTCGCCGTGCGAAGTTCTGCGACGGCGGAAGATCTGCCGACAGCGAGTTTTGCGGGCCAGCATGAAAGCTTCCTCAACGTGCGCGGCGCGAAGGATCTGTTCGAAGCCTGCCGGCGCTGCTTTGCCTCCATCTTTACCGATCGCGCGATTTCCTACCGCATCGACAACGGCTTCGATCACTTCAAAGTCTTCCTTTCCGTCGCCGTGATGAAAATGGTCCGCTCGGATCTCGCGGCCAGCGGGGTCGTCTTCACGCTCGATACCGAATCAGGATTTCGCGACGTGGTTTTTGTCACGGGCTGTTATGGTCTTGGCGAAACCATCGTCCAGGGACAGGTCGATCCTGACGAGTTCTATGTTCACAAGCCGACGCTGAAGCAGGGGTTTCGCTGCGTGCTGCGCCGCCGGCTCGGCGGCAAGCAAATACGCATGACTTACGGCAAGGGCGGCGGCAGCCGTGCGACGCGAATTCGCGCCGTGCCGAGCGCCGAGAGGGGGAAGTTCTGCATTTCCGATACGGAGGTGTTGAGCCTTGCGGAAATCGCGGTGCGGATCGAGGAGCACTATTCGAAAGAAGCGGGCATTGCCATGCCCATGGATATCGAATGGGCAAAGGATGGCTCCGACGGCAAGATCTATATCATTCAGGCGCGGCCCGAGACGGTTGCCTCGCAGCGTTCGCAGGAGGTGTTCGAGACCTACACTCTGAGGGGGCACGGGCCTGTCGTCGTCACCGGCCGCGCGGTAGGGGAAAAAATCGCCTGCGGGCGCACGCGCCGCATTGCGACGGCGCGCGACCTCGCAGCCTTCAAACCGGGCGAGATTTTGGTCGCGCCGGCCACCAGTCCGGACTGGGAGCCGGTCATGAAGATCGCTGCCGGTATCATCACCGACAAGGGCGGCCGGACCTGCCATGCGGCGATCGTGGCTCGGGAACTGGGCATACCCGCAGTGGTGGGCGCGACGCACGCGACCGAGAAGCTCAAGACCGGGACGAATGTCACGATCTGTTGCGCCGAAGGCGACATTGGCAGCGTCTATCAGGGAACGGTTGCCTTCGACGTCACGCGAACGCCGGTGAGCGACCTCAAGCAGCCGCGTACCGCAATCATGGTGAATGTCGGCACCCCTGAAATGGCGTTCCGGGTCGCCATGCAACCGCAAGCCGGGGTCGGCCTCGCGCGCATGGAGTTCATCATCAGCGAGCATATCGGTGTGCACCCGATGGCGCTGCTCAAGCCGGCGAAGATCGCCTCGGCCAAGGCGAGGGCTGCGATCGCTCGCCTCGTTAGAGGCTATCAAAGCCCTTCCGATTTCTTCATTCAGACGCTGGCGGAAGGCGTCGGCACGATTGCCGCGGCATTCTATCCCAAGCCGGTAATTGTGCGACTTTCCGACTTCAAGACCAACGAATACGCAAGCCTGCTCGGCGGCGAGGCGTTCGAGCCCAAGGAGGAGAATCCGATGCTGGGATTCCGGGGCGCTTCCCGTTACAGCCACCCCGCTTACGCCGAGGGATTCGCGCTGGAGTGCGCCGCGCTGCGACGGGTGCGCGAGAAGATGGGTCTCTCCAATCTGCGCATCATGGTGCCCTTCTGCCGAACCGTCGAGGAAGGGCGACGCGTGATCGCGACGATGGCGGCCAATGGGCTCAGGCGCGGCGATGGCGGGCTTGAGATCTACGTGATGTGCGAGATTCCGAACAATGTCATTCAGATCGACGCGTTTTCGGAGTTGTTCGACGGCTTTTCGATCGGCTCAAACGATCTCACCCAGCTCACGCTGGGAGTCGACCGGGATTCCGATATTGTCGCCTTCGATTTTGATGAACGTGATCCGGGAATGCTGGAGATGTTCAGACAGGCCGTGGTGGGCGCCAAGCGCAACGGACGTCACGTCGGCATCTGCGGAGAAGCTCCCGCGAATTACCCGGAGATTGCGCGTTACCTGACGCAGCTCGGTATCGATTCGATCAGCGTCAATCCGTCGAGCGTGTTTCGCACCATGGCTGCGGTGCTCGAGGCCGAAGCCGATCCGGCGAAAATCAAGGTTTAATGGCGGCGGGCGCCGGCCGCTAATCGGCCTGCGCGGCTTGCGCATGAACTTGCTCCGCCGCGGCATTGACCCTGGTCATCGTTTCGGTCAGCTCGGCATAGACGTCATCTTCGATCGTCACCGTGCCGAAATTGGAATTTTCGCCGTCAAACCGCCCTTCAGCCGGCTGATCGGCATGCTCGAACCAATGATAGCCGACCACGGTCGGCTTCCGCAGGGCTGCGGAGACGTAGCGTTCGAAGCATTGGGCGCGCTCGATCTGGCTGGCCACCCGCGGTCCGGCACCATTGGTATTGGGCAGGCCTGAATCGTCACCGCGGAAGGAAAATTCGGAAATCAGGCACGGTTTCCCGCATGCCGCATAAGCATCGATCACCGGACCGGCGTCGAGGTCGTAGCAATTGAACGAGACCACATCGAGGTAGCGGCCGGCAGCGGCAATCACATTTGGCTGCGGCTGATAGCCGAACCGGGAGCCGATCACGAGATGATTGGGGTCGGCAGCCCTGATCGCCGAGACGCACAACTCGAAATATTGCTCGGCGACCACCGCGACAAAGGCATCGCAATCCGCGGAAAATGCCGCGCGGGTGGGATTGGCGAGGTTAACCCTGGTTTCGAGCGCATCGTTCAGGCCGCCGGCCGGCATTCTGAAGAACGGCGCTTCGACATGTCCGATCGTGCCGAATTCCTCCCACGATCGCGCCGGCGTGCGCCAGACCGCGTTGAATTGCGAGAACTCCCGATAGCGCTCCTCTAACCTTATGATGGCCGCGACGCGGCCAGGGCGGTGGGCAGGCAAGTTCAGGAACAGCGTCAGAACTTCGTCAGCCCCTCGCCAATCCGGCGACCAGTACAGTTCGTTGTCGATAAAGGTGCCGAGCAATCCGGCCTGGTTGCGCCGCTTCGTGCAATGATTTTTTGCGCTTTCGCGGATGTGACCCGAAAATGCGGGATCGAAGACATCGGGAAAGATCTCGTCGCGCCGGTGCAGCCGGAAAGAGGCGCCAAGTACAACCGTAGGCGTAATCGCTAGCAGCGACGATCCTGCACCGGCGACAAGTTCGTCAGACCAGCAGCCGAGCGTGTTGAATTTCCAGCTCGCCAGCCGGTTTGCTGCTGCCGCGCGCCAGACGTGCTGGCTGCCGTATTTTTCCCGACACCTGTCGGCGTATGGCGCGCGATCGGTATTCCCGACGCGGTCCTGATCGAAGCGGACCGTATTGACGCCCTTGGAAAGAAAGCGGCCACCGTCGGGATCGACAAGCCAGAACACGCCGTTGCGCTCGTCAACGCGAAAAAAGCCGCTTCCGCGGAAACAGTCATCGGCGATTCCGCCCCATTTGGTTCTTTGCAATCGGATACCCCAACGGCAGATTAACGATGGGTCCTCTATCGCATCGGCTGGTCAAGGACACTTGATATATCTCAAGATCGTCTGGCAATCGGCCGGACTATGCTCGCGCTCTGCACGGGCAGAAGGGTGAACAGTGAATTCGAACGGAAATTCGGCCGGCGATCAAGCGGGCGATTTTATGCCGGCATCACAGCTGCCGTCCACCGCCGGCCTGCGTCCGGATTTCATCTGGGGAGTCTCCACCTCAAGTTTCCAGATCGAGGGCGCAACCAAAGAAGACGGCCGAGGACCGAGTATCTGGGACGTCTACTGCCAGAACGGTGAGGCAAGGAACCGCGACACCGGCGACGTAGCGTGCGACCACTACCATCGTTACCGGGAGGACGTCGCCCTGATGAAATCGCTGGGCGTTCAGGCCTATCGGTTCTCGGTTGCCTGGCCACGCGTGTTGCCGCAGGGGCGAGGATCCGCAAATGAACCGGGCCTCGCATTCTACGACCGGCTGATCGACGAGCTAGTGGCAGCCGGTATCGAACCGTGGCTGTGCCTGTATCATTGGGATCTGCCGCAGGCGCTGGAGGATCTCGGCGGCTGGATGAACCGGGAGTCGGCGGCATGGTTTGCCGAGTATACGAGCCTGGTCGCGACGCGCTTCGGGGATCGCGTCAAGCGCTTCGCGACATTCAACGAGCCATCGATGTTCAATTTGTTCAGCCGTTCCATAGGCAAGCGAGACCGGACCAGCGAAGACAATTTTCACCGGGCGATACACCACGTGAATCTGGCTCACGGTGCGGCCGTGGATGTGCTCCGCGAAAAAGTCCCCGGCGCATCGATCGGGTGCATTCATAATCTTCAGCCGTGCTGGCCTTCCAGCGGCAGCGAAGCCGATGCCGCGGCCGCCGCGCGTCTGGATATCTACTGGAACAGGGCTTTCCCCGATCCGCAATGTCGCGGCGAGTATCCATCCCTGATGCGGTCCGCCATCGAGCCGCACATCCGGCCAGGCGACCTGGCGCGCATTTGCCGTCCGGTCGACTGGTTCGGCCTCAATCACTACAGCCCGGTCTACGTAACGGCGCAGGCGAGTTCGATGCTGGGGTTCGATTTCGGCGAGAAACCGGCGGGCGTTCCGCTGACGCCGATCGGCTGGCCGATCAATCCGGAAGCCTTCGGTGAAGTGCTGCGGGTCGTCCACGAGAGCTATGGTCTGCCGATTTACGTTCTCGAAAACGGATATGGCAATTTCGACAAGCCCGACCAGACCGGAGCGGTCCTCGATCCGGAGCGGATAGCGTTCCTGCGCGCCTATATCGGCGCGATGAATTCCGCCGCCGCCAATGGCGTCGATGTTCGAGGTTACTTTGTTTGGTCGCTGCTGGACAATTTCGAATGGGACTCGGGGTATAGTAAACGGTTCGGCCTGACCTATGTCGACTATGCGTCGCTGCGGCGCACTCCGAAATCATCGTTCCGCTGGTACGCGGATCTGATCAAGACGGCCCGACAGCGATGAAGGCAAATTCCACAGGACGAACCATCCAGCAGGTGTTGCTTGCAGACATCGGCGGGACCACCGCGCGCTTTGCGATTTTGGATGACGGAACAGTGGGCCCGGTCGCCCATATGGCTGTCAGCGACTACGGCAGCCTTCGCGAGGCACTCGGCGCGTATCTTGGCAATTTGCCGAAGGCCGGCGCGATCCGCGCCGCAATTCTTGCCGTTCCTGGCGCGGTCCAGAACCGCCGCTTCACTCTCACCAACAATCCCTGGGTGATCGATGCAGCCGAGCTGCGCGCCGCCTGCGGATTTTCCTCGGTGCGCCTGATCAATGATTTTGAAGCGGTCGCGTGGTCGCTGCCCCGCCTGTCCCGTGACAAGCTGCTGCAGGCAGGCGGCGGGCAGCCGGTCGCGGGGGCGCCTCTGGCGGCGCTGGGCCCCGGCACGGGCCTTGGAATGGCGATCAGCATACCGCACGCAACCGGTCACCTCGTGCTTTCGAGCGAGGGCGGCCATTCGACGCTGGCCGGCAGCTCGTTGCGGGAGGATGCCGTCATCGCCTATCTGCGGCGACGATTTGGACATGTCTCGGCAGAACGCGTTCTTTCCGGCCACGGGCTGGAAAATCTTCACGCGGCTCTCGCGGCGCTGGACGACGTTAAGCTGCCAAGACGCCGCGCTGCCGAGATTACCCGGGCCGGGATCGAGGGTAGCTGTTCGACCAGCCGCGCTGCGATCGATATGTTCTGCGCGATGCTTGGCACCGTCGCCGGCAATCTCGCGCTTACGGTCGGCGCGAGGGGCGGAATATTCATTGCCGGGGGCATTCTGCGTCACATGCCCGAATATTTCGTCAGCTCCGGATTTCGCGCGCGTTTTGAGGAAAAAGGGCGGCTCGGCAAATATCTCGAACCGATTCCGGCCTATCTCATTCTGGACGAGGATGCCGCATTCGTCGGCCTGCGCAGCTTGGCGGAGGTTGAAGGCATTGGCTGAAATCCCGTTGACCCAAATCGTCACCCTCACCATAAGCCCGGCCGTCGACCTCTCGACGTCGGTCAAGAAAATGGTGCCTTTCACCAAAATGCGGTGTGCGCAGGCCCACCGCGATCCCGGGGGAGGTGGAATCAACGTAGCCCGGGTTCTGAAGCGGCTCGGCATTGCAGCGACCGCAATTTACCCGGCCGGTGGCGCCACCGGACAGTTGCTTGCGGCACTGGTTGAGCGCGAAGGCGTGCGAAGCATGGTGATCCCGACGTCGAACGACACGCGGGAGGATATCACGATCTTTGACGAGACGACCCGCGAGCAATTTCGCCTTGTCTTCCCGGGCGCTCCGCTCGGCGATATCGAATGGCAGGAATGTCTGGCATCGCTGGCGCGCATCAAGCCTCAGCCTGCGTTTGTCATCGCGAGCGGCAGCGTGCCTGCTGGCGTACCGCATGATTTTTTCGGCAAACTCGCTCAGGCTTCAAAAGGGCGCAGCAAGCTCATCGTGGATACGTCCGGCCCCTTCCTGAAGGCAGCTTTGGAAGCAGGCGTCTATCTCATCAAGCCCAACCTTCACGAGTTTCAGGACCTGGCCGGAATTGCCTCCTCGGATGAAGCCACGCTGATCGAAGCGGGACTGCGACTGATAGATCGCGGCCAGGCAGAGGTCATCGCTCTCTCCCTGGGGCCGGATGGCGCCCTTCTCATAACCCGCGATGCGGCCATGCGTGCGAATGGTCTGCCGATCGAGCCCATTAGCGTATCCGGTGCCGGTGACAGCTTTCTGGGGGCAATGGTATGGAGCCTTGTGAGCAGTGACAGTCTCGAGATGGCGCTGCGCTACGGGGTTGCCGGCGGTTCTGCCGCGCTGCTCAATCCCGGGACAGAACTTTGCCGCCCCGAAGACGTCCACCGCCTTGCTTCTCAGGTGATCGTAACGCCGATTGCGCGCAACAAGCGTTGACCGGCGCGGAACCTGATTTGGATGCAGTGGGTTCGCTGGCGGGCGGCGCCGGCCCGCCTCACCACACCTTCCGCAGCGCGCCGGTGCCGCTATAGACATTCGTCGTCGAAGAAAATTCGCCGTCGAACTTGGCCAGCAGCGACCAGCCGTTGGTCAGCTTGTATTGCATGCCGGCGGTCGCGAGCACGCGGTCGGGCGCGGGCGCCGCAGCGTTGACGATGAAGTTCGATCCCGGCAGCACCTGGAACAGCGCGCTCGCGCTCGTGGTGTCGCCGAACGCGTGCGCCCAGGCGGCGCGGCCGTAGAAGGTCACCAGCGTGCCGCCGTCGAGCGCGACGCTCTTGTCGAACCAGGCGCCGAGTTCGGAGCGGGTCTGGGTCGCGGTCTGCGATGCGTAGTTCAAGGCGAATTGCGTCGAGGTCCCGCCCTCGCCATAAGCAGGCAGGAAGATCGCCTGCACCTGCGCGGCCGCATAGGGCGTGATACCGACGATCGGGGTGGCATAGCGATAGCCGCCCTCGATGCGCGCGCCGACGCCATTGGTCTGGAATCGCGCGGACAGCTGATCGAAGCCGGCGACCGTGACGGTGCGGTTGGTGGTCACGTCGTGGAAATTGTAGGACAAGGCGCTGGACAGGTAGGCCGCTCCCCATCGAGTCGAGCCGTAGAGGCCGGCCTGGAACACGTCGGAGCGGCCGCCGCCGAGCCCCGCCTCGAGGCCCCAATTGGTGCCGCCGCCGGCGAGCGCGAAGCCGACCGTGGTGTTGCCGGTCATCCGGTAATCGGCGCCGGCCGCGACCCCGTAGGTTCTCGCCGTGGTGGTGTGCGAGCCGACAATGGGATCGCCGTTCACGGTGCCGCCGCCGCCGAACGCCGAGCCCCAGAGGCCGAAGCGGCGATCGAAGCTGTCGGCCGAAGCCTTCACCGGCATCGCCGACGCAAAGGCCGCCCTCGCGCCAACTAGCGCCGGAGATTGCTCGGCCGCAAACCCGGTCGCCGGCCCGAAGCCGCCGCCCGAGCCGAAGCGGCCGTCGAGGAACGGATTGACCATCAGGTTGAGGAACGAGCCGCCGATCTGGAAGGCGCCCTGGGTGAAGGCGGCGCCGGCCTCGCCGGAGAGCTGGGTCAGGGCATTGAGCAGCGACGGCCCGGAGAGATTGCCGAGACTCTGGAATCCGGCCGGCAGCACGTCGCCATTGATAATGCCGTTGTTGATCCCGTTCAGCACATCGCGCTGGTTGATGTTGGCGCCGGACGGCGTGGCGAACACGATATTGCCGCTGCTGATATTGAGGTACACATCGTTGGCGTCGTAGCCGAGCGTCATGGTGCCGGTGAAATCCGCCGTCTCCGTCAGGCCGGAGAAAGTGCCGCTGCGGCCGCCGGATGCATTGATGAGGGTGTAGCTGGTGGCGTTGTAATGCCCGAACGCCTGCGACACCTGCACGGTGCCGCCGTTGATCGCGACGGTGCCGGGCGCGCCAGTGACATTAGTGCGGGAGTTGGTGCCCGAAGGCGTGATGGTCACCGCATAAAGGCTGCCGGAATTGAAGGTAAGCGGACCGCCGCTGATGGTGAGCGTGCCGATCGAACCGCCCGGCGCGAGCGTGCCGCCGCTGTCGATCGTCACCGCACCCAGCACGGTGCCGTGGCCCGACAGCGTGCCCGCGGTGTTGACGTCGACGGTGCTAGTCAGCGCGGCGCCAGGGTTCGCGGCATCGCCCACCCTTAGGTTGCCGCCGCTGACCGCGATGTTGGTCGCACTGTTGGTGCCGTCGAGAATCACGGTGCCCGAGGTGACGTTGACCTGGTTGATGCCGGAGAAACTATAGGCGGCGCCGTAGGTGAAGGTACCCGATCCGAGCGCGAAATTGATGGTGTCGGCGGTGCCGTGGCCGAGGATGCTGCCGGCGATGCTGCCGCCGGAGACGTTGACGACGTCGGCGTTGCTCGACAGCAGGATCGCCCCCGAGATCAGGCCGGCCTGCTGGTCGATCGTGACCGGCATCGTGGCCGCCGTCAGGTCGATGGCCGCAAAGCTGCCGGCGATGGTGCCGGTGTTCACGATGGCGCCGCCGGCCGCGAAGGTCACGCCGGCGCCGATGGCGATGGCGGTCGTCGCGGTGAGCGTCCCGGCATTGCTGATGTTGCCCGCGAAACTGCTGACGCTCTCTACATTGATGGCGTCGCTGCCTCCCGTGACACGGCCGATATTGGTGATGCCGCCGAGGAAGGTCGAGGTGTTCCGGACATTCAATCCAACGCCCGACGACGACGAGATCGTGCCGGCATTGCTGATGCCGCCAGCGAACAGCGAAACTCCATCGACGTGCACAGCGGTTTGAGTCGAAAGGATCGCGCCCGCATTGACGATGCCGCCGCCGGCACTGGTACTGCCGAACTGCGCTATGCTGATGACGAGGATGCCCTCGAGATCGTGCCGCCACTGAGGTTGACGATCCCGCCCTGGAAGGTCTCCGTCCCAACGCCGGTGACGCGGATGCCCAGGTGGGCGGAGATCGATCCGCTGTTGGTGATGCCGCCGGCGAACATCGCAACTCCATCGACGCGGATTCCGGTCGACCGAGCAAAGGCGGCAGTGCTCGCCGCCATCGCCGATATCGTGCCCGAATTCGAAATGCCGCCGGCGAAGTTGCTGACCCCGCTGATGGAAATGCCGTAGGCGGTCGCGCTGCCGCCGCCGCTAATGTTGACCGATGCCGAAATGACGCCGGCATTGGACACCCCGTCGCTGAACGTGCTGCCGTTGACGACCTGGATGCCGGCAACGATGTTGGTTGGGCTGGCCGACACCAGAGTGACCGACTGGGTGAGCCTGCCGGTTGAGCTGTTGGTGATGCCGCCTGCGAAACTGCTCACGCTCTCCACGTTAACGGCCGCGCTCCCGCCCGTGATACGGCCGGTATTGGTGATGCCGCCGAGGAAGGTCGAGGTGTTCCGGACATTCAATCCAACGCCCGACGACGACGAGATCGTGCCGGCATTGCTGATGCCGCCAGCGAACAGCGAAACTCCATCGACGTGCACAGCGGTTTGAGTCGAAAGGATCGCGCCCGCATTGACGATGCCGCCGCCGGCACTGGTACTGCCGAACTGCGCTATGCTGATGACGAGGATGCCCTCGAGATCGTGCCGCCACTGAGGTTGACGATCCCGCCCTGGAAGGTCTCCGTCCCAACGCCGGTGACGCGGATGCCCAGGTGGGCGGAGATCGATCCGCTGTTGGTGATGCCGCCGGCGAACATCGCAACTCCATCGACGCGGATTCCGGTCGACCGAGCAAAGGCGGCAGTGCTCGCCGCCATCGCCGATATCGTGCCCGAATTCGAAATGCCGCCGGCGAAGTTGCTGACCCCGCTGATGGAAATGCCGTAGGCGGTCGCGCTGCCGCCGCCGCTAATGTTGACCGATGCCGAAATGACGCCGGCATTGGACACCCCGTCGCTGAACGTGCTGCCGTTGACGACCTGGATGCCGGCAACGATGTTGGTTGGGCTGGC
>OCZT010000949.1_pt1 | contig 29649 bp, 24 predicted proteins | sample 1539031 | NCBI WGS metagenome assembly OCZT01 (sample SAMEA3539308, study PRJEB22396) | soil metagenome | biome: tundra; feature: field; material: soil | place: USA | collected 2010-05 | depth 0.15 m | reverse complement strand
GTAGAGTATCGTGAGGCGCTGAATCGCGAACAGATGCTCCAGAAGACCGTAGCCGAGACCAAGGCGGAATGGGACCGCATCAATTCGCGATCGTTTGAATATCAACAGTTGAAGCGGGAGGCTGAAGCCGATAAGACTCTCTACGATGAGCTTATCCGGAAGATCCGAGAATCGGACATCAACGCAGGCTTCCAGAATAACAATATCCGGATCGCCGATGTGGCGCGGCCACCGTTGCGCCCGGTATTTCCGAATCTGACGCTTAATCTCTTACTGGCGCTTCTCTTTTCAACCCTCCTGGCGGTAGGCGCGGCGTTGCTGCTAGACACGCTCGATACGACACTCCGCGATCCTAAGGAGGCCAGCCGGTTCCTCGGCACAGATGTCATTGGGACCATGCCCGTCGACCGCCTTGCGGCCCAACTTCCAAGGGCTGTTGCATCGGTTACAGCGGCCGCCATTGTGCCCAAACCCCCTCAAGGTGGAAAAGGAAAGAACTACTATCGGTCTACCTCCGATTTCGAAGAGGCGGTACGGACGATTCGCAATACAATCCTGCTGTCCGACTTTGAAGGGAGGTTACGGTCGATTGTGCTAACGAGTGCGGCTCCCAGCGAAGGCAAGACGACGATCGCGGCCCATCTCGCGATAGCCAATGCCGACCGGGGTAAGAAGACGCTGATTGTAGACGGCGATCTTCGCCGCCCCAGCCTCCATACAAAATTTGGGTTGACCCCGCGAGAGGGGCTTTCCAATGTCCTCACCGGCGAATTGGCTTGGCAGGATGTAGTGGTGCCAGTGGAGGGCAGACCTAATCTGAGTATCCTGCCGGCTGGCTTGGGCTCTCATCGCGCCGCCGACCTGATCGGCCCGCGGCTCGCAACCCTTCTGGACGAGTTCGCGAAGGAATACGACCTTGTGATCTTGGACTCGCCTCCCCTTCTCGGCTTTGCGGAGTGTCTCCAGATGGCCACCGCCGCAGACGGAGTCCTCATCATCAGCCGAGCAGGCGAAACCAGGCGCAGGGCCGTTGCAGAGGTGATCTCGGTGTTGAATCGCCTGCGAGCCAATATCATCGGTGTCGTCCTGAACCAGGTGAGCCAAAATACATCTTCAGATGGCTACTCATACTACGGGTACTACCGCTACGGACATTATCAGAACCCCAAGTGATGAGCTGGGCGGCACCTGCCGCATCCAAATTGCACAAACGCTCCCGCGAGCCGGAAATCCCGCAGCCCATCATGAGCAACGTTCCAGCGGTCTCAAACTCCGCCGAATTCTCCGATTTCACTAAGATCCGCAAGCAGCTGTTCATTAACAGCGGATTGCTGGGTCTATCGAGAATCCTGTCGACCTGCACGTCATTGGTCACCGTCCCAGTTGTCCTTTCCAAGCTCGGCCTGGACGGATACGGAAGCTGGGAAGCAATGATGGCCATCGCTGCGTTGGTAATGGTCTTCCAAACGACAATCAACGGAACTCTCGTCTGGAAGATGTCTGGGGCGTACGGGAACGGCGACTTGCTTGGCATACGGCGGCTGATGGGGGTGGGCATCGGAGCAGTCTTGTGCATGTTCGCTGTGGTCACTCCGTTTGTCTGGACGGTGCGGTTTCAGTTAGTGGGGCTTTCGAACATCCCCCCGCTGTACCGGGGCGCAGCCGTGTGGGTCATCCCGATTCTGGTCTCGCAGACAACCGTGGGAGCGTTGGGCGAGACGTTTGCCGCCGTCCTAATCGCCCACCAACGGGCGGGTATTACGACGTTGATCCAGACGGCCGCGCTGATGGCCAACAGCGGGTTCGTGATCATTGGGCTGCTGCATGGCTGGCATTTGTGGAGTCTGCTGCTAGGCAACACGGTTGGCGTGGTTCTGGGAATCGCGGGCCAGTACGTTGCAGTTGTCAAAATTTGCCAAATATCGAGCCTTTGGCCGTGCCTGCCGAGTTGGGACGAGGCCAGACCTCTTCTAGGGTTTGCGGGGTTTCTCGCATTAGGACAGATCTCCATCGCTTTGCGTGACTCGACCGACAAATTCGTCCTGGCAAGCGTGGGTAACACCGTATGGACGGCATGGTTCGGTCTGGCTTCCAGGCTCGCCAACCTTACCCTGATGGTATGCAGTTTTTTTTATGTGCCGCTGGTGTCGGCCGTCGCCGCATTAGCAGCACGGCGCGACTGGGCAGGCGTACGCAGAATCTACGCAAACACGATGATCCTGATGCCGTTCTTGGCAGGGTCATTCGTGGTGCTGGTGGCGAGTACATACGACCGCCTGCTCAAGATATGGATCGGACAGTCGATTCCGCAGGTTGGGCCGATCTTGTTCATCCTGCTCACGGGCAATATCACTGCAATCGTGCTTACTGGCGTCGGTTCGTCCTTGTGCAAGGGCATTGGCAAAGTGAGCATAGAGACCACCTACATCGTCATCTGCGTGGTGGCGAATGTGGTCCTGAAGCTGACGCTTACGCCGTGGCTCGGCCCGATTGGCTCGGTACTGTCGTCGGCCGGGAGCTGGATTCTAGGTTCGATCGTTTTTGTGATCTTGCTGCACCGGGCCGTCGAGCTCCCGAATACAGCGATCCGCGCAGCGGCCATGATTCCCATGATGTTCGTCACGGTCATGATTACTCGGGGTTTGACGGGGTTTGTGCCGCCGAGCACGACGCGCTGGAACGCCGCAATGGCGGCTTCTGGAATTGGTCTGTTTTCCATCGCGCTGTTCTCCACTCTGCTGGTAGCGACGCGGATACTTCCTTGGGCGACTCTCAGGCGCGCCGGCGAGGTATTGAGAGCCTCCGCGCTAGCTCGGCTCGGAGTCCGCTATGCGATCTGAAGAAACGGTTTGGGACCGCGCGACGAATCGCCGTTTGACTTCTTTCGGCGGAGTCGAGCAAAGGCTCCAGATTGTGCAACCGCGACAGACGGCGAAGATCAACAAGCGCATTGCGCTGTTTCCGATCATTTTCTTTCAGGTATACCTTGCCGTATCGGTCTTGACATTCGCATTCGGGCCATGGCCCTGGCCAGTCTCGAATCCTTTCCAGCTCTATTCGTTCCTCATCCTGGCGCAAGTTGCCTTGCTCGCCGGCTATCTGCAAGCGATCAAGAAACAGCCGCGTCCCGCCTCGACCAAGCTCCGCGTTCCTCTGATGGTCACTGTTTCTCTGGTGTTCAACTACCTGTGGCTACCTGAAATATACGAGATCAGGACGGGGCAAGCCTTCAATCTCGGCGCAGCCATCAGCGCTATGATGACCGGCCTCACAGACCCGGGCCACGAGTATCTCGAAAATAAGAAGTACACCGCTCTGCAGGGTGTCAATATGGCGGGGCATACAACGGCCATCGTCTACGCGACCTTTCTCGTGTACCCCATCATGTGGATCGCGTTTCCGCTTGGGGTCGTCTTTTGGAAGCAGCTCAAGGTTCCCGTACGGGTAGCTCTTGTAGGATTCATTACCCTCGACCTGTCTGTTTGGGTCGCGACGGGTACGAACAAAGGGATCGCAGACTTCGTGCTGCTGCTGCCATGCCTGCTGGTGGCCCGGCAGCCGGCTATCCTCATGAAGATCAGATTGCAGAATGTGCTGAAAATCGGAATGGTCGCGATGCTAGGCTTGGTCGCCTTATTCACCTTTTTCTCGATGGGTATGGTTGGGCGTACAAACGGCTTGACAGTATCGCACTCCGACGCCGCTGCTGGTATTGCGCCCGAATTCGACGGCCCTATTCTGAGCATTGTGCCTCCTGCGCTACAGGAGGATCTCGCCAGCCTTGCGAGTTATTATATTCAGGGCTATTATGCTTTGTCGCTGTCCCTCAAGGAGCCCTTCATCTTTTGCTACGGCGTCGGGAACTCGTATTTTCTTGAAGGGCTATCGAGACATCTCGTCAACACACCGATTTCTAATGACACTTACCCGGCCCGGATTCAGGAGAACGGATGGAACGCGTACGGCAGGTGGCATTCCATCTATCCCTGGATTGCCAGCGATTTGTCCTTTCCGGGTACCATCGTTTTCATGTTCCTGCTTGGCCGGGTGTTCGCACTGGTCTGGATCGATGTTGCGTTTTGCGGGAATCCATGGGCTGTTTGCCTGCTTCCGCTACTGCTGACCATGTTGTTCTACGTCCCGGCGAATAACCAGGTGCTGGGATTTCCCCAAGCGGCTATGTCTTTCTGGGCGCTGCTGTTGCTTTGGTCTTTATCTCGCGCTCGAGGAGGCGCAAATCGAAGGGCAATTGTGACATCGTGACAATCTCTAGCCACTACACCCGTGTTCTGGTGGTGGGTGCTTTGGCACACTCGCGCCACATCAATAATGGGTTCATGAAGTCCAACTGGTTCCGAGGCAGCCCCGATACGCTCTATGTTCTCTGCAAACCTCGCGAGGGGGAGGAGCTTCACTATGAATGACGACCTTCCTCGAGTTCTGGTAATCGATGGAAATCCTTTCAGCTGGACCCGTAACACAGGGATTGTAAAATCACCATTATTCGCTGGCTGGCCCAAAGACCGGCTTTGCCAAATCACGAGTTCCGATGTCGGGGCGGAGTTCGATGTCTGCGAACGGTATTGGCGCCTTTCCAAGAGGAGCGTCTTGCGCGGCCTCTTCGGCTGTGCGCCCAGCAGGATGCAATGCGAAATGACGAAGCCCCAAACAGCGCCCGACGCGAGCTCCGTCAATTCTCGAAGACGCCGCCTGCGAAGTCTTTCAAGCTGGCTTAGCCTAGAGATTAAGGTGTCGTTGAGCGAACTGATTTTCCGGCTACCGTCAGTTCTTTCGCTGCCCCTGTGTAGCTGGGTTGACGCCTTCAACCCGGAGGTCATATTCACCTTTGGCGGATCCGGGGCTACACTCCACATGTGCGTGCTGATGGCAGACCGCTGGAAAGCCAAGATTGTTCCATACTTCGCGGATGACTGGGTTAACACTCTGTACACCGAGTATGTCTTCGGTTCTGTCCTGCGGCGAAACATGCGCCACTGGTTCGATCGATGTCTGGCTGCCTCTCCGGTAAGGCTTACCGCAACTGAGGCGATGGCGCGCGAGTACGAGCAAAGGTATGGCGGACGGTTTCAGGTCATGGATTATGCGGTGGTCGCGCGGCCTTATTCACTCCCGCCTAGCCTCGCTGCCGTACGTTTCTTGTTTGTGGGTACTTTGGTGCCGCACCGATGGCCATGCCTTAGAAAACTCGGCCAAGCGCTCGACTCGCTTGCTGAAGAAGGCTTGAAGGGTGAGTTGGTCATCTATTCCTATCCAGAAGAGCTGAAGACACTTATGAACCAGCACCTTCCACGATCCGTGAAGCTCGCTGGTACTGCGCCACCTGGGGACGTTGCGCGACTCCAGGCTGAGGCGAATGTCCTTGTCCATGTAGAGAGCTTCGACGAGAAATCGCGTGCTTATACCCGGCTTTCAATGTCTACCAAAATCCCGCAATATCTCATGGCTGGGCGCTGCGTTCTTGCGATGGGGCCCGCGGAAGGGGCGTCGATACGATACGTTTCTGAAAATCGCGTCGGCGTGGCAGTGACTGAGGACAATATCGATGCACTCAGAGACGCCCTGAGGTTTCTGATTAGTGACGAGCACGCGAGACGGAATCTTGGGGAGAGAGCTTACCAAGTTGCGGTTGAACGCAACGACGAAACGCGTCAGCGGCGCCTATTCAGAGAACTGCTGTTTGGAGCTGCCGACCACGAAGGCGGGTGAGTGGTGTTCATGAAACGATTGCCTAGCATAATGTGGATTTGCGATCGTGCCGACGAAAGGGGAGGCGTGGCCTGCTCCCTCTATGACTTGTACCCCGCCTTATCGAGCACGGCCTGTCACATTGTCTTCGCTGCGCCAAAGAACGCCAAGTTCCCGAGGCTCGAAGCACTGGGCGCAACGGTCGATAAGGTCTTGCCAACATTTCCAAAGGCTAAAGGTTACCTTTGGAGTCTCGTGTCCTGCTTCGCCATCCTCAAGCTGGCTATCCGGCTCAAGCCAGACATTCTTGTTGCCGACCACACCAACGGCCTCTGGCTCATTCTCTTCTTAAAGGCCATTCGCTTCCCAGCCAAAGCGATCTACCGAAACCATGGAGCCGAATTTCTGATAAACCGACCCCGGCTGGCGAGATTTGTTTTGGGGCATGTCAATCAAATTGTCACAGTCTCTCAGCTTGAGGCAGATGCGCTGAAACGACTTACCCCCCGGCCGGTCGTCTTGGTGCCAAACTGCCTGCCGGCGCACTGCCTGGCCTTGAGCGAATCTCAGACAATGCGGAAAGATCCACAAGGCCCGACCATTGCTTACATTGGCGAGTTAAGCAAGGCAAAAGGCATCTACACCTTCATGGATATCATTTCGGAAATCCGTAAAGACCTCCCTGGCGTGCAGGGTAAAGCTATTGGTAGGATCTCATTGGAACGGAGTTCCAGCGATAGCCGCCACGATCTTCTAGCTCGCATGCGTGCAGCGGGGGTCAACTATTTGGGTGAGATGCCAAGGGAGAGTGTCTTTCGGGACGTGGACTTCCTACTTGTTTGCTCACGTCGCGAAAGTTTTGGGCTCACGTCGATCGAAGCCCCGTTCTCTGAAGTGATTCCAATAGCGTATAACAGCCCGGGGACCCACTTTCTTCTCAGTAGCGTCAACGAATGCCTGGTGGAGAACAGCAAACCCGAACACATGAAAGAGGCGGTTGTAGGGCTTTGGTGCCGTCCCGAGAGAAGATCGGAGATTTGTCAGCATCTTCGAGTGCGGTTCCTTCGCGAATTTGATCCTAACCTCCTCGCTACGAGGTTGGTCGCGACTTTCTTAAACAAATAGCTTTGCTGTACAGGAAAAACGTCTCCAGCGCGCAGAATGCACACACATCTGGCGCGCAGCTCGCGAGTTTATCGTGAGCCACAAAACCTGTGAACAGCAGCATAGGAGCATAGCCGAATTTGTCCGTTCGACGGCCATTGACCAAAACTAACTCGATTGCCGTGCGAACTAATCCACCAACCCGGACTAGCGTTATAGTTCTTGTTGGGGCATTTCCCCAAGGGGCTATGTCTTTCTGGGCGCTGCTGTTCCTGTGGTCTTTTTCACGCGCCCGAGGTGCCGTAGAACGAAGGGCAGTTTTGAACTCATGACGGCCCTCAGCCTTTACCCACGGGTTCTGGTAGTGGATGCTTCACCCTTCTCCCGCCACCTGAACAACGGGATCGTGAAATCTAACTGGTTCCAGGGCTGGCCCAAGGAGGCCTTGGCGCAGATCATGTATTCCAATGTGCAGCCCGGGTTCGACGTTTGCGAGCAATACTGGGTTTTGACCAAAACTTCGATTCTGCTGGGGGCGGTCGGACACGCCGGCGACGAATCGTTGCGCGGAACCGGAGGACTGGCTGGCACGATCTACGACCCGGTGGCGGCGCATGCGTTCGAAGCGCGGCCACGGATCGAGCGGATGCTCTCAGGCTTGAGCAGTTCCATTCGTTCGCCGCTTGGGGAGATAATCCTGCGTCTTCCCTCGGTCAATTCCCGGCCGCTTACCGATTGGATCCGGCGGTTTGCGCCACAGGTGGTTTTTACGATGGGAGGCTTAGCGCCCATCCTCAGGCTGGCGGCAAGGATCGCGCAGTCCGAACGAATTCCTTTGATCCCGCATTTCACCGACGATTGGGTGAATAGTATTTATCCGAGGGGTCCTTTCCATTCTGCACTCCGCCGCAGTTTCAAGCACTGGCAAAGGTGTTGCCTCGATTTGTCCACGGCGCGGATGACAATATCGGATGCGATGGCGACGGAGTACCAGCAGCGATACGGGGGGCGGTTTGAGTCGTTTCCGAACTTTGTGGAGCGATTCGAAACGACGCCTGAGCCCGAGCGGCCCTGCGTGCGACTCTGCTTTATCGGATCGCTATCGCCAAATCGTTGGCAACCCCTTCGTTCGATAGGGATCGCGCTTTCCACATTGAGGGGGCGAGGAATATTAGGGGAACTCGTGATCTACACTTTCCCGGGGGATCTTCGCAGGTTCGGGAAGCATTTCGAAGGCTGCGAGGCGATTGTGACCAAAGGTACGGCCGCGCCAAGTGAAGTCAGGGGTATCCAACTCGACGCCAACGTTCTGGTACATGTGGAGAGTTTCGACGAGGCGAGTCGTCAGTTGACGCGGCTATCGTTGTCTACCAAGATTCCGCAGTATTTGATGGCCGGACGGTGCGTTCTTGCTGTTGGGCCAGCAGAGGCGGCATCGATTCGTTACATCGCCGATTCAGGGGCGGGCATCGCCATTTCAACCGAAAGCCAGGACGTGCTGTGCGCCGGATTAGAGAGGCTTCTTCGGGATCCGGTTCTGCGGCGGGAGTTTGGTGCCCAGGCCCGACAGATGGCAGTCAGGCGGCACGATGCCGAATCGGAAAGGGAGAGGTTTCGTGCACTTGTGTCTGAAGTGCAAGCAGAACGGACAGGGAAAACAAGATGCTACGGAGAGTGAAAGGGACAGCGGAACTCGCCGTTGCGTACGTTAGTTTGGCGGTTCCCGATGCCCCAGAGTTTCGGAATCGCGCGCTGCACAACAACGGTAACACCTTCATGCGAAACGTACTGTTCGGTCTTAGGTCAGACCCATTCGCTGAGGTTCGCGCGTTTTCGGCTGTTCCTATGCCGTCTTTTCCGCGCAATTGGCAGGTTATAGTGCCCGCGCAGCAGTTAGACCTCGCTCCTGAGATCACAGCCAACGGTGTCCCCTACATCAACATAACGCCAATCAAGCAGATGAGCATCGGTATCTCGATGCTATGGTACCTCATCAGATGGGGTTTGCGAGTCAAGCACAACAAACATCGAGTTATATTCTCCTTCAATATCTCCGTTCCACCGCTTGCGTTCACTTTAGCGGCAGCCCGCCTGATCCGCGCCAAGACAATCGTTTACATCTGCGATATCAACATACCAGGCCACACGGTCCCTAACAGTCTGTTGTACCGAATAGACACACGGTTAGAAACTTGGCTGTTGAGGTTTGTGGACGGTTGTATCGTCATTACCGACCGCATCGCGACGGACTATTTGCCCAGGCGCCAGTTTATTCGTATGGACGGTGGGGTGTCGGATTCCCTGATTGAGGAGACCGCTCGTTTCCTGGCGGAGCGGCGGCTTGATGAATCCCAGTTTGTCATCGTTGCCACGGGCTCTTTGAGTGAGCATAATGGCATCCGTGATATTCTCAGCGCATTTTCGCAATTGGAAGGTTCTAAGTACCGTTTGGTGTTGGCCGGTCGTGGGCCATTGGAAGCAGAAATTACATCGGCTGCCAGGCGTGATCCGCGGATTGAATTCATGGGATTCCTGGAAATCCATGACCTGCTGACCCTGCACGCGAAGGCCGACGTACTTGTTAGTATGAGGCTCACCCAAAGCGTCAATACGGCGTACGCGTTCCCCTCGAAGACGTTCGAGTACCTACTGTCCGGTGCCCCCGTCATCACCACCGCGACGGGGCACATGAAGGCGGAGTATGGACCGTACTGCTTCATCCTCGAAGAAGAGAGTTCGCAGGCATTGGCAGCGCTGCTGCAAAGGATAGAACGTCTCGAGCCCGAGGAACGCGCTCGCATCGGTCGCGCAGCCCGCCAATTTATCATCCATCACAAAACTTGGGAAATTCAGCACAAGCGCATAGCCGAATATGTCCGTTCAACAGCCATTGACCAAAACTAACTCGATTGCCGTGCGAACTAATCCACCAGCCCGGACTAGCGTTATGGTTCTTGTTGGGGCATATCTTCCTGGTTACAAAGCTGGCGGGCCCATCCGCAGTATCGCTAACCTGATGGAGGCGCTTGGCGCAGAGTTCGATTTCAGGATCGTGACCCTGGACCGGGATCATCAGGCAAAGGCGGCGTATCCGGGCGTGATCAGGAATCAGTGGGTCCGGGTTGGCCAGGCGGATGTGATCTACCTGCGGCCGGGGATCAGAGGCTTCCTCAGCACGTATGCGCTGCTTCGTTCGGTCGATGGGAATACGGTTCTTTACGTGAACAGCTTCTTTGCCCGGCGTTTCTCGATGCTGCCAATGTTTATGCGCTGGCTCAAACTCTGCCGGCCGCGGAGTGTGGTGCTTGCGCCGCGCGGCGAGTTCTCGCTCGGAGCACGGCGATTGCATCCCATGCGGAAGCGCTTGTACATCGGGATCGCTCGACGGGTCGGACTCTACCAAGGCGTGATCTGGCATGCATCTAGCGAGTTCGAGGTGGAGGACATACGGCGGCAGTTTCCGGAGGCGACGCAAGTCGAGGTTGCAGAAGTGATCCCTGGCGGGGATGCGCGCAATAGGATAGAGCGGGTGAGCGAGGTGGTTACAGCGTCGGATCTCACATACATATCGTCGCCACCGAGACGGCACCCTCCTAAGAGGGCCGGCCAGCTTAGGGCAGTGTTTGTTGCGCGGTGCTCACGGATGAAAAACCTTTCCGGAGCGTTAAGGATGCTCGTGGGCATCTCGGGCGACGTTTCCTTCGATATCTACGGTCCAAAGGAAGACCTGGAGTACTGGAAGGAATGCCAAAGGCTGATTGCCGTCCTGCCTCCGAATATCCGGGTACGGTACGAGGGGGAGATTGAGCACAAAGAGGTTGCGCGAGTCTTCGCCGAGCACGAGGTGTTTTTATTGCCGACTCTTGGTGAGAACTTTGGGCATGTGATTTCAGAAGCACTGACGTCCGGCTGTCCGGTTGTGATTAGCGATCAAACGCCGTGGCGCAATCTGGAAGCCGAGGGCATTGGCTGGGACATTCCGTTGAGCGAGACGGAGCGCTTCCAAACTGTTCTCCAGCAGTGCGTGGATGGGGACGATGAGTGGTTTACGGCACTGTCAAAGCGGGCCATGGACTACGCCGCCAAGCGCGCCTCCGCCCCGGAAATGATCGATGCGAACCGGAAGCTGTTTGAGAGGGCGTTCGCTTGGCCCAACGCACGGTGACGCAGCATCGATTCATGAGAACACTCATTGCCGCTGGCGCCAGGTTCATTGGATATTGGCTCATCCAGGACTATGCTGCCGAGGTTTCATCCGTATGAAGCTGATCCTGGCGTTGGCTCTGGTCTTTGCGGCTGTGAACGGGGCATGGGCGGAAGACTTCGCCTTCGAGACCCGCGAGGCGCGGCTCGTGATCCGATCGGATGCTGTGGCCAGCAGCCTGATTGAGAAGCGCAGCGGGAAGGAACTGTTGGGTCCCGGGGGCGTTGCGTTCGCGGCGGTCAGGAAAGGTGGCCAGCTGCTCCCCGCCTCCGCGGCCGATCGGCGAGGCGATGTGTTGCATGTCACGTTCGGGACCTCGGGCGTCGATGCGGATTACCGCATCACCGAGGAGCCGGAATACTTTGTGGTTGAACTGACGGCGCTTCACGGGGAGGGGATCGAGGAAATCCGGCTGATGCAACTGAATGTCTCACTGGCAAATGCGGGCGGGGTGCTGGGTGTGCGGTGGGACGACGAATTCGCGGTGTGTCTTATGGGGCTCAGCGCGGAGGTGGATTCCAGGATCGCGGGCCAAGCAGTGGAGGCTTCGTTGTATCCCGGCTTTGGCATGCAAGGCGAGCGAGTCGCGATCATTGCTACGCCGACGCCACGGTTCCTGGAGGTGGTCCGGAAGGTGGAGCAGGACTTCGGTCTTCCCTTCCCAATGATCGACGGCAGGTGGGCCAAGCAGTCCGAGGATGTGCGCAGCAGCTATCTGTTCACCGACCTAACTGAAGCCAACGCCGACGAGACGATTCGGTACGCGAAGCTGGGTGGGTTCCGCTACATCCTCGTGTACAGCGGAACGTGGTCTGCTTCGCTGGGATCCTATCCGATAAACACCCAGAATTTCCCTCACGGTGAGGAGGGCCTCAAAGGAGTGATTGACAAGTGCCACGCTGCGGGACTGAAAGTCGGCATGCACATGCTGACAAGTTTCGTGGGGAAGAACGATCCACTGGTGCGGCCTAAGCCGAGTCCCTGGCTGCTCAAGGATGCCGAGGCGACGCTTGCTGCAGATGTGAGCGAGACGGTGACGGAACTGGCAGCGGCATCCGCGCTGGCCGGGTTTTCGGGGCAGGAGGGCTACTACGGCACAACAAGTGACTTGGTGATAGACGACGAGATCATTCACTACGGCCAAATCAACAGTGCGACGTTTCTTCAGTGCATGCGCGGATTTGCGGGGACAAAGCCGGCGCCACACAAGGCCGGAGCGAAGATTCACCACCTCGTTGAGCGCGACGGCTCATACCTGGCTGACCTGAAAACTCCGCTGAAAGACGCCATTTCCGACCGCGTCGCCGGGGTGATCAACCGCTGCGGGTTCGACATGATCTATTTCGATGGTGGGGAGCTCAATGGCGCGAACGGGCCGTCCTGGTACTGGATAGGCCCGCAGCAGGCGGAGATCTGGAAGAAGTCGAAGCGTGAACTGCTGGCGCAGGGTTCGGGAATGACAGGTTGGACGTGGCACATCTATGCACGGGGCACCTGCGACGATTACTCGGCGGTGGCGGTTAAAGAGTACCTAGATCGCCATAAGATCGCCGATTCGTGGATGAGTTACCACGACAATTTTCTGCCAACCGATCTTGGCTGGTGGGGATTCCTCCAAGATGCGCCAGAACACCCTGCGACCACTCCGGAGGAAGTGGAATACTACGCGGTGCGGATGTTGGCGCTGGACTCACCAGTGTCGCTTGAAACGAACTTGAGTGCTTTGAAGGCGAATGGCCGCACCGAGGAGATGCTGACACTGCTTCACAAGTATGAGCAATTGCGGCTCAGCGGCGCGGCACCCAAGGCGGTGCGCCAACAGTTGGCGACTGGCGAGTGGCACATGACTCGGCCCGGTGAGTTTCATCGGATCCGCTACGATGCCCAGCGGGCGGCTGTTCCCGGGGAAATCACACTAAGGAACGAATACGGCGACCAGCCTTTGAAGTTCCGGATCCAGGTGGCTCCATCGCTGGCGGCACCTGGCGAACCGTCGAACATTCCCTTGCTGCGCGCGGAGCCAGCGGTTGAACTCGAACCGCCGGACACCAAGGCTACGCTGCCCGGTTCGCTGATCAAGCGTTTTGCGTTTACACATGCGGACGAAGATCGGGGCAGCGCTATCATGGTTGGGTCGAGAACCGCGGATAAAAGAACTTCGGGCAAGCTCCTCGACTTAAGGAAGCACCGTGCGCTGGCGGTCCGGCTCGATGTCGAGGGACTGGCCGCAGGTTCAGGCGAGCCGCCCGTTCTGAACATTCAACTGGAAGCCGGCGGAGGGACGTTCCGGGATTACTATATCGACCTGAATTCTAGCGGTTCCAGGACCGTAATCCTCGCCGAACCTGGCACAAGCAGGATGCTAGCAGAATTCCGGTCAGCATACGTGAATTATCCTTTCAAGGCGGCAATGGGTGGGTTCAACTACGGGAATATAGTTGCTCTGAATCTGCGCTGGATGCGTTACCCCAAGGGGACCGGGGTGCGATGCCGAATCAGCTTTGTGGAGGCATTAGAGGAACGGGAGAGCACGCTGAGCCATATTGAGATATCGGTGGGCTCTTCGAGAATCAACATTCCCGCAGAGATGAAGACCGGAGACTACGCCGAATACTGGGGAGATGAAACGATTCGCGTCTTCAACCGGAATGGCATCCCGCTCTCGACCTACACCATCGAGCCCGCACCGCAACTTAGGGAGGGCGAGAACAGGATATCGGCGAAGGCCGTGGGATCAGGCACTGTCGTGTTTACCGCGATCACGTTAGGAAAGTGATCGGCGCCGAGGCCGCCTTTCCGTTTTCAAGCTAGATCAGGAGACAACATGAAAGTATTAGTCACCGGCGGCGCGGGTTTTATTGGGTCGAATCTCACCAGATGCCTGGTGGGAGAAGGCCATGAGGTGACCGTCCTCGACAACCTCTCGTCCGGATACCAACGCAACCTTGACGCGCTTCCCGGCGCCTCGTTTATCCACGGCGATATTCGCGACAAGGATGCTGTTGAACGTGCAGCGGCCGGTCGAGATGCTGTTTTTCATTTGGCGGCCAGTGTAGGGAACAAGCGATCGATAGATAATCCGCTTTCGGATGCCGAGATCAATGTCATCGGCACGCTAAGGGTTCTCGAAGCCTCGCGCAGGGCTGGCGTACAGAAGGTGGTCATCTCTTCATCCGCAGGCATCTTTGGAGAGTTGAAGACGCTGCCGATTCACGAAGATCATCCTGCCGAGCCCGACTCACCTTATGGCGCCAGCAAACTCTGCGCGGAGAAGCAAGGGTTGGTCTACGCAAAGCTGTACGGCATGGGGGTCGTTTGCCTGCGCTATTTCAACGTTTACGGGCCGAACCAGCGATTTGACGCTTACGGCAATGTAATCCCTATTTTCGTGTTCCAGATGCTGCGAGGCGAGCCGATCACCATCTTCGGGGACGGCGATCAGACACGCGATTTCGTGGACGTTCGCGATGTGGTGCAAGCCAACATCAAGGCGGCGATGGCCCCTGGCGTCTCTGGTGCGTTCAACATCGGCAGCGGGACTCGAATAAGCATCAATGACCTAATAGAACGACTGAAGGCTGCCAGCGGGATGAATCCTGTTGTGAGGCATGGCCCTCCGCGGGCCGGAGACGTCCGGGATAGCCTCGCGGACATCAATGCGGCGCGGGTTGCGTTCGGCTTTGAACCGGCGGTGACGATTGACGAGGGCTTGCCCGAATACATCCGGTGGGCTCGTGCGGAGGTGGCATCGTGAGTGTCGCGAGGATCATGGTACTGGGCGGCGCAGGAATGCTCGGGCACAAGATGTTCCAGATGCTACGTGAGAGGTTCGACGGCGTATTCTGCACGGTCCGCGAAGACGTCCGAAGGCCGCCCTTCGAGAAGATCGAATTGCTTCAGGGGAACAACGTCGTTTCGGGCGTCGATGTGACGGACTTCCCAGCTCTTGAGACGATTCTATCGGCCTTCCACCCAGAGTTGGTCATCAACTGCGTGGGCGTGATCAAGCAGCGGGCGCAAGCCGTCTCTCCTATTCCAAGTATCACGATCAATTCTCTCCTGCCACACAAGCTCGCCCAAATGGCGGCCCTCTGGGGCGGGCGCGTTGTCCATTTCAGTACGGACTGCGTATTTAACGGCCATCGGGGAAGCTATTCCGAAGAAGACCTCTCCGACGCCGAGGATCTCTATGGAAAGACCAAGTTTCTCGGTGAGGTGGCGGTCGCCAATGCACTCACATTGCGGACTTCGATCATTGGCCGGGAACTTACTGAACACCGCTCGCTGCTGGATTGGTTCCTTGCCCAGAATCACAAGACGGTTCGCGGATACCGAAAGGTCATCTATTCTGGAGTGACCACCAGCTTCCTCGCTGGGTTGGTCGCCTCGATCATCGAGGAACACCCAGGGTTGAATGGTTTGTACCAAGTGACGAGCGAGCCGATATCCAAGTACGACCTTCTGTGCCTCCTTCGCGAGGTATACCAGCTGGAAGTCCTCATCGAACCTGACGATCTGGAAGTATCAGATCGGAGCATGAAGTGCGACAGGCTGCGCGAGGCGATCGCGTACAAGTGCCCCACCTGGCCTGTTCTCGCAGATCAATTGGCGGAAGACAACACACCTTACGAAAAGTGGATCGAGTGGAAATGAACAAACTTCTTGAAGGAAAGCGGATACTGATCACCGGCGGGACGGGATCCCTCGGAAAGGTCTTGACTCGCCGCATCTTGAGCGGAGAGGCAGGCCATCCTGCGAAGGTCATCATTTTTTCGCGCGATGAAGCCAAGCAGCACTTCATTCGCGTGGAGTACGAAAACAGAGTAGCGGCCACGGATGAAATCATCTATAGGAATTTCCAGCGGTTGCTGGAGTTTCGCATCGGCGACGTTCGTGACTTTGGCAGTGTCGCCAGTGTCTTGCGCGACGCCGACATCGTGGTGAACGCCGCTGCCATGAAGCAGGTGCCGACTTGCGAATATTTCCCAAATGAGGCAGTCCGGACCAACGTGGGCGGCGCCGAGAACATAGTTCACGCAATTCAAGAACACACTCTGCCAGTGGAAACCGTAGTCGGAGTCTCCACAGATAAAGCATGCAAGCCGGTGAACGTGATGGGCATGACCAAGGCGCTGCAGGAAAGAGTGTTCATCCAGGGCAACATGAGATGCCCGGGCACCCGCTTCGTGTGTACGCGCTACGGGAACGTGCTGGCGTCGAGAGGCTCAGTGATTCCGCTGTTCCACGAGCAGATCCGGAGCGGAGGTCCGGTGACGATCACAACCCAGGATATGACGCGGTTTCTGCTCACGCTGGACGATGCGGTTGACATTATCTTCGCCGCAATTGGCGAAGCCCGGCATGGGGAGACGCTTGTGCCGCGGGCTCCCTCGGCGAGAATCGCCGATGTTGCCACAGCGCTCATCGGAGACCGGCCCATCCAACAGGTGACAACCGGCATCCGCCCCGGCGAAAAGATTCACGAGATCATGGTGAGCGATGAAGAGGCTTACCGGACGGTGAGGCGAGGCCGATGGTATGTGATTCGGCCGATGCTGCCCGAGGTAGCAAACGGTGATGGGGTGACAGGCGACGTCGCGGGCTGCCTTCAGAGCGCTTACAGCAGTAACGACAGCGTGATGAGCGCCGACGAAACCACCGCCATGCTGCGGGCGCGGCGCCTGATGCTGGAGGATAACGCTGAAGCCGGGGTAGAACTGCTGCGGTGACGCGAACTGCCCTTGGGACGGTTCAGAGGCCCGCAAGCCGGAACACACGCATATGACATTGGAAGAGCACATCGATAAACTCAACCGGAGCCCCGCCTCGTCGGCCATTGCGAACGATAGCGCGTTCGAGTCCAACTACATACGGGGCGCGTTGTTTCGATGGAAGCACACCTTCAGAACCATCCCCATTTCGGCCGCGCCCCTTCGAGTCCTGGATATCGGCGCCACCCCTTTCACGATCATCGTGAAGCGCGAATTTCCGCATTACAAGGTCTCCACCGTGGACCTGACCGAGCTTCTGAAGGAGCGCATGGCCGCCGAGGGCATCGAGTTGCGGACCTGTAACCTCGACGCGGGCAAACTCCCGTTCGATTCCGGCGCCTTCGACGTAGTGATTTTCACCCAGGTGCTGGAACACGTCTTCTTTCCGCCGAGCGACCTATTGCGCGAGGTCCGCCGTGTCCTCGACAGGTCGGGCAAACTACTGCTGTCGGTTCCCAACATTGCGGGCCTGTCGAACAGGATGAGACTGCTTTTCGGACGTACCGTCTTGCAGGACGCCGACGGACAATTTCAAGTCAATGCCAATGCGGAGATGCACGGGCATGGGCATCTGCACGAATATACAGGACGGGAGATCGCCTCGATTTGCCGCGGCGCGGGTTTCACGGCCGTCCATTCCAAGATGGTGGCGCCGTCGCCATTCGAGATCGCGAACGACAGCGCCGGATGTAGCGCCGGGCGGTTCGTTTATTATTCCATTTTGGCGTTCGTGCCGAATTTTCGCCCGATCATCGAAATTGCCTGCCAAAAGTAATGGGCCAAGCGGCGGGGGATCTTCCGCATTCCGGGCTTTCGCGGCCGTGCGGGCGCGGCGGCTCCATGCCGGAAGATTATGCCGAGACCGGAGACGACTACTGCGATGAAAATCATGACCATCCTCGGTACCCGGCCGGAGATCATCCGGCTGAGCCTTGTCATCCCCCTCCTGGATCGGTTCTGCCAGCACATCCTGGTTCATACCGGGCAGAACTACGATGACCGGTTGAGCCAGGTCTTCTTCGACGACCTGGGTGTTCGCAAGCCCGATGTGAACATGGGCGTGAGGTCAGCCAGCTTTGGTGGTCAGATTGGTCAGATCCTGGAGCAAAGCGAAGCGCTGTTTCTTGAACATCGTCCAGATCGGCTGCTGATTCTCGGCGACACCAACAGCGGATTGGCCGCCATCATCGCGCGGCGCCTTGGCATCCCCGTCTATCACATGGAGGCCGGCAACCGGTGCTATGACGACCGGGTTCCCGAAGAAGTGAATCGCCGTGTAATAGACCACTCAAGCTCGGTGCTAATGCCGTACACCAACCGGAGCCGGGAAAACTTGCTGGCCGAGGGTCTCCCCGGCAACAGGGTCTATGTTACCGGCAACCCGATCAAGCAGGTGATTGACAAGTTCTCGGAGAAAATCGCTGCAAGCACAGCTCTGGAGCACTCGGGCCTGGAATGCGGCAAGTTCTTCCTTGTAACGCTCCATCGAGCCGAAAACGTGGACATCGAGAGCCGGCTTCGGTCGCTTCTGGATGGGTTGGCGTTGCTCCATGAGGAGTTTGGGTTTCCCGTTGTGTGTTCCCTGCATCCGCGTACTCGGTCGAAAATGGAGGCCTTTGGGATCGATCTGAAGCGCGCAGGGCTTACATTCCTGGAGCCGCTCGGGTTCTTCGACTTCGTCCGCCTTGAACAGAGCGCGTTCTGTCTGCTGTCTGATAGCGGAACGGTGCAGGAAGAGGCCTGCATCTTCGGCGTGCCCAACGTGACGCTTCGCGACGTGACGGAACGGCCTGAGACGCTCGACTGCGGCTCCAATATACTTTGCGGAGCAGTGCCAGATGATCTACTGCAAGCTGTCCGAATGGTGACCGCACAACGGAACCAATGGAGTCCGCCGGAGGAGTATATGGCCTCGGCCGTGGCCGAAACAGTGTGCCGCATCCTCTTGGGATACCGGCTTCCCGATGCAGCGGAAGTGGAGTGGCACGATCGGCCAAGAACTCAATGAAAATCCTGTTCCTCACCCAGTGGTTCGAACCGGAGCCGACGTTCAAGGGGCTACTGTTCGCGCGGGAACTGGCCGCGCGTGGCCACGAAGTCGAGGTGCTAACCGGATTTCCGAACTACCCCGGCGGCCACATTTATCCAGGCTACCGGATACGCCCTTGGGTGCGCGAACAAATCGATGGGATTTCTATCCTACGCGTGGCGCTCTATCCGAGCCATGACAAGTCCGCCTTTGGCAGAGTTCTTAACTATGTGAGCTTCGCGATCTCGGCAGCATTGATCGGCACAGCTCTAATCAGGAAGCCGGACGTGGTGTATGTCTACAATCCGCCAGCAACGATTGGTCTTCCCGCCGTGGCTCTAGGGCTCCTTCGAAGAGTACCCTATGTCTTCGATATTTGTGATCTGTGGCCTGACACCGTCGAAGCCTCTGGAATGCTGTCCAACTCGGTGGCCCTACGGCTCCTCGGGAAATGGTGTAACTTTGTCTATCGCCGCGCCCGACATATTGTTGTGGTTTCCCCGGGGTTCAAACAAAAACTGGTTGACCGCGGTGTTCCGCCGGTGAAGATTGATATCATCCACAACTGGTGCCCCGATACTACGATCCAGCCGACAGCACCCAACCCTGAGCTCGCCTCCGAGCTCGGGCTCTCGGGTTGCTTCAACGTAATGTTCGCCGGGACTATGGGAACGGCCCAAGCCCTCGATTCGGTTCTCGATGCTGCAGCTTTGTGTCGAAAGACTGTTCCAAACGCCCAATTTGTTTTTGTGGGCGGAGGCGTGGATCGGGACCGTCTGGAGAAGAAGGCCGGAGACTTGGGGCTCTCAAACGTACGGTTCCTGCCACGCCAACCGATGAGCGCGATGGGCGCAATCCTCGGGATTGCCGACGTTCTCCTGGTGCACCTCAAAGATCACCCGCTCTTCAATATCACGATACCTTCGAAAACCCAAGCTTACATGGCATCGGGCAAACCCTTGATCATGGCAGTCCGTGGTGATGCCGCGCAATTGGTGATCCAATCCGGCGCCGGACTGGTTTGCGAACCAGAAAACCCAAGGAGCATCGCCGATACGATCACGCAGTTCGTCGGGATGTCACCTGAAGAGCGGCACATCATGGGCAGGGCCGGCAAGAGATTCTATGATGAGCAACTTTCCCTGAACGCGGGAGTCACCAAATTCGAAACGCTTTTCGCAAGAATCTGCGGAGTTACTGTTTCGCCGTCTCGGCATTCGCCCGAGAGTTCTGAGTGTGCTTCGTGAACGTTTCAAGGACGTCTCTGTATCGACGATTCGGAAAGCGCGTGTTTGATCGACTGGCCGCCGCCTTCATACTTATCCTCAGCTTTCCCCTCTTCCTGGTGGCGGCGATAGCCATCCGCTGTTCTCTCGGTGCACCGGTGCTCTTCCGACAGGCTCGACCGGGCCTCAACGGTCGCCCATTCTCGCTCTTCAAGTTTCGCACCATGCGTGACACTCGGGATAACCATGGAGTGCTACTGCCCGACGCCGATCGCCTGAGCTTGGTCGGCCGCCTGTTGCGTTCAATCAGTCTCGACGAGCTACCGCAGCTATTGAATGTATTGCGCGGCGAGATGAGCCTGGTAGGGCCGCGGCCATTGCTGATGCAGTATTTGGATCGTTATTCGCCGGAGCAGGTGCGTCGCCACGAAGTACAGCCAGGTATTACCGGCTGGGCGCAGGTCAACGGTCGCAATGGGCTCACTTGGGAGGAGAAGTTCGATCTCGATGTTTGGTACGTCGACCATTGGAGTCTCCGGTTAGATATAAAGATACTTTGGTTGACCCTGTTCAAGGTGTTGCAGCGGGATGGCATCAGCCAGAATGGGCATGCCACCATGCAAGAATTTATGGGCACCACAAACATCACGGGACAACATGACTGACCTCTTGTACATCTGGGGTGCCGGAGGACACGGAAAGGTTGTTCTGGATACGGCCCGCAGCACCGGACGTTTCGGGACCATCCTGTTCCTGGACGACGACTCTGCAAGAGCCGGTGTCGGGTTTTGCAACTGCCCGCTCATCGGCGGACTCGAGGAACTGAATTGCCTCGCCGGAAACTCTTTAATCGTTGCTATAGGTGATAACCACGCTCGATCCCGGTGTTTTGGCAGCGCACTAGAAAACGGGCTCTTGCTAACGGCTCTTGTTCACACCACCGCCGTCGTTGCTCCTTCGGCAAGCATCGGACGGGGGACCGTAGTGATGCCCGGAGTCATCGTCAATGCCGGTGCGGTAATCGGCGAAAACTGCATTATCAACAGCGGAGCGATAATCGAGCACGATTGCAGAATTGAGGCGCATGCTCATATCTCCCCCGGCGTAGTTCTGGGTGGCGGGGTAAGCGTCGGCCTGTTTGCCCATGTCGGAATCGGTGCTGTCGTGCTACCTGGCGCATTAGTCGGCGAGGAATCTGTTGTGGGTGCCGGCGCTGTGGTTCTTAGGGAAGTCCCACCACGTAGTACGGTAGTTGGAGTTCCTGCCAAAGCGCTGTGGCACGCAGGCCGCTCACAAGTATGAAACGAATATTACTATCGGTGCCCCACATGGGCGGAACAGAAGAAGGCTATGTGCACCAAGCCTTCGCTTCCAACTGGCTGTCCACAGTTGGCCCGAACATCGTGGCATTCGAAGAGGAGTTTGAGGGCCGCATCGGCTCGCCCGCTGTCGCGCTTGGCAGTTGCACCGCCGCCATCCACCTCGGCTTGCGCCTTCTCAGTGTTGGACACGGTGAGGAAGTTTTCTGTTCAACGCTGACGTTCGTTGCAGGCTGTAATCCAGTCCGCTACCTGGGTGCGGAGCCGGTCTTTCTTGATAGCGACTACGCCAACTGGAACCTGGACCCCAACATACTCGAAGACGCTCTCCACGACCGCGCACTGCGCAACAAATTGCCTCGCGCCCTGGTTGTCGTGCACCTCTATGGACAGTGCGCCGACATGGATCCCATTCTGGCGCTTTGCCGCCAATATGAGGTTCCGGTGCTCGAAGACGCCGCTGAAGCCCTCGGCAGCACATATAGAGATCGGCCTGCGGGATCAATCGGCGACATTGGGGTGTTCTCTTTCAACGGAAACAAGATCATTACCACAACCGGCGGTGGTATGCTCGTCTCCCGCAACGCTGCCTGGGTAGAGAAGGCGCGTTTCTGGTCCCAGCAAGCCCGCGACCCAGGGCTTGCCTATGAACACTCGGAGATGGGCTACAACTACCGCATGAGCAATGTGCTGGCAGGCATTGGCCGAGGTCAACTCGAAGTCCTTGACCTGCGGGTCAAGCAGCGTCGCGCCATTGCGTTCCGTTATCGCGACGCATTCGCGGACCTCCCCGGGATTACTTTAATGCCCCAGGCACCCTATGGCCTCCACACAAACTGGCTTAGCTGCTTCCTCATCGTCGAGCGAAAATTCGGCTCATCGAGAGACGCACTGATCAGGGCGCTCGACGAAGCAAACGTGGAGTCCCGCCCGGTATGGAAACCAATGCACCTGCAGCCGCTGTATGCGGGATGTGAATGCTATGGCGGAGAGGTGGCAGAGGACTTGTTCAGGCGAGGAATCTGCTTGCCTAGTTCAAGCAGTCTGTCCGACGAAGATCAGTTACACGTCATCAATAGCGTCAGAAGGACGGCCGGTGCGGAGTTGTTGACGCAGATGGTCCAGACAGAGTGTCTCGCGGAAGCCGGGCAATCGGAGTTTGCGGGGTAAGGAGGAGAAATATGCGTAAGGCTTGGGGGTTCACAAATCGTCTCAAGATTATGCGCCAGGCCCTCGTGTGGCCGGCGCAGATTGGCCTGTTTGGACTCTCAGGAGTGGCGGCATTTCTACTGCGGTTCGACTTCAGCCTCCCGCCGACATACCTTCGCCATCTGCCTTATGCACTTGCGATCTGGATTGTTGTCAAAGCTGCCGTGTTCCATGTGGCGAAGCTCGATAGGGGTTTGTGGCGCTACGTATCTGTAGCTGATCTTCTCCGAATTGCCTTCGGCAACATTGCTGCTTCGGCCGTGAGTTTCATTCTGATCTTGTTTATCGCACCGCCAGGGTTCCCGCGATCAATCTACATACTCGATCTAATGGTTTGCTTCCTGGCCACGAGCGGGCTTCGACTGATGTTGCGCATGATGTTGGAGGTCACCTCGAACGCGAGGAGCAGCAGCGGCGCGGAAAAGAGTACGCTGATTTACGGAGCGGGGGACGCCGGTATCACTTTGCTTAAAGAGGTACGGAACAATCCAAGATTGCTGTATCGTGTTGTGGGGTTTCTGGACGATCGGCAAGACAAGAAGGGCCTGCGCCTCGCTGGCGTACAGGTGCTCGGAGGAGGCGACGAAGCTGAGTCACTGGTAAGAAAGCACGATGTTGAGATGATTCTGATTGCCATCCCCTCGGCCACGGGTACCGAGATGACCCGAATCCTGAAATTGTGCCGCACAGCGGGAGCAGAGTGCAAGACTGTGCCGGGGTTGGCCGAGGTGATTGAGGGGGGCGGCCTCGCTGGACAGATTCGCGAGGTGGCCGTCGAGGACCTCTTGGGCCGGACCCCGGTACGCCTTGAAGAAAGCCAGATTCGCGAGACGCTAGAAGGGAAGGTCGTCCTCGTCACCGGCGCGGCGGGATCCATTGGCTCGGAACTTTGCAGGCAAATCGCACGTTTCCGCCCCGCCGGGATCGTCGGATTCGAAATCGCGGAATCTCCGCTGTTTGAAATTGATCGCGAAATGCGCCAGACGTTCCCTCAGGTTCCCTTCCACCCGGAGATTGGAAGCATTCAGAATCGCGCTCGCCTCGACGACGTATTCCGCCAATACAGGCCATCGGTTGTCTACCATGCGGCGGCGTATAAGCATGTTCCCCTCATGGAAGCGCACGTTTTCGAGGCGATCGAGAACAACGTCTTTGGGACTCATAACGTGGCTGTGGCCGCAGCGGAGCACGGGGTCGAGGACTTCGTCATGATCTCCTCGGACAAGGCTGTCCGGCCGACCAACGTCATGGGCGCCACGAAGCGCGTCGCCGAACTTGTCCTCCTCGCCCTGCAGAACGGCCGCACCAAGTATGTGGCCGTTCGTTTTGGGAACGTACTTGGCTCCAACGGCAGTGTCATTCCCATCTTCAAGAAGCAGATCGCGGCAGGCGGACCCGTTACCGTGACGCATCCCGAGATGCGGCGCTTCTTCATGACCATTCCCGAAGCCAGCCAGCTTGTCCTCCAAGCCTCGGCAATTGGGAAAGGCGGCCAAATCTGCGTTCTGGACATGGGCCAACCGATTAAGATCGTTGACCTTGCCAGGAACCTGATTCTGCTTTCAGGGCTTAAGCCGGATGAGCAAATCAAGATTGAGTACACCGGCATGCGCCCAGGAGAAAAGCTCTACGAAGAGCTCAGCTCACTTCTTGAGGACACAGTTCCAACCGAACACGAAAAGATCCGCATCTTCATGGGTGACGGCATGCCGGAGAGAGATGTCCAAGGCTGGCTTGATTCCCTCCACGAGATTTGCCAGACTCGCGATACCGGCCGCTTGGTCGTTGCTCTCAAAGAGATTGTTCTGGACTACAGCCCCAGCACACATCTGCTGAAGCGGGCCATAAAACCCCGTGAGCCGGAAGCTACGGTTCCATGATGCGCGCATTTCCCATTGGGCGTTGAACCTGCCGGGTCTGTCCGTGGGCATTTCATACATGTGAGGGGCCCATCCGGCCTTCCCGAAGGAGAAGCTGCAATCCTGCACAATGAACTAGGTTAATGCCAACTTGTTAGGCCGCCCTTCAACATAAGTTGCGGCCCCCTCTTGGTCTGCTTTGAAGCCAAATAGACCACGTCATCCGCTTCCGCGGATGACGTGGTCTTTTGTCGTTTTGGCGCATTTAATTTGCTCCGGCTGAGGTCCAATTCCAGGGTAAGCGTTCGAAGTTCCCATCTTGACTGAGGAGTGTCTACTCCTGTTGCATAACCGCCGGCATCGAAGAGCAAAACAAAAGATTTGATGCCCACGGCGCAGATTGTTATAATCGTTATAATGGAGACTTGACATGGTGAAATTAAAAGTGACAACCGTCGGAAGTTCTACAGGTATTGTGCTTCCAAAAGAGGTTCTGACCCGGCTCAAGGTTGTGAAGGGGGATTCGATCTTCCTGACCGAAGCTCCAGAGGGGTTCCGGATCACTCCGTACGATCCTGATTTCGAGCGGCAAATGGGATTGGCCCGCAAGGTTATGCGTGAGCGCCGGGATGTTCTTCGAGAGTTGGCGAAGTGAATACATCCGACCTGAAATGGGTGTCCGAGAAGACGGTACTGGCAATCCACGACGAGCAACTTGCAGAACATGGCGGTATGCCGGGCGTGCGGGACATGGCCCTGGTGCAATCAGCCCTTCATCGACCACAGAATCTCGCGGCTTATGGTGCTCCCGACATTGCTGATCTCGCTGCTGCCTATGCTTATGGCATCTTCCGAAACCACGGATTTCTCGATGGAAACAAACGGACTGCCTTCGTTGTGGCTTACGTCTTCCTGCTCGATCACGGATACGAACTGATGGCAAGCGATCAGGACACTGTTTCGACGATGCTAGCTGTAGCGGCGGGTGAAATGTCGGAGGTGGAGTTGGCAGTTTGGTTTCGAGGATATATCCGTCCTATTTGAGTTGACGCCTGTGGCGCCGAAGCAAAAGCAACCTGGTCAAACGGGCCGAAAATCGAGGAGACGACATGATGCTTTTAGATCCACGTATCTGTGAGCAGATTTATCGAGAACCTGGAGGTCATCGATCTTGACCTCAAGCGAAAAGCACTGGCGAACAGCGGAGAGCGCAATGATGACCTTGCATTGATGGCGGAATTCGGCCACCACTCCCTCATTTCCGGCGAAAACACCGTCGCGCACTCGCACCCTTGTTCCCAATGTGAGGTTGGGGTGGGGTCGGAGGAGTAGCCCGCTAGACAACCCGGAACGAATCTTGCCTAGTTCCTCGCCGCTGACCATGTCCCTTTCTTCATTTCCAAGCAAGCGAAGCACACCGGGAGTGGAGATCACATCGATTCTGCTTTGGGTCGAGAAACGGGCAAAGACATATCCGGGAAAGAGCGGTCGCTCCGTGACTACGGTGCGATCGGTCCATTTTACGCGTTCGGAGTAGAGGGGAAGATAGTGTTCCAGCGAACGCACAACCAGATGTTGTGCAACTCGCCTTTCATGATTCGTGATGACATGTAGAACGTACCACGGACTGGTTTGCACTGGAAGCTCCTCGGGGTGAAGTCAACCAAAGCACAAGAAGAATTCTGCTTGGGAATTGAATTGGCCGCTATATCGTCGCATTTGTCTGATTCACCGAGCGGCTCATGTTAAAGAATCTGGACTGACAAATCTCAGTGTCAGTCCTCGAAGGGATCCAAACCCTCCGTCTTAAAACGTCGACAGGTTAGCCGGCTTGGTCAGCCGTTTCTCACGAAACGCCCTCCGGCAGGGAAACATCTTTCAACCCGTTCCGGGGTGGATTCAGTCGCCGATGAATTGATATCGGTGTGATCAAGGAAATGCCCGCTTCGGCCTTCCCATTCCAACCCAGGGTGGCCGAGCATTCTAGCGCAACGCTATTTGGTTGATTTTCGTTGAATCCGCCCCTCGCGGATCAGCAAAGCTGCAGTACGCCATACTGAACCAGTAGATTTCCAAGCCATGCCGGAAGACACGAGTTCCTTGAAAAAGGCCAGTGTTTCGTCCTCGTCTAGATGGCCTCTTTCCCAAGCGAGAAGTTTGACCAGATAAGCGGCGTAGTCTTCGCCGGAAATATATTCACAAGCTTCAAGATTTGCAATTTCACTTGCTTTCATTCTGCGGCGACCCAGCCGAGAGAAGAAGGTCCTTACACCATCCATAATCCTTTCCCGTAAATCTGGTCTTATCGCGAATGGCGCCACTGAAACTCCTTTCATTTGGCAAGCAACTAGAGCCTCTTGCGAACAAGTTGTGAGGCCAGGAATTACTCTGCCATCACAGCGAAGCATTGTTACCCGAATGTGAATCCGCCAGGTTCGGGTTACCAAGCTGCTATGGTTGCGGGATGCCAAGTTACACCGGCGATGCGCATTCGCTCGGAGTGGAGTTAGTCTAACTTTGAGGGAATCGTTCGCCCAGCCTTACGGGACTTCAGCTTCTCTCTCGTCTTAAGCTTGACGAAGATCTGCGCGGAGAATAGACTCCATCGCCAACGGAATGTGTTTACGGCTTGCTGTTTGCGATACACCGTCTGCCCGTCCGGTAATTAATGGATCTGACCCGTGCTGATGCTGACGTGGCTAAGTGCTCTTCCGCCTTTCTTGTCGCCAAATTCCCGGTCTCAAGAAAACGCGCGCTCAATTTTTAGCACATTTGAATATCAGAATTGTGATCTGTATTGCTCACACTTGAGCTCTATTCGATTTTGCAGGATGACTCGACCTGAACCTAGACAGAAAGGCTCAGGTGAAACGAAGGTCACGTTACCTTTGGCCCCTTGGAAGCTGTCGAAAGGTCAAATGGCTATTCCGTCTTGAACTATCGTGAGCGCTGAGAAGAAGACCAACACCGTGATGGAAAGGGACAGCAGAATATTTGTCGGAGGCCACCGTGGTCTGGTTGGATCAGCAATCTGCCGCGGACTTGAACGGCGGGGATATACCAACCTGTTGATGCGCACGCGCGCTGGACTCGTCCTGGGTTAGTGTGGATGAGATGCCACTCGTTTTGCGGGCGGCGGCGGTGAGGTGGGCTTTCGAATTACCTGTCTTGTCATGTTGAAAATCAATCCTTGATCAAAGATTGCCGGCGTGGCCCCAGTTGGCCGGGGAAAGTGTATCTGCCCCATCCGGCTGAACTCAATGGCAGAATGCACCCTTGGTGGCCAGATCGGAGTAGGGGAAACCACCTACCCGAGTGGAATTGCGCCCAGGAAGCCGTTTCCGGGCCTTTGGACCTGGAAACCCGCCATGGGAAGCTCAAGAAGGATCGACAGAAGTGTCTGATCTTGGGCTTCTCCTCCGAATGTGCGTATTCCGGATATGCGTTTCGCCTTCCGCAAGTTCAAGCCGCCTCCTGGAATGAGTATCCTGCACGACTATTTCATGGGCACGAAAGCGGAGAAATTGCCATCAAAGCTGGCGACGGAGGTGGGATCGTCAGCGTATCCTGGCGCAGCGCGATTGGGCGCGCGGCGGTCTGGGATGCGGCGCGCGGAGAAGGAGGGGTGCGGTTTTGAAGCCTCCGGGGATCAAGGAGAGCATGTTAGTTCCAGAAAGAGTCAGAACTGGTACACGTTCAATTCAATGACCATGTCCGGCATAGGCAAGAAGATATCCCCAATTCCTGCCCAGAGGGACGCACATGTAGGACCAGTGCCGGCATAATGAGCAAAGCTGATATCGACAGTGCAGACCAGGAGAAAAAGCCAGTGAGTGTACCAGGTAGTAATATATTGGCCGACTTATTGGCAACTTGGTCAACAGTAAATTCACCGATTTAGACGTGTCAACCTATACTAGATCGAGAAAAATCCCCCCAAAAGCCATTCCTTAAGGTCAAAAGTGCCAATGCTCGTAGGGGGAACCATGTTCCCCCTACGTTTTGGCTGCAAATTCGGCCAGTGGAATCGATGGCCAGATTGAGGCTGAATTGAAGTATTTTCCCATTATGGGAACGGCTGGATTTCTGGCGTTGGCAGGCTGGGTGTTTGGGGTCCGGCGATGCGGAAATGCCGGCAACAGCCTGTGCTCTTGTTGAGGCAGCCGGGATCCCAGGCGGGTGATGGAGCGGTGAGTGGCTGCTGGGCTTCCGGCGCGCGCGCGAGGCTCTTTGGGTCCGGCAGGACGGAGAACCCTAGTACCGCATGGGATTGAGCGGCCCGGAGTCGCCCTGAAAGGCGAGTCCCTCGGCCATGCTGCCCAGGTGCCTGCCGACCACACCGTGCATGGCGCGCGCTTCCGCCCCGCCAAGATCCTCGCGGTACTCTCCATATTCCCGGTCAATCAACTCCCGGTTGACGTTCTCTCCATTGGCCAGAACTACCGCCCTGATCTGCTCGGCGGTTGTCGCTGCACCCTTCGGAATCACCAGACGGGCAGTATCTCCGCTGGTGAAGGTACTGGATAGATAATCCTGCAGCTCACTGCGGCGGGTATCGACCTCCGCAGCCACTTCGTTGCGGGTGAGGTTATTGTTCTCCCCCAGAATCCGTGCCGACATGTCTGCCGCGCTGGTGCTCACGGAAGAGAACTGGAAACGCCGTCCAGGGAACTCATTTAGAGTGATTCCGCCTGCGGAAACCTCATCGACGGTGCCAGAAATCTCATCGACAGGGGCAGTGAAGTGCCGATCGTTCATCTTGATGACCGACTCGCGGGTCTTCTTGACCCGGGTCAGGATCTTCTCGTATTCGATCTCCAGTTCGGTATTTCCCTGAGCCTGGCTGTCTACCTTCTGTCTGAAGGTGTGGTACTCACGTGAGTAGGGAGCTACATCGGCCAGGATGGCCATCTTGTGGATGTCTGGGTAGTCTTCCGGGTTGATGTCTTTGAGTTCTGGATGGAGTGCTTCGTAGCCGGCGCCAGGAAGACGGGCATAGCCTTCGTCCACCTTTATATATGGATCACCTTCATGGAAGTTGACGTAGTAGTCGTCTCCAGGTAGCCAACTGGCTGCCGTGTTGGGGATCTCGTTGGCTTGCGGAGAGAAGGTCTCGTGCTGGACAAAGCGGCGGAAGGGTTCCGTGTAGCCGAACATCTCGCTGAAGCCGGGTGACGGGCCGATGCCGGCGCCCAGTTCCTTTTCATAGTAGCGGCGGGAGA
>OCZT010000947.1_pt1 | contig 29651 bp, 25 predicted proteins | sample 1539031 | NCBI WGS metagenome assembly OCZT01 (sample SAMEA3539308, study PRJEB22396) | soil metagenome | biome: tundra; feature: field; material: soil | place: USA | collected 2010-05 | depth 0.15 m | reverse complement strand
GTGCTCTCGTTTCTGTATGTGGAGTTTGGCAGGATCTTCGAGCTGCTCGTCCTGCTTGGCCGCTCGCGTGAGCGCAAGGAGCTTGAGATCCTCGTGCTTCGCCATGAGCTCAGGGTGCTGGGACGCCAGGGCGGGCGGGTCCGCTACCAAGCGCACGATCGAGCGCTGCTTGCCGCGCTTTCTCGGTTGCTGCCGCGCGCTCGCTGGCCGACAGCATTCGCTGTCCGTCCAACCACCCTGTTGCGCTGGCATCGGCTGATGGTGAGGCGCCGCTGGACCTGCGATTCCGGGCGTCCGGGACGGCCAGCGCTCGATCTGGATCTTGTGGCCCTGATCGTGCGCCTCGCCTGAGAGAACCCGCGCCGGGGTCATCGGCGGATCGTCGGTGAGCTGGCAAAGCTCGGGGTCTCGGTCTCGGAGACCTCCGTGCGCAACGTCCTCAAGGCGCATGGCATCGCACCGGCGCCGCGGCGAAGCGGCCCCTGTTGGCGGGCGTTTATCCGCCAGCAGGCGGCGAGCATGATTGCGTGCGACTTCTTCACCGTCGAGACGGTGTCGCTGCGGCGGATCTACGTCCTGTTCTTCATCGAGATCCAAACGCGGCGTGTGCATCTGGCCGGCTGCACGAGCAACCCGGATGGGACGTGGGCGACCCAGCAGGCGCGCAACCTCGTCATGGAGCTGGAGGACCGTCACGACCCGGTCCGGTTCCTGCTCCACAATCGGGACACCATGTTCACCGCAGCGTTCGATGAGGTCTTCCAGACCCAGGGCATCCGGGTGATCAAGACACCGATCCAGGCTCCCAACGCTAACGCCCACGCCGAGCGCTGGGTGCGCACGGTCCGTGAGGAGTGCCTGGACTGGCTGCTCATCTTTGGCAAACGGCAACTCGAGCGGACGCTCCCCATCTACATCGACCACTACAACCGCCAGCGCCCGCACCGAGCGCTCGGGCTGGCGACCCCGGATCCTCGGGGCAATCCGGTCCCGCTCGGCAAGCACAGTCCCACGCGGGTGCATCGAATAGACCGCCTCGGCGGGTTGCTGCACGAGTACCGGCGCGCAGCCTGATGTTGCCTTTATGCGCCCTACGGGGGGGCACGTTCAGCTCCCGTACGTGGATGATTCCAACCTCCCGCCCACGCCAGACACGGTGCGTTTTCCGGACCCGGCAGCGGTCACGCCCTCCGGACAGAACCTCTTCTTGGATATCCCGGAGAACCTTCCCGCAGACCCGTGGAAGACCTCGAATATCATGTCGCCCTTCACGACCGGGATGGTGGCCGCGCTCAACCAGGCGTTCATCGGCACGGGCGCAGATCCGAACATAACCTCGGTGATCCAGGACGCCCGCACGCTGGAGCCGAGCTACGACATCGCCGCGATCACCGGCCAGACGCATCCAAGTCCGGACCCGACCCCCAGCCCCTTCTGTATCGCCCCGAACACGCCCGATCCGGAATCGACCGGCGGCTGGTTCACAGGCGAATAGTCCCTGGCCAGCTCGCACGGTTTCTCTGAGGGCGTCGAAGCACCAGCGGCGACGCTGCTGCTTTTCGTCCAAAGGAGGCACGTCGTGCTTGACGGTCGCGCGACCGCTTTCGGTCGAAAGGAGAACTCCCAGCCGACGGCCTTCGTCGAACGCGGGACGGCTCACTCGTCACGTCGGAGGTGTTGGCTAGAGCGGCCAGCAGTCAACGCGAGATGCGGAGGCCGTCTCAGTCAACAGCACGCTCGCTCACCGCGAATGTCAACGCCCCTCCGCCCGCCGAGCAGGGTATTGAGTAGCTGTGCACTCGATCGGTCACGGCTGCACGCCGACGCGGGCTCGGCCGAGTCGGGTTCGCGCGGTCGTGGTGGGTTGGGTCTGTGTGGCTCGGGTGGCGGCCCGTAGGGTGGCGAGGTCGGCCGGGGGTACCGCCGGTGCGAACAGGTAGCCTTGGCCCTCGTCGCAGTCGAGTGTGATGAGTCCGTCTTGTTGGCCCTGGGTTTCAATGCCCTCTCCGACGACAGTCATGCCGAGTGCGTGTGCCATCGCTATGACGGCGGCGACGATTTTGCGGTCGCGGGATCCTCCCTCGATTTGGGCGATGAAGCTGCGGTCGATCTTGAGTGTGTCGGTGTGCAGTTGCTGCAGATGGGCGAGCGTCGAATAGCCGGTTCCGAAGTCGTCGAGCGCGAGACGCACGCCCAGGTTCGAGAGGGACTCGAGCACCTGATTGGCGGCGCCGAGTTCGCCGATCAATGCGGTCTCGGTGATCTCAAGGCACAGGCGCGACGGCAGGATCCGGTGGCGTTCGAGCGCAGCGGAAACGCGGTCGACCAGTCCCCGGTCGCGCAGCTGGTGGCCGGAGACGTTGACCGAAATCATGAAGTCATCCCACGAGTCATCGTCGCTTCCCCACGCTGCCAGTTGCCGGCATGCCTCGTCGAGAACGAACGAATCGATCTTGTCGATCAACCCGCGTCGCTCGGCGTGCCCGATGAACTCGCCAGGGAGGAGAACTCCGCGCTCCGGGTGGCGCCAGCGGACAAGCGCCTCGGCGCCGATCAGTACCCCGTCGTCGAGACGGAAGAGTGGCTGGTAGAGGACGAACAGCTCCGAGCGCTCGATCGCAAGGACCAGCTCGCCGGCGAGGCCGGCGGTCGACTCGTCGCCGATGTGGATCTTGGCGTCGAACACCTCGAAACGGTTGCGGCCCGCGTGCTTGGCGTCATAAAGTGCGACGTCGGCGCGCCGCAGCAGCTCGGCCGGATCGAGGTGCGGATCGGCCGTGAGGACGACGCCGAGGCTGCCGGTGATGGTAAGGTCCACGCCAGCGATCGTCAGCGGCGCACGGATCGCCCGGACGACTCGATCGCTGATCAGCCGCAGGTCGTCATCGTCGTCGAGGTGGGCGCACAGCAGCACGAACTCGTCTCCGCCGAGGCGAGCGACGGTGTCCGTCCGGCGTGCGACAGCCGTCAGCCGTCGGCCGACCTCGATCAGCGCGCAGTCACCCGCGTCGTGGCCCAGCGAGTCGTTGACGTTCTTGAAGTCGTCGAGGTCGATGAACAGCAGCCCGACGCTGCCGGGCCGACGCTCGAGCGCGGCGAGCGCCTGTACCACATGGTCCATCAACGCGGCACGGTTCGCCAGTCCGGTCACTGCATCGTGCAGCGCCTGATGGACGAGCGCCTGTTCGGCCGCTACCTGCGCGGTCACGTCGCGGGACATGCCCCAGGTGCCGATGATTTTGCCGCCAGCGTCGAGCAGCGGCAGCTTGGTCGTCGAGACCCACGCGTCGGGACGGTCGTGGAATGTCTCTCGCTCGACCTTGGCGAGCATCGGCTGACCGGTCTCGAGCACGCGCCGCTCGTCCTCGAACGCTGCGCCGGCGTGCTGGCGACTGAAAATGTCGAAATCCGTCTTGCCGATCACCTCATCGAGCGATCGCCCCTGCGCCACCGTGGCAAGCCAGCCGACGCTCACCAGCAAGAACCGGCTGTCTCGGTCCTTGAAGTACACCCGCTCCTCGGGATTCTCGAGCAGGTTGCGCATGCACACGCGTTCGATCTCCTCTCGCGGGGAGAGACTCAAAGCCGGATCAGATCGAAGGTCTTCCAAGACAACGCCCTGCAAACCGCTGCACGTGCACAAAGGCCTTATCGGCGCCAGGAGCGAGAAGATTGAGCAAACGCCAGCGAGATGCCCGGCTGTTAGCGCATGAGCGCCGTGAGCAACGCCCTAGGATCAGGCTTCGCTCTGAACGGTGGCTGGGTGCGCGGCCCTCGGCGTCGCGGTCCTCGTCGACGCCTCGTACGCCCAGCGGCCCGCACCGCCGCTCCCCGAGCTCCAGCCCGACCCCGCTCGCGCACCCGGGGCTGCTGACCGGACACGAACTCGGCAACATCGGGTTCCCTCACGGATTGGCCGTCTTCAACGGCGCGGGCGGGCAAGCATTCAACACGCACACCCGCCAGCAGGAGTTCGCAAACCACGACATCAGCGCCCGGCGGGCCGGACCGGCATGGATCATCGCCGAGGGCGGCACACCCAGCCAGCGCGCCACCCTCCTACGCGTGCTTCAGACCGAAGCGTGACCCAATCAGACCGCAGCCAAGACTGCCCGCGGTCTCCGCGGGCTGGGCCAACACTGTCGCATCGGCGGGCAAGCAGTCGTCTCGATCAGCACTCCGCGGACGCTCGCTCAGGACGAAAAGCGAGCGTATCGCCGACGTTCGGAGCGCTCTCGCAATCCGCGCAAGGCGAGAGTGAATCGCTCCTGCAGCCGCACCGCCGGACGAGTTGAAGCGAATTCCGGGCCTTCCCGTCGAAGAAAGGCCTGAACCGCTACTCGCGACCGTCATGCCGCGTTGCGCATCATCTCCGCGGCCCGCCGACGGGCTTGCCGGGCGACCGGCTCCATGAGATGCTCAAGGAGGCCATCGTGGTTCCGTCTTTGTACCCGCATCCGCACTTCGTCGCATTTATGGCTTTGCAGAGCCGAAACTGCGAATCGAAACCAGAAGCGTCATGCCTCGAAGCTGCCGATTTCCAGGGGAAGCATGGTTTGAGTCCCCGCGTCACTGTGCCGCGAGTGTGCACGATGCATCCGCACGAAAGCAGGCGTGGGAAGAGCCTTCGTCGGTGCGCCTGCTTTTCGTCCGGAGCAGGCACGTCGGGCTCGGCCACCGAGACGCCTGCTTTCGGTGGAAGGGGGCGCTCTCGCTTGGCGGTCTTTGTCGGAAGGGGGGCCGGCGCCCATGTTAGAGCCCCAACTCTGGCTGAACTCGGTGTCCTGCTCGCCCAGACCGATCGCCAGCGGCTCATAGAGCGGGGGGCTCGTTCACCGGTGTTCACGCCGTGCAGCGTAACCGCGCGTCCGCGCCGTCTGTGAACGAGCGCCCGTACCGGCCGTCCGCGGCGCTGTCACCGCCAGGGCTCACAGCGCTTTGCTCACGTGTCACCGGCAAGCTCGTAGACCCACGGACGAAGCTCGCGGTCGCGCCGCTGGAAGTCCGAGATCTCCGGCTCGCGTCCCAGCGTGAGCTCGATCGAGTCGCGGCCGCCGAGCAGGGCCTCGCGCTGCAATGGGTGCACGGCGAATGCGATCGTGCGCCCGCTTGGGGTGGTGACCTCGCAGCGCTCAAGGTCGACGCTGAACTCCCCGGCGGCCACCTCGTCGGCCAGCGCGTCGAGCTCTGCTTGCGGGAGCGCGACCGGAAGCAGCCCATTCTCGAAGCAACTGTCGAAGAAGATGTCGCCGAAGCTCGGTGCGATGATGCAGCGGATGCCCAGGCCCCGCACGGCCCACACGGCGGTCTCGCGCGAGCTGCCGCAGGCAAAGTTCGCGCCGGCGAGCAGGATCGGCGCGTCCCGGTAGGCCTCCTGGTTGAGCGGGCAGTCTGGCTCGAGCGCTCCGTCCGGTGTGTAGCGCAGCGGCTCAAACGCATAGCGCACTAGCGCATCGCCCCCTTGCATCACTCGCTTGATGGGGGTGATCACGTCGGTGTCGATGTCGGGCACCGGTAGCGGGATCGCGCGTCCTTGCACGCTGGTGAAGCGCTCCATCTCAGGGCACCGGGGCAAGCTGGCGGGGATCTGCGATGCGGCCCTCAATCGCGGCAGCGGCAGCGGTCGCGGCGCCGCACAGGTGCGTGCGCGCACCCGGCCCCTGGCGGCCGACGAAGTTGCGGTTGCTTGTCGAAACGCACCGCTCTCCGGGGGGGACGAGCTCGTCGTTGACCGCGAGGCACATCGAGCAGCCCGGCTCGCGCCATTCGAAGCCAGCTGCGGTGAAGATGCGGTCGAGTTCCAGCGCCTCGGCCTCGCGCCGCACGCCGTGAGAGCCAGGTACCACCCACGCGCGCACGCCAGCCGCCACGCGCCGGCCGCGAACGACCCATGCGGCGTTCTGCAGGTCCGAGAGACGGCCGTTGGCGCAGGAGCCGATGAACACGTGCTGGACGGGCAGCCCGAGCAGCTGCTCGCCGGCGCTCAGGCCCATGTACTCGAGCGCCTTGCTGCGGGCCAGGCGAGCCGCCGGATCCCGCGCCTGTCCGGGGTCGGGGATCTTGCCATCGAGGGCCATCGTGTGCGCCGGGCTTGTGCCCCACGTGATCTGTGGTGAGACCGCAGAGGCGTTGATCTCGATCTCGCGATCGAAGGCCGCATCCTCGTCGCTTGACAACTCGCGCCAGGCGGCGAGCGCCTGGTCCCAGTGCGCGCCGCTGGGCGCGTATCGCCTCCCGGCGACGTAATCGAACGTCGCTTCGTCCGGCGCGACGATCCCGATCTTCGCTCCGAACTCCATCGTGAGGTTGCACAGCGTCATGCGGCCCTCGACCGGCATCGACGCGATGGCGCTGCCGGCGTACTCGACGGCGAAGCCGGATGCGCCATCGGCGCCGTGTTCGCCGATCAGCTGCAGCACGAGGTCCTTCGGTTCAACCCCCGCGGCGAGGCTGCCCGAGCAGGTGACGCGCATTTGTTTGGGGCGGCGTTGGACGATCGTTTGCGTGGCGAGCACATGTGTGAGGTCGCTGCTGCCGATGCCCCAGCCGAGCGCGCCGAGTCCGCCGTGCGTGCACGTGTGGCTGTCGCCGCAGAGCACTGTTACGCCCGGGAGCGTCAGCCCGAGCTCGGGTCCGACCACGTGCACGATGCCCTGCTCGACGTCGTCGAGGTCGAAGAGCCGGATGCCTTCCGCGTGTGTCCGCTCGCGCAGCGCGGGCACGAGCAGGCGGCCCGCGTTCGTGTCCGCATCGGTGCGACCAACCGCGGTCGAGACCGTGTGATCGGGCATCGCGAAGGTCAGCTCCGGATTGCGCACCGCAAGGCCACGGGCAGCGAGCATCCCGAGCGATGGCGGCCCTGAGAGATCGTGCACGAGGTGGCGGTCGACGTGCAGGAGATCGAGGCCGCCGCTGAGGTCAGCGACGACGTGCTCGTTCCAGATCTTCTCGACAAGCGTGCGTGTACTCATCTCTTCATCCTCCACTTTGCATAGCCGCCGCAACGGCGTCGCGAAACTCATCGGTCGACGCGGTACCGCCCTGGTCGGCGGTAAGTGAGGTTCCACCAGCGTAGACCCGCTCGACCGCGGCCACCAGCTGCTGCGCCGCTTCGCCGAACTCCAGGTACTCCAGCATCATCGCGGCGCACAGGATCGTCGCCGTGGGATTGACGCGCTGGCGCTCCAGGTCCGGTGCCGTTCCGTGCACGGGCTCGAAGTACGCGTAGTCGCTACCGTAACAGCCGCTCGCGGCGAGCCCCAAGCCCCCAGCGAGCGCCGCCGCCGCGTCCGAGAGCACGTCCCCGTACAGGTTAGGGAGCAGCACGACATCGAACCGCTGTGGCCGGCCGACAAGACGATTCGCGAAATCGTCGATGATCAGCACCTCGAGCTCGATGTCCTGATATTCGCCGGCCACACGCTCGGCAACCTCGCGGAACAGCCCGTCGGTGCGAAAGAGCAGGTTGTGCTTCGTGGCGCAGGTGACCTTGCCCGCCCGGCCCTGCGCCTTGCGCCGACGCGCCAAATCGAAGGCGAATCGGGCAACGCGTTCGCAGCCACGGTCGGTGATCACCTTCAGCGCGTAGGCACCGGGCCCGAGATCGACCACCGGCTTCTGCCAAGTGGTGCTCGAAAGCCCCAACGGCGCGAGGTCTTGAATGGCGCCCTCGCTGAGGACATAGAGATCCTCGAGATTCTCGCGCACAATTACGAGATCGATCCCCTCGGGAGATGCGAGCGGACTCCCAACACCTTGGGTGAATCGCGTCGGGCGCACGTTGGCGAACGTCTGGCGGCCCCAACGCAAGTAGAAGAGCGCGCCCGCGCTCGCGCCGCTCGTCGCGCCGAACAGCGCCGCGTCAGACTCGTCGATCGCCGCCCTTGCCTGTGCCGGAAAGGCCTCGCCGTGCATCTGAATCGCGGCCGCCCCGACCGGTGGATACGACCAGTCTATGTCCAGCGAGAAATTCTCGAGAAGGGCCATAGTTGCTGAAAAGGCCTCCGCGGCCGCATCCTCGCCGGGGATGGCAACCACCCGCTTCGCGCCGCCCATGACGATGATCCTACTTCTCAGAATGCACGCGGTGACGATCTGATGCGGGGTGTCCGTTCACGCGATCGGCGGTGCTCCGTGCAGGGAATCCGCTGATAGGATTGTCATATATGAGTCGCAACGTAGCTAGCGGCAAGGCCCCTTCTTCTGTCGAGACGCGCACCGCGCCGCATCCCGATCGCCACACGCGCCGTCGCGAGCAGACGCGCAGGAAGCTGCTCGACGCCGCGCGCGCCCTGTTTGCCCGCCAGGGCGTCGAGAACACTCGGATCAACGAGATCACCGACGAGGCGGATGTCGGTTTCGGCTCCTTCTACAACCACTTCGACTCCAAGGAGGCGATCGTCGAATCCGTCGTCGAGGAGACTGTTGCCGACCAGGGTGGCGCAGTCGCCTCCGTCACGGCCGACCTTGACGATCCGGCAGAGGTGGTCGCCGCCGCGCACCGCTACTTCGTGAACCTCGCCCGCAGCGACCCTGAGTGGGGATGGCTGCTGATCCGCCTCGACGTGTCGCAGAAGATCGGCCTGAGGGCGCTCGGCCCGTTCGCCCAGCGGGACCTCGAGCGCGGCATCAGAGCAGGTCGCTTCCGCGTTCCCAACAAGCGCGTCGCGCTGTTCGCTGCGGGCGGCGCGCTTCTCGGGGTCATGGGCGACGTTCTGGATGGACGCGCACCGAAGGACGCCGACCGCCACCATGCCGAGGGAGTGCTGCGCATGTTCGGTCTGTCGGGGAAGGACGCAGCCGAGGTGGCGCGGCGGCCGATGCCGCAGGTCCCGGCACCCGTCTCGTGAGCCGGCAGGTTGCTAATTGAAGCGGGCGGTGAGCCCGCTGAAGCCCTGGAGCGTGCTGTTGCGCAGCCGAGTGGGGTTGCTGGTGGCCATCCGGCGGACGTGGGGGCCATTCGCGCGCAGCAGGGCCTGCATCTCGAGGTTGGCGAGGTTGGCGCCGGCGCATGCGTGCGGCCCGTTTCCCCAACCGACGTGCGCGCCGTTAGGCCGGTGGATGTCCTAGCTCTCGGGATTTGGGAAGCGCGTCTCGTCGAGATTTGCGGCGCCGAACAGCAGCACCACTCGCGAGCCCTGCGGTAGTGGCGTGCCGTCGATCTCGTGGTCGCGCGAGAGGCGCCGCGTGAATCCGTGGATCGGCGAGGCGATGCGGACGTTCTCGACCACTGCGGCGGGAATCACCGAGGGGTCGGCGACGATCTCATCCCACACGTCGGGATGGCGGCTGAGCACCCACAGCAGGTGGGTCGAGGCGAGGATCGTGGTGTCAAGCGACGGCGCGACGAAGTCGATCACGAGACCCCGGGCTTGTCGAGTGGTGATCTGACCCCGGTCGCGGGCGTCGAACACGGCTGCGGCCCAGCTCCCCGGCGAGACCCCGGCCGCGCTGAAGCGCAGCGTGTAAAGGAGCAGGCCGAACGAGGTGCGGGCTGAGCGCAGCCCGCGACGGTTCATCGGTCCGAGCGCGTCGAAGGTTGCCGCAGCCCACCGCAGCAGTCGCTCACCGCCCTCCGGCCCCCAACGAGCTCCGCCACGACCCCGATTGGAAGATGCGCGGAGAAGTCGGTCGCTGCCTCAAACCAGTCGGTGGCGAGGAGTCGTTCGATCAGCGCGTCGGCTCGGGCATCGACCTGCGGCTCGATGTCAACGAGCGCTTTCGCCGCAAGCGAGCGCATCAGCACCTTGCGGCGCCGGGTGTGTGCCTCGTCGTCGCTGAACAGGGTGGTGTGGCGACCGGGGTGGTTGCTCAGTCGATTGGCCGCTACGCCCGCCCCGCTGCGGTACACCGCGTCGTTGCGCAGCGCGGCCCGCACGTCTGCAAAGCGGCCAATCGCGTACATCCGGTGCCGCGGCAGCCAGACGACCGGACCGGCCTCGCGGATGCGCGCGAACACGTCGCGGGAGTCTGCGAGCACGTCGTCCGCGTACAGGTTCACCGACAGCGAGGGCGCCACCGACAGAGATCGTCGCGTCATGATTGACGCTCTTATCAGTATCGGCTACGATCGTCAATGTGAGCAATGAGGGCTCTCCAACCGCCGCGTCTGAGATTCCTCGCTCCCGCCTTGCTGACTTGATGCGCGTCGTGATCGACGTCGTCCTGCGCGCGCACGACCCCGGGCAGTACCTGCCGCGAGCTGCTGTCCGCCTGACGTCCATCCACCAGACCCGGAGATCCGACGACATGAAGCTACGCACCACCTCAGACGGGCTGATCGCCCACGACCCGGACCGCGACCGGTGGCTTCGGTTGCCTGGCGAGCGCGACCTGCTGGCCTTCTTGGCTGAGGGCGCGTCGGCACGCGAGCGGGCTACCGCAGCAATCGCCGCGAGAGACGCCGTCGAGGCGGATCCAAGGACGGCGGGGCTGCCGTTTCGACCGCGCTCGATCCGCGCGTTCATGCTCTGGGAGCGCCACGTGATCGACTCGAGCCGGATGCTGGTCAAGAACTTCTACCCGGCTCCCGCGGCGAAGGTGGTGTTGGGCTTCGAGCGGCTGACCGGGAGGCCGTTCCCAAAGCTCAAGCCGAACGCTCGGTTCCGGGAGGCCCCGACGTTCTACGTCTCAAACCACACCTCGGTGCTCGCAGACGGCGAGGACATGTGGTGGCCGTCGCACACCCAGTTCCTCGACTTCGAGCTCGAGCTGGCGTGCGTGCTCGCCAGGCCGCTGGTTGACGCCACGCCCGAGGAGGCGCTCGACGCGGTCGGCGGCTGGTTCGTGCTCAACGACTGGAGTGCGCGCGACATCCAGGCCGACGACGCCAGACGAAACATCTTCGGGCCGGTGATCAAGGCCAAGACGTTCGCCAACTCGATCGGCTGCGACGTCGTGACGGCTGACGCAGTTCCCGACTGGACGGCGATGCGTGGGCGGGTGCGAGTCGACGGCGAGCTCTGGTGCGAGGGCAGGACCGCGAATCCGCAGCACACGCTCGGCGCGATGCTCGCCTACGCCTCCGCCGGCGAGCGCCTAGACGCAGGGGACGTCATCTCCACCGGCACGATGCCGGGCTGCTGCGGTCTTGAGCTCGACCGCTGGATCCAGCCCGGTCAGACGGTCGAGCTCGAGATCGACGGCATCGGCACGCTCACCAACCGCATCAACCTCGCGGCCGTACCCGTCTGAGCCGGTGGTCGAGTACGACGTGATCATCTGCGGCCTCGGGCCTGTGGGTCAGCTGCTGGCGCTGCTGCTAGGCGACTACAGCGTGCGGACGCTCGCGTTTGACCGCGAGCACGAGCCGTACACGCTGCCGCGCGCGGCGGTGATCGATGACGAGGTTCTGCGTATCTTCCAATCCGTCGGGCTCGATCGGGCGGTGCTGGCCGACGCCGAGGTTCAGCCGGGCGCGAGCATCATCACAGCCGCCGGCCGCGCCGTGGAGGTGTTCCGGGCGCGGAGCGGGCGCCTTGGTCACCCGCCGCTGGTGTCGATCAACCAGCCGGCGATGGAGCGCACGATGCTCGCCGCCCTGGACGACCGGCCGACGGTCGAGGTGCGTCGCGGTCTGGCGTTGGAAACGGTCGACCGGCGCGCGGATCATGTCGACGTCTACGCGCGTCCCGTGGACGGCGGACGCTCCACGCTGATCTCGGCCCGCTGGTTGGTGGGCTGCGACGGCGCGAACAGCGCAGTTCGCGCGCGGTTGCAGATCCCCTTCCAGGGCCGCACAGCGCCGCAGCGCTGGATCGTCGTCGACGCCCTCGTAGACCGCCCTCTGGCGAAGATTCCCCACCCGCACTTCGTCGGGCGTGCCGCGCGGCCGACGGTCACGCTGCCGATGTCCCCAGGCCGCCATCGCTGGGAGTGGATGCTGCACCCCGGTGAGGATCCCGCGCCCCACCTGGAGCCCGCAGCGGTCGAGCGCGCGGTCGCGGAATGGCTCGAGGGCGAGCGCGCGGAGATCGAGCGGGCGGTGGTCTACACGTTCCACACGCGCATGGCCGCACGCTGGCGCCGCGGCCGCGTGCTGCTCGCCGGCGACGCCGCGCACCTGATGCCGCCGTTCGCCGGCCAGGGATTCTCCTCCGGCGCGCGGGACGCCGGCAACCTCGCGTGGAAGCTAGCCAATGTCCTGGACGGCGCCCCGCTTTCTCTAATCGACTCCTACGAGCGCGAGCGCCGCCCCCACGTCGCCGCGATGCAACGGCTGGCGCGCCTGATGGGCGGGCTCGTCCAGTCAACCCGTCCCTGGCGGGTACGCGCCCGCGACGGCTGGCTGTGTGCGGTCGACGGCACCCGAGTGCAGCGCCTGCTGGCCGAGAACGTCAAGCCGCTGCCGACCTACTGCGAGGGCGCGTTCGCGACGCGCCCGGCCCGCATCCCGATGCGCCGCACGGTCGGGACGCTGTTTCCGCAGACCGGCCGCCTCGACGATCGGCTGGGCTCGACCTGGTCGGCCGTGACGATCGATGAGACCTCGCGAGCACTGCTTCAAGACGCCGGCATATCGGTGTTCGACCCCGGCAAGGACGGCGAGTGGCTGAGAGCTCGGGGCTTGACCTGGGCGCTCTTGCGCCCGGACCGCTACGTGTTCGCCTGCGGAGGGCTCGACGATGTGGGTTCGGCACTCCAGGCCTGGCGGCGCATCGCTCCACCCGCCCGGGTCGAGGTGGTCGGATGATCGCCGTGCTCGGAGCGACCGGGCGGGTCGGCCGCCACGTCGCCGCGGAGCTCGCAGGGCGCGGCATCGAAGCTCGCGCGCTCGTGCGCCGGCCGGACGTCAGCCTACCGCTGCCGGCGGTGCACGCCGATCTCGAGGTGCCGGCGACGCTGTCGGCCGCGCTCGAGGGTGTCGAACGAATGTTGCTTCTCGCCCCGCACGGCCCAAACCAAGAACAGCACGAAGCCGCGATCATCGACGCGGCGGTCGCTGCAGGTGTGCGGCGGGTCGTCAAGATCTCCGGCAGCGCCCCCTCACTCGGCCCTAACGGCCCCACGCCCACCGCTGTCGCACACTGGCGCGCCGAGCAGCGCATCGAGCGCTCGGGGATGCAGTTCATCTTCCTGCGCCCATCCTTCTACATGCAGAACCTGCTCGAGACGGTGGCACCGACCGTGGCCGCCACCGGCGTGCTCGCCTCCCCGTTTGGACGGGCGCCGATCGCGATGGTCGATGTCCGCGACGTCGCCGCCTGCGCGGCCGCGGTTCTGCTCGATGACGAAGCCGGCGAGCGCGCCTGGCAGCCGACGGGTCCGCGCCCGGTCAACTTTGAGAGGATCGCCGATTACCTCGGCGTCCGTCATCTCAAGGTGCCCGTCAAGCTCACCGTCCGTGTCATGCGCCGCCGCGGCCTGCCGGCGTTCGAGGTCGAGCACGCGGCACGCATGGCCGCGTACTTCGCCGCCGGAAGCGACGGCGTGGCGACGAACGACGTTGAGCGTCTGACCGGTCGGCCTCCGCGTCCGGTCGAGGCGTTCCTCGACGAGCAGGCCGACGCCTTCCGCCCGGCGAGCCGGCTCGCCCGGATCCTGTCCCACACCACCACCAAGGAACACATCTGATCATGGTCACCCGCATCGGACACATCGCCCTCCACGTCAAAGACCTCGACGCCGCCGTCGAGTTCCAGGAGCAGGTCATCGGCATGGTCGAGACCGAGCGCCTGGCCGGCGCCAGCTACCTCACCTGCAACGAGCGCCACCACGAGCTCATCGTGATCGAGGACCGAGTGAACCGCGGCTATGAGCACCTCGCGCTCGAAGTACCCGACTCTGCGACCCTCGGGGGCGCCGCCAAGCGTTTGACCGCCGCCGGCGGCACGATGCTCGGCGGCATCTACGACGGCGAGCCCGGCATCGACCGCGCTCTGAAGGTCAAGTCACCAGCCGGCCATGTCTACAAGTTGTTCTGCGGCATGGAGACCGTCGACGCTCCGCCGCCCGGCGATCGGCCGGTGAAGTTCGAGCACATCTCCTGCAAGGTCGCCAACCACCGCGCCGAGGAGCGCTTCCTCACCGACAGCCTCGGGTTTCGCTTCAGCGACCGGATGGGGTTCCTGGCCTCCTGGTGGCACTGCAACGAGGACCACCACGGAATCGCCCTCACCCTCGCCCCCCGCTCGGAGCTCTCCCACTACGCCTACCAATGGAGCGACTTCAATGCGCTCGCCCGCGTCGCCGACCGGCTCAAGGCACGCAGTGGCCGCAAGTGCATCTGGGGCCCCAGCCGCCACGGACCCGGCAACAACCAGTTCCTCTACCTCCACGACGAGGACGGAGCGATGATCGAGTGCTGCTCGGAGATCGCCCAGATGACCGCCGACCACTACCAGCCCAAGAACTGGTCGATGCATCCCAGCACGATCAACCAGTGGGGTGGCCCGCCGCCGCCGCGCTTCCTCCTGACCGGCTTCCCGATCATCAAGCCTCAGCCCGGCCGCCCAGCTTGGGCGATACCAGCCGACCGCACGGCCACCACCGCCCGCGCGTGAGCCTTGTCGCCATCGTGACCGGCGCCTTGAACGGCGGCGCCTCGAACGGGCTCGCTGCGGCAACCTCGGCACTCAACCCGGCTGCGCTGCAACCACCGTCAGCGCATCGGCGATGACGGATGTGCCCCAGAAGAAGAGCTCAGCGCTGCCGCGGGCGCCCGACCCGCGCCAGATGGACCGGCTGGCTTCGATCCTGGCGCCGTTCAGACGGGTCACCCAGCCGAAGGTGCTGGGGCTCGAGCGTATCCCGCACCGGCCCGTCCTGTTCGTGGGCAACCACACCCGCTACTCGTTCCTCGATCTGCCGTTCATGATGAGCGAGCTGTGGACCCGCCGGCGAATCATCGTTCGCGGGCTCGGCGATCACGCCCACTACGCGATCCCGGTGTGGCGCGACCTGCTGACGATGGGAGGGATGGTGCGCGGCACAAGTGAGAACGTGCGCGCCATGATGCGTGACGGGCAGAACATCCTGGTGTTCCCGGGCGGAGCCGACGAGGTGTTCAAGGCACGGGGACAGGAGTACCGGCTGATGTGGAAGGAGCGGCTGGGGTTCGCGCGGCTGGCGATTGAGTTCGGCTACCCGATCGTCCCGTTTGCCGCCGTCGGAGCCGAGGAGATGCTCCACGTGGTGGCCGACAGCCGGACGCCGGTCGCGGCGCAGGTCTCGGCGCTGATGCGGCGTCTGGTGGGGCTTCCGCTGCCACCCCTCGTCCGCGGCATCGGTCCGACGCTGCTGCCCAGGCCCGAACGGCTGTACTTCTGGTTCGGAGAGCCGGTCGACGCCAGCGGATACGGTGACGCCGGCGGCGACGACGCGGCTGCGCGGACGGTCCGCGACGAGGTCAAGGCGGCGGTAGAAGAAGGCATCCAGACACTCTTCTCAGAGCGCGAGCACGACCCGCATCGTGGACTGCTGCCCAGGCTGTGGCACGAGGAGCACGAGCTCCCGCAGCTCGCCACCTCGGACCCAGACGCGTGGCTTGTGACCCGCGCCTTCGAGGCCTGGAACGAACACGGAGCCGCAGGCGCCGCGGCATGGGTGTCACGTTGGGCGCAGCTGACCGACCCGTCTGAACAGCCCGGCGCGAGGACCTGGCGGGGGCGCGAGCGCGCCCTTGCGCGTCTGGAACAGGTCGCCTCTGAGGTAGGCGTTTCCTCAGCCGAAGTAACCGACGCCCACACCATCGGCGACCAGGTGCTGGGCGTCTTCAAGCTGCGCCGGAGATCCGGATCACCCACCGACCCGCCCGGCTTCGCAGCCCTCCTCGATGTCGATCAGGACCAAATCGTGCGCATGCGGGTATTCCTCAACCGCGAAGCAGCGCTTCGCGCCATCGAGCCCGAAGCGGCGCGGCAGGCTTCAAGAACCTCGACCGCATCGATACCCACGACATCATCGCGCCGCGTTTGAGCGTCAGCGGGGCCCGGGTCTGGTCGCGCCAGCCTGAAAGCAGGTCGCAATCGCGACCGTCGTCGAGGTCTGCTATTCGCACATGACAGGGCTGCGGCGCCTGCTTTCCCTTGGCGAGCGGTAGCCAGGGCCGGCGCTGATAGCGTCGCTGCTTAGGACGAAAAGCGAGCGTATCGCCGACGTTCGGAGCGCTCTCGCAATCCGCGCAAGGCGAGAGTGAATCGCTCCTGCAGCCGCACCGCCGGACGAGTTGAAGCGAATTCCGGGCCTTCCCGTCGAAGAAAGGCCTGAACCGCTACTCGCGACCGTCATGCCGCGTTGCGCATCATCTCCGCGGCCCGCCGACGGGCTTGCCGGGCGACCGGCTCCATCAGATGCTCAAGGAGGCCATCGTGGTTCCGTCTTTGTACCCGCATCCGCATCGCAGGAAACGGCGAGACGCTCGGATCTCGCGCGAAGCGCAAGTGACGCGAGCGTCGGCGGACCGTGCTGCTCGTCCAAGTCGGTGGCGCGCATGGTGGCCCCGCACGCCCTCGCCCCGCCCGCGAACCGGAGGGTGCTCATCATCGCTTCGAGCGAAGCTCCCCCCAACGTGCCGCTCGATCGCGAGCCGTGCGTCCGCTCCCGCTGAAGCTCGGGCTAGGAGCATCCGCGCGCATGGTCCCTGACGACCGCGCGCAGGCTGCGCGGTCTTGATCGGTAGAGGCGTGCACCGAGGCGCAGGGCACGGCGCTGGAGCTTTCTGCGACGGCGCGCGATGAGCATCTGCGGGCTGCTCTGCTCCGTGCCGTCGGCGCAGCCCCCCCTGTCGGATGTGCTCGGCGAGCACCGCGAGATCATGGTCGTCGCCTACGAGGTCCGACAGGCGGTGGGCGAGCAGAATGAGCTTTGCCATCTGCTCGGGTGCAACCGGGCTGAGGATCTCGGCCGAGTGCCAGAGCTCCTTCGTGCGCTTGCGCACCTCGTGAAAGTGCTCATCGCTCTGGTCTGCTTCGGCCGCCCGCACTGCGCGCCTTCCGTTGCGGTAGATGCGCTCGAAGCCGCTCGCTAGTGCCTCGATGTCGTCGTGCTGAAAGCGCCATTCCGGCAGGCGCCGGCGGGCAAGGCACACGTCCTTGAGAACCGCCTGGGCGGCCTCGGCGTTCTGCCCGTGTCCGCCCTCAGCGGCTCTCAGCTCGGCCACGAGCATCTCGCGCGTCGCCGAGAAGCCGGAGGCCGGGCAGGTCCTTCGCATAGCGCTCGCAGACGCTGTCCAGCGTCTCGAGCAGAACCTGACTGTCACGCGCGCTGGAGAGTCGTCGGCCGGCGTCTCGGAAGTTGGCGATCTCACGCTCATAGACGTCTGGCTGCAACTGATCGCGCGCCAGCCTGAGCGTGGCGCGTATGCCTTGAAGCTCTTGCGGGCCTCGTGCACGGCCTCGGCCGGATCGCTTCCCGCTTGGCCACGGAGTTGGTCGCTCGCCGCGTCGATCTGCTCGCGAACGAGGCGCCTGAGCCCCTCGCCGAGGGGCTCGCCCGGGCCGAGGCTGAATCCCGGCTCCTGCGCGGGCACCCGGGGAAGCCCGTCGTCGGCCAGGCGTTGATTGGCGTAGCGGCGATCGCCGGTGACCTCCGGGCCGAACCATGCTGGAGGCGTGAAGCGCTGCGCCTGCGCTTCGGAGTCGAACTCCACCTCCGCGATCGCGAGCCCGTCCAGCGCGCCGGTGTAGGCGTCCAGCTCGATCGTCAGGCCCTCCTCGGCAGGGATCGCGTAGCGCACCTTCTCGATTCGGTGGCCCTCGGTCAGCGGCCACAAGCGGGCGAAGCGCTCCGGCTCAATAGCTCTCTCGTCCTCGTCTCGAGTGAGCCCGCCCCCGTGCTTGATTGTCAGGAGATTGTGGCCGTCGCGGGCCCGCAGGCGCACCTCGAGGTCGTCGCCCGCGCTGATCAGATAACCCTGCCTCACACGCTGGTGGGCAAAGCGTCCCAGCTCAGGCGGCAACTGCGTGATGAGGAACTTGCGCTCGATCTCCACGGCCAAAGACCGCCCTCAGACCGTTTGCCAGGCTGCGACCGCGGCGAGGTCGGCGGTCGGCCGCTCCTCCTCTACCTGAACTACGCCGGCAAAAACGCGGCCGGATCCGCCGTCGATGCTGATTTCCTCACCTTCAGCGAACTCGCGATCGCCGACCTTGACTCGGCGCCGGCGAAGGTCGATGTCGACCTCGGTCGCGCCCACGACGCAGGGCTTGCCGAGCTCGCGCGCGACGACCGCGGCGTGCGAAGTGCGCCCACCGCGGCTCGTGAGCAGCCCCGCCGCGACGATCACCCCAGCGAGGTCCTCGGTGCTGGTGTCGCGGCGTATCAGCACGGGCTTACGGCCTTCTCGGGCAAGGCGCTCGGCAGCGTCGACATCGAGAGCGATCGGACCGCTTGCGACCCCCATGCTCACCGGCTGCGCGCAGCAGATCGCGCGAGTTCCGTCGTCCTCGAGCACGTGCGTGCGACGGACGCCCTGCAGGTCCAGGCCCGCGAGGCGCTCGCGGGCCTCGCTGCTGGACACCAGGCCTTCACGCACCTGATCCACAGCGATGTGCAGAGCTGCCCACGGCGTGCACTTGGCGGTCCGCGTCTGCAGCAGGAACAGCTCGCCGTCCTGAAGGGTGAACTCGAACTCCTGGGCGTCGTGGAACTCGGACTCGAGCGCGCGACAAACATCGTCCAGACGCTGATGAACCTCGGGTGCGAGCAGCGCCAGCTGCTCACCTTCTTCGGGCGTGCGCCGCCCGCCGACGATCTCCTCGCCCTGCACGTCGCGCAGGAACTCGACATAGGGCCGCCGCTCGCCGGACGCGGGATCGCGGGTGAAGCCGACGCCGGAGCCCGATAGGCCGCCGGCGTTGCCGAAGACCATGCGCTGCAGGATGACCGCGGTGCCGAGCGTCTCGGGCAGATCGTGCAGACGACGATAGTCGCGCGCCTTGGGCGCGTCCCACGACTCCAGTACGCCGCGCACGGCGGCCTCGACCTGATCGATCGGGTTCTGAGGAAGCGGCTTGCCGGTGAGAGCGCGAAAGCGCTCCAGGTGCTCGCGGGTGAGCTCTGCCAGCGTCCGCGCGTCCAGGTCGCGTGGACGGTGCACACCAGCCGCCTCCATGCGCGCACCAGTAGCCTGCTCGAAGGGCTCCGTCGGGCAACGGGCCACGACGCGAGCGAAGGACTCCACCAGCCGTCGATAGGCGTCCCATGCCAGGCGGGGGTCGCCGGTCAGCGCGACGAGGCCCTCCACGCTGTCATCGCACAGCCCGACGTCCAACACCGTCTCCAGCATGCCGGGCATCGACGCGGGAGCCCCCGAGCGCACCGAGAGGATCAGCGGGCGGCGCGCGCTTCCCAGTCGCAGGCCGCTGCGCGCCTGCAGCGCGCCAACCGCGGCGGACACGAGCATCCGCAGCCGCGCGTCCTCGCGCCCCGCCGCCAAGTTGCGGTGCACCGCGGTGCTGAGGATCACAGCGTCGGGCACCGGCAGCTTGGCGCGGGCCATGCGCGCGAGACCGTGGCCCTTGACGCCGATAGATGCGACATCGGGCACTCCACCGTCCTCCTGGCCGACGACATAGAGCTCCTCGATCGACTCGCTCTCATCGCGCGTGGGCACGGCCCGCGTCGAGGACGGCTCTGGCCGCGCCACCGGTGGCTCGGAGCGCACCACGTTGCCGAGTACCTGGCGACGCAGCAGGTGAGCGGCGCGCATCGAGGCGTCTGCCGCCTCCTCGCAGCCCTGCGTCGCCTGCGCTATGACAAACAGCTCGCCGGCCGCCTCGACCTCCCTGACGAGCGCCGCCTGAACCTCACGCAGCCCCTCGTCGGTGTCGCGCTCCAGCGCGACGATGCGGTGCGTCGTCTCCAGGAAGGACTCCATGTCCTCGCTGGGGCTGCCGCGGTGAATCCTGCGCGCGAAATGAACGGCTCGCAGATGACTGCGCGCCGCGTCGAGCACCAGAGCCATCATCCGTCGTGAGTGGCTGAGGACGGTCCCCGAGACTCGCCCTTGGGGCAGCAGCGTCCAGGAGAAGACAGCTTCCTCGAGCGCGTCGGCCACGTCGTCGGCCTCCTGCACGAGCTCGAGGAAGAACGCCGGCTCCTCAGCGCGCGCACACGCCCCGCGGACCTCGTTGACCAGTTCGTCGGCGCGCTGCTCCCAACCGCGCGCCAGCCGGGCGATCTCGGCACGGTCCTGGCTGGGGTGCTCCAGCGCCGCCTGCTCCAGCGCGTCGCGCGCCGCCTCGCCGATCGACACCACCAGCTCGGCGTGAGCAGCGATCAGCTCGAACAGCTCCTCGCGAGCGGTGCGCACATAGCCGATCAGCTCGGCGCGGGCCTCGTCGGCCACCAGCGGCAGCGATCGTCCCGCCAGCAGGCCCTCGGAGCAGATGCGCAGGACCGCACGCATGTACGAGATAGCCGCCGGACCGCCAAGCACGTCGATCAGCGACTCGCCCGCGCGCGTGCCCCGTCCGGTCGCGAAAGTCAGCGCGTCGTACACGAGCTGCTCGCCGCCGGCGAGCAGAAAGGCCATATGTCCGAGCTCGCGCTCGGCGGCCCAGTCCAGCAGATCGACAGCAGCGCGGTTTCCCACTAGACCACGAAGCCGCTTGCGCGCACGGTTCCAGTCGATGAGGAAGACCATGCGCGACCCGAGCAGCTCCAAGAAGGCCTCGAGGGCGGCCTCGGAGTCCGCCCTGAAACGGCCCACGGCAAGGTGGTAAAGGTCCCCGCCCGTGGCGCCATCGACACGCGAGCGCGTGTCCTCCCAGCCTATCTCCTGTCCGGAGAGCATTCGCTGGAGGAACAGCAGTCGCGCGAGGTGCACGTCCGTGTAGATCACGGTGACCGTTCGCCCGATGATCCTCACCACCACGACGTGCGCCTCCGTCTCTCCGATGTCGTTCTGCACGACGAGCGCATCGCCGCTGCGCGTGGCCACGGTGCCGAGGCCCGGATGGTCGAAACGCAGGCGCTGGGTGCGCTCGACGCCGCGCGCAAACGCTCCCACCAGCGGGCGATCGCCCACCTCGATCCCGTAGGCCAGAGCCCCCGCGATCGATTCGCTCGCCAAGCGCCCCGCTAGCCCGTTGAGCTCGCGATGCGCATCCATCACCACGAGGTGGAGGCTGTCCTGATCGCGCCGCCGGCCAGACGTCAGCCGGGAGATGTCCTCCGCCGTGATCGCGTCTCCGTCAGGCTGCACCGCCTGCCCGAGCTGGTGCAGGCGTTCGCCGAGTTTCTTGGAAGCCTTCACGCCGGCCGCGCCCAAGGGCACGAGCATGGTCTCCACCTCGCCGAACGCCGCACGGGCCAGCTCGGCGGCCCCGGGGATGACGTAGAAGCCGTCGTCGCGCCGCGTGCTGGTGTGCACGACGCGATCGAGGCCGGCGTCGGCGACGCCGCTGGCCAGCCGCTCCTCACGCAGATCCGACGCATCCAAGTCGCCGTCGGCCAGGGCGCGCGCGCTCTGCAGGAGCGTGAGCAGATACTTGACCCGGTCGTTCGCCGAAAAGGCCCGGCTCATCAGATCGGGCAACAGCAACTCGCTCTCGCCGAGCGTCGCAATGATGCGCTCCTTCGACATCTGCCTCTTGTTCTCTGTCGCGTTCTCTGTCGCCAGCGCGTTCCTTGTCGCCAGCGCGTTCCTTGTCACCAGCGAGCCTGACGCTAGCTCGGGCCGCTGCTGGTTGCATCGGTCAAACCCCTCGTCTGCGCTGCGGCAAACGCCGGACCCAGAGCCCCTCGCCCTCGTTACTTCGATCACCGTCGTCCGGTCTGGGCGCTTGACGCTCGTCGAAGCCGTGCGTACGCGATCGCGGCCGTGGGTTCGGCCCCCGCCGTCTGGCCGTGCGCGCCGACGCCACCCACAACATCCCTCCGAGCCCTGGTCCGAACAGGAGCTGCGCGGCCTGCTCGCCGTCGGCTGCGCCGATTGGCGTCAGCTGCGCACGTCCTTGACGCGCCGCCCGTCCTCGAGGTAGACGCAGTGCTTGCTACCGGCGGCCGCCAGGACCCGACGCCGGACTGGGCCGCTGAGGAGCGCCGCGGCCTCGCCCAGCTCAGCAAACCGGTGATCGTCTATCTCGGCGCAGTCGGTTGTGATCGTCGCCAGTTGCTCGTCGCGGAGGGAGCCGCAGTCGAACAGGAAGCGCACACCGCCGGGCCGGCCCGGGCGCGGCCGCAGGAAGTCGACGCAGGCCAGCCGGCCGCGCTTGATCTCGAGGCCGCACTCCTCGAGCGTCTCGCGCCGGCATCCCTGCCACGGCGACTCGCCGGTCTCCTCGATCTGGCCGCCAGGTACCGTCCATCCCGCCTTGTAGTTGGGCTTCAAGATCAGCAACCTGCCTCCCTTGTCGTAGATCAGCGCGCCGGCCGAGGCAGGGATCCGCGGGATCTCCCAGGGCGACTCGCCACCGGCGGGATTGACCATAACTCGATGATCGCTGAAAGCGTCGTGCATGCGAGCCGTCACCGGCCCCGCGGCTCGCTCCGCCTTGGGCGTGGTGCGAGCGCGTCGCCAGGCCGCGCGTCGCCGGGCCGGCGGCAGACGCCCGCGCCGAATGAGAAGCAGTTGGCTCGGCCATGCTCGCATCGATACCGCATTGAGCGCCGCCGGTGACAACAGTTTGACAACAGTCGTCGCGCCAGATGCATCCGATGAGTCCGCGAAACCCCGCGAAACGGATGATCCGGACGCCGGCGGACGCATCGGGACCCTCTCGGCACGGTTCAGGTCCGTGTCTGGGCAACCAGGTGGAGGTTCGAGTCCTCTCATCCGCATTACGTCGCATTTATGGCTTGGTGGAGCCGAAACTGCGAATGCGGCGATAAACGCCGTTCGTCGAAGCTGCCGATTTCCAGGGCAAACACGGTTTGAGTCCCCGTGTCTCTGGCTCGAGTGTGCGCGATGCATCCGGGGGAAAACAGGCGTCGGAAGAGCTTTCGTCGGTGCGCCTGCTTTTCGTCCACAGCGGGCACGCGGCGGACTGGGACTCGGGCGCTCGCATTTGGGTGAAACCGGCAGTGCTCTTGAGCCTGCCGAACGCGCGCTCCACGGACGCGCGGCCTCGGCGCTGCGGCCGGAAGCCCGCCGTCCCCGAGCGAGCGATAAGGTTCGAGCAAGAGCGGGATGATCTGTCGGCCTTGTAACCCTGAGGACAAAGCAGCCGTGCTTGCCGTCCTACGTGAGAGCTACGACGGCTGGTTCGGCATGCGCAGCGAGGCGGTTTGGGATTGGAAGTTCGCGCGCAACCCCCACGGGCCGGCGCGGATCTGGGTGGGCGATGAAGGAGGCCGGATCGTGGGCTGCTACATCCTGACGCCTGTCATGCTCCGGGTCGGCGGGGAGACCATCCGCGGAGCTCAATCCGTGGATGCGGCTGTCAGTACCGACTTCCGCGGCCGGGGTGTCTTCACCGACTTGGCCCGGGCCGCGTTGCGAGACGCCGCGGACGCGGGCATCAAGCTTGTGTTCGCCTTCCCCGGCGAGGGGGCCTTCGGCGGTCAGGTCCGGGTCGGCTTCAAACCTCAGCTCGCTGTCCCCACGGCATACCGCCCACTCATCTGGCCGCCGAGACGCCGCCGGTTCAGCGAGCTCACTCTAGGTGACGTGGACATGTTCGATGCCCGATTCGACGTCTTCTGCGAGCACGGCGACGATCGCGAGATCTCCTTGCGACGCGACGCTGCCTATCTCCACTGGCGCTTTGACGAGCATCCGACCCAACGATACGAAGCGATCACCTGTGAGCGAAGCGGGGAGATCTGCGGTTACTGCGTCCTGAGGGTCCGAGTTACACGCAATCTGTCGCCAGGGTATATCGTCGATCTGCAGGTATTGCCGGGGTCGGGATCGGCGGCTCAGTTCCTCGTCTATCACGGGCTCCGACGCTTGCGCTCGCTGGGCTCTCGCGTGGTGGTTTCCTGGGAGCGCCCGACCGGTCAAGCGCAGGAGGCGCTGAGGGCGTGTGGCTTCTCCCCGGGATACGCGTCAGTCCGGCGACAGCTGAGGCGAACGCGCTACGCCGATCAGCTGATCGCCTTCCACAGCGAGGATGTCATCGTGGCGGAGCAGGAGGTTGGCGCGCCCGCTGCCAACCACCGGAGCTGGTCTCTGGTGCCCGGGGACGCAGACTACATGTGAGGCGGGGGGCGAACCGAGAAGCCGCACCTCAACCTCCGAGTGACTTGGAGCTCGTTCCGCGATCACGCTCCAAGAGCGCGGCCCCTCAAGGTCCAAGAACCCATCGCCAGGAGACGCTCGGAGCGTGCGCGAGCCGGACGAAAAGAGTCACTTGCACTTTTTGGCGCCCCGATCTTGGTTGCACTTGGCAGAGCCCCTTGACACACCGCGGTCGCGCCCACGCACACCGTGAAGGCACTCCTGGATGCGTTCGCCTCATGTGCACGACTGACCGGCTATGCGCGAGCCCACTAGGGCGGTGACCTCTGCGCAGCCCCGCTCGACGGCGCTGGACCCACCCCACCCGTGGTCGAGTAGCCGTTACGGCCCGAGCAGCACCCACCCGCAAACCATTTGTGGTTGATCGGCTCCGAGTTGCGCTTTTGTACGGAAGGAGGCGCCGCTGCGAACTTCGCCGACGCTTTCGGATCGGACGAAAAGCGAGCGTCTCGCCAGCGACGCTCGCGATCGTCATGCGGCGTCGCGGAGCATCTCGGCAGCCCGCCTACGGGCCTGCCGGGCGACCGGCTCCATGAGATGCTCGAGGAGGCCGTCGCGGTTCCGTCTTTGTACCCGCATCCGCACTTCGTCGCATTTATGGCTTTGCAGAGCCGACAACTCGAATAGACTCCCAAAGTCCTCTTACTCGAAACTGCTCGTTTCCAGGGTAAACATGGTTTGAGTCCCCGCGTCTCTGTGCCGCGAGTGTGCACGATGCATCCGCGCGAAAGCGGGCGTGGGCGGAGCTTGCGTGGGCGCGCCTGCTTTTCGTCCAACTCAGGCGTCTCGTTGGCTACGCGGGGGGCGCCTGCTTTCCGCGCCAACCGATCATGCGGGCGATCGGGTTCGTGGCAACGCGATCGTGATCTCTGACGTCGGACGCGCTAGGGATGTGGTCAGCGTGTGCCAGTACAGCGCAGGTCGGCGTCGCGCGGGCCGATCCGGTACTGCGCGAGGCTCGGCGCCACGCCGGTGAAGCCACCGCTCGTGCAGTTCTGCCGCGCCTGCGTGAGTGTTGCGTCGGTTCCAGCGACCCAATCGGGCAGCTGGCCGTTGAAGGGCGTCGGTGTTGTCTGCGCCGTCAGCCCCGTGATCTCCTTCCACTGGGCGCTGGTGGAATAGATCCCGATCGGTCCGGTCGCGCCGGCGTTGTTCAGGCCGGCGATGAAGCCCTGCAGCGCGGCGATGTTGAGCTGGTAGGTCCCGGCCCAGCTCGCCATCAGCTCGACGTCCAGCCACCATGGCGCGGTCTTGGCCGCGACCGGGTCGAGCGCGGCGACGAGCCGGTAGGAGTGGGCGGCGCGCTCCTCGCCGTAGATGTACGAGCAGGCGTTGGTCAGCAGGCCGTTACAAGCACCGTAGGCCGGCGCGGTGCCGACGCTAGGCCAGTCCGCAACGTGATGACCGCCGGGGTTACCGGTGTCGATGTACAGCGACAGGGGCGGCTGCTTCGGCCGCTTCTGCCCCGGCGCGTCGCGGGCCCAGTGCAGCTCGCCGCTGATACACGGGTTTGCTTTGTTCGCCAGCCCGCCATTGACACCGACGATCCCGAACAGCGGATTCGACGGGTAGGAACCCGAGCACTGCGGATAGGAGACGTCATAACCGGTGGTCGGCGACGAGCTGCCGCTCACCGCGATGACCAGCACCACAATGACGACGAAGGCGAGCGCCACCACCGGCACCCATCGCGCTCGGAACCGGGAACGGCTGGCAGGCGGCACGGCCGTCAAGCTACCACGAGGCTGGGCACGCGCCGGCCGCACGCGCGCGGCCTCCCGGTAGGCGTTCTTACGGCCCACGCCTGCTTGGCGAGCATTGCGAGTGTTTCAGTACCTCCGCGGCTCGCTTGCGCAATGGACGACCTGCGAGAGTGTCGGCGCTCGCTCGGCAGACGCCTGCTTCGCCCCGGCGAAAGCGGGCGTGTTCCGATCCTCGGTCGGCGCTATCGAGAATCGTCCGATGCGAGCGTGAGCGCGGCCCCAGGCTCGAACGCTCGCTGGTCCGCGAAAGCGGCAGTGCGGGGTCTGTTGTTCCGCCTGCCGGCTGGTCGCCCGAGGGCGGCGCGGCACCCCGCCACTTCCCGAGTGACAAGCCGCCACCCAGGGTCTAGACAGCAAAGGGTCCCGGCGGGCTCCTCATGAACATTTATCTCAACTGAGACGGACTCTTAGGTGGCGTTCATCGAGATGGCGATACTCATATATGCGATGTCCAAGTCGCTACGCACAACCTCCTCCTGAACTGTGCACACCGTCCGGTCCGCTCCCCCCGCGGGCCGGACCTGTTTAACGGGCCGGCCTCGATGGCCTGTCGCCTGAGCTGCGGATTCCGCGCCTCTAGCGCCCCGGCCGGCCCGGCTGGGCTAGTTCGCCACGCGTCCGGTGTCGCCGCCGCGAAAGCGGACTACGAGCGAGACCGTGAGGACGGTCTCATGAGGGCGTTACCCGACCCTCAGGGAGGCCCGCGAGTGTCTGTCTCGAAATGGTGGATCGAACATCACCGCAAGATCAATGAGGGAGATTTCATGGCCAGAATCATCGTGACGACCGATCCAACGACCCAACACGCCGCTCCAGTGCTGCTGGACGAGAGCGTCTACTCGATACATCTCGATAACGACCACAACGCGGCGCAGCTCATCGAGCGGCTCGGCTGGGCGATCAACGACGCCGAGAACACCCAGCGGGCGGAGCTGGCGCTGAACCGATGACGCTTCCGAGGCGGCCTGCGCCTATGCGTGGGTCGCCGGGGTGGGTCATTCTCGGCACGCACATCGCGCTCGCGGGCCAGCCCCCCTCCTCTCTCAGGGCCGGCGCCTCTCCTCCTCTCTCAGCTCAGACGACGCCGACGGTGGCGTGATCGCGGTGCTGCCCCTCGTCGGCTGCGTGATGCTCGTCGCGCTCCTTCCGCTCGGCGTCGTCGCGCTCCTGATTCTCCGCGTCTTCGATCGCCCAGCAGATGCGTTCGAGTAGCCAACTAGCCCGCATTCGCCAGTAGCGCTGCGGGCGGGGTGATGCGGGAGGGCTGGAACGTCCGCCTGGGCGGGGAGGATTGCGGTTACGAGGCCGGCAATCCACCCGTCCAGGAGGTTCACCTTGAAGGTGAGGAGAAGTACGTCTTTTGGAACGGTAGATGTGGTCGCGGACGGGACGGGGTTGTCCTCTCGTGCGGGGACCGTGCTGCTTGCATTGACGGCGCAGCGGCTCGGGCTCACGGACGGCCTGTCTGGTGCGCTGGCGGGGACCCGGGAGCGACGCTGCGCGTCAGGGTCTCCTCCATCCACCCGCGCAGCGAGCCGACCGCGCAGTTTGTAGCGCACTCCACCCACAACGCGAGCCGCTCCTGGATTCGCCGGGATCCGAGCGCCCGAGTACCGGAGCGCCACGCGCCCGCTCAGGACGAAAAGCGAGCGTATCGCCGACGTTCGGAGCGCTCTCGCAATCCGCGCAAGGCGAGAGTGAATCGCTCCTGCAGCCGCACCGCCGGACGAGTTGAAGCGAATTCCGGGCCTTCCCGTCGAAGAAAGGCCTGAACCGCTACTCGCGACCGTCATGCCGCGTTGCGCATCATCTCCGCGGCCCGCCGACGGGCTTGCCGGGCGACCGGCTCCATGAGATGCTCAAGGAGACCATCGTGGTTCCGTCTTTGTACCCGCATCCGCATCAGTTCAGAAATATGGCTTGGTAGAGCCAAGAACGCAGACCTCGGCTGGGGGAGCGTTCCACGTGCTCCGTGGCTTTCCAGGGCAACCACGGTTCGAGTTCCCTAGAGCCTGCGCGGAACCCGTCGCAGGCGCCAAGGGCAGGCCGCCTCGCTACCGCCTAGTCGTCGGATCGAGCGTCTGGGGAGGGTCGCCCGCGCCCGGCCGTGCCACGCCTCCTTCTCTCCAACACAGGAGCGTGAGACGGGTCCGCCGACGCGCTCGCATCCACGCGAAGGGAGTAGCGGGTCGAGGCCGAGGCCTGCGGGTAGAGCGCGAATGGGCCTGGCTCAGGAGCCTACTGCCAGCAGGAACAGGTCGTAGAGTGAGAGGGCGGTGCAGGCGAGGGTCAGCACGATCACGATCAATGCGTTCGTCCGCTCGGTGCGCTCTTGGACTGACTTCAACATCGGGGGAGGCAGGTGGGCCGGCGTATCGGGGCGGATCCACTTGACCTCCAGTGGGCCGCTCGCGGGCGTGAACCCCACGCGGCTGGGCAGCCCTGCGCTTAGGTCAATGGGGCTCATGGCCACCAGCCTGATAGCCGGAGGCCGGTCTCCCCTCAACGCCCGCGCCAGACAGAGCCGCATGCGTGAGCCTCTGCATCAGGCCGGATTGCATGTCGCGGCTGGGCGCCAGCAGCTCGAGCACCATCAGCCCCTGACGCGCTAGCACCAGCGCGATCAGCCCGAACGCCATCAGCCAGGCCGCGTGGTCGAGGTGATGGCCGAGCTTGATCTCCACGGCTACGACGGTCAGCGCGAGCAGCACCGGCAACAGCGGGGATACGAGCGACACCAGCGATGGCCTGGACTGCTCGACCCTCGACACAACGGCGCTGCGGGAGTGCGAGCTGAACGCAGCAAGTGCGATCCCGAGATATGCCACGACCCACCCGGTATCGATCACGCTCCCGCTCGTGTAATTCGCCACATCGGTGAGATAGGTGAAGGTGCTGTCCGAGAGTGCCATCGCCAGCAGGCCAGCCAGCAGGCACCACAGCGACAGACGGTCTCCCCCGGTCATCCCGCGGATGGTGAGCACGATGAAGAAGACGATCACCACGTCACCGAACGGATAGGCCAGCGTCACGATGCCAGCCCATGTACTGAGATCGGCGCTGCGCCACAGCGGGCCGAGGACGAGCGTCCAGCTGAGGAGCAACAGCGCCGTGGCGACCACCAGGCCCTCGAACACCCAACGGGCCTTGCGTGTGCCGCTGCCTCTCATCGCCGGGTGCACAACCAGCGCTGCGACCGCGAGCGGGATCGCCGAGAGGTAGCCGACATCGGCCCAGGAGGGCACGGGCACTTTCACGTTGAGGATCAGCGCGTAGTAGCCCCAGACGACCTCGGCGAACGTCCAGGACGCGGTGGCGCAGCCAAGCAGCGACCAGAACAGACGCATCTGCCCAATGTGCCGGGTGCGGGCGCGCCAGCACAGCACACACGCGATCAGCGCCGCCAGCGGGGTGGCGACATCATCGACCCAAAGCGTCACCCGCGCGCCGCCAATGTCCAGCCCGATCCAAGCCGCGAACAGGCCGGTCGCGAGCATGACAGCACCTACTGCTCCGAGAAAGCGCCGGCCACTGAGGGCGTGTTCCATCAGTCAGGCATCGGCAGAAAAGTCAAACTTCTTGATCTTGAACCGCTCCGGGATTGTTGAAGGCCTTGATCTGACCACTGCCTCCAAGAGTCCCGGAGCGGTTCAGCTCATAGGTCTTTTGCCGTACGGCCCCTGGCGGTGCCGGTTGCGTTCGCTGCCGACGTCTACAGCTTCGCCGTGAACGTCGCAGCCGCGGTTGCGCACTTCACCGACGTG
>OCZT010000946.1_pt1 | contig 29666 bp, 20 predicted proteins | sample 1539031 | NCBI WGS metagenome assembly OCZT01 (sample SAMEA3539308, study PRJEB22396) | soil metagenome | biome: tundra; feature: field; material: soil | place: USA | collected 2010-05 | depth 0.15 m | reverse complement strand
ATGACCACATCAGTCCAGAGCCTCGAGGATGCATCCCGGTCGACGATGGCACTTTGGCCAACAATCGGATCGTCATGTCGGGTCGTTTGATCAGATTGCTGCACCCGCAGTACCGCATCCAGCAGTACCTCGCAATTGAAGTGTTAGGATCGCCACGTCGCATATTGATCGTGCCGCCACAGGCGCGTTTCCCCAACGCGAATGGAGGCGATGGTTTGGAGGAGGAACTGCCGATCACCAAGGGCCGCGGGCATTCGCCATCACTGGCGGCCCTGCTCTCCTTCTTGTGGCCCGGCCTCGGACAGCTGTACATCCGTAACCGCCGCGCCGCGGCGCTCTTTGCCGCGCCCGCGATTCTGGTCGTGCTGCTTCTGGCCACCCAACTGAGCCACGGCGTGGTGGTATTTGCGGCCCGGCTCTTCGCCGACCGGAGTTTCGGCCTTGTTGCCGTCGCCATATTGGTTCTGTTGGGCGTGCTGCGGCTGGCGGCAGTTGTGCACGCCTTCCTGGGCGGGGAGGGGCGCCGGACCCGCAGGATCCTCGATAGGGTCGTCCTCGTGGCGCTGGCCGTGGTCATAGTCGTCAGCCACCTCGGCAGCGGATACCTCCTGCTGGCCTACTCGAATGCGGGCGGGCAGGTGTTCAGCGACCCTTCCAAGAGCTCCATAATCGACCTGACGATGCCCGGTTCAAACCTGGGTCCTGGGCAGACGTCGGCACCGCTGCCGACGCCGGTCATAGGCAGCCGCGTCACCATCCTGTTCACCGGGATAAGCGCCGGCGAGAGCCTCTACGACTCGATCATGGTTGTCAGCTACGACCCGAAGACCAACTCGATCCAGATGATCAGCGTGCCGCGCGATACCGCCGGCTTCCCCCTGTACTTCGGCGGCGTGTACTCATCCAAGATCAACAGCCTCCCGCGATATGTAACTACTGGGGTAATCCGGTCGCCCGACAGCCCGTATATGACCCTCGTCAAAGAGATCAGCTACCTGGTTGGCATTCCCATCAACTATTACGCGGCCATGTACGTCGACGGATTCGCCCAGATGATCGACACAGTCGGCGGGATCGATGTCGTCAACCCGAACGCGATCGCAGACAATACATACGACTGGCTCGACGGCAGCCCACCCGGCTTCTACCTGTCGGTCGGGTCGCATCACCTGGACGGCAGGCACGCCCTGGCCTACGTGAGGTCCCGTCACACCGTTGGCGACTACGACTGGGGCAGATCCTCGCGTCAGCAGGCGGTCCTGGTCGACTTGCTGCACAAGATGGCCCAGCCCAGCCAACTACCGAACCTTCCGAAGCTGATCTCGACATTCGCATCGAGTGTTGCCACGAACTTCCCGGGGAACCAGGTGGCCGACTTCGTGGCGGCCGGCCAGTCCGTCCCCGGAGGGAACATCAAGCAGGTGGTACTGGGGCCGCCTTACTCGATCCCATTCTCAGGCAACGATCCGTATTACAGGTACTGCCTGCTGAACGCCAAGGTCGCCGCGCTGTCGATCGATTGGTTTGGCCAGGACAGCACCTGGTACGGCAAGCCTGCGCCCGCCAATACCTGCCCGTAGCCGTGGTGCATAGGCCACCCCAAGGTCCAGGCCTGCGGGTGGGACCAAGGGGGAGACCGGCTCTGCCCCGGTAGCTCAGTCAGGACCCCTCCCGCGTCCTGCTGTTCTCGCTGCCTACGGTGTCGAGGTAGGGAGCAACTCGTCGCAAGTCGGCGTTGCCGGCCGCGCATACTGTGGAGGCATCTCACTACTCGTCAGCAAGAGGTGGACCTTGGCAATGTTCTGCACACAATGTGGCGGCAGCTTGGCTGACGACGCCAAGTTCTGTGTCAGTTGCGGTGGCCCCGTCGGACCGCGGGTCGCTCCTGCTTCCGGCGTTTCGGCTTCCGTTCCTTTCGTGGATCCGGCTCCGGCTGCCGGGGCCGCCGGACAGAACGCCACGGGCCAGACGTTTGTGCTGAACCAGAAGCTGATCTCGATGACCGGCGATCTATGGATCGACGATTCGAACGGGAATCACGCCTTCGAGGTGGACGGCAAGTTCCTGGCAGTGCGGCGCTCGCTGCTCCTCAAGGACACGTCGGGGCAGGAGCTCTACGAGATCAACAAGTCGCTCGCGCACGTCCATACGACCTTCGAGGTCAAACAGGGCGACAAGGTCGTCGCGACGATCCAGAAAGCCCTCATGTCGTTTATGGGCGAGCACTTCACGATCACCGCGGCAGACGGCGGGCAGATGAAGGTCACCGGCAACTGGGCGGGTCGCGAGTTCCATGTCCAGAAGGACGGCACAGACGTGATCTACGCCTCCCGCCAGTTCTTCAGCCTCCACGACGCCTACGGCATCCAGGTTGCGCCGGGCTTCGATGCCCCGCTCGCACTGGCGATCGTCGTTGCCTTGGAGCAGATCGAGAAGGAAGAAGGGCACGAGAGGTCGCCGCTCAGCGGCCTATTGGGCGGGAACATAGGTGGAGGTCTGGGCGGTATCCTCGGCGGCTAGGCCGAAAGGCGGCTTGCCACGCCGGCACGATGCGCGGAGAGAGGCCAATCGCCAGGGAGTCTTCGCGATGGTTTGGTTGGCAACGTTAGCCAAACGGTAGCTGGGCGCCATTGAATCCTGAGTGGATCACGAGCGCACCGGTCAGTACTGTCGGACCCGCACCATTTTCGTAGATGCCCCATCGAGGACCACGCCCTTGCCGGCGTTTCCGAAGATGTCGCAGCGCTCGAGGGTGCCCCTGCCGGCTTGCCCGGCGAAGACACCTTCCGCCTTCCCGTCGTGAATGCGACATTTGCGGATGGTCGGGTCGCTCTCCTCTTTGATCGTGACTCCGCGGCCCTCGTTGCCGAAGATGTCGCAGCGCTCGAGGGTGCCCCGGCCGAATTGCCAAACGAAGACACCTTCCGCCTTCCCGTCGTGAATGCGACAGTCGCGGATGGTCGGGTGGCCCTGCTCTTTGATTGCGACTCCGCAGCTCTCGTTGCCGAAGATGTCGCAGTGCTCGAGGGTGCCCCGGCCGGCTTGCCAGACTAAGACACCGCTCGACCTCCCGTCGTGGATGCGACAGTTGCGGATGGTCGGGTCGCTCTGCTCTTTGATCGCGACTCCAGCGTGCGTGTTGCCGAAGATGTCGCAGCGCTCGAGGGTGCCCCGGCCGGCTTGCCAGACCAAGACACCGCTCGACCTCTCGTCGTGGATGCGACAGTCGCGGATGCTCGGGTCGCTCTGCTCCTTGATCTCGACTCCAGCCAGCGCGTTGCCGAAGATGTCGCAGTGTTCGAGGGTGCCCCGGCCGGCTTGCAAGACGAAGACACCTCCCGCCTTCCCGTCGTGAATGCGACAGTTGCGGATGGTCGGGTCGCCCTTCTCTTTGATCTCGAGTCCAGCGTGCGCGTTGCCAAATATGTCGCAGCCCTCGAGGGTGCCCCGGCCAGCTTGCCAGACGAAGACGCCGCTCGACTTCCCGTCGTGGATGCGACAGTCGCGGATGCTCGGGTCGCTCCGCTCTTTGATCTCGACTCCAGCTAGTGCGTTGCCGAAGATGTCGCAGCTCTCGAGGGTGCCTCGGCCGGCTTGCCAGACGAAGACACCTCCCGTCTTCCCGTCGTGAATGCGACAGTTGCGGATGGTCGGGTTGCTCCGCTCTGTGATCGCGACTCCGCATTTCGTGTTGCCGACGATGTCGCAGCCTTCGAGGGTGCCTCGGCCGGCTTGCCAGACGGAGACACCGCTCGACTTCCCGTCGTGAATGCGACAGTCGCGGATGGTCGGGTTGCTGTCTGCGCCAACGATCCGGATCACACAGGCAGAGTTGGATGTGAGGTCGCAATTCTCGACCACGATCCGTCCGCGCGAGATGTGGAGGGCGTTCCAGTTGGGAGCCTCCGATGGGTCGGCGGCCCCGGTGGCTTTCGCCTGGACCCGGACGGTGAGGTTGAAGATGCGAGCTTCGTCGGCCGTCGAATGAATGGCGTCTGACGTCGTGGCCAGGACGACAATCTGCTCTCGCGGTCCGTCCCCGACGATCTCGATGGGCTTGTCTATCAGCAGGCCGCCTGTGTAGGTCCCGGGCCGGACGACGATCCGGGTGTGGGGTGGTGCGGCGGCGATGGCTGCTGCGATCGTTCGGTGATCGGCAGGACCAAACGGAGCAACGACAAGTTCGGCGAGCCTTCCAGATCGGTCCGGACCGGCCAGATCCGATGTTGGCAAGCTCGCCATTCCTGAATCCCTAAGTGAACTTGGGGCCGAGATGGACCCTTCCATGGCGAGGGCACTTGCCGAGGTCGCGACGGCCCATGCTGCAGGGTCGGGAGCCAGGCCGGGACGGTCCTCGAGACGGGTGGCCAGCCGCATGCCGATGAACTCGGCCCGGAGTGTCCCTCGCGCCGCGATGAGTTCGCTCGGAATTCTGTCGCGGGCTGCGGCGACGAGAACTGCCACCTCGCTTGGGCGCTTGCCGCACAGATTCCGTAGCAGGCGCTCTACCTTCGAGGCATCCTCGGCTACCGTCTCTCCGTAGCGGGTGACGGTTGAGGTGAGGATAGTCGCGGCGTCGTTGTGCACTCCAGGAATGCCCTCTCTCAGACCGCCGTCACGTGACGGTGCACTCGCGAACGATAGCCGATCTGCTGGTGGTTGCGGTGGTTTGTGTCGTCCGGCGGGGAGGCCGGAGGTTCGGGCCGGCCGGGAGGGGCCGGCGGGGAGGCCGGAGGTTCGGGCCACCCCGAACTACGGAATGTCCGGTGGGCACGGAGAGAACTCGCAACATTTCGGTCACACCGAAAAGGTTCCCGGGTTCTGACGTGATCCACGAGTCGCAAGGGCGTCGCGAAGCCTCCCAACCCCCGATTCGGGGCCGATTCCGCCCCCAGAGAGACGAAGCAGCCCCTGGCTAGCCGCCAGCCGGGTCAACGGCGGACCCGAAACCGCAGATTCGGCGATTCCTTTTCGGTACAGCCGAAAAGATGCGAGATCACGTGGCAGTGAGTCGCGATGAGCGCGTTCCCGTTTGAGGGTGCAGACGGATCCCAAGTGAGTGGCTAGTGCTCCGTTCCGGTTCGCTTGGTGCGAATGCCCGCACCGGCCACTGTCGGCGGCCAGCCGCCGGAGCGCACCTGGACCATGACGCTCGGCATCTAGCCAAACTTGCCGCGGGTGGGAGTTACGGCAGATGAGAGGGCGACTCGTCGGGCGCGACCGCTCCGGGCCGCCCAGGATCTCGGCTGCGCCTCGGTCGCCTTCACCTACAATGATCCCGTCATCTTTACCGAGTACGCCATGGATGTTGGCGACGATCGATGGGTGGGCTGCGCGCCGGGCCCCCACACGATGAGCAGATCGTCTGGAGCGGGGCACGATGCCGGTCTGACGCTCAGCCGGCCTGACGCTCAGAAGGTGGCGCGCGACCCCTCACCTCCCGATGTCTATGACTTCTTGGCCTGGCCCGGCGGTATCTGCTTGTTCGGCTTCGCCGGAGCGGGCTTGTCCGGCTTCGCCGGAGCGGCGTTGGCCGGGGCGGGGTTGGCTGCCGGTTTGTTCGCTCCTTTGAGCGGCCCCTGGATCGTCTCACCGACAAGCGGACCAGCGCCGGCTACTGCTGGCCGGCCGCTCTCGAGCCACATCCCCGCCCCAAATAGGAGCGCGAGACCGAGCACCGCAACGACGATGGAGGCGCGGATCGGTCGCGCCTCGAACTGGTGGCCCAATCCCATCCCGATCTCAAGACGCGCCTTCTCGATTAGGACGTCACTCCGCGGTTTGCGCGAGGGATCGCCCAGGGCGTAGCCCGTCGCGGATCCATAGATCAACGCGCTCCAGCCCAGGAGCGCGGCGAGAACTAAACCCACCGTCGTGTACCCGGCGACGGCGATCACAACCACCGCAAGGATCAGACCCGTCACCGCCAAGATTGTCTCGACGGCAACCAGACGTATCTCGCCCACTTTTGGACGTCCCTTGAACTTGGACGTTCGCATGAAAACGCCATGCTCCTGGGTCAAACCTCGGAAGCAGGCCAGGAAGATCACCCAGGAGAGACTCAGGTTCACCCGCAGCGCTCCGAGCGCCAGCGCAGGCCCGATCTTGGAGACCGTGCGAGCCGCCCAGAAGTAGCGCAGCAGATTGAGGACGATGAATGCGAGCGGGATCACCATGCCCATCGCCGACAGGCGCTGTACGACAAAGGGCCGCCCGGCGGCGATGCCGAGCCCGGTCGCGAAGATGAAGAGCGTGAAGCCCAGAGTCAGAGCATCGTTGAACCACCACAGACTCCCGATCAGGTAGTCGTAGCGCTGTCCGAAGGTGAGACGCGTGCCTCGGCTCCACGGCATGACGATCCGCCAGTGGCGCCGTAGGATCTGGATTCCCCCAAAAGCCCAGCGGAAGCGTTGCTTGCGCAGCCCCTCGTAGGTAAGCGGCATGATCCCTTTGCCGAACGACTTGGGAACGAATACGGAGCGGTATCCGAGGGAGAGCATTCGCAGACTGGCGTCGGCGTCCTCGGTGATGATCTCCTCGTCCCAACCGCCGATCTCATCGAGAGCCGACCGTCTGATCAGGCCCATGGTGCCGGCGAAGATGATCGAGTTCCGGTGGGCGCGGCTCACCATGCCCACCTTGAAGAAGTAGGCAAACCCAATGTAGCAGGCGCGATAGTAGGAGTTCAGGTCCCAGCCGCGGTAGTCCTGTGGCGTCTGCACGAACCCGACCATCGGATCGGTGAAATAGGGAATGGTCGACTTCAGGAAGGTGGGATCGACGACGAAGTCGGCATCGATGATTCCCACGACCTCGACATCCGCGTCCATGTGGGCCATGCCCCAGTTGAGCGCCCCGGACTTGAAACCCGGCCAGTCCGCCAGGTGAACGAACTCGACACGCCGCCCGGCTTCACGCTGGCGGGCGCACTCCGCCTCGAGCGGCCGCCAGCGCTCCTCATCGGTGGTGTTGTTGTCGATCACCTGGATCCGAAGATCCTGGTAGTCGATCGCGACAAGCGAACGGATCGTCTCGATGACGAGTTCCGGCGGCTCGTTGCAGGTGGCCAGCTGCAGGCAGACGACCGGCCATCGGGTTGGCGGCGGTGGCAGGGCCGGCAAGTCGTTCGGCGAACAGAGGGCATCCACCATCTCAAATGCGGAACCGAGGATCAATGCGGTCGCAGCGAGTTCCAGAGTCAGAAGGACCGCGCCGAGAATCACACCCTCGGGAGTCGCGCCGAGCAGGTACGTCGCCCGAACGAGGTAGACCAGATAGACGCCGGTGGACGCGATCAGGCCGCCCCAGAAGACGGAGCCTCCGGCCCACCAGCGGCTCGGTGCGGCGAAACTGACGAGGAGCACCAGCATGCCGACCTGTATCTCGGCGGCCGGGTCGAGGCCTATCAGGCGGGCGAGACCGACGAGCACCACGCCGATTGCAAGTGTCATTGCAATGCGGGCGATACGCCCGGCGACGGCGGCTCGGCCGAGGAGCAGCAGGACGAATGTGCCCGTCGCGAACCACCAGACTGCCGCCTGCAGTGCCGAGTCGATCGAGACTATCAATGCACGCTCCGTCCATGAACCAGGTCGCGCACCGGAGAAATGCGGCGACTTGCCACCGTCGGGAGAAGCTCCGGCCACTACCTTGCTTTGACGGTACGTTTGGCATGGGTCCGTCGCGAGGATGTAAACCCCTCCCCCGTTCGCCCTTCCTCGTCGAGAACGTGCGGGCAAAACGGGCCGTCTGCCGACAAATTGCCGGTTCGGTCTCTAGGCGTTGACCCTGGGCCGGTGTCGATCCGGCTCGGAAGGAAGTCCATCATTGCCGCGGAGGGTCAGAACCGCTCGCAAGGAATTGACCGTGGAAGGCATATCAGCCATCTCGCCCAGCTCCGCGACGACAATCGCCGCGCAGCTGGCAGCCATCCAATCCCAGCAGGCAATTACGCCGTCGGGCGCCGCCGCCACCCAGAGCACCTCCGGCGCAACCGCGACGGCTCCCACCAAGGCGCACCATCACCACCATCACGGCAGTGGGGCCGCGGCGATGAGCGCTGCCTCCCAGCTTCTCGGGTCCACCCCGGCCGACCTCATGTCCGCCCTGCAGAGTGGCCAGAGCCTGGCCTCGGTGGCTTCCTCTCAGGGTGTGAGCCAGAGCGCTCTCGTGAACGCCATGGCGTCCGCACTGCAGGGGTCGAACCCGGATCTCACCTCGAGCCAGGCATCTCAGATCGCAACGCAGATGGTCACGGCCACGGCCGGCACCGCGAGCGGTCAGCAGACTTCTGCCAGCACCTGGTCGGGTGCCACGCAGGGGATCCCGGCCAGCACGTTCAGCATCGGGGCATGAAGCCCCGGCGGGAACTGTGATCGAGTTCAAGCAGATCATCGGTCGCGGCACCCGTATTTTCGACGGCAAGGACTACTTCACGATCTACGACTCCGTGAAGGCCCACTACTTCTTCAGCGATCCCTAGTGGGACAGCGAGCCCGAAGAGGTGACGGTCGCGAAGCCTGGCGTCGTGGTCGGGCCGACGCCGGAGCCGCCCGATGGCGCCGTTCGGGATGCGCCCGAGCCGCCGGCCGCCAAGATCGTCGTCAAGCTCGCCGACGGCAAGGCGCGAACCATCCAGAGCACAGAGCGTGCCAGCTCCAAGCGCTCGCACGAGTCGTCGTCCGACCCTGGGTCGACGACGGCTCGTCTATTCGCCTCCAGTCCTTGGAACTCGTCGCGATTAGGAGAGCCGTGCCGATGGCGTGGCCGTCATGCCTTCAGGCGTAGTGGTTGAGGAGGACGAGTAGCCAGGAAGGAGACGTGCCAGGCGTGACCCGAAGGCGCGGGGTCGTCCAGCGAGTGGCCCAAGTCTCATAGACCGGCGGCAAGATCATTGGCGTGGGCGTCGCCGCGGCCGCGGGAAGAGCGACCGGGGGACCAGTGCTCCCGTCCGCTGAAGCGGGCTTGGGAATAGCGCTCGGCCCGGCGCTGGGCTTGGGCGTATCGCTGGACCCGCCGCTGGGCTTGGGCGTAGCGCTGGACCCGGCGCTGTGCCCAGGGGTTGGCGTCGGCGTCGGGCTCGGCGCGGGGGAGGGAGGGCCTTCTATCACCGCCGTCCGCAGCTCCCCGCATGCCGCCACGGCCGCCACGGCGGCGGCGTCTTCGGAACCCGATGGGTAGGCCAGAGATGCGGGCCATACGCCGGTGACCTGGGCTATCCGGGCCGCCGCCGTTTCGATCTCGTACTTCAGGTTCTGGGCCGACTGACGCGCCAGCCCGACGTGATTCATGGTGTGGTCGCCGATCTCGTTACCCGCCGCAACCAGGGCTAGCAGGTCGGCCGACGAGAGGAAGTTCGGTATGTCAATGCGGCTCGCGATCACGAAGTAGGTCGCCACGAAGCCGTGCTTGACCAGTATCGGTAGGGCGTACTTGTAGCCATCGTCCCAGCCGTCGTCAATCGTGATGACGAAGGTCTTTGACGGCGGCTTGATGTGAGCCTGCATATAGCCGGCCAGGCCCGCCATGGTGATCGTGTGCCAGCCACCTGCCTGGACGGCATCGAGCTGGGCCGAGAACGTCTGGGGCGGAACGACCAGGCCAGGGATCGAGTTGCCGGCCTCGGCGGTGGGCACGATACGGTGATACATCAGGATTGGGACCTGCAACACGAATGAGCCGCTCGCGCCGATCGCGGGTGTCGCTACCGGAGTCGCCCACGGAACCGATGACGGATCGCAGCTGTTGACGAGCGGATAGCTGTTGGCGAGCGGCAACGTCGGTGACGGGCTCGCGGTGATGTTCGGGCTCGGCGAAAGGCTCGGCGTCGGGGCTGTCGTTGCGGTTGCGGCCAGTGCGATCCTGCTCGGCGACGGTGTGGGGATGGGCTTCGCGGCGCCGACATGGAAGGCCAGGGTTGTACCAACGACCAGCAAAACGATCAGCCCGACGGCGCCCAAAGCCACGAGACGGTGGCTGCGCGCATAGGTCACGATCGGTTTCTCCTCACGCTGGCGGGCTGTGCTCCTCGAGTGGTCCTTGAAGTCATCAAGAGACAGGAGCCGACCACGCCGCTGGCGGCATCCTATCTGGCATTGCCCTGACCCGCTGGCAAAGGTCCTGGGCGTTCCGTGATGAGTCGGTAGGTCCTGCATGGTCACGATCAGGTCATCGTGTCGGCTATCCGGAGTCGACCTCGCACCGCGATACGGAATGTTCGACCGGAGGCCCGAACCCCTCCGGGAGCGCCACTTCCCCAATGAAACGGGCCGCGTAGTAGCCCCGCCTGCGGGGAAGTTGCCGCAAACGCCCGCGCCGCGAACGCGCCGATTCCGATTGCTTCGCGCCGAAAGCAGCGGCCACCAAACTAGTGTCCTGACCCGCAGAAGAATCACCGGTCCGCCATCCTGGCCCAGTCGTTCGGACGTCGCCGCTCTCGCCGCTCTATCCGCTCTATCCGCTCTCGTCGCCGCTCATTGGTGCGTGGCGCGATCCTGCGTTTGTCCGCCTGTACCGGACAAGATCGACCACAGACGCAAGGTCTGAGTCCGGGCGAGTTCGAACCGAGTGATCGGGCCCGCGATTTGGCCCCGATTGCGCGCTTCGATGGCCGCTCAGGACGCCTTCTTGCCGTCAAACGCCATTCCAGGCACGGGCCCAGCAGTGCCAAGCCTCGTACCGGGGCATAGTTGTCCGGCTGTACCGGACAAACGCAACTAATGTGTGCGCATCTCGAGGAACCGCCGAGGAAAGGGCCACTCTGGATACTAGGCGCGCTTTCGAACGGACCTGCTGGTTGCGTGGCCAACGGACGATCGTTCCATCGTGTGGCGACAACACCGATTCACGCTACGAGCCGGCTTCAGCGGAGTTGTTCCGGCCGTAGGCCGGAACAACCGATACCCACCACGGTGCCGCGAAAGACCAGGTCCTCCGGTACTACAGGAGTCTCTGCATTTGGTCATGGAGTAGGCAAGACTCATGGAAGTCTCAACTGTTCCCGGTTGCACCTTCAACGCCGCCTCGTTCTGGTGGGCTCGCAGACGCTCATCCGAGTTCTTCCGGAACGTGGGTCTTCGAGGAGCCGGATTGACGTGGTGATCCGCAAGTGCGCGCCGCTTCCAGCTCTTCTGCTTGCCCTGGCCGGCGCGGCAATCGCGCCAGCGACCGCGATGCTGATCGAAGCGGCGCAGTCGCGGCCCCAGAGGATTCAACCGCCGACCCGCAGGCCGCTCCGACGGAAGGCGCGTGGAGGCGGTCAGGGTGGGCCCCTGCACGACACGGAATTCCTGAGCACTTTGCCAACGACACCGATACCTGCGACATGACCACTCGATCCATCGCCCGGAGGGTTGCGATTGCGGTCTCGATCGCCGCGCTGGCAGCGCTGCCAGCGCTTTCGCTCTGCGCGTCTCCCGTCGCGGCGGATGGCCCGACGGCTGCCCCAACCGAGATGGTATTGAACCCGCCTCAATACCTGCTCTGGTGGGACCACCACGCCACCATGAACGGCGATGTAGTGGACCACGTGTACAGGTTGTACACCGCACCGCCGGACGCGAATGGCAACTTCACAGTGCCCGATGGGTCTGGTGGCGTCTTCCACTACGTCGGCCGACTCGTCGGCGGGCCGTACACGACAGACACGCAGCTGTGCCCGGTCATGCGCCAGTTCGGCATAGAGTCGCTCGATTTGTGGCCGCCGGGTGACTACTCGCCGACCGTCACATGCAGTCGCTTCGGGGCAGCGCCCGCGTCGAGTGGGGCGTCGGCGAGTCCGGGCGGATCGGGCTCAGGCGGCTCGAATGGCTCGGGCGGATCGGGCTCAGGCGGCTCGCAGTCGCCCAGCAACTGGGACGATGCGCAGATACTCGCCGAAGCGCTGATCGGCGTGCTGCTCTTCGGGGGCGGCCTCGCCGGGCTTGCGCGGCTCCTGGGGCTGGGTCGCGGGATTACCGCCGGCTCGCCGGCCGTTCAGCCGCGGCAGGGTCCACCGCCCGACCCCTGCTCGATGCCCCTGGCCGAGTACCTCGCAGCTTCCGAGGAGGCCCGGGCGATCCAGGCCATGCTCGTCCCGGCCCGTGCCGCCGCGGCGATGCTGGAGCAACGGATCGCCTGGATCGCGAATATCAAGTTTCCCGGTTCTGTCGGCATCGATCTCGCCTTCCTGGCGGGCACCGTCTACAGCGGTGGTCTGGCCGAGTTGGCCACGAAACGGGGCTGGGGCCTGCTCGGTCGGAAGTTCCTGGTAGCTCAGACGATCAAGCAGGTCGCCGTGGAGGGCGTGGTCAAGGAGCTCATCAAGTCGTTCGGTAAGCGCCTTACCGACGAGGCGGGTGCGGCCGGCATGAACCTCGATTCTCTCGTCGCGGACGTGATGCGGCAAGGCCCGGGCGGTGGCGCGAAGTCCGCGCTCAAGGAGGTGATCAAGCGCACGATCGTCAACGGCCAGCAGGGAGCGCTCAGCCTCCACCCGCCGGTTGTGATTTCGAACCTACCGACCGGATCGGTCCTGCGGTGGAAGCTCGACCGTCTGGCCGGGTACCAGGCCATTGCCGATCCAATCGCCGACGGCGTGGCCAATGCGCTCAGTGTCGCCAACGCTGTCTGGGGTGCGGGCACGATCTACAACCAGCTGGAGGTGCTCCGAATCCAGCGCGACCAGATCCTCGACCGAGCAGCGGACCTGGAAATGAGCCTCGAGTCGGCCCTAGAGCGGCAGCGCTGGACCCGGGAGCGACTGAATTCCTGCCGGAGCGTGTGGGCGGGAGGCCGGCCGTGAACGCGTACCCTGGCGGCGGACAGGTCCCTGCGGGCGTCGGGTTTCGGGCCGAGAACGGCCCTGTGATGCGCTGCCTGGGCGTCGAGGAGGCCGAGGCTCTAGCGGGCTGGATCCGGGGCGAGCGACGCTCGCTCGGCGCGGTCGCGGGCGCGGACAGCGGTCTACCCGTCTGTCTGACGTGCCGAGACTCGGTGGGCACGTATTGGCTGCTCGATGTGTCCACGGGTCAATGGCTGGGCGCATGGGCGCGTGGCGCGTGGGCGAGGGGGCCGTGGGCCGAAACCTGGGTGGCCGGCCGCCCGTCGATGAGACTGGAGGCCCCGGTTCGGCTGGTGACTCTGCTGCGTCAGCCGCCGCGAGAACGGGCGAAGCCTTCCCTCGCGACGTCAGAACTTCAGCCGGCCTATCGAACCCCCGCCGCGGTCATCGCCGCGTACCGGGGTGGCCAGCTCGATTCGGAAGAGGCCGAGGCGGCGCTGAGGATGCTCATGATCGTCGACCGCTCGGGCGCGGTCTGGGCGTCGGGCGCGATATCCGGTGGCATCTACCGCTTCGACGGCTCTATCTGGAGTCGACTATCCGCGCCGCCGCCGCCCGAGACCATCGTGCCGGCCGGCGTGCTCGCCGGTCGCTGCCCCAACTGCGGCGCGGGGAGTGACGGCGGCGTGTGTCCGTTCTGTGGCCAGCCCCAGGCCGAGCCGGCACCAGAAGCGACCGCCTGCGCTTTGGCCTGGCTGGCGGCTGGGAGTCCACTTCCCGAGGCGGCCGCGGCACCGTGGCAACCGCCACGCACTCCTCCGTTGCCCGGGCTTCGCGTCCCATCGCCCGTACCCTCGCCCGTGGTCGCGCCGCCCGGTTACGTCCGCCGTCGATCGGGTCCAGGGCCGGTGCGCATTGTCGGGACCGTGGCATCGCTGGTCTCCGGCGTGCTACTGCTCGGCGACGCGATCGCCGGAGGAGGTCAGTTCGTCGCTGCCCTGAAGTCCGTGTTCGGCGGATAGACAGCCCCAGACTGACGTGCGGGAGCCCGCTCTATGAGGTGGCGGCGAGGTCATCGGCCGGGGTCGCTAGATCTGGTCATCACGATTACCGGCTCGTTGGGTCGGGCGGGGCGAGCGGAGGAGGGCCGAGACGGTGCGGGTGTTCGTCCGTAGTTCAATGAGCCAGCAGGCGGAGCGAGCCGCATGAAACGTTTCTCACCGGCGCGGCGAGTCGGCATCGACTTCAGCCATCACGGTCTTCACGGCAGCAAGGAGAGCCTCTCCTGCGAAGGGTTTCGCGAGGAAGTGGATGTCCGGTTCAAGGACGCCGTCGTGGACGAGGCCCTTGGACGGGTGGCCCGACATGTACAGGACCCGAATGCTGGGCTGGATGACAGCGAGTCTTGAGGCCACATCCGGCCCGCTCATGCCCGGCATGACCACGTCGGTGAGGAGTAGCTGGATGGTTTCGCCATACGATGCCTCGATGGCTGTCGCGCCATCCGATGCGGTCAGAACATGGTATCCAGCCGCCTTCAGGACGCGGCTCACGAATCGCCTGACGCCGCTGTCGTCTTCGACCAACAGAATCGTGCCCGTCTCAGAAGCCCCGGCCGCAAGCTGGTGCAACGGCTCAGGCACGGCGGGGGCACGAGTCTCGACGCGTGGTAACAAGACGGTGAAGATCGAGCCGTGACCGAGCTCACTGCCCACCGTGACGATTCCGCCGGATTGACGCACGATGCCGTAGGCCATGGCCAGACCCAGGCCGGTGCCCTTGCCGGGACCCTTGGTCGTAAAGAACGGCTCAAACATGTGGCTCAGGGTTTCGGCGTCCATACCCACGCCGGTGTCGGTCACCGACAGGGTCGTCATCGGCCCGGCCGGTAGGATGTCTTTGGGCGACTGGGTCGCCTCTGCCAGCTCGATGTCGGCGGTCGCTATGGTCAACGTGCCACCGTCCGGCATGGCGTCACGGGCATTGACGGCCAGATTGACGATGACCTGCTCTATCCGGGCAGAGTCGGCCATTACGCAGCCCGAGCCGGCTGGAGTGATGATCAGAGAGATGTTCTCGCCGATGAGCCTGGAGAGCATCGGTTCGAGGCCTCGAACGATTGCGCCAAGGTCGACCGCCTCAGGCCGCAGAACCGTTCGTCGAGCGAAGGCGAGGAGCTGGTGGGTGAGGCTGGCCGCCCGGTCTGCCGCCTGCTGGATCTGCTCCAAGTCCTCGCGCGGGCCTTCGCCGGGCGGCAACTCGTTCAGAGCGAGACTGGCATTGCCGCGGATTGCGGTCAGGAGGTTGTTGAAGTCGTGGGCGATGCCACCTGCAAGCTGGCCGATCGCGTCCATCTTCTGGGCCTGACGCAGCTGATCCTGCAGGTCCGTCCGTTCAGCCTCAAGGTGGGAGCGTTCATAGGCCTCATCGGCCCGATCCCGGGCGGACCTATCTCGATCGGCAGCCGCTCTGACTCGGGCCGCGGCGGCGCTGGCGCGGACCCGATCGAGCTTCTCGGCGAGCGACGCGTCAGACGCGGCGATGGAGCGGTCGGTCGCTTCGTCGCGAACGTCCCGGCGTCGCGCCGCATCGTCTCGTGCGGCCGCTATGGAGTTGCGCTCGGTGGCCGTCTCGATCCGTGACCGAGTCGTCTTCGATCGAAGCCGCTGGGTGGCACGGCGGCTGGCTTTGTTCGCCGCGCGGGCGGTGCGGGAGGTTTCGTAGGTTTCCGATGTCGTTCCATCGGAATCGACATGCTGCTGTAGGTCGGCGCTCGCCTGATCTTGGTCGGCAGCGCGCTGATCGTTCGCGGCGTCGACTTGGTCCCGGTCGGCCGCGACTTGGTCCGCGTTCGACGCCGCCTGATCGGCATCCGAAGCGGACTGCGCGACTTCGATCGCCAGTTGATCTGCGGAGCGATTCGTGGCCCGGTGGTCCGGCTTTTCCGAGCGATCACCGTTCATGGAAGACCTCTGGCGTGCGAGGCAGCGCAACAGGCGCGCGCGCCAGTTGATAGTCTAGACAAGGTCGAACAGAAGGCAAGAGCCAGCGCGGCCGGCCCAAACTGCATTCCGACGCCGACGGGTCACGCCGACACGATGCGTGCGGATCGCGGTGGTGGGACTTCGAGTGCACCGTCCCGCGCCGACGATTACCTCGATCGTCTTGCGAGGGCGACGGGCCCGTCTGAGTATCGCCTAACTTTGGCGTTGTTAGCCGATCTCTTGCCGATCCGGTGTCAATCGGCTAACTTTGGCGTTGTTAGCCGATCTCTTACCGATCCAGATTCGCCCGAGGTTGTCGTGAAGCTCCCTCCGCCGGCGCCCACCCTCCAGGATTTCTACGCCCGAGCAGACCTCAATGAGCGTCTGCCTCGGATCCTGGCCGCGGTCCGGTCGACGACTGTCGGCGGTGAGTACATGCACTGGGACGACGTTCGCCGGCGCACGCCACCCGATGGGCTGACGGTCGAGGAATGGTGGTTCGGCATCAAGTTCGCCCGGCGCAACCTGGCGCGACAATTCCCGCTGACCAGCCCGGATGGCGTCGCATTCGACTACTGCCTCACCGACGAGGCCTTGAGCATCCTCCACTGGATCGACCAGCACGGCTCGGGCGAGATCCTCGTGAGCGAGGAGGTCCCCGACCCGGGAGATCGAAGCCGTTACCTCGTCAACTCGCTCATCGAGGAGGCAATCACTTCCAGCCAGCTGGAAGGGGCGACTTCAACCCGGCGAGTGGCCAAGGAGATGCTGCGCTCCGGCCGAACGCCGCGGGACAGAAGCGAGCGGATGATCCTGAACAACTACCTCGCCATGACCAGGATCAGAGATTTCGCGTCCAAGCCACTTACGCCGGAAGTGGTCTACGAGCTTCACCGGATCCTGACGGAACGGACTCTGGGCGACCCAGCGGCTGCTGGCCGACCTCAGCAGCCCGGAGAGGTGCGAGTCGGCGTATTCGATGCCGAAGGCCAGCGCGTCCATGCGCCTCCTCCGGCCGACCAACTCCCCGCCCGAATGGAAGCAATGTGCGCCTTCGCGAACGGCGAGTCGGACCGGGGTTTCGTCCATCCGGTTGTGCGTGCCATCCTGCTCCACCTCTGGCTGGCCTACGACCATCCCTTCGAGGACGGCAACGGCCGAACGGCCCGCGCCATCTTCTACTGGTCGATGCTGCGCAGCGGCTACTGGATGTTCGAGTACGTTTCGATATCGCGCATCCTCTATGGCGCCCCTGCTCGTTACTCGCGATCGTTCCTTCACACCGAGACGGACGAGTTGGATGCCACCTACTTCCTCCTCTACCAGCTGACGGTTCTGAGGCGCTCGATCGACGAGTTGATGGAGTATTTGCGTCGCAAGACGCGCGAGGTGAGCCAGACGGTGGGCCTGCTGAGGCAGAGCACGCTCAATCACCGCCAGGTGGCCCTGTTGACGCATGCGCTGCGGCACTCCGACGCCGAGTACACGGTTCGGTCGCATTCGACCAGCCATCGTGTAACGAACCAATCTGCGCGAACCGACCTGCTCGATCTGGAGCGGCTCGGAATGCTGGGGCGGCGCCAGATCGGGAAGCGCTTCGTCTTCAGCCCGGTGCGGGATCTCGCCCGGAAGGTGTCCGGCTAAGAGCCCGAACTTGCGTCCTCGCCCATCTGATCTGTTGGATTGCGTATTGGTGGAAGGTGGCCTCTGCCGAAGGCGAAGGTGACGTGGGTCCGACGACGGCGACCGAAACCTGGCCAGTCGTCTCCCCTCCGCAGACGCGACACCCGGGCAACTCGCCCACGAGTGCAGCGGCCGCGAAGTTTCTCCTGAAAGCAGGGCTACGGCTGGTACAGCTCGGCAGAGCTGAGCGGGTTGAGTGAGCTGTCACTGCCTCCAGCGATCAGGACGCGGCCGTCGGAAAGCAGGGTTGCCGTTTGGCTGCTGCGAGCGGTGGTCATGGAGCCGGCCGGACTGAAGGTGCCGGTCCTGGGGTCATACAGCTCGGCTGATGCGAGCACGCCCGCGCCGCCCTGCCCATCAACCTCCGCGTAGCCCACGCCTCCGGCGATCAGGACCCTGCCCGTGACGACATTTGGGGTCCTGATGCCTCCGGCGATCAGGACCCTGCCGTCGGAAAGCAGGGTTGCCGTTTGGCTGCCACGAGCGGTGGTCATGGAGCCGGCCGGACTGAATGTGCCGGTCTTGGGGTCATACAGCTCGGTTGAGTCGAGGATCTTGTCCGTGCTGATTTTTCCCGTGCTGTCTACGCCTCCGGCGATCAACGTGCGGTCGCTGCCTCCGGCGATCAGGACGCGGCCGTCCGAAAGCAGGGTTGCCGTTTGGCCGGCACGAGCGGTGGTCATCGAGCCGGTCGGACCGAAGGTGCCGGTCTTGGGGTCATACAGCTCGGCTGTGGCGAGCGTGTTCGCCAGCGTGCCGTCATTACCTCCAGCGATCAGGACGCGGCCGTCCGAAAGCAGGGTCGCCGTTTGGCCGATACGGGCGGTGGTCATTGAACCAGTGGTCGCGTATGTATCGGTGGCAGGATCGAAGAGCAACGACGGCTCCACGTTGAGGGACAGATCGCCCCCACGGGCGACCAGCACGCGGCCGTCGTTGAGCAGAGTGGCGGTGCAGGACACGCAGCCGCCGATAATCGGTCCTATTGCGCTGAAGAGACCCGTGGACGGGTCGTAGACGTCGGCAAGCGACGACGCGCAGACACCAGTTGCATCACAACCTATGACCAGGACGCGATCGTCTTTCAGCAGAACGCTGATGACCGGAACCCCAGCCACGTGTGGAGATCCGGTGACAGTGAACTTGCCGGTCGCCGGATCGTAAAGCTCCGCCGAGGGAGCGGTGGCGAGGTTGGTGGAGAAACCGCTGACATCATACCCGCCGACCACAAGTACACGCCCGTCCTTGAGCAAGGTCGCCGATGCCTGCTGGCGCGTCGCGTTCATGGAGCCCGTGGCGGAGAACGCCCCGCGTGAAGCTGTTGTGGAGGCCGACGGCGCCGCTGCAGCAGGGCCGTGCTGCCACGGCCCAAACGTCGTCGTGCCAACGACGGCCACGAGCCCGACAACCAGCGCCACGGCCGCCCAGCCCATGGGCAGTCCGCTTCCGCTGACCCGGACGGGAACGCGGCGCATCGCCGGATCAGGCAGCTCCCGGTTGTAGGTCCGCTCATCGGACGGCCGGGTTCGGAGCAATTCTTCGAGTTGTTCGGGGGTCATCGGAATTCCTCCTGCCCGAGTTGGCGGCGCAGCTTGGAGAGGGCGGTGCTGACGTGACTGCGAGCGGCCACTGGGGTGATACCCATGGCCAGCCCGACCTGTTCGAACGCCATGTCGGCTCGATAGCGCAGGTAGACGGCGGCGCGCTGGCGTTCCGGGAGGGTGTCCACCGCCCGCCAGACTGCGTCTGCTTCGCTCGAGTCGGCCGGGTCGGGGGCGATCTGGACCGTGCCGACGAAGAGCCTCCCGAGGGAGCCGGCGATGCGCGTGTGAAGTCGGTGCCGATCCATCGCCAGGCGGTAGGTCACGCGGAATGCCCACGCGTCCAGGTCCAGGAGCTCCTTGCCGGAGGTGAGTTCGCGCCAGACGCGGAGCATTGCGTCCTGGACCACGTCCGCCGCGTCGTCTTCGGACAAGCCCATCCGCAGCGCAAAGCCGTACAGGTCCTGACCTCGCCGCGAGTGGAGCGATCGCACACGGCGTTCCATCTCCGCCTCATCGCCGGCGACGGCCGCGGGCGCAGTCCCGGGCGACCCCAATCCGATCATCAATGCCCTCTGCTTGCTGTTCACGCCTCAAAGACGCGGCAGCCCCGCAATACGTTTAGGCGTCGGTGGTGGTTAGTTTCGGATCAGCGCAATCGAGACATCGGCCCGACGGGATGAGGGCGCCGGAGTTGGGCCGGTCAGGCGGCTCTGACATAGGCGCTGTGCCGGCGCCAGGGGCCGCGATCGATGAACTCGCCGACCGCAGCCAGCACGACTGCGACGATGACCGGCGTCCCCGGCAAACCAATCCCGAGGAGGAGCCCGATCGCCGGAGTCGCAAACAAGAGAGCGTATGCCCCCAAAAAGGCGCCCATGGCGATGGCATCCAGAGCTCGATGTTGTCGCTGCCAATCGCCGCGAAAGTCGTCAACCGTCACACCCGCTCGCTCAAGCCCAGCGACGAATTCAGTTGCTGCCCACGGCAACGGCCACGTTCTGATCACGATTCCGTCAGGGTGGATGCGCCACCGGTATCTGGTCTCGTGCACGATTTCTACATCAGGGCCCAAGTCCATGACTTTCACCGGAGCTCTGCCCGGCTTGGACCGCCAGGTTCGGCTCCTAAGCTCCTTGCCCACGATCGTCCATTCCGGCATGGCGCCCAGGGCGAAGCCAAAGAGCGGGAGCCAGAAGGCCAGGCTGATGGCGATCAGCAATGGATCCAAAAAGGAATTCAGGGCCGCTGACCAGGCGACACTCCAGCTGAACAGCACGGCCATTAGACACGCGACGGCAGGAACGGCCCGCCACGTCCGCGCATTCAGCCGAACCGGCCGATTCGCGGCTTCCTCAGACTCGCCCGCCATATTCCCTCCCGTCCGGCCGAGGCCCGCCCTCGGACTGTCGCAGCCTAGTCGTCGACGGCCGGACCGCGCAAGTGTTGATAAGGCCAAGTAGCAGTCTTGCGGTGTGAGCCGAGCCCGGGGGCGACCGCTACGGCCCGGCCTTGCGACTAGCCTGTAACGATGCTCGTTCTGGTGATGGTCTCCTTCATCGCGGGTCTGGTTACCGCCGTTTCTCCCTGCGTGCTGCCGATTCTGCCGATCGTCCTGGCGACCGGAGCAGACGGTGACCGCCGCCGGCCTTACCTCGTCATCGCCGGGCTCATCGCGAGCTTCTCCTTCTTCACGCTCGCCAGCGTCGCCATCGTCGAAGGGCTGCACCTGCCGAGCTCGATCCTGCGTGACGCCGCGATCGTCGTCATCGCGGTCTTTGGGCTGACGCTCCTGATCCCGGCCCTCACTGCGCGCTTCGACCGTCTGACGGCGCGGCTCCCGGCGGTCGGCGCCCGCATCGCCGGGGCGGGCGCGTCGGCAGGGTCGCGTCGTAGCATCGCCGGCGGCCTGATCACCGGCGTCGGCCTCGGACTGGTCTGGACGCCGTGCGCCGGCCCGATCCTGGGCGCGATCACGAGCCTGGCGGTCACCGCGCCGGGTCAGGCCCAGACGATCATCCTGGCCGTCTCCTATTCCCTCGGGGCCGGCCTACCGTTGCTGGCGATCGCGCTCGGCGGCAGGGCGGCGCTGGCCAGGCTGAAGCTTCGTTCCGCGTCGGCCTGGGCGAGCCGGGCCTTCGGTGTCCTAATTCTGGTTACGGCCGGGCTGATGGCCGTTGGGGCCGACACTGCCCTCTCCGCCGATCTGACCTCCGCCCTGCCCAACTGGACGGACACGCTGCAGACACTGGAGCGCTCGTCGCCGGTCCAGGTTGCCCTTCAGAACAACGGAGTGGCCCCAAATGCAGCGGCCTTGAGCAAGTCGGGGCCGAGCGCTCCAGATTTCGCCGGCATCGATCACTGGCTCAACTCCAGCCCGCTGACGATGGCCGGCCTGCGCGGCAAGGTTGTCCTTGTGGACTTCTGGACCTATTCCTGCATCAACTGTATTCGGACCTTGCCTTACGTGGAGGCCTGGTATCAGAAGTACGCCCCGCAAGGTTTCGTCGTTGTGGGCGTCCACACGCCCGAATTCGAATTCGAGCACGACACCGGAAATGTGGCCGCCGCGATTTCGCGCTTCGGGATCACGTATCCGGTGGCGCAGGACAACGAATACGGAACTTGGACTGCATACGGCAATCAGTACTGGCCCGCGGATTACCTGATCGACGCCTCCGGACGCGTCAGGTCCACTCACTTTGGAGAGGGCGGCTACCCGGACACGGAAGCAGAGATCCGCGCCCTCCTGGCCGAGGCCGGCAAGTCGGCGCTGCCGAGCCCGGGCACATCTGAGCCGCCCTCCGCGTATCAGGACGGACAGACGCAGGAGACATACATCGGCACGGACCGGGCCGCGACGTTCGCATCTCCGCAAGTCGCCGCCGCCGGGCCCATCCAGTACACCTTCCCCGCAACCCTGCCGGATGACGCCTTCGCGGTCTCGGGCACGTTCGACTTCCAGCCGGAATTCGCCACCGCGACAGTCGCCGGCGACAAGTTGGAGGTCTCGTTCTTCGCCCGCGACGTCTACCTGGTGGCATCCGCGGATTCGCCGGTGCCGGTGAACGTGGCCGTCGTCGGGACGAAGGGCGCCGCCGGGACGGAAGACGTCGCCGCCGACGGCTCAATGACTATCGGTACGCCTCGGCTCTATCACCTTGTTCATCTTCCGGCGGCCGCGCGTGGCACCGTCGTGATTACGTTCGGCGCCGCCGGCGCCCGCTCCTATTCGTTCACCTTCGGGAGCTGAGCCCGACGTCCGGTAAGTGGCAGGGTGGCCAAGTTAACGAATCGGCAGACCGGCCTCTCATATGGCCTCATTGCCCATGGCGTAATCGATCACTCCTCCGGAATATGGCCTGCATGTTCGTTGGGGTGCGCTTCGGCGTGGGATCAAGGGATGCGTGACTTGAAGAACCGGGCTCGCTTCACCGGACAAGTGGCGAGCCCGGTGGCTCCGGCCCAAGCCGTCGACGCCTTCACCGCGAACACCGCCTCCTCGATGAAGGGCTACTTCGAGACCGTTTCTCGTGGCCGCCAAACCACGACTACGGACGTTTTCGGCGCCTGGTCCCTCGGCGTCAGCTCTTGCGCAGTCGCGATTTCGGTGCGCCGCCTTCGCCTTCGACCTCCTTGGCCCGCTTGACCTGCGTATCGAGGACCTGCTTGAACTGCTTGGCAAGTCCCGTGTTCATGCCGGCGCGGGCATGGGCTTCGGCATCGCGGTCGCGGCGCCGCTCACGCGCCGCCTCGGAGGGAGTCAAGTCGTCCTGATCTTCATCCATGAACCCGCCATCCGACACATCCGCTCCTTTCTACCGGCGACCTGCTACGATCCGGCCGCGATGGAACTCTATGGCGTCCGGATTCCCACGATCGTCACAGACAACATAGCCGGTCGCTGCTCCGGTTGCGGAGAGCCAATCACAGGCCGGCCATGGCGAGTCAGTATCCTCGACACCCTCGCCCCGGAGGCGCCGGTGTCCTGGACGGACTCCACCAGTCTGAATCCGGGACCGTTCGAGTTCCATAGCGACGCCAGTCACGTCCTTGCCTGGATGGCTCGGCGCGGAATGCTCTATTGCAGGCGATCGGAAGTCCGGCAGATCATGCGGCCGGTCTGGCTGCCGACAGAACCGCGCCGGCTGGGGCTGTGTGACGGCATTCATCACGACGACCACGAATTCGTCGACCCGGCCGCTTTCGCGACCGATCGAAGCTGAGGGCAAATGCGCGTACGCAAGGCAGTTTTTCCGGCCGCGGGTTGGGGAACTCGTTTCCTCCCGGCCACCAAGGCCCAACCAAAGGAGATGCTCCCGCTCGTTGACAAGCCGGTCATCCAGTACGCGGTTGAAGAAGCCGTCGCTGCCGGTATCGAGCATGTGATCATCGTCACTAGCAGCCAGAAACGGGCCATCGAGGACCACTTCGATATCAGCGTCGAGTTGGAGCAGTTGCTGGAAGCTCGTGGCGATATCGAGATGCTGCGCCAGATCAGGGCCATCTCGGACCTTGCCCAGATTTCCTACGTCCGCCAGAAGGAGCAACTCGGCCTCGGCCACGCCGTTCTGATGGCCAAGGATCTCGTGGGCCACGAGCCTTTCGCCGTGATCCTGTCGGACGACGTCGTTGTGGGCGAGCGGCCTTGCATCGGCCAGCTCATCCACGCCTACGAGAAGACCCATTGCTCGGCCGTGGCAGTCATGGAAGTCCCACACGAAGAGACCTGCCGCTACGGCGTGATAGCCGGCCAGGCCGTCGCGGACGATGACCGCCTTTACAAGGTTTCCGGTCTGGTTGAGAAGCCGAATCCGGGCGAAGCGCCGTCCAATCTGGCCATCATCGGGCGGTACGTGCTGACGCCAAAGATCTTCGACAAGCTCGAGCAGACGCCTCGCGGTGCGGGCGGCGAAATCCAGCTGACGGACGCGATCGAGGCCTTGATGAAGGAGCAGGATGTCTACGGCTACGCCTTTGATGGCGTGCGTTACGATGCCGGCACCACGATGGGCTGGCTTAAAGCGTCTGTAGAGTTGGCGCTCCAGAGACAGGATATCGGAGGCCAGTTCCGCCAATACCTGCAGACGCTGGATCTGAGCTGACGTTCCGGTAGACCGGATGCGGCGGGTCGGGCAAGCTGCATAACCGGCGTTCGCGCGCCAGCCAGATGAGGACCTTCGTGGCCGATATTGGACGGATGATTGGGGGCCGATACAAGCTCGTAGAGCTGCTCGGCGAGGGCAGCTTCGCGACCGTATACCGGGCCACTGACATCCAGGCGAACCACGATGTCGCCGTCAAGATGCTGCGGCCGGAGTTGGCCTCGGATCCGGACTTTATGTCGGATTTCCGCTGGCAGTCTCGCGTGGCGGCCAACGTGGACCATCCCAACATCGCCCGGGTGCTGGACTTCGGGACGGAGCGTGGAGGCGCGTTCCTGGTCTCCGAGTATGTGGACGGGGCAGATCTGGCCACTCTCCTGGAGCGCAACGGGCCGGTTCCGCCGCGCCGCGCCGCCCGGGCCGCAGCCGAGACCGCAAGAGCGCTTCAGGCCGCCCACGATCGCGGTCTGCCGCACGGAGACCTGCAGCCCAGCAACGTGATGGTGACCCGCGACGGGCACGTCAAGGTCACGGACTTCGGCGTGGCGAGGGCGGCCGCGGCCGTGAACGACGCCACCAACGCGAACATCAAGAGTTACGCCGAGGCGGCGCCTTCCCCGGCGGGTCGCAAGCCTGATCCTCGAGCCATCAGCGCGCCGTCGGAGGCCTCGGACGTGGAGGCGCTGGGTTTCCTGCTGTACGAGATGCTGACCGCCCGCGCCCCCTGGGTGGGTGAGACGCTGGAAGAGATCATCGCCGCCCGCAAGTCCGGGCCGCCGCCGAAGCCTTCGACCGTGAATGCGGGCGTCCCGGCCGCCCTGGACGAGATCACGATGCGTGCTCTCTCGGCGAACATGCAGTGGCGGTATGCCTCGGCGGCGCTGGTCGCGGATGCGTTGGAGTCATATGTCTACGGCGGCGAAGCGGCCGTAGACGAGTCCTCCGGGACCGTGGTCGCGGCCGTGGCCGGACCCGGGGCCGGAGCAGCGACCGTGGCCGCAGCCGCGACCGTGGCCGGAGCAGCGACCGTGGCCGCGGAAACAGCCGAGTTCGCGCGGCCGGTAGTCACGAACATTCCCCGACCCACGATCGCGGCCGAGCCGGTTCTCCCTACCGCTGCCCCACGCCCGGCGCGCGGCTTCTACTCGGATGATGCCTACGCCTCGGCCCCTGCCGCAGGCCCCGCCAACTTCAAGGGCTTCGACTCGGATGACGACGGCGATGATTCCCGCGCGCTCGAGGTGGGCCGGTCCCGCCGCCAGGCTCGACGAGCCGGGCTGGATGACGACATGGACGATGAGGCGAGCCGCACGAGCCCCTGGGTCTGGGTGGCCGGGGTACTCGGCATCCTGCTGATCGGGATCATCGGTTTCATTGTGTTCCTGCTGCTGGCCGGCAGCACCAAGCCAACAGCCGCACAAATCACCGTACCCAACCTGGCGACCCTCACGCTTGCCCAGGCCCAGCAGGAAGGGCAACAGATGGGCTTCTCCGTCACGCCCACATACCAGGCCAACACCGGAACTCAGGCCCAGAACACCATCGTCGCCCAGAACCCGCCCGTCGGAGCGAGTATCAAAACTGGCGACACCATCATCGTGACTATCGTGACCGGACCCGGGATGGTCATCGTCCCGGACATCACGGGCAAGACCGAGAACGACGCAAGGACGGCCATCACCACAGCCGGGCTCACGCCCGGCAATCGGAGCGATCAATACGATCCCACCGTTCCGGCCGGTCAGATTGTGACGTCGGACCCGCATTCGGGCACGCTGTCTCAGTACGGCTCGACAGTCAACTACGTAGTCTCCAAGGGACCGGAGCCGTCGCCGTCGCCATCGCCATCGCCCTCGCCGTCGCCGTCGCCTTCGCCCTCGCCTTCGCCCAGCCCCTCGCCGAGCCCATCTCCTAGCCCGACTGCAGTTCCGACCCTGGCGCCGACGCCGACCCTGGCGCCCGCGTCAACCGCAACGCCATAGCCCGGGCCTCGAGTCAGGGTCTCCGGGTCGCCGCCTTCAGCCCACGCCGCCAGCCACTTTCGTCGCGGTGCCCCGGCACGGGTCCCCACGGCTGTGACCGAATAGAACCTCCGTGCTGACGGCGGTCCGCCTCAGGGTCCCTGGCCGAGTCCGACTCGGTCCACATGCCGATGCTTGGCGCGGCCCTGTCCGGCGCGTTTTCGCCCGCGATAATGGCGTCCCATAGGCCTGCACCGGACGGGTTGGCTTGGGGCCGAGACCTGGCGGGAAGGGGATTCGTGGCCTCCAGTTCCTCCGCGGAGGCGCGCTCCCAGCACGCCCGCTGCTCTGTGCCGTCGATAGGGGTGCGGTTTTTGTCCTGGGCGCAGTAGCCGAGGCGTCCGGCGATCGACTTGCAGAAGTGGCGGCACGAGGCGCACGAGGTGGTGGAGCGGTGGCAGACCCAGCACCTCGAGGTTTCCGCCTGAGGTGATCCGCAGTGGGGGCAGCGCCAGCCGGCCATGGCTCGATTGTAGCTGCGAATGCCCCGGCGCGATAGCGGTTCTGCTACGTAGTTGTGATCGTCGCTGTCGCAGTTACCTGGTCGCCGTCGGGCGAGGTGACCAGGACGCTGGCCTGGCCGATACCGACCGTCGCGCCGGAGACGGCAACCTGCCAAGTGGCGGTGCCGGTCGCGTCCGTGGTCATCTCGGGCGAGACGATCGGGCCGAGGCCCTGAACCATGACCGTGAACGTCACCTTGGCGTTGGCGAGCGCCCCTCCGTTGAAGGACGTTGCGTGCATGGTCAACTTGAGCGTTGGCTTCGACGACGAAGCGAACTTGCTGGGGGTGGCCGCGAGGTGGGCTGCCAGTTGGCCGTAGTCACGCTTGATGGTGATCGTGCTGGAACTCGAGTTGCCGGCCCGGTCTGTGGCGGCAAGGTCGATCGTGTTCGGGCCGGCAACGACCGGAACCGCGAAGGTGAAGCTTCCGTCCGAGCCCACCACGAGGCTGCTGTAGGCGCCACCGGGTGCCTGCTCGTTGCGAATCGAGATCGTGGCGCCGACATCGCATGTGCCGGAGACGGTGGTCTTGGAGGTCGTCACCTTGGCGCCCGAGGCCGGCGATTTGACCGAGATCTTGGGCAGCGCGGTGTCCAAGATGTAGGTTACCGGAGGCGAGGCGCTGCTCTCTCCATTGGGTGTTGCCAGAGTGGCCGTGAAGAGGTTGTTTCCTTCCGCAAGGGAGAGCGGAGGACTTGTGAAGCGGGTGGTTCCGCCCGCATCGAGTCTCGCGACTTCGCGCCGGGTGCCGTTCTTGTCCTGCAGGTAGACGTGAACCGTGTAGCCCTTCTTGCCGACTGACTCGGCCGGCAGACTGCCCTGCAGAAGGACCGAACCCTGGTTCGTGTAACCGTTGTTGGGCGGGGCGTCCAGAACCGGCGTGTCCAATGGGGCGCCGGATGGCGGGACCGTGGCCGGGCCCTGCGAGGCGACGCGATTGAAGGAGTTGCTGAGAGCGTTCGACAACCCACCGATCGCATTCGCGGCCAACGTCGCTCCGACCGTGAGCGTCAGCAGCCCCAGGACGACGGCCGCACAGACAAGGACCATCCTCACCGGGGGTGAAACACGCGGACCCGACTTTGGCGAGCGATATCGCCGCATGATGTCCACAGGCGGCGCGGAAGCCCGGATCGTGCGATCGGGCAGCCGGTCGCTGGAGGGTGGCCGGGGCCGGACGTGGGCTGATCGTCGTTCTCGCATCGGCATGGATCCTATTGTCGCATCAGTTGACTCCGGTGCTCGGCGGGATTGCCACATTCCACCAGAGTGGCGCCGAGTACTCAAAAATAGGACGAACCGCCGTCACGCGAACTGGGCGTGCGCATCGCGGGCGGTTGGTTGTACTCTGCTGTAGAGAGCGGACGTTCAGGTGCGTCTGCTCACGTTCGAGGCGACAGTGCAAGGACGCGACCCCAAGCCCGATCGACCCCGAATCCCGGAGGACGGATACGCTCGTCCGGGGGGCGGACCTCCGCGTAGAGTCGCGCCCGTGGCCGGCCATCAGCCTGCAGCCCGGCCCGGTTACGCAACACCCAGCGGCCGAATTGCCACTCGAATTGCCCCGCCGAGCTATCCCGTGATCACGCATGCCGAGCCGCCTTCTCCGCTGCGGTATCCGTCGATGCCGGTCTCTCGGGGCGGTTTTGGTCTACCGAGTCTGCGCCGCAACGTCTGCCCTCACTTCTACATGACCGGCAGCCGGGGAGCCATTCCGATCCAGGCGCCGCATCTGCTCAAGGCGCTCATCCGCCAGGAGCAGAACGTCTCGCGTTGCCAGCTCCGCGGCGGCGTTCATCTCGAGCAGGGTTACGTCAACGACGTCTGCCTGACGCCGCGGTTCAACCAGTGCGTCTTCTACGAAGACGACCTGACTAAGGATTGACGCCGAACCGGCTCAGCTACCCCGAGGCGCTTGCCGCGCTCGCTTCGCGCGGCCGATTCGGCATACACCTGGGGCTTTCCCGGACCAATGCCCTCCTTGCGGCGCTCGATCATCCGGAACGGACATTCCGCGGCGCGCTGATCGCCGGCACCAACGGCAAGGGCAGTGTCCTCGCGCTGGTTGGGTCGGCCTTACGGGCTGCTGGGTACAAGGTCGGCGAGACGCCCAAGCCGCATCTGGTCACGTACCGCGAGCGGCTGCAGATCGGCGGCCGGCCCGTGGATCCGGAAACGTTCGCCTCGTTGGCCGGACGCGTCCTGGCCGAGGCCGACCGCGTCGCCCGGCGCCACGGCGAGCCGACTGAGTTCGAACTGCTGACGGCGATCACCTTCCTCTGGTTCGCCGAAGTCGGTATCGACGTGGGGGTCGTGGAAGTGGGACTGGGTGGTCGCCTTGACGCAACGCATGCTTGGGACGGTGGCGTGGCCGTGGTCACCAACATTGCCCTGGACCATATGGATCGGCTTGGGGCCACGGTGGAGCTGATCGCCAAAGAGAAGGCGGCGATCATCATGCGGGGCGATCTGGCGGTCACGGGGGCGTGGGGGGCGGCGCTGCGTGTGATCGAGGGCCGCAGCCGCCGCGTGGCGGCGCCGCTTGTTGTCGCCCCGCCCGCGCAGCTCCTGGGCATGGACCGCGACGGCATCGAGGTGGAGTTGGGGCAACTCGGCAGGGTCCGAGTGGGGCTTCGAGGGCCGCACCAGGCGGCCAACGTGGCCGTTGCCGATGCAACGCTGGATGCTCTGGAGACGGCGGGGATTGCCACCGTCGGCGGGGAGTGGCGGCGGGCCGGGTACGCAGCAGTTCGTTGGCCGGGGCGGATGGAGCTGGTGGAGGCTCACGGCCGCGATGTGCTGCTGGACGGGGCCCACAACCCGGCCGGGGCCGCAACTCTTGCCGCGGCGCTGGACGAGATGGCTCCGCTCCTAGGCCCGGGCACTCCCACGCTGGTCCTGGCGATCATGGCCGACAAGGACGTGGACGGAGTGATCCGGGCTCTGGCCGGCGCTGCGTACCTGCGCGAGGCGCGCGTGATCTGCACGGCGCCGGAGGGTGGCCGCGCGCTTCCGGCCGCGGACCTGGCCGCGCGGTGGGAGGCTCTCACGGGGCGGCCGGCGGAGGC
>OCZT010000945.1_pt1 | contig 29690 bp, 27 predicted proteins | sample 1539031 | NCBI WGS metagenome assembly OCZT01 (sample SAMEA3539308, study PRJEB22396) | soil metagenome | biome: tundra; feature: field; material: soil | place: USA | collected 2010-05 | depth 0.15 m | reverse complement strand
CTGACCGGGGTCGCGATCAACGAACTCACCTCGCTGCAGTGGCGCGACCCGATCGTGGGCACGCCCTGGCACAAGCACGTCCCGGCGCGGGTCGAGGCGGTCGGGTAGTCGTGGTCGCATCAAGGCTCGGTGCACGGCGCGTCGTGGCCGCGACCCGAGGAGCTGCAAAACGCGGCCGCCTCAGGTGGTCTTGACGCCGCGAGCGCGGTGCTCGGCGCGGTCCGCAAGGCCAAGTCCGACGCCAAGCGCAAGCTGAGAGCGCCGCTGACCTCACTCACGGTCTTTGACACGCCGCGGCGGCTTGCCGCGCTGAGGCCTGAACGACCGCGCGGACGGCCGCTTCGAGCCGTTTGCGTCGCTCCGGCGGCGGCCTGGTGCCATTGCGGATGTGTGGCAGCGCTGCGCCGAAGGGCAGGTCGCGCACCGCGAGCAGAGCCACGTCCTGCTGGCCTGGTCCTCCGAGCTGTCGGGCGAGCGCGGCAAGAAACGGGTTGATTCGGTTATTCAGCCCCTCGAGCTGTGATCGGGTTTCGTGTGACAGGTCCGTGGCGAAGTCGCTCCGGCGAAAGCTTGCGGCGAGTAGAGCTTCCTCTCGATGACGCAGGCAGAAGTCATACACGGCGAGCGCACCGGCCACAGCTGCCGCCTCGGGGTCCTGCTCTTCGCTGCTGAGCAGTGCCTCCTGCACGCGGCGCATTGCGCGCATCCACGTGCGGGCGAGTAACTCGTCGACGGAGGCGAAGCGGTGATAGATCGATCCCGTCGGAGCCCCGCTCTGATCGGTTATCGCACCGATCGTCGCTCCTCGCGCGCCCCGCTTGAGCACCACGGCGCGAGCGGCGTCCATGATCTCGCCATCTGAGTAGAGCGGCGGACGTGACATCGTGTAGTAGCGTATTGGTTCTAGAACGAAGCTCCTAATAAACCGAGGCGGAGGAGGCACAAAGATGCCCAATTACGAAATCGCGCATAGCTATGAGACCGTGACCCTCCTGCGCGACGGTGCGGCGGCACGGATCGAGCTCAACCGCCCGGAGACGATGAACGCTTGGAACCGGCAGCTCGGTTCTGATCTGCTCGATGCGATCACGACCGTCTCTCACGACACCGGCGTGCGCGCCGTCGAGATCGGCGGGGCCGGGCGCGGCTTCTCCTCCGGCGCGGACCTCCGCGCGGGCTTTGACTCCACGCCCGAAGGCCATCCGGACGTGCTTACGGTGCTGCACGAGCTCTATCACCCGATTATCCTCGGGGTTCGGAACATGTCCAAGCCCGTGGTCGCCGCGGTCAACGGGCCCGCGGTCGGGATAGGCTGCTCACTCGCCCTCGCTTGCGACCTCATTGTCGCCGCTCGCAGCACCTACTTCCTGCTCGCGTTCGTGAACATCGGGCTGGTCCCCGACGGGGGCTCGTCGGTGTTTGTACCGGCCCGTGCGGGCTTTGCCCGCGCGATGCAGATGTCGATGCTGGGCGAGCGGGTCGGAGCCGATCAGGCGCTTGTGTGGGGGTTGATCAACTACGTCGTCGAAGACGCTGAGCTCTCGGTCGAGGTGGGCGGGCTCATAGAGCGACTGGCCGCCGGTCCGACCCGGTCCTACGCTGGCGCCAAGCGCCAACTCAACGCCCGTATTTACGCTGGGATAGAGCAGCAGCTCGAACTCGAGGCGCAGATCCAGCAACAGCAGGCCGCAACGGCCGACTTCGTCGAAGGCGTCACAGCCTTCGCCGAGAAACGACCGGCGCACTTCACGGGCCGCTAGAGCGTGCGAATGAGCCAGAGGTGTCGGTCTGCGCTGGCTCCACGGGCACGACGCCGACGCCCCATGGCGCGAGCTCCATTCGTACCCCGTCAGCTCTGCGACACGTCGCGGCGACCTTGGCGATTGGAGCCTATTGTGCATTCCGTGCTCAATGCACAAGCGGACGAGGGGTCGCTTGGGCTCGACATTGACCAAAGGAGCAGCAATGGGTGGCGGTGGCGATGTTCGTTGGGATGAGCTCAAGCCTGTGCTGCGGCTGATCAACGACCGGTTGGATCACATGGAGGCGTTTCTCGTGGCTTCCGCTGCCAGAAACGGTCCTGCTTACACTCTCTCCGGGGCCGCGCCGCCTCCTGCGGCGGAGGTCGTGGAGCTTGCCCGGGCCGGCAGGACGCTTGAGGCGATCAAGGCCTACCGGCAGCAGACGGGCCTGGACCTCGAGCAGGCGAGGACCGTCGTCCTCGGAATCTGACGGGGCGACGCGCGGAACTCGGCTTGTGTGAAGGAGCAGCCGTGGCGAGCACCGAAGCGATCCGTGCCGTGGTGCGCGGAGACGTGCAGCGCGTCGGGTTCCGCTACGCGACCGTGCGCAGGGCTCGCGAACTCATGGTGATGGGCTGGGTGCGCAACGGCGATGCCGGCACCGTGCAGGTTCACGCCGAGGGTGATCGGCGGGCGGTGGCTGAGCTGGTGGCGTTCCTGCACGACGGGCCGCCGCTGGCACGGGTTGCCGGGGTCGAGATCGAGCCGGTCGCGGTCGAGGGCCACGAGCAGTTCGCGATCCGCGGCTGAGCGCCGGAGCCTTCGTCGTCCAGGAGCACGCGGCGACCGCGCACCATTTCGACCTGCGCCTGGAAGTCGGCGGGGTGATGCGCTCGTGGGCGATCCCCAGGGGTCCGTCGCTCGACCCCGCCATCAAGCGCCTCGCCGTCGAGGTTGCCGATCACGCCAAGGCGCACAACACGTTCGAGGGGACGCTCGACGCGGGCGGGGTGATCGTCTGGGATCACGGGACCTACGAACAGGGCGGACGCGTCGCCTGGCCCCAAGCGCTGGATCGCGGCCACGCGGTCTTCGTCCTGCACGGGCGAAAGCTGCGCGGCGGCTTCGCCCTGCAGCGAACCGGTCCCGGCGCCAAGGCGCAGTGGCTGCTGATCAAGCGGCGCGATCAGGAGGCGCGCCCTGGTTCAGACATTGTGGCCGAGCGCCCTCATTCGGTCCTCAGCGGCCGCCGACTTGACGAGATCCTCGGATGAGCTCCCAGTCCTGCCGGCAGGCCGAAGCACAAGCCGGCCACCAGACGAGCCAGGCCAATTGGTTGCGTCTAGCTCTACGCCCGGCCTTGTGCGAGTATCGCGGCGAGAGCGATGCGTCAGCTTACGAGCCTGGACAACCAGTTTCTGGCCTTGGAGAACTCGCGGCAGAGCGGTCACGTGGCCGGGGTCGCGGTGCTCGATCCATCCACCGCACCTGGCGGCGCCCTGAACGCCGCCGACATCCAGGCGCTGATCGTCGAACGTTTGCCGATGCTCCCGCTGCTGCGCTGGCGCTTGGCCGAGGTGCCGCTCGGTCTTGACTATCCCTTCTGGGTCGATGACGCGGACTTCGACCTCGACTTTCATGTGCGCGAGCTGGCGCTCCCTTCGCCGGGCTCGGATGGGCAGCTCGCTGAGCAGGTGGCCCGCATCACCTCCCGGCCGTTGGACCGCGCGCGCCCGCTGTGGGAGCTCTATCTGATCCACGGACTCCAACACGGACACGTGGCGATGCTGACGAAGATTCACCACGCCCTGATCGACGGCATCTCCGGTGCCGAGATCATGGGACTGCTGCTCGACCTCGGGCCCGATGGTCCGTTGCCGCCGAAGGAACGCAAAGGGAAAGCCCAGGGCGAGAAGATGCCGGGAGCACCGGAGATGCTCGCGCGCGCCGCGCTCGGGATTCCCCGTTATCCGTTACGGCTGCTGAGGGCACTTCCGAGCGCGCTTCCCAACGTCGAGGACACTCCGTTTGGTGTTCTCCCCGGCGCGGCGATGGCGGGCGGCCTGACGACCCGCCTGCGCAGGCTGCTCGGCGGTGACACGGTCGCTCAGGGGCAGGAACGGTTCACGGCGCCGCGGACGTCGTTCAACGGACGCATCTCTCCGCACCGGCGGTTCACTTTCGGCCAGCTGTCACTCGACAAGGTCAAGGCAATCAAGAACCACCACGGCGGCACGGTCAACGACGCGATCGTCTCAATCTGCGCCAGTGCCGTGCGGCGCTGGCTCGTCGAGCACGACGAGCTCCCCGATCAGCCGCTGGTCGCACAGGTGCCGGTCTCCGTGCGCAGCGATGAGGAGATCGGCACTTACGGCAACCGGATCCTGCTGATGAGCGCACCGCTGTTCACGAACATTGCCGACCCAGTGGAGCGCCTGCATCGCACCCACGAGGCGCTCAGCGATATGAAGGAGCGGCACAAGGCGCTGCCCGCCACACTGCTCCAGGACGCCAACCACTTCATTCCCGCTGCGGTCTTTGCCCGTGCGGCGCAGCTCACGTTCCGGCTCTCGACAAGTGGCGCCGCGCACCCGACCTGGAACCTCGTCATCTCCAACGTGCCCGGGCCGCGGATCCCGCTCTACTGCGCGGGCGCCCGCCTCGTCGCCAACTATCCGGTCTCCGTGATCACGGACGGCATGGGCCTGAACATCACGGTCATGAGCTACCTGGGCAACCTTGACGTCGGCATCGTCGCCGACCGTGACCAGATGCCCGATCTGCACCGCCTCATCGACTGGCTGAAAGACGGAGTGACCGAGCTGCTCCCGCCGCGTCCTTCCAGCGCCGCCGCCTCAAGAGACACGCCCGGTCGGAGCGGAAATCCCCACGACAGGCCACCGGGAGGTAGGGTGCAGCCAGTCGTAAACTAGGTTCGAGGAGGAAAAATGCCGCAGGCTAGGAGTGGTGGTTCACAGTCGGGGTCGGGTGCAAAGGCGACGTCGGCGAGCAGGAAACCAAAGCGCGCAACCGCCGCATCGTCGGCGGGAGGAGCGCGGGCCCCACGTGCGAGCGCCAGCTCGGCTCGGGGCTCGGCATCGACGACGAGCGCACGATCGACCAAGGCGAAAGCTTCGGCAAGCTCGCCGGAGGCCCGTCTCGAGGCGGCCGCAGTGCGTCTTCGGAAGCTCAACGAGCGGATTATCGAAGCGGGCAAGCAGACAGGCGAGACCACGTTGTCGAGCTACGAGAAGGCGCTGAAGGCGATGGCAAGTGCCGTCGAACGCGGTCCAGGGAGTAGCGACATCGACTGGATCTCGCACCTGGCCACCACTCAGGCCAAGTTCATCCGTGACGTCACCGAGACTTGGACATCCGCCGCTCGCAAAATGCTGAAGTAGTCCGGCGCTCCCAATAGAGCAAGCACTGACAGTCTTGGCCGCAATTCGCGGGCGCGTGTCGGTCGCCGGGGTGGACAGCGTGGGCGTGGGGGGTTTAGGGTTGTTAGTGGGCGCGAGCGACTGACGAAGCGAAGCGCAGACGTCAGGAGCTTGTGGTCTGCCGCGCGGCTATGCCCTCCCAGGGCCTAATTTATGCGCGCTCCGGTGTCACGCTCGCGCCCACTCTCCTTGGTGCTGTGGCTTGTCAGTCTTGCCGGCGTAACTCTCCACGCGAATGACGCTCGAGATCTCCCTCGCTATGGGTTGAGGACGCCAATTGGTGATGTCGCCAAGTGCGGGGCGGCAGCTGTGATCAGGGCAATAGTCACAGCAAGTCGGCCGGAAGGTCGAGTTTGCGCAGGCGCGCGGGGTCGGCGAGCACGTCGATTGCGACGATCTTGTCGTGTGCCACGGTGAAGCCCATCACCGAACGGCGCGGCCGCCGAGGAGCATGAACCCGCCGTAGGTCAACAGGTAGCCGCTGGGAACCCAAACCAAGCTCTGAACTGAGAAGTGCAGGTCGCGGCGGATCGAGGGAAGCGCGACGTTGACGATCGACGCGTCGACGAAGTCGAGGAAGGCGACCGCGCACAACAACGCCAGCGTGAGCTTGCCGCGACGCGTCGCAAGAAAGGACGATGTAGAGGCCATTGTTGTCATGTGGGACCCTCCGGTTTCGGGGTGTTATCCCGATGACGGATGCCGGCGCAAGAATGTGACCGCCCCGGGGCGTGGTCGTTGGCGGCTGGAACCGCATCCGACGGTCCTCGTCCCGACTGGCCCGATATCGTGCGTCCTCCCAGACGATGGCCGGAGGAGTGCCCGTGACCAGTAGGCTCAATCACGTCAGCGTGAACGCTCGCGACTTGCAGGAGTCGGTGGACTTCTACGTCGAGCTATTCGGCGCAGAACCGATCCCGACGCCCAACTTCGGCCTCCCGGTTCAGTGGCTCGCCCTCGGTCGCACGCAGCTGCACCTCTTCGAACGCGACCTGCAGCCGACCAGCCACCATCACTTCGCGATTACCGTGGACGACGTCGAGCCCGTGTACCGCGCCGCAGAGCGCCGCGGCGCCTTCGACCGGCAGGCGTTCGCCAACCACCTGGTCGAGTTGCCCGGGGACGTTGTCCAGCTCTACCTCCGTGACCCCGCCGGCAACCTTGTCGAGATTGATCATTTCGGTGTCGACCGGCTACCGGACGACCTGCGCCAGCAGCTGAAGGGGCTCTGGGACTTCAGCCCGCAAAGCGAAGAGCAGATGCGCGGGCGTCTCTTCGTGCCCGAATAGCGGCGACCCAGGTTGGGCTCAGCGATCGACCGGGGCCGGACGCAACGGCTTGGAGGCGCGCACCTGGCGGGCGAACACCCAGCTGCGCAGCGCCACGTACCGGCTGACGGTGGCGAAGGCGCTCGCGACCACCAGCACGATCACCTCCAGCGCGCGGGAATGATGGGGGTCCAGGCGCCCCAGCACGCTCAGCGCGCCGTCGGTCAGGCCGAGCGCGATCAGGTACACGAGCGCGCCCGCGGCCTGCTGCCGTAAGAGGCCGGCGCGGCCACGGATCCTGAAGGTGAAGTGGCGATTGGCCTGGGTGTTGGCCACGGCGGTGATCGCCAGAGCCAGCGCGTTGGCTGCGCCGGCGCCCAGCCAAGCTCGCAGGGCGAGGAACAGGACGGCGTAGGCGATCGTGGAGGCCACACCGATTGCCAGGAAGCGCGCCACTGGTCCCTGCATCCGCAGGCGCACGACGCCGCGCAGGTCGGCCATCGCAGTGCTAACGATGTCAACACGGGAGTCGGGATCGTCGACCCAGTCGACTGCCACCTCGTGGATCCGCAGCCCCTGGCGCTGGGCCGCCATCAGCAGTTCGGTGTCAAAGAACCAGGCCTGGTCCTCCACGGTTGCCAGCAGGCGGCGCGCTGCGTCGGCCGTGATCGCCTTGAAACCGCACTGTGCGTCGGAGAACCGGGCGCCCAGCGAGATCCGCAGCAGGCGGTTGTAGGTGCGCGAGATCAGCTCGCGCTGGCGGCCGCGCACGACGCGGGAACCGGGCGCCAGGCGCGTGCCGATGGCCAAGTCGCTGTGGCCGGAGATCAGACCGGAGACCAGCGGCAGCAAGGCGCGCAGGTCGGTGGAGAGGTCGACGTCCATGTAGCAGAAGATCTCCGCATCGCTGGCCGACCAGGCGGTGCGCAGCGCCCGGCCGCGGCCCTTGGCCTCCAAGTGCAGCACGACGGTGTCAGGCAGCTCGAAGGCCAGGCTGCGGGCGATCGCCAGGGTCGCGTCGGTGCTGGCGTTGTCGGCGATCACGATCCGCCAGGCGTAGGGCAGGTTCGTGGTCAGAAAGTCGTGCAGGCGGCGGATCGAGCGCTCGAGCCCGGCCTGCTCGTTGTAGACCGGGACGACGATGTCGATCCGCGGGAAGGGCGGCGCCGGTGACTCAGCGGGCGCCGGGCGCAATTGCAGAAGGGTGGAGGTCATTTGGCGTGCTCTGGCTCGAAGGGGATGGCTTTCTGGCATCAGCATCGCCGGACCGCAGAAGTCGGCGTTATGAAATCCCTAAGAGGGACGTGTGAAGCGTCGGCGTCCTGCCGCGAGGACCTCGAGCCCAACTCGGGTTATGATCGACCACCCATGGCTCTTGCCCCAGGCACCCACTCGGTCGGGCCCGACAGCGGCAAGCTGCAGGTTCAGACATACCGTGAAGGCGTGGCGCAGAAGGTCGGACACGATCTGATCATCGACGTCGGCCAATGGCAGGCGACCGTGCAGGTGGGGGAGGACGGCAAGCCGGCGGCGATCTCGCTGGAGGCCGATCCGCGCTCGCTGCAGATCAGCGAGGGACATCATGGCCTCAAGCCGCTAACCGATAAGGACCGAGCCACGATCGTCAAGGAGATCGACGCGAAGGTCCTGCGCGGCCAGTCGATCAAGTTCGTCTCGAGCGCGATCCAGCTGACCGGAGACCGGCTGACCGTCAACGGAGACCTGGCCCTCGGCGGAGCGACCAAGCCTGCGCGTTTTGAGGTGCAACTGGCCGACGACGGCACGGTCGGTGGCACCCTGCCGGTGACCCAGAGCGAGTGGGGAATCAAGCCCTACCGTGGGCTGATGGGCGCGCTGAAGGTCAGGGACGCGGTCGAGATCGTGCTCGACGCCCGGTTGCCCACCGCCTAATCGACCTCCACGTGGATCCGCTGTTCGGCGTCGCGCAGCGAACCACCGCTGCGACCGGCGCGTACCGCCAGGATCTCGGCGAGGATCGAGAGCGCGGTCTCCTCCTGGGACTCGGCCCCGACGTCGAGCCCGCACGGGCCGTAGATGCGGTCGAACTTCTGCTCGTCGGCGCCGGCCTCCAGCAGCCGCGCACGCCGTTGCTCCTGATTGCGCCGTGACCCCAGCGCCCCGATGTAGAACGCCTCCGTGGCCATCGCCGCCATCAGCGCCGGCCGGTCGAACTTGTCGTCGTGAGTGAGCACCACGACCGCGGTCTGGTGATCAGGGGCCACCTGCGCGAATGCTTCCTCTGGCCAGGCGACGATCAGCTGATCGGCGCTGGGCAGGCGCGCCTCGGTGGTGAACATCGGTCGCGCGTCGGCCACGATCGTGCTCCAGCCGATCACCCTGGCCGCGCGGCACAACGCTTCGGCGGTGTCCACGGCGCCGTACACGAACAGGCGCGGTGGTGGCCCGTAGACCTCGGCGAAGACCCGCGTCTGGTCGAGCTCCAGCAGGCGGTTGCGACCGGCGCGCACCACCTCCTCCGCCGCCGTAGCCAGCTCGGGCGAGAGCTCGTCGCCGCTGCCATCCTCCAGCCACAGCAGTTTGGTACCGGCGCCCTGGCCGTCCAGCACGGTCAACAGCACGCCCCGCCGGCCATCGGCCATCAGCTGCGCCAGACGCGCGATCAGCCCGATCAAGACAGCCGCTCCAGGAACACGTCGATCTCGCCACCGCATGGCAGTCCAATCTCCAAGCCCTGCTCGTCGGCGATCCCGTAGGACAGCATCTTGGGCCGTCCGCTGGCGAACACCTCCTGCGCCTCATGGTAGATGTCGCTCTCGACGCAGCCGCCGGAAACCGATCCGGCGAGCTCGCCGCCCTGTGAGATGGCAAAGCTCGCTCCGATCGGCCTGGGGGCCGACCGCCGGGTCGCGACTACGGTGGCGACGCAGACCCGCTCGCCCCGCGCGCGCCAGCGCTGGATGTCCTTCAACAGCTCCTTCATGCGGCGCCTCTCCTTTGTATCGCGGGCTAGTCCCGGGCTGATGACCTATTTTCTCATCCACGGCGAGTCCGGTCGCCCAGGCCGGACTCAGAACCCGTGAGTCAAAGGAGCCAGCTGAGCGATATGTCCGAAACGATCGCAGTTTCAGGTGCGACAAATTTCATCGCCGGCAGATGGATCCCCAGCCTCGACGGCTCGGTATACAAACGGCGAAATCCCTGGCGCCCAGCCGAGATCCTAGGCGAGTTTCCCAACTCTGGCTCTGGTGAGGTGGCCGCCGCGGTTGGCGCCGCGGAGGCCGCATACCCGGACTGGAGTGGGCTGCCCGCCGCGGTGCGAGGCGCCTATCTCGCCCGTGCGGCCGACGCCATCGAGGCTCGGGTGGAGGAGATCGCGCAGGACATGACCCGTGAGATGGGCAAGCCGCTGCGCGAGTCACGCGGGGAGGCGGGACGCGCCGCGGCGATTCTGCGCTTCTTCGCCGGCGAGGGACTGCGCCCGGTGGGGAGCCTGTTCGAGCAATCGGCGACCGGCGCGACCGTCTACACCCGACGGCGGCCGCTGGGGGTGGTGGGCCTGATCACACCGTGGAACTTCCCGCTGGCAATTCCCACCTGGAAGGCGGCTCCGGCGCTGGCCTACGGCAACACGGTGGTGCTGAAGCTCGCCCAGGACTCGCCCCTGACGGGGATTCACCTGGCGCGCGCGTTCGAGGCAGCCGAACTGCCCCCCGGTGTGCTCAACGTCGTGATCGGCCGGGGCTCGCAGGTCGGCGGACCGCTAGTCGGCGACCGTCGGGTGCGGGCGATCTCGTTCACCGGATCGGTCTCGGTCGGAGAGGGCGTGCGTGACCGCGCGACGGCGGGGGGGAAGCGGGTCCAGCTCGAGCTGGGCGGTCATAACCCGCTGATCGTCGCCGCCGACGCCCAGCTCGACGCCGCCGTGCAGGCCGCCTTCGCCGGCGCCTACTTCTCGGCCGGGCAGAAGTGCACGGCCACGCGCCGCATCTTCGTGGCGCGCGAGATCTATGCGGAGTTCCGTGCCGGGCTGCTGGCGCGGATCGGTCAGGGCCGGGTCGGTGATCCGGCCGATCCGGACACCGAGGTCGGACCGCTGGTCAACCAGAACCAGTTCGATGAGGTCATGGCGGGCATAGCGCGGGGGAGGGATCAGGGTGGGACCGTGATCGCCGGCGGTGAGCGGGCCGACGCCGACGCCTACCTGATCGCCCCGACTCTGTTTGAGGGCGTCGCCGACGATGCATTCCTCTCCTGCGAGGAGGTGTTCGGGCCGGTCGCCTCGCTGTATCCGTTTGACACGATCGCCGAGGCGATCGAGCGCGCCAACTCGGTCCGCTTCGGCCTCTCGGCGGCGGTCTTTACCGGCAGTCTGGAGACCGCGCAGCGCTGCGTGAACGGACTTCAGGCCGGGATCCTGCACGTCAACTCGCAAACCGCCGGCGCCGACGTCCACGTGCCCTTCGGCGGGACCAAGGAGTCGGGCTTCGGACCGCACGAGCAGGGCAGTGCGGCGGTGCAGTTCTACACCGAAGAGGTGACGGTCTACCAGGATGTCTGAAGCGTCCTGACGGCGCTCCGCACTGCATCGGCTACGGCGGCACGATCAATGGGGCGCTCACCGGGTTGCTGAGCGTTCCGATCTCGTCGATCTCCACCTCGACCGTGTCACCGTCATGCAACCACACCCCGGGGCTGCGGGCCATCCCCACGCCGGCCGGAGTGCCGGTCGCGATGATGTCGCCCGGCTCCAGCGTCATCACCCGGGTCAGGAACGCGATCGCTTCGGCGACGCCGAACACCATCAGCGACGTATTGGCGTCCTGCAGCGTCTCGCCGTTGACTCTGGTGCGGATCCCGAGCGCCTGGAGGTCGGAGATCTCGTCGCGCAACACGAGCGCGGGACCGCACGGGGCGAAGGTGTCGATCGCCTTGCCCATCGTCCACTGACTGGCCTCGCCCTGGAGATCGCGGGCGCTGACGTCGTTGAAGGCCATCGCGCCGGCCACGTGGTCGAGCGCGTCGTCGGCGGCGACGTCCCGGCAGCGACGGCCGATCACCACGGCTAGCTCGGCCTCGTAGTCGACCTTGCGGCTGGCGAAAGGCAGCACGATCTGATCGCCGGGTCCGATCAGTGAATTGCGAAACTTGGCAAAGAACAGCGGTACGGTCGGCAGGTCCAGGCCCGCCTCCGCGGCGTGGTCTCGGTAGTTGAGCCCCATGCATAGGATCTTGTCGGGGTCGGGGATCGGCGGCCCGAGCCTGAGGCCGTGGACCCCGAAGCTCTTGGAGGCCAGCTCGGCCGCGGCGCGCTCCAACGCGGCCCGCGTCGCCGCCGGAGCGGAGATCACGAACCGGTTCGAAAACCAGTCGCCGTAGCCCAGCCCGGCGCGATCGGCGGCGTCGGCGGTGTCGACGACGGCGTCCTCGACCAGGATGCCCGATCGCCAGGCACGGTTGACTTCATAGGTCACGAGTCGCATTCGGTCTCTCCGGGGTCGATTTCGGATGCAGGGCTGCGGGCTCGAGTCTCGCTGAGTGACGCGGTCGGCGTCAGCGCCTCGGGATCGGTGAGCAGCTCGATCAACGCCGGCCCACCGGCCTGGCGGGCGCGCGTGAGGGCAGCCTCGAACTCGTCGTTGCGCTTTACCCGCTCGGCGTGCAGGCCGAAGGCCCGCGCGTAGGCTGCGAAGTCCGGGTTGATCAGGTCGGTGGCGATCACCCGCCCGGGAAACCGGCGCTCCTGATGCATGCGGATGGTTCCGAGCATCCGGTTGTTGGCGACGATCACCAGGATCGGCAGACGCTCCTGCACGATCGTCGCCAGCTCCTGGCCGCACATCTGAAAGCAGCCATCGCCGGCGAACGCCACCACCGCCCGCTGCGGGTGGCACAGCTGGGCGGCGAGCGCAGCAGGGATCCCATAGCCCATCGCGCCGCTCTGGGGAGCGAGCTGGGTGCCCCAGCCGCGGTAGCGCAGATAGCGGTGCAGCCACACCGTGTAGTTGCCAGCGCCATTGCAGTAGATGGTGTTCTCAGGCATGCAGCGGCCCAGCACCGAGACGATCTCGCCCAGATCGACGTTGCTGCGTTCGGGCCGCGCCGTGGGCTCAGACCACTGCTCGTAGTCGGCTCGCGCCGCCTGGGACCACTGCGCCCAGCGCCGGCCGTCGACGCTGACGGCGTCGTTGACTGCGCCGGCGAACGAGCGCATCCCGGCCGTGATCGCCAGCGTCGGTTGGTAGACGCGCCCAAGTTCGCCCGGGTCGGGGTGCACATGGACCAGAGGCTGCTCGGGCACCGGCACGCGTAGCAGCCGATAGCCCTGGGTCTCGATCTCGGTGAGGCGAGGGCCGACCGCGATCAGCAGATCGGCTTCGCCGATCCGCTGCGCAAGGCGGGGGTTGATCCCGAGCCCGACATCGCCCACGTAGCAGCCGAGCTGATTGTCGACGATGTCCTGGCGGCGAAACGAGGCGGCCACGGGAAGCCCGCTGGCGGTCGCCCAGGCGCTGAGCTGGGCGCATGCGGCCGCGTCCCAGGGGCCGCCGCCGACCAGTACCAGCGGGCGCCGTGAGGTCTCAAGCTGTGCTCTGAGAGCCGAGATCTGCCGCGGGTCGGCGACCGGTTCACTGGCCCGGTAAGGCTCGGCGTCGGGCACGTCACAGAGCTGAGTGAGCGCGTCCTCGGGAAGGGAGATCACCACCGGTCCCTGTCGGCCCCCGGCGGCTAGCGCGAACGCTCCGGCGACCACCTCCGGGATGCAGTTGGGATCGTCGATTTCGAATACTCCCTTGGCGATCGAGCCGAACACCTGGCGGCAGTCGATCTCCTGAAAGGCCTCGCGTCCGCGATGGCCCCGGGAGATCTGGCCGACGAGCAGGACCAGGGGCGTGGAATCCTGGCGCGCGGTGTGTAAGCCGACCGCTGCCTGCATGGCCCCGGGACCCCGGGTCACCATGCACACGCCCGGGCGCCCGGTGATTTTGCCGTAGGCCTCGCTCGCGTTGGCCGCCGCCGTCTCGTGACGGCAGGTGATCACGCGCAGACGATCGCGGTGGTCATAGAGCCCATCCAGCAGCGCCAGATAGCTCTCGCCCGGCACGCAGAAGGCCAGCTGGCAGCCGTGCAGCGCGAGCTGGTCGGCCAGCAGCCTGCCACCACTGCGCAGGGCGCTCACCTCGCCGCGATGGCGGTCATCTTGGACGGATCGCCGCGGCGACTGAACGCCCGGCGACCGCGAACGGCCTGGTCGCACAGCGCGCGAAATAGGGCAGCTGGGTCAGCGGAGCGCTGACCACGGCACTGCGCGGGCCGCGGTACGTGCGCCCGTCGTCCTGGGAGCGCCAGCAGCCGGCGGGAAAGAAGACCGTCCGGGAATTGGCGCCCTCGGTGACCACGGGGGCAACCAGCACCTCGGGCCCGAGCAGCCACTCCTGATCCTGGCTGCGGGCGCGGCGCTCATGGGGGAAGGCGAGCCACAGCGGCCGCGTGATCGGCATCCCGGTCCGGTCGGCCTGGTGCCAGAGGCTCATGATCAGCGGCACCGCCTTCAGATGCAGGCGTGAGAGCGCTTCGTAGACGCGCACGGTCTGCGCATCGTAGGACCAAGGCGTGTGGGTGCCGGCGCGTCCGGAACCATGCAGGCGGAAGATCGGGCTCAGCGCCGCCCATTCGGCCCAGCGTAGGAACAGCTGCTTGGTCGTCGGCGGGGTGACCAGGTCGTAGTAGCCCCCGATGTCGGTGCCGTAGCCGTAGGCGCCGTCGACGGCGCGGCTGAGCATGTCGGTGGTCAACGAGGCCAGGCCGGAGGTGTGACTCCAGTCGGTGGTCTCGTCGCCGGGAAAGTTGCCGCCCTCGTAGGCGGCCGATCCTGGCAGCCCCGAGTAGCCCGCGCGCGAGTAGAAGAACGGCGTGCGTCCGGGATGCTGGCGCTCATAGCGGGTGAACTCCTGGCGCGTGGCCCGGGCATAAAGTACCGGATAGCGATTGTGCATCGTCGTCCCGGCCTCACCGTCGTGGAAGTGCATATCGAACAGCACCTCCTCGCCGAAGTCCTGCATGAAGCCGTCGGCGCCGAGATCGAGCGCCTTGGCGACCTGGCGTTGCCAGAAGCGCACTGCGGCAGGATTGGTGAAATCAAGCAGGGCAATCGGATGCCCCGTGGTATCGGTGGTGTAGTAGGGCGCCCCGGCGGCCGTGCGCACGACCAGCCCCTGACTGACCGGCGCCGAGCCAGGCGTGACCCAGGGGCGCAGGTAGACCAGCGGATGGATCCTGCGCCGGCGCAGCTGAGCGATTAGGCTGGCCTGGAGCTGTGGGGTGATCTCAGTGTGCAGCGCGAAGCCGTCGTTGTCCGCGCTGGGAAAGCCCCAGCCCTCGATTCGGTACGCCGTCATTGGCAGCTTGTAGCGGGCGATGTTGACCAGGTCGGCGCGTACGTTCGATTCGTAGTCGGCCCGGGTCTCGCCGAAGATCTTCACCAGCCGGTCGAGCATCGGGCCCAGCGCCCAGCTCGGCGGGGCCGGCTGGCGGCCGCTCATCGCGGTGAGCGTCCGGATCGCGCGCGGTGCGTTGCCGGGCGCGACGACGTAGTTCAGCGACCGCGCCGAGGCGGTGACGTTCCATTCCTCACGACCGCCTGCATCAAGCTTGAAGCGCGCGAGCTGCGGTTGGGCGAGCAGGAAGCCGTACGGGCGGGAGGAGTAGAACTCGGCCTGCGGGTAGTAGGCGCCGGTGACGCCGTTGGGGTACAGCGACAGCAGTCGGTTGGTGGCGCCGAAGTCGTCGAGGTTCTCCTCAGATACGAAGCTCGAGAAGATCCGCCCGCGCTGATCGATTGCGTTGTGGCGCCCCCCGAAGCCGAAGAACCCCTCGTCCGCCCCCGACTGGAACGAGTCGCCGATCTGCGCGACCCCGGCGGTGGGGCGCGGCGTCGCCGAGACCTGGATCGCGGCGCCGCCCCGCGCGGTGACGGTCACGATCAGCCGACGACCGCTCGGGTCGTTGGTCGACAATGTCAGGCGCACACCACCCCCGACGCGCTGGGCAGTGAGGACCCGGCGCGCGGAGTACTGGATCCCCTTACGCACCCCGCTGAGGAGATTCCCGCCCCACACCAGCCCGGCGTGCTGGACCAGGTTCTCTGAGCCGACGAGGAACGACAGCGGCGCATACAGCGTGCGGGTGCTCTGGCTGTCCAGACCGGGTGAGATCGGGTCGATCGTGGTGGGAAGCCCCAGCGCGGGCCCCAGCCGATTTGCCACTTCCGCCAACGCGGGCGCTCCGCCGCCTCGCTCAATCGCCAACCGGAACGGGTCGCGCATGATCACGGCGCGCGCTCCCGGTGCGATCACCGTCAGTGACCGGCGCGTGATCAGCAGCCTGGTGTGAGCCGCCGACGGCGCCAGCAGCATCAACGCCAGGCCCAGCGCCGCCGCCAGCCGCAGATGACGACCGCGGGAGTGAGATCGACTCATCGTTCGGATCCTTTCGCAAACCGTGCCCGCAGCGCATCCCGGAGTAGCCGTAGGGAAATTCCTGTCGGAAGCCCCGATACCCGAACCCAGTCGCTCGGCCAGCCCGGTTTCGCTACCGTAGCGAGGCCCGTGCGTGCCCTCCGATCAACCGCCGGTCCGTTCTTCATCGTCGCCGGCGCGCTGCACTTTGTGATCGCGAAGGTTTACCGGCGGATTATGCCGCCCTACGTGCCGGCCCCGATGGCACTGGTCTATGCCAGCGGGGTGGCCGAGATCGCCGGCGGGGCGGGGCTGCTCGCTGAGCGCTCGCGACGGCCGGCCGGCTGGTGGCTGATCGCCACCCTGATCGCGGTGTTCCCCGCCAACCTGCACATGGCTCTGAACCCCGACAACTACCAGCAGGTCCCCGGGGGCGCCAAGGCGCTCTGGGCCCGGCTGCCTCTGCAGGGCCTGTTGATCGCCTGGGTGCTGGGGGCGATGCGTCGCTAGCGTATGACCGGGCGTAAAGCTTGTGCGCGCTTCATTAGATTGCCGCCAATGCGAGTCTTCATCACCGGGGCCGGTGGATTCATCGGCCGGGCTCTGGCCGAGCGGTACGCCGCCGAGGGCCACGAGGTGCGCGGCTGTGATCTGGTCGCCGATCCCGACCGCGGCGTGGTCGGTGGCGACGTGGCCGGGCCGGGCCCCTGGCAGGAGCACGCCGCCGGCGCTGAACTCGTGATTCACACGGCGGCGACCGTGTCGTTCCGAGTCGAGCGCCCGGCGGAGATCTGGCGGGCCAACGTGCTGGGCACCGCCAACGCGCTCCGGGCCGCCGAGCGCGGCGGCGCGCGGCGCTTCGTGCACTTTTCCTCGGTGACCGTGTTCGGGTTTGAATTCCCGGACGGCGTCGACGAGCACCATCCGGTGCGCAACACGTTCCTGCCCTACCCGGACTCCAAGATCGCGTCCGAGCAGGTGGTGCTCCAGGCGCACGCCGAGGGGCGCATCCAGTGCACGATCGTGCGACCGGGGGACGTCTACGGGCCGCGGTCACGGGCCTGGGCGGTGATCCCGGCGCAGCTGATCGCCGATCGGCGCCTTACGCTGCCCGGCCGGGGCCGGGGGATCCACTCGCCGGTCTACATCGACAACCTCGTCGACGGCGTGCTGCTGGCCGCGGTCGCGCCGGAAGCGGCCGGTCAGGTGTTCACGCTGTCCGACGGGATCGGCGTTCCCTACCGGGAGTTCCTGGCGCCTTACGCCAAGCTCGTGGGCCGCCGGCTGATCACGCTGCCGACCCCGGTCGCGATCGCCGGCGCGGCGGTGATGCAGCGCTTCGCACGGCTCTCCCCGGGCGACAACGAGATCAACCCGGGCGCGGCCCGTTACCTGCTGCGTACGGGTACCTACTCGATCACCAAGGCGCGGCGCGTGCTCGGCTGGGAGCCGCGGGTAGGGCTGGGCGACGGGCTGGCGCGCACGGTCGCCTGGCTGGCCGAGCAGGGCTACGCTGCGCCGGCTGGCCGGCGCACACAATCGACCGGCTGAGCGAGCAGGCACGCTCGCATCGCCTCGATCGCCTCGATCGCCTCCAGCTGACCGGCCGCGTCGGCCTGTGGCGATGACCACGCCACGTGCGGGGTCACCAGCAGGCCCGGAGTCAGCAGACGGTCGTCGTCAGCGTCCGGAGGCTCGGCCGGCTAGACATCCCAGGCCGCACCGCCAAGTCGCCCGCCGACCAGCGCGTCCACCATCGCGTCGAGATCGACGAGCGCCGCCCGCGCGAGGTTGACCAGCAGTGCGTCGGGCTTCATCAGCGTCAGCTGGGACGTGCCGAGGATCGGCGGCGCCCCCGGCACGGCGGGCAGGTGCAGTGAGACGGCGTCAGAGCTCGCCAGCAGATCTTCCAGCGCAAGCTCCTGCACCCCCGCGGGCGGTGGCGCCAGCGGATCGTGACCGACGACCTCGATCCCCAGCGCCAGCGCCCGGCGTGCAAGTGCCGTGCCGATCCTGCCCAGGCCGACGATCCCCAGGCGCTGGGCGTCGAAGCGGCGCAGCACCGCGCCCGCGTCCCAGCGTCCTGCCCGCACGCCACGATCCAGCCGCCAGAGGCCGCGCCAGCCGGCCAGCACGCAGGCCAGCGCGTGGTCGGCCACGTCGTCGCTGCAGTAGGTCGGTGTGTTGCGGACGGTGAGACCCCTGGCGCGCAACCCGTCGACGTCGAGATGGTCGGTGCCGGTCGAGCAGGTCAGTACGACACGGAGGCCGGGGTAGTCGAGCACGTCCCCCTGCGCCACCGGCTCGCTGCTGGTGACGAGCGCCACCACCGCGTCGCGCTCCTCCGGGGCGACTCGCTCACGGCAGGCGAGCTGTGGTGACAGCGCGTCGGCGAACGGCGCGGGGTCAAGCTCGCGGTCGATGAACAGGACGATCGGGATCGGGGTCATCGCGCGCCAGAGTCCGTGTCGGGCGATGCACGTCTGCCACTGGGCCGCCGCATCCCGCCGTCAGCGCGCGCTCAGCCGGTCTCGATCAGGATCGGGTCGTGCTCGAACTGGGTCACCCGCCGCAGGTCATCGACCCGGCCGACGATCTCCTCCGAGGTCAGCCGCGTGACGCGCTCGGTCCCGAACTCCTCCACGTTGTAGGAGGCCAGGGCGGTGCCGTAGGCCATCGCCTGCCGCAGTGTGGTGGCGCTCGGTGAGCGCTCGGAGCGCCGCGCCAGATAGCCGACGAAGCCGCCGGCGAACGTGTCGCCGGCGCCGGTGGGGTCCACCACCGTCTCCAGTGGATAGGCGGGCAGCGCAAAGAAGCCCTCATCGGTGATCAGCGCCGCTCCGTACTCGCCCTGCTTGGCCACCACGACCGACGGTCCCCAGCCGAGGACCTCGCGGGCCGCCGCGATCAGATTCGGCTTGGCGGTCAGCTGGCGCAGCTCGGCGTCGTTGAGGATCACGCAGTCGACTTTGGTGATCACGTCGACCAGCGCCTCGCGCGCGACGTCGATCCACAGATTCATCGAGTCCAGCGCCACCAGCTGCGGCTCGCCGCACTGCTCCAACACGCGGCGCTGCAGCTCAGGCTGGATGTTGGCCAGAAACAGGACATCGCAGTCACGCGAGGCCTGAGACAGCTTGGGCTCGAAGTGCTCAAACACGTTGAGCTGCGTGTCGAGCGTCTCACGAGAGTTCAGGTCCCAGCCGTACTCGCCCTTCCAGAAGAACGTCTTGCCATCCGGCACGCGCTCGACGTCGCCGGTGTCGGTCCCCCGCGTGGCCAGTGTGGCCAGCTCCTGCTCGCCGAAATCCGTGCCCACCGGGCCGACTACGTGCACCTCGTCGAAGAACGAGGCGGCTAGCGCAAAATGAGTCGCCGCGCCGCCGAGCATCCGCTCGCGCTCGCCGAACGGCGTCTTGACGGCGTCAAAGGCGATCGAGCCGACGACGGTGACGCTCACCGGCCCACCTTCCCTTCGGTGGGGGCGTTCATGCCGTGACTACCTCCGATTCGGTGTCCAGTCCGGCGGCGGTGCGTAGCAGGGGGGCCTTGTCGGTTCGCTCCCAGGTGAAATCCGCGTCCTCGCGACCGAAATGACCGTAGGCCGCCGTCTTTTGATAGATCGGGCGATGCAACCGCAAATACTCGCGAAACGCGCCCGGGCGCAGATCGAAATGCTCTGAGATCAACGCCAGGATCCGCGCGCGGCTGATCTTCTCAGTCCCGAACGTCTCGACCATCACCGACACCGGACGCGCGACCCCGATCGCATAGGCCACCTGCACCTCGGCCCGATCAGCCAACCCCGCCGCCACCACATTCTTAGCCACATACCGCGCCGCATACGCCGCCGAACGATCCACCTTGGACGGATCCTTGCCAGAAAACGCGCCACCCCCGTGACGCGCCATCCCCCCATAGGTATCGACAATGATCTTGCGGCCCGTCAACCCACAATCGCCCATCGGCCCACCAATCACAAACCGGCCCGTCGGATTGACCAGGAAATTGCGTCGCAACTCCCGCGCCTCAAACAACCCCTCCGGCAACACCGGCAACACCACGTGCTCCCACAAATCCTCCCGAATCACCGCTTCGGCCCCCTCCCGATGCTGAGCCGAAATCAACACCTTCTCAATCGCCACCGGCCGCCCATCCACATAACGCACCGTCACCTGCGTCTTGCCATCCGGACGCAAATACGAAACCACCTCCGCCTTGCGCACATCCGCCAAACGCTTAGCCAACTTATGCGCCAAAGCAATCGGCAACGGCATCAACTCCTCCGTCTCATTTGACGCATACCCAAACATCATCCCCTGATCCCCCGCCCCCGCCAAATCCAACTCATCATCATCAGACGGATCCGTCCGCGACTCATACGACCCACTCACACCCTGCGCAATATCCGGCGACTGCTTATCAATCGCATTGATCACCGCACACGTATCACAATCAAACCCAAACGCCGCATCCGTATACCCAATCCGCCGCACCGTCTCCCGCACCACAGCCTGAATATCCACATAGGTATCCGTCGAAATCTCCCCCGACACCAACACCAAACCCGTATTCACCAACGTCTCACACGCCACCCGCCCCAACGCATCATCCGCCAACACCGCATCCAACACCCCATCCGAAATCTGATCCGCGACCTTATCCGGATGCCCCTCCGTCACCGACTCCGACGTAAACAAAAACTCATTCTCAGAAAGACCGGTCATGTATTCGCCTTCATACCCTTTCGTGTGACTTCGATCAGGTAAGCGACCATCGTGTCACTGTCGCCCAGCTTCAAGTGGTACGCATCTGAATGTTCTTCGACGCGCGCGATCTGCTCTCGCTTCTCGTCGAACACGGCATTGAACTCGAAAAAGCCGAAGTCGACGACGCGGGACTCGAATCCGGCGCGGTCCAGCAGCTGCGCGGTTCGCCGTTCGCCGATGATCGACAGCTGCATTATGTACGCCGTGCCGTCCTCGGCGAGGGCTTCGGGCAGCAGGCGGATCAGATGGTCTAGCAGGTTGCGCCCCCAATAATCCAGCGGGCGGTGGGTCGTCACCTGCTCGAACGGATCCACGGGCATCTGGTAGAGGCTGGCGACGACCAGGTCATAACGCTCCTCCGGGACCCACGGGAACAGGTCCTGCCGGGCCGCCGTGACCCGGTCGGCGACCCCGTTGCGAAACGCGTTGGTGAGGGTGTTCGTGACCGCCGCCTCGTCGATGTCGATCGCGTGGACGTGAGAGGCGCCGTTGCGCGCCAGCTGGACGGTCAGCAGGCCCGTCCCACAGCCGACGTCCAGGCAGCGCTGGTGGGCGCCGAGGGCCTCCCGGTAGACGTATTTCCAGATCAGATAGCTGCCCTGGGTGGGGACGAAGACCCCCGGCTCGACGGTGAGGTCGGGCACGCTGAGGGGGAACAGGTCGCGCCCGCGGGCGTCGGTCCAGTGTGGCAGTGAGCGCCCGTCGGTCGGCGGCGGCTCCAGGCTCTCGGCCGAAAGCGCCGGCGGGCGCCGGTGCCCTGGCTTGGTGTCACTCAGCGCGGCGCGGGCAGCGGCCAGATGCTCAGGGCCGACGCCGCAGCAGCCGCCGATGATCTGCGCACCCTCCTCGCGCCAGCTGAGCGCCAGGTCCGCGTAGCGCGCACCGTCGATCGCCGCCTCGTCGCGCCAGCCGGCGGCCGACAGATAGCCGAGGTTGGGATACACGCCCAGCGGCAGGTCGGTGAAATCACGCAGCCAGGAGAGCATTCCGGTGACATGGTCGGGGGGCACGCAGTTAATCGAGAGCGCGCCGACCCCCATCTCCTCAAAGCGACGCGCGGCACGGCCGAAGGCGTCGCCCTCCGGGCCGCCCCAGTGCTCGCCGTAGACGCCGCAAACGCCGTTGCGACAGCGTCGGAAGCTCAACCACACCGGCAGCCCGGTGGCCAGCAGGCTCTCGACCGTGGCGTAGGTCGAGCTGCGCACCAGCGACAGCGTCTCGAGCAGGATCAGGTCCGGCGGATCCTGCTCGAACGCCCGCGCCAGCAGCCGGATCGTCTCCCGCCCGTCAGGCGTGTCGACGTCCCCGTTGATGCTGAAGGCGACCGTCACCTGCTCGCCGCGACCGGCCTCCACCGCGGCCGTGCGCGCCAGGCCGACCGCGTCACGCGCCACATCCATCCAATGGATCGCCCCCAGGGACTCCCACAGGCGCTCGCCGCCGTCGCGCAGGGCGGTCGGCAGGCCCCAGGTGTTGGTGGAGATGATGTCGCAGCCCACGTCGACGTAGCGGCGATGCATCGACTTGACCTGCTCGGGCGAGTCGATGATCGCGGTCAGCCCCCAGAGATGCTCGGCGGTCTCCGGCCGTTCGCCCGCGACCTTGATCAACTCCGTCCCGTTGGCGCCGTCGAGGATCACGCAGCGGTCCATCGCCAGCAGTCGCGTGATCCGGGCGTAACGGTCCTCTGGCTGCATCATCCGGGCGCTCCCGCGGTCGGGAACGGCCGTGGCGGGAATCGATCGTGCGTTCATTGTCCCATCTCCCTCTGAGCCGGCTCGCTAGCAGCGAGGCTGTGTCCGACAGCTTGCAGCGGCGGTCCTCGCCCGACCACTCCCACAAAGCCGATTTGTCCTAGACTTTCGAGTAGGTCGTTGGATCTCTGTCTTCCTCGGAATCGAAATCCATTATGTCGCGTCCCCCAAATGGTCAGGTAAGTTAGGCATAAGGAGCAGGGACAAGCGTCGGCGGCGGAGTTACCTTTCCATTGTGTCCATCGCCGTCCCGTCAGAAGGCGCTTCGGAGTCACTGCAGGCGGTTCTGCGCCAAGCCGGTGCCGTGCTGTCTGCCCGCGAAGGTTCGACGGTCGCGGTCAATTACGGCTCGGCCGCCGGAGAGCTGGCCGTGTGCGTCAGGGCCGTCGGCCTGGTCGATCGTGCCGACCTCCGCACGCTGGTGATCAAGGCGTCGCCCGGGCAGCTACAGCGCGTCGTGCCCCGGCTGCTCGGAGGTTCGCTTCAACCCGGCGGGATCCGCTTCGCGGGTGGCGCCTGGTGGTGTGGGGCGCGCGCCGATCGAATCATTGTCGTATGCGAGCCGCGTGCGGCCCGCAGGCTTGCCGCCAGGCTGGGTGCCTCACAGCAGCTCGCCGTCAGCGTCAGCGATCACTCGGCGGCGTGGGAGGCGATCGAGCTGCTGGGCAGCGCGACCCCGGACGTTCTTCGTGCACTCCTGGTCTACGGCGACGCCGGCGATCCGCGCAGCGTGCCGCCGTTCAGCACCGGGACCGTCGCCGGTGCGGACGTGATGTGGCTGCTGGACTCCGATCGCCGTGCGCTGGCGCTGGTGCCCTGCCGGTCCGCCGGCTCTGTCTGGCGAGCGATCGAGACGGCTGGGCGTCCGTTCGGCATCAGCTGCGTGGGCTGGGAGGCGGCCGCCCGCTACGCCGTCCTGGAGCGCACCCGTGTGCGCACCCGATGGCCCTGACGGACGCTGTACCAGCCGTCCACTGAGCTGAGGGGCCTATATTTCGCTCACGCCGGTGAGCGCCCTGAAACGCCCCCATGAGCAGGACGAAGCGGCCGCGGTCAAGCGCACGCTGGTGGAGTTGCTGGCGCTCGAGCGAGAGATCGTCGAGCTGGGGTACGTGCGTCGCGCGGACGCCCTGGAGCGGGTGCGCGATGCGGTGCGCCGCCTGGGCGAGGTCGGCTCGGCGCAGGGGATCCTCGACCGCGCCGCCGAGGAGCTCGGCGGTGGGTCGCAGTTCGACCGCGTCATGATCGGTGAGGTCGTCGACTCGGCGCTGCTCCCTCGTTCGATCTGGGTCAGGGAGGGGGAGACCGACGCCAAGCTCACGCTGGACCGGCTCCGCGGATCCCCGATCGAGCTGCGCTATCCGCTGATCGAGGATGAGGTGGCGCGTGCTCAACGCGTCGAACTGGTCGTCGTGCAGGACGCACGAGCCCGCGCCGCCGCGCCTCTGCGCGAGGCGCTGGGCTGGGACTCCTACGTGGTCGCGCCACTGACGGTGCGAGGCGCGACGGTGGGACTGCTGCACGCCGATGCCTCGAGCTCCGGTCGGGCGCTGGACTCGCTGGACGTCGAGGTCGCCTCGCGCTACACCGAAGCTCTGGCGGGTGTGTTCGAACGCGCCGTGCTCCGGGACACGCTGCGGCTGCACCGCCGCGAGTTGCAGTCAGCGGTGCAATGGATGAGCGAGCGCCTCAGCCGGCTGGCGAGCGATGCGGCCGAGCTGGGGGCCGGAACGCGGGCGGGGCAGGCCGACCCCGACCTGGTCGACGCACTGACGCCGCGTGAGCGTGAGGTGCTGCGCCTGCTGGCCCGCGGCAAGACCAATCTGGCGATCGCGCAGCGACTGGTCATCCGCGAGGGGACGGTCAAGTACCACGTCAAGAACATCCTGCGCAAGCTGGGGGCGACCAGTCGCGCCGATGCGGTGTCACGCTACGTGCGCGCGGCCGATGCGCGCTCCGGACGATGACCGCCACCCGGCCATCCTCCGAGTCTCTGTCGGCGGCGATCGGCGACCAGCTGGAGCGCCGCCTTCAGCGGGCGGCCGACGATGCCGCCCGGCTGCTCGGCCGGGCGCCTGAGCTGACGCGGACGGCGGACCTTGACCGCCTGCGATCGCTGATCGCGGGGCTCGCCGAGCGACTGGGGGCGGTTGGGGACGAGGATGCGGGTGCGTCGGTGACCGAGCATGAGGCTGCGTTGGCGCGCATGCGCCAGCGCTTCGAAGGCCGTGTGCAGGCGATCGCGAGGGTTCAGGCGGTGGTCGGCGAGCTGCGGGAAATCACCGCGCCCGCCGCGATGCTGGCGCGTGCTCCGGCCGCGCTGTGCGAGGGCTCGACGCTACGGCGCGCGATCCTCAGCACCGTTGCGGGCGGGCGGATGGTGGCCGAGGTGGCGTATTTCGCCGAGGACCCGGCCGGCGCACAGGCCGTGCTGGAGCGGCTACGGGCAAACCCGGTGGCGCTCGAGCATCCGTTGCTGGAAACCGAGCTGCTGCGGCGCCGCCGCGCCACGATCGTCCTCGACGCCCACGTCCATCCACGCGTTGACCCGACGATGGCGCAGTTGATGGGCTGGACGGCCTACGTGGCCGCCCCCCTGCTGGTCGGCTCGCAGGTGGTGGGGGTGATCCACGCCGATCACGGCCGCGGGCAGTCGCTCGACGTGCTGGACCGGGACGTCCTGTGGGAGTTCGCCACGGGGCTCGCGCACGCCTACGAGAGCGCCAGCCTGCGGCGAACGCTGCGCCGGGAACGTGACGAGATGCGCGTCTTCCTGGACTGGCTGGGGGCACGCTCCAGCGAGCTGACCGACGCACCGGTCACGCTGGGCACCGGACAGCAGGCTCCCCGGGCGCCGTGGGAGGCCGGGGAAGCCCAGGGCCTCGCGGCGTCGGTGCGCCAGGACCGGACGGCGCTGGAGGGGCTGCTGACCAGGCGTGAGCTCGACGTGCTGGTGCTGCTGGCCGACGGTGCGTCCAACAACGCGATCGCGGGCGCGTTGGTGATCTCCAGCGGCACGGTGAAGTTCCACGTCAACAGCATCCTGCGCAAGCTGCATGTCGCCAATCGCGCCGAGGCGGTGGCCCGATATCTGCACTTGCTCGGCATGCGGGGACCATGATCGGCGTGCCGGATTGCGGCTCGGCAATTCAGATGGTTTGCGCGGGGGGCCGATCTCGGTTGACCCGGATTGCGGCTCCGCAATCCAGATGGTTGCCTGCGAGGGCCTGGCGCCGTCGACCTGGATTGCGGCTTGGCGGGAACTATGAAAGGCTGGGCCCATGGCCAACGTGATCGGACAGCGTGTCCGCCGCCGCGAGGATCCCCGGTTCCTCACCGGCGCCGGACTCTATGTAGACGACGTGCAGCTTCCCGGCGCCAAGCGCGTGACCTTCGTGAGGTCGGATTGGGCGCACGCCAGGATCCTGGGGATCGACACCTCGGCCGTCGCGGAGATCCCCGGCACGCGGGTGTTCACCGCCGCCGACGTCGATCTGCCGACCAATCCGCTGCCGCCGTTCCTCGGCATCGACGCGCGCATGCAGCGCCCCTTCCTGGCCTCCGACACGGTTCGTTTCGTCGGTGACATCGTCGCGATCGTGGTCACCGACGGGCGTGAGCTGGGCGTCGACGCGGCTGAGCTGGTGCAAGTGGAGTACGACTCGCTGCCGGTCGTCACCAACCTGCGAGACGCGGCCCGCGACGAGGTGCTGCTGTTTCCTGACGTCGGCACCAACGTCTGCATGCGCCACGCGCCCGAGTCCCCCGACGAGCATCTGTTTGACGACTGCGAGGTGGTGACCAGCGGCACGTCGGTCAGTCAGCGGATCGCCGCCTGCCCGATCGAGCCGCGCTCGAGCGCGGCGGTCGTGGGCGACGACGCCCGGCTGACGGTCTGGCTCTCCACCCAGACTCCCCATCAGGATCGTGACGGCCTGGCCGGCATCCTCGGCCTGGACCCCGGGCGCGTGCGCGTGATCGCCCCGGACGTCGGCGGCGGCTTCGGCGGCAAGGGCCTCTCGGCCGAGGATGTGCTGCTGGCCTGGGTGGCGCGGGCCCTCGGAGAGCCGGTGCGCTGGACCGAGACACGCAGCGAGAACCTGGTCGCCATGCATCAGGGTCGCGCCCAGGAGATTGACTTCGAGCTCGGCGGGGATCGCAACGGGCAGATCAAGGCACTGCGGCTGAAGATCCTTCAGGACGGCGGTGCCTATCCGGGCCTTGGCGCGTTCCTGGCCAGGCTGACGGCGATGATGGCCAGCGGGGTGTACGCGATCCCCAAGATCGAGATCTCGATCGAAGCCATGGTGACCAACACGACGCCCACCGGGCCCGTGCGTGGCGCTGGGCGTCCCGAGGCAACGCAGATGCTGGAGCGCGCGGTTGACATGTTCGCCGCGGACCTGTCGATGGACCCGGCGGAGGTGCGCCGGCGCAACTTCATCGCCCCCGACGCGTTCCCGTACACGACCGCAGCCGGGACGCTCTACGACAGCGGCAACTACGTCGGCGCGCTGGACCGCGCGCTGGAGACCGCCGGATACGAGCAGCTGCGCCAAGCGCAGGCCGAGCGTCGCGCCCAGGGCGGCACGCTCCACCTGGGCATCGGCCTGAGCGTGTACGTGGAGGTCACCAACGGAATCTCCGAGGCCGAGTTCGGGGCCGTGGAGATCACCCAAGACGGCGCGGCGATCGTCAAAACCGGATCCTTTTCCCAAGGTCAGGGCCACGAGACCACGTTCGCCCAGATCGTCGCCCAGCGCTTGGGGTTGGAGTTGGAGCAGGTGTCGGTGATCAAAGGCGACACCGACGTAGTCCTGCGCGGCAGCGGCACCTACGGCTCCAAGTCGACCCAGATCGGCGGCGCGGCCGCCGCTCAGGCGTCCGAGGCGGTAGTCGAGCAGGCCAAGCGACTGGTGGCCGAGGAGCTCGAGGCCAACCCCGAGGACATGGTGCTGGACCTCGGCGCCGGGCGCTTCCACGTCGCCGGGGCGCCGTCGCCTTCGCTGACCTGGGGCGAGCTGGCGCAGCGGCTGGACGAGCAGGGGCGGCTGACCGAGCTGAGCGCCGAGGTCGATTTCGCGCCGTCGTCGCCCACGTTCCCGTTCGGCGCGCACGTGGCGGTGGTCGAAGTCGACAGTGAGACCGGATCGGTGAATCTGCAGCGCGTGATCGCGGTCGACGACGCGGGGCACATCATCAACCCGCTGGTGGCCGAAGGCCAGGTGCACGGAGGGCTGGCGGCGGGGATCGCCCAGGCGCTGCACGAGGAGCTCACCTACGACGAGGACGGCAACCCGATGAACTCCAATCTCGTTACGTACGGCATTCCGACCGCCACCGAGCTGCCGTTCTTTGAGCGTGTGGAGATGGTCACGCCGACGCCGATCAACCCGCTTGGCGCCAAGGGGATCGGCGAGTCGGGCACGATCGGGGTTACTCCGGCGGTGCACAACGCGGTCATCGACGCGGTTTCGCACCTGGGCGTGCGCCAGCTCGACATGCCGGCCAACGGCCAGACCGTCTGGCGGGCGATCCAGGAGGCGGCGGAGCGCTCGCAGTGAGGTCCGCTCGCCGTGGGTTGGGGCTGAGGGAGGAGCCACGGCTGGCGAGCTAGAGCCGCTGTGGACGCCGACGCCTGAGTCGCTGGCCAGGACGGAGCTCGGGCGCTATCTGCGCTGGCTGTCAGCCCAGCGGGGCCTGGAGTTCGGCGACTACACGGCGCTTCACGATTGGTCGATCTCGGACCTGGAGGGGTTCTGGGAATCGATCTGGGAGTTCTTCGGCGTCCGTTCGCACGCCCCCTACACGCAGGTCTTGAGCGCACGCCAGATGCCCGGGGCGAGCTGGTTTGCCGGCTCGCGCCTGAACTACGCCGAGCACGCCGTCGGCCGCGACGAGGACGCCGACCGAGTGGCCGTGATCGCGCATTCGCAGACGCGCGCACCGATCCGGCTCACGTTTTCAGAGCTGCGCGGGCAGGTGGCGCGGACGCGCGCCGGTCTGCTCAGGCTCGGCGTCGGTCCGGGCGACCGCGTGGCCGCCTATCTGCCCAACATCCCTGAGACGGTGGTCGCGTTCTTGGCCACCGCCAGCATTGGGGCGGTGTGGGCGACCTGCGCACCGGAGTTCGGCCCGCGCAGCGTGATCTCCCGCTTCGGCGTGATCGAGCCCAAAGTGCTGCTGACGATTGCGGGCTACCGCTACGGTACGCGCCCGATCGACCGGCGCGCCGATGTGGCGGCGATCCGGGCCGCGCTGCCGACGCTCCAGCGCGTCGTGCATGTGCCCTACGCCGGCGGCGAGGACGACTCGATCCCTGATGCGACGGGCTGGGACGCGCTCCTGGCCGAGCCGGCGCCGCTGGAGTTCTCGCCGCTGGGTTTCGATCATCCGCTGTTCGTGCTGTTCTCCTCGGGCACGACCGGACTGCCCAAAGCGATCCTGCATCGTCACGGCGGGATCCTGATCGAGCACTTCAAGAACCACGCTCTGAGCTGGGATCTGGGACCCGGCGACCGCCTGATGTGGTTCTCGACCACGGCGTGGATGATGTGGAATGCGCTCGTCTCGGCACTGACGCTGCGCGCATCGATTGTGCTGATCGACGGCAACCCGGTTCATCCCGGGCTCGACTACCAGTGGGGTCTGGCCGCCGAGACCCGTCCGACGATCATGGGGGCCAGCCCGGCGTTCCTGATGGCTTGCCGCAAGGCCGACCTGCGTCCCGCCGAGCAGTTCGATCTGTCCAGCCTGCGCCAGCTGGGCGCGGCCGGCTCGCCGTTACCGCCCGAGGGGTTTGACTGGATCTATCAGCGTTTCGGCCGCGACCTGCTGCTGAATCTCGGCAGCGGGGGCACCGATGTCTGCACCGGGATCGTCCAAGGCGGCCCGATGCAACCCGTCTACCGGGGCGAGATCGCCGGTCGCTGCCTGGCGGTCGACACGGCCGCCTACGACCTCGACGGCCAAGCGGTGATCGACCGGCTGGGAGAGCTGGTGATCCGCTCACCGATGCCATCGATGCCGATCGGGTTCTTCAACGACCCCGGCGGCAAGCGTTACCACGCCGCCTACTTCGAGGATTTTCCCGGGGTGTGGCGCCACGGCGACTGGATCCGTTTCACGTCGCGCGGAACCTGTGTGATCACCGGACGCTCTGACGCCACCCTCAATCGCGGCGGGGTCAGGCTCGGCACGGGGGAGATCTACGCGGTGATCGAGGATCTGCCGGAGATCGCCGACAGCCTGGTCGTGCACCTGGAGGACAGCGAGGGCGG
>OCZT010000944.1_pt1 | contig 29707 bp, 25 predicted proteins | sample 1539031 | NCBI WGS metagenome assembly OCZT01 (sample SAMEA3539308, study PRJEB22396) | soil metagenome | biome: tundra; feature: field; material: soil | place: USA | collected 2010-05 | depth 0.15 m | reverse complement strand
GTCGAGGGCTACAACTTCGACATCCGCAAGCACGTCGTCGAGTACGACGACGTGATCAACAAGCAGCGCGAAACCATCTACGAAGAGCGCGACAAGGTTCTCCGCAACGACGAACTCACGGACACGATCCAGTCCTTCGTGGACCAGGAACTCGACGTCATCACGGACAGGCACCTGTCTCCCCACATGCCGATGGACTCCTGGGACATGGCCGGTCTTGTCGCGGCCGTAGAGGTCATGGGGCTCGGCGGTCCGGAGATCACCGAAGAAACTCTCTGGGACTTCCACAGCCGGGATTCGATCGCTCTGCACATCAAGGACCTCGCCGCCGACAAGCTCGAGGAAAAGGACAAGCAGAACTCGGACGATTGGTCGCTCCTCGAGCGACTCGTCCTTCTCCGCACCATCGACTCGGTCTGGGTGGAGCACCTGACCGAAATCGACGAAATGCGAGCCGGCATCGGCCTGCGTGGCTACGCCCAGGAAGAGCCGCTCAACGCGTTCAAGAAGGAAGCGTTCGCGCTCTACGAAGAGATGAGCGCGCTCATCCGCCATCAGGTAGCCACGACGATCTTCCGCGTCTCGATCGTCCGCCAGCCGGCTCAGCCCACGGGCGGGGAAAGCACCGAGGACGGCGCGGCCGACGGATCGGCTCCGGCCAAGGTTGCCGGCAATGCCCCGAAGGCGGCGCTCCCCGGCGGCAAGGCGCTCCCGAAGGGCCTGCCGAAGCCCACTCCCCAGCCCCGGCCTGCCGGCGGATCCAGTTCGTCGGGCGGCAGTTCCGCGGGCGGCGTCAGGCCCGGCTTCTCGCCGGCCGGCATCCGAATGGGCCGCAACGATGTCTGCTGGTGCAACTCGGGCAAGAAATACAAGAAGTGCCACGGGCAGTAGCCCGAACTGTCGTGATCAACTCGTCGATCCGCTCCAGGCCCGTCGGGCTTCGCCGCGACGCTCCGGCGGCCGCGCGCTCCAGCAGAGGACGACCGCGACTGACCCTCGGCGAACGCCTCCGCGACCTGATCCTGGTCCTCATGCTCTTCTGCCTCGGCGGCGCAACCCTCACTGCCTATACCACCTTCCGAATCTGGCAAGTGGGCCAGCAAGACGGCCGGCGCCACGCTGACGCCATCATTGTGCTGGGCGCGGCACAGTACAACGGCCACCCGTCCGGCGCCCTTCAGGCCCGGTTGGACCACGCCATCGAGCTGTACAAAGCGGGCTACGCCCCATACTTGATCACCACCGGCGGCAATCTACCGGGCGACCGCACGACGGAGGCGGACACGGGCCGATGCTACGCCGTCAGACAGGGCGGCCTGCCGGCCTCGCACGTTCTCATGGAGAACACCGGCCGCACCACGCTGGAGTCCATCCAGCACGTCAAAGCGCTCTTCACGGCCTACGGCTTCCACACCGCGCTCTTCGTGTCAGACCGATCCCACATGCTCAGGATCCTGAGGCAGGCCCAGGACGAGGGTCTGGAGGCCTGGGCATCGCCTACCACCACAAGCCCCGACGACCTGGATCCGGATCTCTCCACAAAGTCGCTGCTCCACGAAGTGGGCGGCTTCGTTGTGTACTCGCTCGTGAATCACGACCCGGACACGATCGTGCAATCCGAACCGTCCGCAGAGCCGTCAGGCCCGGGCGCATCGACGGCACCTGTCAAGTGCTAGCGGTCTGAGGTAGGCAATAGGCCCAGCGCGCCCCGGTGGCGAGGGTATGTAACAGGAATGCCGGCCTGCGGGCGAAATACGTGGATATTTCTTACCACTGAGACCAATTAACCCCTTGGCTCTGCCGAATTGAAACCGTATACTCGCCCCATCGTCCGTCGCGACCAGGCTCCGTCAGCCAGCCGCGGCAAGCGGAGGGACGATTGCCGTCACACTGAGGAGAGTAGTGAAGCAGGCAGAAGAAGCGGCCTTCATCGATCTCATCGCGTGTGAGAGAGATTGCCGTAATTGCAGTTACGCGGCTGCCCTCGATTGCGATGGCAACTGCGGCGTCTGCCCCCACAACATCTACTGCCCATGCGTAAACCCCGTAGTTGCCCGGAGCAAGAGCGCGCTGCGCTTGATTGAGCTCCGTCCGGTTCTACTCCAGGACGCGAGAGGCCGCTCCTAGTGGAGCCGGCCGAGATCCGCGATCTGGTTACCCGGATACAGGCAACCTCGGGGCGTCTTTGACCTCAAGGCCAAAGAAGACCGTCTAGCAGAGCTCGAGTCGCAAGTCGGCGAACCCGGGTTCTGGGACGATCAGCGCACCGCAAAGAAGGTGCTCCGCGAGGCCGAAGGTCTGCGCGAGGAGTTGACGCTCTGGCGCCACCTCGAATCCCTCGCCCAGTCGACTTCCGAGCTACTTGACCTTGCCCAGGAAGAGTCCGATCAGAGCCTCCTGACCGAAGTCGAGCGCGAGGCGGCCGCGCTCAACACCGAGTACGCCAAGGCACGCCGAGACCTGCTCTTCGGCGGCGAGTACGACGCCAGAAACGCCCTCCTGACGATCAGCGCCGGAGCCGGCGGCACCGAAGCCACTGACTGGGCCGCGATGCTGCTGCGCATGTATCTGCGCTGGGCGGAGCGCCACAAGTTCGGCACGGAGATCCTGGACCAGACCGAGGGCGAAGAAACCGGCGTCAAGAGCGTCACCATCGCCATCGACGGCCGGTTCGCCTACGGCTTCCTCAAGGCGGAGCGGGGAGTCCACAGGCTCGTCCGCATCAGCCCGTTCGACTCGCAGAAACGCCGCCACACCACTTTCGCCCTTGCGGAAGTCCTGCCGGAAGTGGAAAGCGATTTGGAAGTGGAGCTCAACTGGGACGAGATCCGGGTTGACACTTTCCGGGCTACGGGAGCCGGCGGTCAGCACGTCAACAAAACCGACTCGGCCGTCCGCCTGACCCACCTCCCCACCAACACCGTGACCCAAAGCCAGAACGAGCGATCTCAGACTCAGAACAAGGAAACGGCCGCCAAGATGCTCATGGCCCGCCTTCTGGCCAAGAAGGTGGAGGAGCACGAGGCCGCGCTGCTCAAGCTCCGGGGCGAGCATGTCGAGGCCGGTTGGGGCAACCAGATCCGCAGCTACGTGCTCCATCCCTATCAGATGGTCAAGGACCACCGCACAGATGTCGAGACGGGCAACACCTCAGCCGTGCTGGACGGAGACCTGGACACATTCATGCAGGCGGAACTCGAGCGCGAGGCGACTGGCACCGTCGTAGACACCGGACCAAGGCCGACGGCCGGCTAACGTGGCCGTAACCTACCGACCGCCATTGCGGTCCGAGCTGGGCGATTGCGCCCTCATCTGGTACTCCGCCGTGGACGAGTACATGGCCCGCCTCAACCGGCCACTCCCGTCTCCGTACCTGGATCCGCTCCTCAAACTTCTGAACCATCTCCTGACCACGGATCCGGAGCGATTCCTGGTCGCCGTGCAGCCGACGGGCGAGGGTCCCAACCAGGGCCGAGACGAACTCGTCGGCTTCGGCATCGCGGCCCAGCGCGAGCACGTCTGGTTCCTCTCCCAGCTATATGTTCTGCCCGGCGAGCAGGGCAAGGGCATCGGCCGGGCGCTCCTGACGCAGATCCTGCCTTCGGCACCGGGCGCGGCGCCCACCGAGATGAGCGGTACGGCCCCCGAAGCCCAGCCGGCCACGGGCGCGGCGCCCGCCGAACCCAGAGCGCATCCCGGCGTCCTGGCCATGTGCACGGACTCGGCCCAGCCCGTTTCCAACGCCCTGTATGCCGGCTACGGCATCGTTCCGCGGCAGCCCGTCTTCAATCTCGTGGGCACGCCCAAGCCATCTGCCCTGGGCCGCCTGCCCGCCGGCATCGAGGCCGTTCCGTTCGCGTCGGGCGATGATCCGCCGGCCTCCGCCGCCGCGATCGACGCCATCGACCGCGAGATCCTCGGCTACGCCCACCCGCTCGACCATGCCTTCCTTCGCACCGGCGGCAGAACGGGCTTCCTCTACCGCACCGACGGCGGCGAAGTCCTCGGTTACGGCTACAGCTCGGAGGCCGGTCGCTTCGGACCGGTCGCTTTGCTGGACGACACCCTCACCGCGCCCGTGATCGGCCACTTGATGCACAACATCCGGCCCCGCGGCGCCACCACCGCCTGGGTTCCCGGCGCCAACGATCGGGCGATGGTCGCCCTGCTGCGAGCCGGCCTCCGGATCGAGGGCTTCCCGGCCCTGATGTGCTGGACCCGCCCGTACGGCCAATTCGAGCGCTATATGCCCGCCAGCCTGGCACTCCTGTGAGCTGCCGCGCCAGCCGGCAAGCGGATTCGGTGCTAGCCTCACAGTCATGGTGAGTGCGGCAACTTCCGGACCCAAGGCCGTCCAGCCCGGCAAACCCGGCGCGACGGACAAGAGCCCCGACGAACCGATCCCATCGAGGATCGTCCTGGCCATGCAAGGCGTGACCAAGGCCTACCCCAACGGCCGGATGGCCCTTCGCGGCGTGGATTTGACCATCCCGGAAGGCGACTTCGTTTTCCTCGTGGGCCCGTCCGGCGCCGGCAAATCGACAATGATCAAACTTCTGATCCGCGATGAACTCGCCACCAAGGGCGTGGTTCTGCTGGACGGCCGTGACCTTGGCCGCCTCAAGCGCCGCGACGTGCCCAAGATTCGCCGCAAGATCGGGATCGTCTTCCAGGACTTCAAGCTCCTGCCCAACAAATCCGTCCGAGACAACGTCGGCTTTGCTCTGGAAGTCACCGGCGCCAAGCGCAGCACCATCGCCCCGGCGGTGGACCGCGTCCTGCGAGTCGTGGGCCTCACGGGCCAGGCAGGTCAGCTGCCCAACCAGCTCTCCGGCGGCGAGCAGCAGAGAACCGCCATCGCCCGAGCGCTCGTCCACAATCCCCGCCTCTTCATCGCCGATGAGCCCACCGGCAACCTGGACCCGCTCATCAGCTGGGAGATCATCCAGCTCTTGCTGCGCATCAACGAGCTGGGCGTCACGGTTCTCATGGCCACTCACAACGCCGAGGTGGTCACGGCCGTGCGCAAGCGTGTGGTGGCCCTGGAAAACGGCCGGATCGTGCGCGACGAGACCGGCGCCGCATACCACCGCGAGGACTGAATGTTCGCCTTCATCGGCTTCAGCATGCGGCGCGCCTGGCTCGGCTTCTGGCGCAACGGCATGGTGAGCATCGCGGCCACGGCCACCATGGTCCTGATGCTGGTGCTCCTGTCCGGGATGATCATCCTGCTGACCGGCCTGAATGCCACGCTGACCTACGTTCAGTCGGAGGTCCAGGTTCACGCCTATCTCAAGGACACGGCCTCGCAAACGGACGTCGCCACACTCGAGAACTCCCTCACGCACATGCCTCAGGTCACCGACGTGATCTACATCTCCAAAGCCCAGGCCTACAGCGACTACCTGACCCGTCACCCCGACCAGACTTCCGTCATCAACTCGCTGCCGAGCAACCCGATGCCGGCCTCGATCCAGATCAGCCTGCGTGATCCCAACGACTACGTCGACGTGGTCACGTATCTCAACAACCAACCGACCGTCGACAAGGTGGACAACCTCCAGTCCACCGTCACAAGCCTGGTGACAGTCATCGACGTCATTCGAGTGGGCAGCACGATCGCTCTGCTGGTAGTGGGCCTGATCGTGCTGTTCATCATCATCAATACGATTCGCCTAGCCGTGGTAGCCCGGGCCGACGAGATAGAAATCATGCGATTGGTCGGCGCTTCAGACGCATTCATACGCTGGCCGTTCATATTCGAAGGCGCCCTCGTGGGGCTCTTAGGCGCAGCCATAACCATCGGGTTGCTCTTCCTGTGCCAGGCGCCTCTCACGGGCCTGCTTTCGGACTATTTCAAGGTGCTGCCGGTGGATGCAAGCGCAACGGTTGGACAGCACGTCGCCCTGATCGTGTTGGGCACCGGGGTCGGGATCGGCGTCCTCGGCTCCTACCTGTCCGTCCGCAGCTATCTCATTCGCTAACCGGCCGTCACCCGCGTCCCATTTCTGCCTGAGGTCCAATGATGTCGTCTACTCAAACGCCCGAGCTTCCGGACGAAACCGAGCCCTCGGCGGCCCCGGCCTCCACGGACGACCTCGCGGCAGCCGACGCCGAGCGACCGGCACGCCGCCGAACCGTGCGCCCATCGCGCTTCGGCATGATCCTCGTCGCGATCTTCGCCAGCACCACGCTGTTCGTGGGCGGCTTCTCGCTCGGCGCTCATGTCGCTACAACGCCGGGCACGCCCGCAGATCAGGAATCGCGATTCAGCGCATTCTGGGACGTCTACCAGCTGATCCAGAGCGACTACGCCGGCTACTCCGGCAACAACAAGCCCACCCAGGACCAGCTCGTGCAGGCCGCCATCAATGGCATGGTCGAGAGCCTCAAGGACCCCTGGTCCGTCTATCAGGCGCCCTCGGACTACCAGAGTTCGCTACTGAACGTGGGTGGCCAAGCCGAGGGCATCGGCGTCCAAATCAAGCTCCAGCCGGTGGATCCCAAGTCGGGGGCCGCCTGCCAGACCATCGCAAACGGCTGTGAACTGGCCGTCGATATCCCAATCCCCGGATCACCGGCCGAAGCGGCCGGCGTCCTGCCGGGAGACGTCATCGCCTCCGTTGACGGCACCTCTCTCGACGGCGATACCCTCGACCAGGCGATCGTACTCATCAAAGGACCCAAGGAAACCACCGTCCAGCTCGGCCTGCTTCGAGCCGGCAAGGAGATCGACCTCACCATCACGCGGAAGGTCTACAGCCGGCCTGAGATCACCACCAAGACCCTCGCCGACGGCCGCGTAGCCTACATCGCGGTCAGCGGCATCAACCAGCCCGCCAGCTCCCAGTTCGATCTGGCCCTGACCACAGCGGTAGCCGCCGGCCAGAAGAACATCATTCTGGATCTGCGGGGCAACCTCGGCGGCTATGTAGACGACGCCGTCAAGATCGCCAGCGAGTTCATTCCCAGCGGCACGATCGTCTGGCAGCAGGACGCCGCCGGCAAACTCACCGAAGTCACGGCCAGGCCGGACGGCCGAGCCACGGATACTTCCTACCACCTGGTCGTTCTCGTGGACGGCAACACGGCCTCCGCCGCCGAAATCCTCGCGGGCGCGCTACAGGCCCGCGGCCGAGCCAAGTTGATCGGCACCAAGACCTATGGCAAGGGCGTCGTCCAGGAGTGGCTACCGCTGCCCAACAACATGGGCGGTATCCACTTGACCGTCGCCAAGTGGCTTCTCCCGGACGCCAACAAGACCTGGATCGGCAACGGCAAGGACGGCGCCGGTCTCAAGCCGGACATCCCGATCAGTTCGGACAATGCCAGGGCCGGCACCGACCCTGTTCTGGACGCCGGACTTACGGAGCTGGGCTTCGCGCCAACTAGCACTCCTTAACTCATCAAAACAATCATTGCGTCTTTTCGGGCGCCTCGATAGGATGTTGAGGAACGAAAGGAGGTGATGTGCAGTGTCAATAGAGCCTATGCGCTGCACCACCTCGCTAGGAGCCGGACTCTAAGACCGGCCACCGGCGGGTGGTGTAGGTAACGCAGACGAATGCCGGTCCTCAGTGGGCCGGCATTCGTGCGTCTACAAGTCGCCATTCCGCTACCCTCGTTACTGCCAATCCGCACAAGTCGGGAGCGCCCGCCCGTGGGCCAGGAAAAGACCGTCGCTCAGAACAGAAGAGCCCGCCACGACTACTCGATCGAGGACTCGTTCGAGGCGGGCATCGTCCTGACCGGGACGGAGATCAAATCCATCCGGGCCGGCAAGGTCAGCCTCAGCGAGTCCTACGCTCGGATCGACAGGGGTGAGGCCTGGCTCGTCGGCGCCACGATCCAGCCGTGGGACACGGGCAACCGCTACAACCACGAGCCCAAGCGCATCCGCAAGCTGCTGATCCACCGTGATCAGATCCGGAACCTGCTGCTCAAGACCAAGTCCAAGGGCCTGGCTCTCGTCCCGCTCAAGATGTACATCACGGAGCGGGGCCGGGCCAAGGTGGAAGTCGGCCTCGGCCGCGGCAAGCAGCAGCACGACCGCCGCAACGACATCGCCGACCGCGACGCCAAACGCGACATGGCCCGCGAGATGGCCGACGCCGGGCGAGGGCGCGACCGGCGCCGGTAGGGGAGCGGGAGCCCGGCCCCAGGCCGGCGGGGCGGCATCGGACCGGCCGGGAACGCGACGCTCGGCCCCGCTAGGTCCCCGCGCCCACCGGGAGTACAATCCCCCAGCGCCGTCGCACGGCGCTGGGTACAGGACTCTGTGGGGATGCGTGGTTTCGACAGGGGCCGGCTACCGGAGAACGCGAGCCGAGGTTGGACTCCAGGCCTCGTAAAAAGGAGCCCAAAAGAAGTAACTGGCAACAACCAGTCGACTCTCGCCCTCGCTGCTTAGGCAGTAAGGTGAGCGTGGAAGCAGCCTCACCTCCGTGGGCTGTGGAAGCGTCATTCAGCGGAGGTGCGGTTCTGGGTAGCGTCGCGTAGCCGGAACTAAAGCCCGCAAGGGAACGTGACTGGAGCGTCCGGCAGACTGCCGATGGCCGTCCGGGCGCTCGACGACAAATCATCGGACACGCTCGTAGTGGTCTCCGGCGAAGGTTTCTGGACGGGGAGTTCGACTCTCCCCCATCTCCACCACTTTTCCGTCCTGCCCGGGCTGGGCCGCCGAGCCCACGGCCCCGGATCTACCAGATGAAGCCGATGCCAACCTCGTCACGCATCGCTGCGATCATCCGAGACTGGGCAATCACGTAAACCCCGCCGTTGCTGTTGCCGCCACGCCCGTTGCAACTCCGCCCACAGGAGTCGAGGTAGGTGTACGTCGGCGGGTTGGCGGTGTTGTCGTAGCCCACGATGGAAATCGCGTGGCGAATATGCGGAGTCGCGGCTCCCGCCTGCCAGTTCGGAAGATCGAAGGTGTCGACGGCCGCCACGACCGGGACGCCGTCGCGCCCGATATCGAGCATGGACGCCACCTGCAGATCTCGATCGAGCGCACCGTCGTCGTTGTCGACCGCTTGGTACCAGGCATCCGTCCATGTGTTCGGGTCGTGACCTGAGATTTCCCAGTTGACGCCGGCCATGATGTTCTCGCGGGACGAGCCCACCTGGGGGTAGAGCGGCTGGCCTGCGCCATCGACCCAGGTCGCGATGCCGGAGGCGAACCATGTGGGCGGCCTGGACTGCGTGGCCATGTACATAAGGAAGCCGCGGCCGTGCGCCGTAAAGTCGTTCACGTTGTCCGAGCCCGACCAGTATGTCCCGAGGCGCGAGCCGTCCGCGCCGACGGCAACCGTGGGTCCGGGATTTGGCCAGGGAGCCCCCTGTACCCCATAAGGATCGAGGAACCAACCTTCCGTGCCGGTCACGTTGGGATGTCCCGTAAGTTGCTGCCAGTAGTAGAGAGCGACGGTGCTCGCGCCGGGGCCGCACAGGTTCCAGAAGCTCAGGTTCCGGTAGGGAGTTCCCTTCTCGTCCGGCCCATAGCCGAACGGTTCGACGACCCATCGGCTCCAGGCCGTGTCGAGCGTCCGGGCTTGGGGGACGGGAATCGATGTGCCGGCCATCAGGAGCGGATCCACCCCTTCGCCGAGCGTGACGACATTGCCCCCGACCAGCGCCGCCCGCCCGTAGGCCTTGACCAGCGACCATACCGGAGCCTGGCTGATGCCGGGGTGGGCCGTGCTCGGAGCCCAGGGTTTGTCTGTGGAGTGGAACTCGGGATGAGCCTGGGACGGCGGCGCGGGAGTTGCGAAGATGCCGATCGGCTGGAAGTACACGCCGGGCACGGTCGGGTCCTGCGAAACAGGCAGCGAGGCGAGTGAACCACCGTAGGCCGTGGCGGTGTCGCTCGCGCCAGACCCGAGGGCGGGTGAATTCTCGACACCGGCGGCCGGCACCTCCAGAGTTGCGACAGTCGCGATTGCGAGGACAAGCGAAACCGCCAGGGCAGCCATAGCGACGTGGCGGCGCGGCGGGCGTGAAATCGGCATGGCAACACTCTACGCGAGGTCGTGGCAAGAGGCGCCTCCCGATTGTCGCACCAGTCGCGCAACGCGGGGCGCCCCTGCCCGTTCACATAATTCTCGGCATCCCCTTGACACCGATCCCTGCCGCATCTAGTCTCCATCTACCTAATTATCCGATGCACCTATAAATGAGGTAGCGCACCGATGGACGGAAAGATCCGCGGCCAACTCCTCAAAGGAACGACTACCCTGCTCGTCCTCACCGTACTCCGGGACGGCGAGTTGTACGGCTACGAAATCGCCCAGCAGGTTCGCGAGCGGAGCGGCGGCGCGTTCGCCCCGAGCGAAGGCTCGCTCTATCCGGCCCTCCACGCCCTCGAGGCAGACGGAGCGCTGGAGGCCAGCTGGCGAGTCGGCGATCGCGGCCCGCGTAGGCGCTACTACAAGATCACCAGGTCTGGTCTGGCCATGCTCGACGCGCATGCTCAGGAATGGGCGGCTTTCTCAACGGGCATGGCGAAGGCGGTCGGGGGACACAACTAATGACCGTCGACTGGATGGGCGTCGTCTTCTTCCTCGTGCTCCCGATTCTGCTGGCCATCGGCGCCGTGCTGGTAGTCCGCCGGAGTGAGCGGCGGCTCGGCTGGCGTCCCGGCGACGATAACTGGCCGGACTCGATCCCAACACAGACGGACGAAGTCTCCGACTACCTGGACCGCGTCGGCTCGACTCTGTTGCTGCCCGCCGCCGATGTCGCCGAAGTTCGAGCGGAACTGTCCGATCACATCGGCGATTCGATCCTATCCCTGGAGGCCGAAGGCCTGGACCGAGACAAGGCGGTCCGCGAGTCACTCGCCCGCCTGGGCTCTCCGACCGAATTGGGCCGCCAGATCCGAGTGGCCCATCAATCGACCCGGCGGCTGCTGGCCGGCGCCGGCGGTGGAGTCTTTGCGGCCGGCGGCGGCTTCGTCGTGGGCTATATCGAAGGATTCGTGGTCGCGTATGGGCTGATCCTGGTCGGCCTTCTGTGCGTGGAATTGCTGACTCTTGTCGGGGTTCGCGTGCCCAACCTGATGCTCGATAACAGCAACATCATCAACTCCCTGATCTATCCCGGCGTCTTCATGGTCTCCGCCGCCCAGGCAACGCGATACGCAGTCCGCACCTCCGCCGGGTTCAGCCGCCGTGCGCCGCGCTCCATCGCCGTCTTCTGGGCCCCGGCATCCGCCATCGGCTTTGGCTGGTTCGTGATCTTTGCTATGCACGGCCCGATGAGTTGGCCCGGAATGTTCGCCTATCTCTGCGTCCCGGTTGTGGCGTTCACCGCCGCCTTCTTCCGTATCGAGCGGCCGATGCCGCACGTAGGCAGGAACGCACTGCTGGCCGGACTCGGCGGCTTCGTCATCGTGGCCCTAAGCTTCGGCCTGATCCTGGGCGTAAGCACAAGCGGATCCTCCGGCAGCACCACCCTCTCGCCGCTCAATACGGGACAACCGCCGGAGCCCCCGCGGGGCAACCTGCCCCCCGAGGCGCCCGAGGCTTGGGTCCCCCAGGGAAGCATCATGGGCGGCGGCGCGAGATCCGCCGACACGGGCGGAGACCTGTATTCCGCCATCACGGATCAGCAGGCGCCCGTCTCCATGACCAAGGCTTTGACTAACTGGCACGACCTCCGCTTCGAAGCCTGGCACTGGCTCGTGCCGAACGGTCCGGATGGCGTGTTCGGCGTGGACACCCGCTACTCGGCCCCGGCCGTCATCCTGCCCGCCGAGGTCCATACGACCTGGCTTCAGGCCATATTCCACCTCAACCGGCTGCGCGACCAGGGTCCGTGGGCGGTCATCCTTACCGGCATCGGCCCAGACGGCCGGCGCTACGTGATCGCCGATTGCGGCGGCGGCATGAACACGCAGTTCAACGGCTCCGTCTGGGACTGGCTGACGGCCCCGCTATGAGACCCACCTCGCTGGTCGCAGAGCGCCACCAGATCCTGGCTGCCCTCGCCGCCGACTCCCTAGCAAGCTCCGCCATTGCCCGCCGACTCCCCGCGCCGTCAGCCGACTCCGACCAGAGCCTGCTCTTCCCCGCCCTCCACAGCCTCGAAGCAGACGGCCGGCTCACGGCTGAGTGGCGACTCGGGACCGATGGCCGCCCACGCCGAACCTATCGCAGACGCCGCCTGATCCCCGTCAGGATCGCCCGCTAGATCCCAGAACAGCCCTTTGCCCGCGGTGCCAATATGCACCGCCGTTGTTGCAATACGGAACTAAGCGGAGCCGGTCGAGGGTCTACCCTGCTATCTTTTCCATGGGATCTGCCGCGGCTAAACACGCCAGCTGTGACCATGGACATAGCACTGCAACCAACTCGAATCGATTACTACCGGATGTTGGGCCTGGATCCGTCGGCCCCGATGGAGGCCGTCCAGGGCGCCTATCGAATTCTGGCGCGCCACCTGCACCCGGACGTTTCGGGCGACCCGACCACCGCTGAGGCAATGAGCCGCGCCAATACAATCTATCGGGCGCTGGTGGCCAAGCCGGTTCCCGCGGACTTCTCGATGGACCCAACCCCCGTCTACCGGCGCGCCCAGTCGGGTACGGATCCCCTCTCCATCTATCGCCAGTCGATGGAAGACTTCGGGGCCAGCACGGGTCGGCAAGTAGACGTCAGAGCCTAGCCGGCTCGGTTGCACCTCCCTGTGACAACACGCCACCTCTCCATCCTCGGCCTGATATCTGTCGGCGTAATCCTTCTGGGCATGATCGTCGCCTGGCTGCCGTATCAGGGCCACGCCGGCGAGGCCTACTGGCCGCTCAATCACTTCGTCTCGGAGCTGGGCGAGACGCCCCAGTCCCGGCTCGCCTGGGTGTTCAATCTCGGGGTGCTCGTTGGCGGCTCCGGCTTGGGCCTCTTCATGGTGCTGCTCGCGCGCCGCCTGACCGGCCACTACCGGATTGCCCTCACGATCGTCGGCGCCATCGCCGGGGTGTTCGGCTCCCTTGTGGGCGTCTTCCCGATGAACATCCACCCCGTCCACGGGCTGGTTTCCGGGATCTTCTTCCTAACCGGCTGGATCGTGGCCTCCATAGTGAGTACATGGATCCTGGCCCGACGGCACCCCAGCCTCCCTCGCTGGCTCCTGGTCCCGGGAGCAATCAACGTGACGGTGTCGCTCGCCTTCGTCGCCGTCTACTCGACCTACAAGCCGGACAACCCAAGCGGCCCGATCGCCAACCGGCCGGACGGGCTATGGGCTGTCACCGCGCTCGAATGGGCGTCCCTGCTGACTCTGCTGGCCTGGTTCGTCTGCGTCTCGATTGCGCTGCTGCACGACTCCACCGACTAGCCGGCTGCGCCCGAAGCGGTACGACGCGCGTCTTCCCCATCCTTCCGCCCATGCCTGAGACGACCGGTCGACGCGGCGGAGCCACGCCGCCTCCGGAAATGCAAGAGCCGGCGCGATGCGCCGGCTCTTGCCACTCCCTCTAGCTTGGCTCCCGGACTACTCGTCCTGCTTCCGGCGCGGTTTTATCGACACTAGCGACGGGCTGGGCGGAAGTACTGGCGTCGGTGATCCGCCGGAATCCTTGGGCGTCTTGGACGGTGACGGCGTAACGCCGACCTGTACGACACCAGTGACCATCGCGTAGTGCGACTGCCACGTATCGTCGTGCAGGACTTTGCCGGTGGTCAGGTCCGTAACAACGCGGCGAACCGACGTATCAAAGCCGTCGTCCGGGTACTCGGCCCGGTAGGTCTCGCCCGGTTTGAGCGTCTTGACGTAATCAGGCGGCCCGTCCGTGGCCTTGACCACGTTCGCCTGGGCCCCGCCGGTCCAGTCGACCTTGCGATTCGTCTTCATGCTCCACAACTGAACGGTAATGGAGCTCTGCCATTCGTAGGTTGCCCAAGAGCGAATCACGATCGGGTAGGCCGTGTCATTCGTCCATCGCAGATCCCACGTGGAGGTGCCATTGGAGAAAACAGTGGCATCCTTACCGACCGGATAGCGACTGATGTAGTAGAAGTGGGCGTGCCGCTCGTCGATCTGCATACCGGCGTCCGCGGCGGCGTTGAAGACGGTGGTGGAAGCAGAGCAAATACCGCCGCCCATGACGCCCGTGTGATCGCTCTTGCCGCCGATGATCGCACCGCCGAGGGCAAACCCGTGAGCCGCATCGATCGTACCCACGGAGCTGAGGAAGCTGAAGCTCTGTCCCGGCCCGACAACTATTCCATTTAGGTTCAGGGCGGGCTGGCGGATGTTCTTGCCCTGGCCGTTTGAGGGGCCGGGGAAGAAGTAGATCGTCTTTTGACCGATGATCTCCATGCCCTTGACACTGTCAACGGTGGCTATCTGCGGGTGGATGGGTCCGGTCACGACCTCGATCGTCGGGTCAGGCCTGTGGCCGACAGCGAGCTCGTCCAGGTATGCCGACAGGGCTGAGGCGGTTGCCGCAAGATCGATACCCACGCCGTCCTTGCCCGGCTTGAGGTCCTTCGGGGTGCCGTTCGTATCCCAGATTACCGATGGTTCGATCGGCGAAATACTGGCCTTGGCCGAAATACCGGCCAGGTAGGTCTGCACCTGAGCGGGATCGACAGCGGGCGTGTAAGTGCCGTCTTGGCGCTGGCCGAAGATGATCCAACCCTTGATCTGAGTGGACGCGATCGTCCATGTCTTGGGCTGCCACGCCGACGGCACCGGAGCATAGGCGGGCAACTTCGACCAGGCCAGAGTGATGTCTACGAACATCTTGCGGGCCTCGTCGATGGCCGCCTGAGCGTTCTCATCGCTGATATGTGGCTTCAGGGTGACGAACGAGCCACCGGCCTGGAGGTCCGCCGGGGCGTCGCTCTGGCTAAGCTTCTCGACGACCGTCTTGCCGATCTCAACCTCGTCGACGCCGTAGCCGGTCGTCGACTTGGTGACCACGAAATCCCCGTCCTTGGCAGCTACCTGCGCATCCTTGGCAGGAATGGAGCTTGTTCCCACAAGCTGGTGTATGCGCTGGGCCAGCGCCGCCGGATCAAGCCGAACCACGACGGGAATGCCCTGGCCAAAGGCCGCGGCGTGCATGACGCTAGCCGGATCGGTGACGGGGTTGCCCGAGTGGCCCACTGCCATGGCCGCGTCGGCCATTACCTCGGAGTCCGGCCCTCGACCGATCTGCTGGTAGCTGACGGTAGTGACGCCGACCGGCGTCGTGACCGTAACTTCGCCCTGGGCGAGGTAGGCCAAGCCGGTATTCAGCTTGGCAATGGCTTCGTCGCGAGTGAGACCCGACAGGTCCACCGAGCCGGCATGGACTCCCGGAAGGATCCGGTTGTCGTAGGAGCCGGAGTAACCGAACGCGACCACAACGAAAAGGAAGAAGGTGGCGAACGTTCCTACCGCGAATGCAGCAGCGAAACCGACCACACGCCGATTGGCGTGGACATCGGTGGGAATGCGCGGCCGGGAGAAATGGGCCGAGAAGCGGCGTTGAGGCTTGGAAGCCGCGGCGTCGTCTATGTGTTGAGCCTGTGTCGCCTTTGACGTCTCCGAGACTGGCGACTGCGAGGCCGCGGGCTTAACCGAGGCCTTGCTCTGCTCCTTAGGCTCATTCGGCCCTAGCGGGTCCCTTGTCATCTCAATCCTTTTCTACCGCGCCGTTGGCTGGACGACGCCCTGGCAAGTTGCGACATGGCCAAAACAGCCGGTTGTGGGCTCCGGCCAAACGATAGACGCGCGGTCGTAACTTGACGTTACGCCGCGCGCCCAAATCACTGAGTGGAACTCATGGCTTGCCTGCCCCGAAGCGACGGCGTGGCAAACCGAATGACCAAACTAGATCTCGCGAGGGAGTACCACGACTCGCCGGTTCGGCTCTTCGCCGATCGACTGAGTGGCCACACCCGGGTTGCCCCGGAGTGCGAGGTGGATCCAGCGTCGCTCGAGGGCCGGCATGGGCTCCAGTTGAAGCATCTTGCCGGTCTCGCCGACTCGCTCCGCGGCCCTGGTGGCGAGATCACGCAACTGGCGCTCGCGCCGGCCACGGTAATCCTCGACATCGACCAGGATCCGCGTCCACTCGCCGACGCGCTTGGACAGGAGCAGGTTCACAAGGTGCTGCAGAGCCGAGAGGCGCTCGCCCTTACGTCCAATAAGAGCGCCGAGCGCTTCCTTCTCGTCGCCCTCGCCGATCACGTTCAGGCGATTGGTCTCGCCGGCCGCGATCTCGACGCGAACGTTGAACTCGAGCTGGGACATTAGGTTCTCGAGGATTTCCTTGGCCGCGGTCATGGCTTCCGGCGTGACGTCCGCCGACTCCGGGCGCTCGGTGCGCGGGGAAACGCGGGCGGCAGCGACCTCGGCCAGTTCCTTCGGTGTCAGACCGACCTGCGGACGAGGAGCTCCGTCGTGGCGCGGACCGCGATCGCCACCTGGGCGAGGACCACGATCTCGATCGAAGTGGCCACCACCCGGGCGCGGGCCACGATCACCACTCGGGCGCGGACCGCGATCACCGGACGGGCGCGGGCCACGATCACCACTCGGACGAGGACCGCGATCACCGGACGGGCGCGGGCCACGATCACCACTCGGACGAGGAACGCGATCACCGGACGAATCGCCGTCCAGCCAGGCCGGGCGCGGGCCGCGATCGGCAGAGGGGCCGCGATCGGCAGAGGGGCCGCGGTCATTACCGAAGTCTCGCTCGACGCGCGGGCGATCCTCTCGGTCGTGGGCGGGGGCCGGTAGCGGCGCGGAGGCGGCGGCTTCACGCTTGGGCGTGGAACCGCCAAGGAGGGAGCGGGGGGCCGCAAGAACCCGGGCGGGCTCTGCGCCCATGCCCAGGACGCCACGGCTACCCGGCGTCAGGATCTCGAAGTCGAGCCCATCAAGGCCGACGCCAAACTCCTCGCGGGCCCCGCGGAGAGCTTCTTCGACCGTCTTGCCCGTGAACTCGTGGTAGGCATCGCGAAATGCAGTCATAGCTAACGTCGTCTCCCTCGTCGACTTGAACGCTTTTGCGTGTTGGGCCGAACTGTTGAGGCCGCCGATGCCGTTCTCTCCACCGGCGCGCGCCGGGAAGCTGCCACCGAAGTACCTGCTTCGGCCGGCTGGGGCATCGTGACCGGGAACCTGGGGGTGAAATTACGGGCGAAGGGCGGTGTCCAACCAAAGAGCGGGAACATCGAACCCCACCCAACAATCAGGAACTGTTGAACGATCGAGAACACCGAGGTGGTGATCCAGTAGACGAACAGACCGGCCGGCAGGAAGCCGCCATACACGATGGAGAAGAACGGGAAGATCACCATCATCGTGCGCTGCGAGCTTGCCGACGTATCGTTCTCGACGGCCGGCGGCATGAGCATGCGGCTCTGGATGAACTGCAGGAGACCCGCAATCACGGCCAGAACGCTGACTCCGAGAGTGAAGACAACCAGCGGGAGGTTGAATAGAACCTGGGGCTGGCCGACATTGATGCCCAAGATGACGGTGTTGATGCACGGAAGGCTCTTGTCCAGATGGCCAAGCGCATCCACATGGGACTGGTTGGGGCACTGGATCGACTGGAAGGGGGCGGCGATGTTGATACCAAAGACCTTCAGCATGGCGCTGGGGTCGTAGTTGGTCAGACCGTCGCGGATGACCCAGTACATGGGGAAGAGAAGGCCCATCTGAAGGATGGACGGCAGACAGCCCGCTGTAGGGCTGACGCCTCGCTCCTTGTAGAACTCCTGCGTGGCCTTCTGGATGGCCACACGATCGCCCTTGTAGCGGCGATTGAGTTCCTTGGACATGGCCTTGATCTCAGGGGCCAGGATCTGCATCCGCTTCTGGGAAACGATCTGCTTCGAAGAGAGCTTGAGCGTGACGAGCCTGATCATCAACGTCATCAGGACGATAGCCACGATGATGTTGCCAGTTAGGGCGTAGAGACCGGCCAGCAGAACGAAGAGCGACTGGAAGATCGGCGTGAACACGAAGCCTGCAAGACCGGTGGGGTCTGCACCCGGCTGGGCGGGGACCAGCGGCTGGTAATTGACGGTGGGACTTGGCTTAGGCGACGTCGCGGCAGCAGCAACTTCGGACGGGGCCGAAGCTGAGGCGGCAACGCTGGCTGAGGCCGTCGGCCCGGAGTCGGCTCTTGCCGATCCGCAGGCCGCGACGGCAAAGCCTGCAATGACGAATAGCAGCGCGATGGCGGCCCAGCGCAGGCTGATTCGGGACATAAGTGTGGGCTTGCGCCCGTGGGTAGTCATGTCAGCGGACTGGATCGTAGCCACCACGACTCCACGGGTGGCAGCGGAGAATTCGACGCATTCCCATCCAGCTCCCTCGAAAGAAACCGTATTTGGTGATTGCCTGTTCCGTATAGAACGAACAGGTTGGTTCGAAACGACAGACTGACGGACGCCACTGGAAGAGCCGGCGATATAGCCGGATAAGGCCAATGGCTATGGTCTTCACGAAGAGATCCGTTCTCCGAGTACTCCTCCTCGGCGGAGAAGGTTCTGCAGTACGCCCGCCACGATCTGGTAGTCCGCACTGATGACGGGCGGTCGGGCGATGATCAGAACGTCCCAACCGGGCTGGAACGAGGGAGCCATCACCCTTAGTGCCTCACGGAATCGCCTGCGCACTTTGTTCCGGACTACTGCTCCGCCGAGCTTGCGTCCGGTCGATAGGCCGAAGCGCGTTACCTCGAGGTTGGTCCTTCGGATTCTCACCACGAGAAGGGAGTGGGACCTGACGGCACCCTGTCCCTGCAACGCCGCGAAATCCTCCGGCCTGGAGAGCATCACCAGCCGCGGCGGATTGTGGCCGCGGTCCGTCGTCAGACCGTGAGCTTCTTGCGGCCGTGAGCGCGGCGTGCCGCCAGCACCCGGCGTCCCCCGGTGGTCTTCATTCGGGCGCGGAAGCCGTGTTCTTTGCTTCGGTGCCGCTTCTTGGGCTGAAAGGTCTGCTTCATCGGAAGGTGTAATTCTCTCCATACGGCCTCGGGGCTAGGATTTCCCCGAAAAGCACGCGAACGCGCCGGGCGCACGAAAAGCGCTTGGGCGCGTCTGCCGGCGGATTATATGTACGAGCGACTCAAGGTGTCAAACACGGGCCGGGTCATGTCGACCGCCGGAGAGGGATTCGAGAACAACTCATCCTATACTCCCCGGGAGTATCCGATTCGATACCGGCCCGAACCTTGCCCACGCCGCTGGGGCGGTGCTATCCTTCGTCGGCCCGCGGCGCCAGACAACCTTGGGCATCGGCTCAAGGGAACCGTGAGGACTGCCAAACCGCTTCGGAGGAGGGGGTTGGAGTTGAAGGCTCACGGCGCCACAAAGGCGATGGCGGACTGTTTTCCGTCGCGAGTCTGGCTATCCACTTACCGTCTTCTTCAGGACTAAACCTGCCCCGATGGACGCAAAGCAAGTCTGGCGCGCTGCACTGGGAGAACTTCAGGTCTCCCTGTCTCCCGCCAACTACGAAACCTGGCTGCGGGACACGGTGCTCGTCGATGTAAACGACAACCGGTTCAAGATTGCCGTGCCCAACGGTTTCGCCAAAGACTGGCTGGAGACTCGCTACCGCTCCCTGATCTCCCAGACGCTGGCCCGCATCGTGGGCTACAGCGTCCAGGTCGAGTTCATGGTGCGGCCGTCGCCGGACGCCCCGGGAACCAACGGGACCGCGCCCGCGGCAACGCCGGCCGTCTCGCAGCCGGTTCGGCTGGAGCCCACCCGCGTCGGCGCCCCTGACGGCGCATCGAGCAACATCAATCCGCGCTACACATTCGCGAACTTCATCGTCGGCTCGGCCAACCGCCTCGCCCACGCGGCCAGCCTTTCGGTCGCCGAGCGACCCGGCCATGCCTACAACCCGCTCTTCCTGTACGGCGGTGTGGGGTTGGGTAAGACCCACCTGATGCATGCTATCGGCAACGCCGTCATCGCACGCTTCCCGCGCAAGCGCGTTGTCTATGCGACCAGCGAGAAGTTCACCAACGAATTCATCACCAGCATCCAGCAGGGCAAGATCGACGACTTCCGGGAGCGCTACCGCCGGATAGATCTGCTGCTGATCGACGACATCCAGTTCATCGCGGATAAGGAGCGAACGCAGGAAGAATTCTTCCATACGTTCAACGCCATCCATGAGGACGGAAAGCAGATCGTACTGTCGTCGGACCGGCCGCCCAAGGCCATCCTCACGCTGGAAGAGCGGCTCCGAAGCCGGTTCGAGTGGGGCCTCATCGCGGACCTCACCGCGCCAGACCTGGAGACGCGCATCGCGATCCTTCGGGCCAAGGCTGAAGAGCAGGCCGTTCCGATCAGCTCGGACGTGCTGGAGTTCATCGCCCGCAAGGTTGTGAGCAACATCCGCGAGCTGGAAGGCGCACTCAATCGAATAGTCGCTTACGCCAGCATGGGCGCAGTGCCGATCACTATCGAGCTGGCTCAAGCGGTGCTGTCGAACGTCCTATACAACCCCAAGAAGCGCCAGGTCACGCCGGAGCGGATCACCCGCGCCGTGTCGGACTACTACGGCGTCCAGATCGATGCCCTCAAGGGCCAGAAGCGCGACAAGGCCATCGTGGTGCCGCGCCAGATCGCGATGTTCCTGATGCGCGAGGAGACGGACGTCTCTCTGCTGCGCATCGGCGCGGAACTCGGCGGTCGGGACCATTCCACCGTCCTGCACGCCTGCGACAAGATCAACCGCGAGATGGGTCTCAACGACGAGCTGCGGCGCGAACTGGCCGCGGTCCGGGAACTCATCTACTCCGACTAGGCGCAGGGACTCGGGCAGGCGCATGCTTCGCTGGCGCCTGCGGTACTCGCTCACGCGCACCCAAACGCGCTCGCTCCGCTCCTCAACACCGCCTCGCCGGAGCGCCTGCGCGATTGATACCTGCCCAGGCGGCCGAGGCCGTCGTTGCCGCCTCCTATGATTCACTCACGCACGCTTGGGTGCGCTAACTTATCGTGTTCGACGGCGCGTAGGCCTGAGTTCGCCGGAGATTAAGCCCGCTTTCAATGCTGAACAGGCGGCTTTCAAAGGCGAAATCCAGTGATCCTCCGCCCTGTCTCGTTACCCCTCCGTGCTGCCCAACGGAACCGTTATGAGACCCTGACGTGGATAAAGCCCCGGATTCGGTGGATAACTCGTGTCCGATGTGGAGAATTCGGCCTTTCGTGCGGGCTCTGGTACGGACTAGTTGGACTAACTAGGACTTCTTGAGCCCTCGGTACCGGATCTGTCCCCATCCGTCCCGTGCGGCATCCCCAATTTGCACTACTTCATCCACGCCGACTGCCGATTAGTCCACCATTGAGTCGAGCGTGGGCGTGCAGCAAACCCACAGTCTCCACACCATGATTATGGTGATGACGTAATGAGAAGATAGATAGACAATCCACTTGGAGTAGGATCGCTGTCCGTCTCGGCGATTCCCGGAAACGTGATACCCACCTTGCTTGGTCTCAGGGAGTAAATCCAACGTGAAGCTGTCGGTCATGCAGGAGAACCTCGCTCGAGGTCTTCAGGTTGTAAGTCGAGCCGTCTCGACCCGGAGCACTCTCCCTGTTCTAAACAACGTTCTTCTTCGGACTGAGGACGGCGGCCTCAAGCTGACGGCCACCAATCTGGAGATCGGCATCACCTACTGGGTGCCCGGCAAGATCGACACAGGCGGCGCGATGACTGTTCCGGCGCGATTGCTCACAGACATCGTCGCCGGCTTACCGGCAAACGAGCGTGTGGAGCTTGAGCTTCAGGCTCAGGACACATTGCACATCCAGGCCGGCCGCTTCGAGACCCACGTCAAAGGCATTGATGCCGAGGAGTTCCCGGCCATTCCGTCTGCCGGTGAACGCCCCACAACCCGAATTTCTCAGAGCGCTCTGCGTCAGGCTCTTGGTGAAGTGACCTTCGCCGCCGCAACGGACGAAGCCCGCCCGATTCTAACCGGCGTTCTGGCTAAGTTCGAAGGCGACAAGTTGACGCTGGCGGCTGCCGACAACTACCGCATCGCTGTAAAGACACTCACCGTGCTGGATCCGGTCGAGGAGACGAGCATCGTCGTGCCGGCCCGGTCTCTGCACGAGCTATCGCGGGTTTTGTCGGACACGGACAATCCGGTCGACATCGTTCTTTCGCCTAGTCGAAACCAGATCCTCTTCCACATCGAAGGTATCGATCTGGTGAGTCGGCTGATCGACGGTCAGTTCCCCAACTACCAGCAGGTCCTGCCGAAGGGCTTCACCACCCAAGCGACGGTGGATCGCGATCAGCTCCTGGCCGCGGTCAAGTTGGCCAGCCTCATCGCCAGTTCCTCGGCCAATATCGTGAAACTGCGCGTCGGTGGAGATGCCGAGGTAGGCGTGACTGTCAGCGCAGCTGCGGACGTGGGCGACAACAAGAGCGACGTCGAGGCCAAAGTTGAGGGTGACGGCACCACGATTGCCTTCAACGCTCGCTACCTGATCGACGTTTTGGATCACGTCAACGCAAGCCAGTTCTTGATCGAGCTCAATGGGCCGCTTTCGCCCGGCGTCCTGCGGCCGGTCGGCGATGGGCAGTACACCCACGTCGTAATGCCGGTCAAGACGACCTCGTAGGTCGAAACGACCACTAGGAGCTCCAGATCTCCGACTCCAGCCGCGCCGCCGGCAACACCAGACCGGCGGCCCTAATCCGCTCCCTCTCCATCCGGAACCTCCGCGGTTATACCGCGCTGGACGCCGAGTTCGGACCGGGACCGCAGCTCATCTGGGGACCGAACGCGGCCGGCAAGACGACTCTACTGGAAGCGATCGTCCTTTTGGCGCTGGGCCGATCCCACCGGACGACAACCGATTCCGAACTGATCCGCTGGGGTGCCGAGTTCCTGCGGATCGAAGGGGTGGTTGGGCGAAATGCCGATGTCGCCGCGGCCGAAGCTGTCGGCGGGTTACCTGTTTCTCACCCGGCCCAGCTCGATATGACCCTCCAGGCCGGCGGCCGCAAAAAGATCCAGGTCAACGGCGTTCCGCGCCGGCCGGCCGCGCTGTCAGAACACCTCAGGACCGTGCTGTTCGCGCCGGAGGAGATGCTGCTCGTTATCGGGCCGCCAACTCTGCGGCGAGGGTCCCTGGACGGGCTGACGGCACCTCACGATCCGAGCTACGGCGCCAACACAGCGATATACGGCCGCGCGCTTCAGCAGCGCAACAGCCTACTGCGGGCGATCCGCGAGGGAGAGGCTGATCGAGACCAGCTGCGCATCTGGGATGAGCCGTTCCTCACGTCCGGCTCCGCGATCATCGCCGCGAGACTGCGGCTCCTGGATCTGCTGGCCGAGCCGCTCGCCGCGGCCCATCGCGAAATTGCCCCGGCCGAGGGGGAGATAACCGTGAGTTACGCGTCGAATTCCATGCCCCTCCCCGGGGAGTCGCCACGCGACACTCTCACGCGCCGCCTGCACGACACGGCCGACAAAGAAGTCTGGAACGGTTCCACTCTCATCGGCCCGCATCGCGACGACCTGACTTTCAATCTGGACGGTCGGGATCTGGCCACCTTCGCCTCTCGTGGCCAGCAACGGACCGCCATCCTGGCTCTCAAGCTGGCCGAGTTGGATTTACTCACAACTTTGGACGGCCGCCCACCCCTGCTCCTCCTCGACGACGTCTTCAGCGAACTGGATCCGGCCCGCCGTGGACACCTGGTTCGCCGCATTGCGGAGTTGCCGCAGGCTTTCGTGACCACGACGGACCCGGCGGACATCGACGCGGATCTGCGCCGCCGGGCGCGTCCGTGGCGCGTGGTCTCGGACGCTGAGGGAGGAGCGAGAGTCGTGGCGGGAGAGCAATGAGCGGCCCAAGCAGGCGGCCGGGCGAAAAGCGGGCCTCGGCCACCAGGCCTGGCTCGGAAGCCGGGCGCGCGGCGCGGCGCCTAAACAGTTCGGACCCGGATGCGAGGCCCAGGAACATGGAGCGTCTGGCCGACCTGCTCCCCGGAGCGGCACGTGCGTTCGGCCTGGAAGATCAGCTCGAGCAGGCCGGAGCAGCGGCCGCGTGGCTGCAAATCGTGGCCCAGAGAGCGCCGGCGGCCAAAGGGCAATGCCGGCTGACCGACCTCAGTCAGGGCGTCGCAACCATCGAGGCTGATGAGCCGATCATCGCCCAGGAGATCAGGCTGCGCTCCCCCGAGCTTCTGGCGGCATTACGCAAGTCCATGCGGACACCCCTCCGTCAGCTCCGCATAACGACGCGGCACGTATAATCCCCACCTGCGAACGCCGGTCGGGCCGCCTGGGATGCGGCTGGAACCTACGGCGCCACGAGTCCCGCCGCTAGCAGCCACCAATGGCAGTCCGTCTTCACATGAACCTCGGCCTCATGGCCGAATCACAACGACTATCCGACTCGGCCGACCAAGTCATCGTCGTCGAGCCCATGATCGGGTCTACCTCGCGAACCAAAGGAAGCTTGTATCTCCTCGTCACAGGGGCGGGCGGACGCAAGCTGCGTGAGGCGACCAAGACCGCTGCGGAGCAAATCCGCGACGATTACTACTACGACCTTTCGGCCGGTATCTCCGTATGCCTGCGAAAGGCCGTGCGAGCTGCCAACAATGTTCTGCTCCACTCGCCGAACAAGCCGCAGGGTGGCAACGGCGAATCCGGACCGATAGGCGTCGCTCTGGCGGTGGTCCGCGGTAGCGAGCTTTATGTCGCCACGATCGGCCCAGCCGAGGCATATCTGGTCCGGCAGGCTCGTCTCCTGACCCTCCCCGATGCGAGTCCGGACAGCGGACTCCCATCGGCCACGATGGAAGGGCCGGAGGTCTGGCACGGCGAGATCGCCGCGGGCGACTGCCTGATCTTGATGTCGCCGAACGTCACGCGCCGAATCGGCCTGGGCCCCATCCAGGATGCGGTCCTGCAACTGCATCCGCAGGCTGCGGCTGAGGAGATCCATCGCCAGTTCGCGTCCGGTAGCTTGGGCAGCGTCGGTGGAGACGGCATCCTCTTCATCGAAGCCACTGAGGTGGCCTCTACACACTCCACAGTGCCGCTCAAGCCCGTCTGGCCCGGTGAGTCTCGGGCCGGAGCGCCGGAACGCTCACCGATCCCACTTGCCGATCAGGTTGCCGGTGGAGTGACTGCGGTCCAGTCGACGGCCCGCCACGCCCAGGTCGCGGCGGACGGCTGGCTGCGTCGCGGGGTCTACGGTCTCTTCGATCACATGCCGGAGCGTCCGATGTCGCGGGGCCGGGTCACCCCGATGACCGTCCAACGTGAGCGCCAGCATCGCGCCGCCGTCGCGGTCATTGGGATTCTCGCGGTCACAACACTGATTGGGGCCAGCATGTGGTTCCTTTCCGGGGCCATTCGCCAGGACACTGTGACCCAGCAGCAGACTGCCCAGCAGGCCTTTGCCAAGGCGCAGTCGGAAATAGACACCGTTGAGGGCAACGGCCGCGACTTGGTGTCCACGGACCCCGAGACTGCCTACAAGTACCTCAAGGATGCCTACACCGAACTCGGCATCGCCCAGGACAACGGCTATGAGCAGGCCCAACTGGCCGACTCACGCGCCAAGGTGGTTGCGGATCTCAACCGCTACTTCCACGTCACCACTATCAATCCCCAAACGGTGCACTCGTTCCAAACGGACGATCTCCAGAGCCTGGTCCTGGGCCCGGACGGCGCGGCCTATGTGCTGGACAGCACCACGAGCAAGGTCTATCGAGTCAATCTGGATACCAGGGCTAGTCTTGCGGTTGTGGCCCTTGACCAGGCCTCAGAGGACGGCCGAGGAATCATCGGTACGCCAAGACTGATGACCAGTGGCGGCCGCGACGTCCTGATCCTGGATGCCTTCAACTCGCTCTGGTACTGGCGCCCGGTCCCGGCCGACAAGAACGGCCGCGGCTCGTTCCTAAAGGTCTCCATTCCGGACAACGTGACCTGGGGCGTCGGTCCGCGGGCTATGGGAACCTTCGTGGTCAATGCTTCGCTGAACCAGTACAACTTCTACATCGTGGTTCCCAGCCAGAACCAGATCCTGAAATACACGCCCAACGCGGACGGCGCCGGCTACTCAACGGACGGCCGCACCACCTACCTGACCGTCGCCCAGGACGTCAGCCACATCAACGACATGTATGTCGACGGCAACGTGTATCTGGTGGCGGATAACGGCAAGATCACGCGCTACAACCTCGGCCAGGCGGCCACGGGCTGGAAGCCGGACCCGCCCGGCGACGAATTGCTGCGGCCTGCACCCAAGTACAAGCTCATCACGGCGGACGTTCTGGATCAACAGACGGGCATCTTCTACGCCTACGACAACCTGAACCAGAGAATCGTCGCCTTCAAAAAGGTCGACGGCACGATCGTCGGCCAATACATGGCCCCCCCAACGACACCATGGTTCACGAACATTACCGGCATGTTCGTCGTTCCGGGCGCGAACAATACGCCCCCCACTCTCTATTGGATTGAGGGCGGAAGCTTGATGAGCGCGCTCCTGGGTTCCGGTGGCGCGACCAGTCCCGGGGCGACGGGCAGCTCCAAGGCAACATCATCGCCCAGCCGCTCGGCGCCGGCCGCATCTGGCTCCACAAAGCCCTGACCCGGCGCGGGCCCAGCCTCAGAGTGGGATAATCCGCCAATGTCAGAACTCGTCGAGGTCGTCGTCGAGAGCGTTCGGGTCCACATGCTGTCCAGCCAGCATGTGGTGCTCCTGAAGGAGACCGAACGCGAGCGTTACCTGCCCATCTGGATCGGTCCGTGGGAGGCGAACGCGATTGCCACCAGACTCCAGGGGGTTAGCCCTGAGCGCCCGATGACCCACGATCTGTTCGTGGCCACACTGGCAGATCTCGGCGTTGCCCTCAAACGAGTTGTGATCTCCAGCCTGGCCGAAGAGACGTTCCACGCCACGCTGGATTTCGGCCTGGACGGCCGGACGATCTCCGTCGATGCCAGGCCGTCGGACGCCCTAGCCCTGGCAGTCAGAACCGGCGTCAAGATATTTGCCTCGCTGGCCGTTCTCGATCGGGCCGGTGTGGAGCCGGAGAACCAGGTCGACGAGAAACTCGAGGTCTTCCGGGAGTTCATCAACTCTCTTGAGACGGATCTAGATGAAGAGCATCGCGAAGGCCAGGGGCCGGGCACGGAGCCCAACGGCTGACGCCTGATTCCCTCGTCGGGCCGACGGCCGACTGACCGGTGAGCGCTACTCCAGGATGGACTCGCCGCGCAGCATGCCGTCCTTGCGGGTGAACCACAGACGCAGTCGCAGCGACCAGAAGTCGCGCACCGCCCGGAAGACCACGCTCGGCTTCGCGCCGGTGGGGGAGCCGGCAGTCCGGGCGTAGTGGGGCACGCCGACCTCGGCCATCTTCAGGCCGTTGAAGCGGATTTTGATCAACAGTTCGGCCGTGAAGAAGGCGCCGCCCGAAGCGACGCGGATCGGCGCCAGGGCCTGGCGGCGGAAGAGCTTGCAAGCGCAGTCGATGTCGCGGACACGGACACCGAAGAAGATCCTGTTCGAGAGGCGGTAGACGCGGGCATACCAGCGCCGGATGAGTGGATCGGCGCGGGCGATCCGAAAGCCGACGACCACGTCCGGGGCGTCTGCCTGGGCCATGCGCTCGGTCAACCGGCCCACGTCCGCAACCTTGAACTGGCGGTCGCCGTCGATGAAGGCGACCAGTTCATATTTCGAGGCCCGAAAGCCGGATCGGAGTGCCGCGCCGTAACCGTAGTTGGTGGGATGGTGGACGACTCGGAAGATGTCGGGGTGCCTGGCGGCCAGTTCGTCGGCAATCGCGGGCGTTCGATCGCGCGAGCCGTCGTCCACGGCGATGATTTCGAACTTCTCGGCCAGCAGCGGCAGCGCTCCCAGGGCCTCGTCCACGAGAGCCTCGAGATTGGCCTCTTCGTTGTGAGCGGGAAAGAAGAAGGACAACTCCTTGACGCGCCTCACGGACGCCGCGGGCTCGACTGCGCTAACCGGACTCGCGCCTGTGCTCACTGACTTCCCTTTCGACGGATTACCTGGGTGATGGTTTCGCCGCTGCCAAGAGTCGTTGTGGTCGTCTCGTATTCGTTGCCCAACTCCGTGAGCCCGTCGATGCCCCCAGTCAATCGGATAGCGAAGACGGGTCTATTGCCCAGGTATTTGTTGAATACATCCTGAACCTCGCCCAGATTGGCGTCCAGGCGTGTTCTGTCATCAATGATGTAGATGTCAGGCCGGAGGCCGAGGACCTTCTGTCCATACCAGAGCCTTGTCGAATCGCTCCACCAGGCCATGATCACTGAGTTCTTAGGCAGGCCGCCCTGATTCGCCGGCATCAAGATCTTGCGCACCCAGGCCTCATCGCCGGTGTTGCCGGCTTCGCTCACGGCCCCAACGACACTGTTCGCCGGCAGTTGCCGGGTTGGGACGATGGCGGCAACCGAGTAGATAAGAGTGAGGGCGATGGCGATCTCGCCGATGAGGACGGCCCGGCTTGACCAGCCGCTCTCGAATAGCGGGCGTCTGGTGATAGGCTCGGCTGGAGCCTCCGGCTTGTCGGCGGCAGCGGTATCGGCGGCCGACGCGGTCGCGTCCGCCTTTGCGGGGGCCTTTGCCGGCAGCTTCAGTTCGATCTCATTCACGATCCAGCCTGCGAGCCCGAGCAGGTCGGCGATCGCGAGGTCCGCGCTTGCGGCGGCCTTTGCCGGCAGCTTCAGCTCTATCTCGTCCACGATCCAGCCTACGAGCCCGAGCAGGTCGGCGATCGCGAGCCCGGCCCAGGTGAAGGCAATGAGCAGCGGAACGAGGTAGTAACGCTCGATGTCCGCGTTGGCGTATGAGGCCGAGAAGACGCAGGTCGCCAGGGCGGCGAGTCCGGTGAGGATCACGTAGCGAGGCCGATAGATAAGGCTCGTGCCGAAACCGATGAACGCGAGCTGGCCCAGGGGCCCCATCCAGCCGGCGAAGAGGTCGATCACGTGGCCGGCCTTGAGCGGCAGGTCGCCGAACGGATCCTGAAGGCTGCCGGTGAACTGCTGGCCCATGACCACGTAGAGGAAGCCGCTCACGTTGTCCGGGTGGCCGTAAACGAGAGGGGCGTGCATGGCGGCCCGGATCGGCAACTCGGCGAACAGGATGGCCATCGTGCCGAGAAGGGCCACAAAGCAAGCCACAACCGTGCGCCAGCGCAGGATCACCCGCCAATCCGAGATGAGTACGAAGACGGCTACTGCCGGCGCCACCAGCAGGGCCAGGGAGTGGTTCGTCACCGCCACTCCATAAACACCGGTCGCGGCCACCAGCCATCGGTCCGCGTGCGAAACCGCGCCCTCGTCGTCGCTGTTGCGCCTCTTGTCCCACACGAGCACCAGGACGAACACGATCGCCATCAGCGCAACGTGGAACATGTGCGGATCAGCGTGCGTGGATAGCCGCCAGAAGACCGGCGAAGTCGGGACCAGGCCTGTGGACAACTGGGTCGGCAGGACGAACAAGGCCAGGCCGATGGCGAGGGCGATCAGCCGGCGCCCGGTCAGGATCTGGATGATGCCGGCGACGCCTGCCGCGGCCGTCGCCGCGAACAGCGCCTGGAGGAGATTCATTCGATAGGCGGGATCGCCGAACGGCTGGAGAAGGATCGAGGCCAGCCAGCCCAGGATCACGTAGCTTGGGTAGCCGGTGGCATGGGCAGTGCCCAACACAGGGCCCACGGT
>OCZT010000943.1_pt1 | contig 29727 bp, 22 predicted proteins | sample 1539031 | NCBI WGS metagenome assembly OCZT01 (sample SAMEA3539308, study PRJEB22396) | soil metagenome | biome: tundra; feature: field; material: soil | place: USA | collected 2010-05 | depth 0.15 m | reverse complement strand
GTATGTGATCAGAGTGTTAAAGTTACAATTGTATTTGATACAAGTCAAATAAAAATCTATTCCCTTAATGCTTTGAATTCAATTATTATTAATAAATTTACTAATTACAATATAAAGGAAATCAGATAGTAGTCATACTGAAACTGATATTTGAAATAATATGAAACAAAAGATTTTCTTTCAGATATCTATCGTTGTTTTTTTTGTTTCACTGTTCATCTGCTGGAATGATTGTCTGGTTGCTCAAACCGCTATCCCCGATTCATCAAAAAATCGTTTCAGACTATTTGAGGATGATAAGCTTATTGAAATATCTCTAAGATTCGATCTTTCAACATATTTCAGAACAAAACCTAAGAAAGATTATTTAAAAGCTAATATAACCTTCAACCCTGGTAAAACAGATTCAATCAGTCAGGATATCAGACTAAGGACTCGCGGTATATTTCGCAACCGGTATTGCATGTACGCTCCAATTGAACTGAATTTTAAAAAAGCAGATTTTGGTTATCCTGATCTGAACAAGATATCTAAATTAAAACTGGTTCCTCAATGTAGTTCCGGCAAGGATAAAGAAGATTATGTTCTGAGAGAATACCTTGCATATAAGTTGTTTAATGTTCTCACCGACACAAGCTTCAGAGTGAGATTGCTGAAGGTTAATTATATCGATACACAAAAGAAAAGAAAGCCCGTTGTTCAGTATGGGTTTTTCATTGAACCGGTAGAAATGCTGACTGACAGGACAAATTGTCTCCAGGTAAAATCAAAGACACTGAACCAGAAAAGTATCGTTCCAAAGATTATGGACAGGCTTGCCCTCTTCAATTTTATGATTGGAAACTATGATTGGTCAGTACCAGGACAGCATAATGTTATAGTATTAAAATCACTTGGTTTTGACCCATATGGTCTTGGGATAGCAATTCCGCACGATTTTGACTGGTCAGGACTGGTGAATCCAACGTATGCAATTCCTACAGAAGAAATGGGAATCCAAACAGTGCGGGAACGGCTTTTTAGAGGGATATGCAGGAACAAAGAGGTTTATCTGAAAGACCTGGAATCGTTTGTTCAAAAGAAAGACGAGTTTTACAAGGTTATCAATGAATTCCCTTATCTTGACCAGAGAGAAAAAAAAGATGCTACTGATTATCTTGATGGATTTTTCAATCAGTTAGTTGGAAAAAAAGATAATTTGATTTATAATTTAACTAATACCTGCAAATAATTTTAACCCTAAAATATTCGTATTATGCATGATAACATACCTTCCGGTTTTTTTAGTTTGAATAACCCAGTCTTTGTGGGTATCATGTGGCGATTTGCAATCGACATTGTTTTTCTTTTCATTCTTATCAGGGTTGTTTATTTCAGATATTATAAGAAGGTGAAGTTTTTATTTACCTTTTTTCTTATGGGTATAATGGTCTTCTTTATATGTTCTATGCTGGGAACAGTATTCCTGGATATGACTTTTGCTTTTGGTTTATTTGCTGTTTTCTCAATACTCAGGTTCAGAACAATGAATTTTAGTGTCAAGGATATGGCATATACCTTTACAACTATCGGGATTTCACTGATCAATTCGTTAAGGGTGCTTAAATTCCCTTTGTCAGGGATTTTGATCATTAACATAATAATTATTGTTTCAGCATATATACTGGAGGAGTTCTTAATTAAATACAGGTCTGAAAGGCAATCAATTATTTATGATAGGCTTGATTTACTTAAACCGGAGAAAAAAGAGAAGTTTTTGAAGGATGTTTCTGTAAGGACCGGAAGAGAAGTTCTGAAGGTGAAAATCCGCAGAATCAATTTTAAAAGGAAAAGAGCATTATTGGATATTTACTATAAGGATAAAACCACATAAACTGATTTATGCCCTTTAGAAGCAGGTAATGTAAATATCAGATACCCTCAATCCCCGGTTCCTTCTCCTTCAGGATCAGATACCAGTTACCATTTTCTATCAGGGCTTCCTGACCTATAATAAAAAACAGTTCTTTAAGATAGGCATGTTGCTCATCTGTATCCTTTAGTGCTGAGCTTACGTGGTTAATTTTTGCTTCGGCTTTCTGATAAAGTACATTCATCAGATCATATTGATTAAGCAACTGGTCATAGCCTTTAATTTGAATAAAAGCTCTGATCAGGGCAAAAATACTTAACAATGTTCCTATAACTACCTGAAGAGAATCCATGTATTTGTTTATTTTATAGAAGTTTTCTAAAAAGAAAATGGAAAGAAGAAGCGCAAAAGCAACAATGAAAGAAATGTTTGAAATTAAATGATATTGAGCCAGTTTCTGAGTCATTTTCCTGATTGATGATTCAAAGAAATCTACCTGATTTTTCACCCAATTTGTAGTCAGACTGCTGATCGCCGAGGAAGTTATTGGCCTGCTATTATAAGTAATCCCATATATTGATGAAAGAATATGCTCGATCCATGTAAACTCTTTCCTGTGTATTCTTAAAATATAATCAGAAACATTGTGATTTATGCCTGCAATGTTCCAGTAAAACTGAATTCTCAAAGCTTCTGCCAGTGTTCTGTTATATAGATATTTAGAGTGATCTTTTGTTATCCTGGAATAAAAATAAATAATACCTGCCAGCACAATAAGAAGCATGGTAATTGCAAGGACAACCTTGTTCAGCCACAGATTGGTGTAGATCGTCAGTGACACTACTATAAATAATCCGGTTACAAACAACCAGATGACAGTATGCATATATCTTTTATGAAACCGAAGTGATAATACATCTAAAACTGAATACCAGTTTAGAAGTGATTTCTGAGGGGCATCAAGTTTTTCAGGATTGCTGATTAGAAGGCTTTGTAACTTTGAGTGAGATTTCTGACTTATTTTTAATGAATCAGAATTGATCTCCTCGATTTTCTCAAGAGCCTCATTGATTGAAGAATCTTTTAAAACCGTTTCAAGCGATAATTCAATATCTTGTGTCTGAATAGCTGAAACATTACCACAGGTTGTGTTTCTGTTGCAGGGCAATACAAAAACACTTCCGTCATATTCAAATGTACTTTTTGCCACATCACTGTCATCTCCCGTTCTCTTATACTTTACAATATCAGCTGTTCCTCCCTTTTTCCCTTCCTGTCCGTCCCAGAGCGCTATTAATATCAGAGAACTGTCTGCCACAAATTTTCCTGTTTCAAGATAATGCTCTGCCCTGTCAATTTTTTTGCAGTTACAACCTATGCAAAACTTACTTTTTGCCTGTTTCAGGAAATATTCAAATTCTTTATCAGAATTGTCATCAAAGCCATTTTTATATTCTTCATCTTCAAAAGGCAAAGGAATAATCAGTTCAAATCTCTTTTTATATTCTTCATTGTTTTTTTTCAGATCTAAAAAAATATTAGCAACAAATCTGTCAGCACCTTCTGCAACTGAAGAAAACAAATAAACAGGAGAATTGGGATATTTTGCAGACAGATCTTTAAACAAAAGTTCGATCTGCAGTTTATGTTTCTGAGTAGTTATCACATCAAGATGACCTACAACACCCACGGTAATTGGTATCTTTTCTAATCCGGCCATTTCCATTTCTGGTATTCAGATAATATTTAAAGGTACTATTAAGATTCAGTTATTCTCCCAAAGATAAGTGTATTTCTTCCTCTTTGGTCTTCCCTGTCAAAGCGCTAACGGTTGATATTCCAATTTCGTTCTTTTCAGGATAAATTTTTAACACCCGGAGCAATCCCTTGCCAGATTTTTCATCGGATCCTTTTATTTTTTCATCCTGGAAGTCACTCAGAATTTCGAACACTTTCCTGGTTTTTACTGAATCCGAGGATCCTTCTATTCTGACTTCTTTTTGAAAAGTGCCTTCTTTATGGCCACATAAAACCAGAATTACATTATGGCTTCTTTTTACAATTTTTTTGAATACCTCCTCTGCATTATTGCCCTTTAATTTGCCATTGTTATCTTTTCCGTCCATTCCAAATGTATTAAGATCATCCAGCCGCTTTCCGTTTCTGTTAAGATAATCATGCGTGACCAGAATAACTTGTCTTGAAGCATTTTGGAAAATTATATTGTCAGCCCACTTTAAAACTGCACTCCGCGGGGCCAGCTCAAGATTCATGATTAAAAATTTGTACTCTTTGTAATTGAAAAGGCAATAATAGTTATCAATCTTATCCGGGTCATAGAAGCCTCCGCTCCACCACGAACCGGGTTTATCAAAACGCGATACCGGGAAATACTTGTGAAGGAATTCTGTATGCCGAGTGCCATCATAATAATTTTTATCCGGGTTTTTCATGTCATTGTCTCCATAAACGATGGAGTAAGGAATTCCTGCATCTTCCAGGATTTTAAATGACTTGTCGGCGACTTCCCATGCAGATTCCTTATTGTTGTTTGTAATATCGCCAAGATGGACAACATATTGAATATTGAGAAGATTTTTATTCTCAACAATCCAGTTCATCTGCTTATAAATCATTTCAGGGTAGCTGGAAGTGTAATGCTGGGTGTCGGGAAGTATGATAATTGAAAAAAAATCATCATTGTTTAAAAACGATAAACTTATCAGACCCTGAATCAAAATAAGGATGATTAATAAGCCTGTTTTTTTTGTTTTCATGGTTTGCATTTTAATCACCATTTTATTGAATATGTGAATATAATTTGTTTTTATGGCTATTTATTCGCAACCTGCCTGAACCTTTCCCAGGAGATTTTTAATTTTTTCAGCAATTCATTATATGGTACATATTGATGCAACGATTTAAGCAATTGGTCATCACGAAAAAAAGTATAATTAGGGAAACCATTTTCAGCTACCCATGAAAGCTTATCCACAGATTCCTGATAATTGCCCAGCAAGGCATGAGCCACTGCAATATTATATACTGCATGATGAAAATGCCCGGTATTTAAATTGCTTTTTTCACAGAATTCAATGCTTTTTAAGGCGCCGGTTCTATCACCGTTTTTTGCAAGGAATATTGCCAGCGCACTATTAAGAAAGAGGTCTGATGAAATTCTCTTGATACCGGCAGATAAAATATTATCAGCTTCAACATACCGGTCGAGAGTGATAAGTGCAATTGCCCAAAAAGAAGCCCTCATTGGCGAAAGAAGATGATCAGGTGTCCGTTTAAATAAATCTATCGTTTGTTCAAGATCTGGTTTCTTTCCGATTAAGAAATAACATGTTATTAAATCAAGTGAAGCAATCTTATTGTCGGGATTAATCTGAACTGCTTTTTTTATTGCATCGATTGACTCCTGCATTAATCCGACATGCATATATACTACACCAAGGTAGTGATAGGCTTCATCCAGGTCGGGCTTAAAGGAAATTGCTTTCTTATATTCACGGATGACTTTTTCATGAGGAAACTTGTTCTGGAAAGTCCAGGTACAATAGGCTTTCGCAAAATAACCCTCCGCCAGATCAGGATTTAAATAGAGTGACTTTTCTGCTTCTACAAAAGCTTTTTCGTCATACCTGCTATTCGGATCTATAAAATAGTTTTTGAATGAATAGGCTCTGGAGAGTTCTGCATGTGCCAGAGCAAATGAGGAATCAGCATCAATGGCTTTCTTTAAAAAGTAAATGCAAGAGTCTATATCGCAATTGTCTTCCGGAGTGAGCCTGAATTCAGCTTTCTTGAACCAGTCATAAGCTTCAGGGTTAGTCGTAATATTACTTTTATACTCGTCTTCCGAGCCCTTTTCCGTCAGGTAATATTTATTCAATAAGAGGGCCGCCAAAGCAATAATGAGTAATGATAAAAGGGTAAAAAGATATATTGAACTCTTTTCTGAAAAGTAATATTTATTCAATAAGAGAGCTGCTGAAATAACAACGATGATTGAAACGAGGGCAAAAAGTATTTTAAGAGAGTTACTCGTATTTTTAAATTTACCTTTGATAGTTTTTTTAACTGGAATAAGGGGTACACTTGATTTAGAATTTGTCGATGAAGATCTTTTCAGACTTCCGATAATTTCTTTAACAGCATTTGCCATTTTGTTAACCTGATTTCTATAATCCGTTTTGTTTTGATTATCAATTTTATTGTCTGTCGGTTTAAGAGGGCGATTTACCCCAGTCTCTTTGTAGATAAATTCAACCGCTCTCATAACACCAGCCAGTTCATTCTCAAGAAGCGTATTGTCTTCTGAGTCAAGATCATGAATCTTTACGGGCAATATTCTGCTGGCTACATTTCCGCTGGTTAGTCTGATGTCTCTTCCGAACTGATCTGTCTTAACTGATTTATTAAAAGCGCAAAACTCGTTTAGCCAGGCGTAACTCTTTAGATCACAATAGGTATGAGAAATAATTGGAATGAAAATCAGGCACTTGAGTTTACCTTCCAGGCTTTTATCTATATTGTGTGTTTCGAGCAAACCATCATGCGGGTTGGTGTCGAAGTAAACGGAGACAGGTTCCTTTATTGTGGCTGCAAGCTCTTCCTGTAATGCTTTTACAAACTCCGTTACCCAACCGGAGCGGTTATCGTTGTGGCGGTAACTTATAAAAATGTCGTACTCAAAATTGGGCAAAATTGCCATATCGGTAAGTTATTAAACTGTTGTCTGTCCTCCGAACCTTAAGCACAGATATATTGCGCTCACCTCCGTTGAAACAGAAATAAACCTCTATGGGTATCCGATCTTATCCAGCATCATCTTCAAGCGGGGATCTGAGCGAAGAGGGTCGAAAGCCGGTTCGACCTTAAGCCAGTACATTTCCACTTCATGATCGCGATAGGCTTTTTCCAGCCATTTAAAGGCATCATTTATTTTACCCATTTGAGCGTAGATCATGGCAAGGTGAAATGAAGGGCTTCCCCCTGCATTCACTTCACTTCTTTGCTTGAGTTTCGCAATGATCCTGCTTGTTTCAGCAGGTCGATTTGTGTTAAAATATGAGATGGCCTGAACTGCATCAAGGCGGGGAGATTCAACTTTCGGGAAGTCTTTAAGTAATTCTTTAGTAAGGGAAATAGCCTCATCATATTCTTTCAAATACATGTAAATGCGAGCTGATTCCGAGCGAACATAAATGTTATCTCTTATGATAGGGATAGTGAGCGCTTTCCTGATTTCATTTTCCGGGTCATGATTGGCAAAATATGAGCTGGTTATGATTCCAGTCCAGGATAATGCATTTTTTGAATCAAAATCAATATTATTAATGGCTCCTTCATAAGCTTCATCAAATTGGCCCAGAGCTAAATGGTAATCAGTCCAGCTATAGTTTGGAAATATACGCCGGGCTTCCTTATACTCTTTATAAGCAGCCTTAAAGTTCCATTCAAACCATAACAATGACCATGCAAAGAGATAATGAGCTTCACCATTATCCGGATTTATTGCAAGGGCCTTTTCAAAATACGGTTTTGCAATTTTCCAGGTCTCCTGCAGATTCAGCCCTTTGGAAGATGAAATATAAGTGGCACCTGTGGTTAATATGAACCCTATGGCCGAATAAGCAAGGCTAAAGTCCGGATCCAATTCAATTGCTTTTTTGTATAGTTCCAATGCCTTATTTTTATCATTTTCATTGAAATAGCCCAAATTTTCCGCTTTCAAGTAAAGATTATATGCTTCCGGATTCGTTGTCGGTTTCAAGTCAATTATACGTTTGACTTCAGGACTGATCTCGGCTTTCAGCGCTTTTGCTACCTCCTGAGCCACTTCACTTTGTATATAAAAGATATCCGAAAAATTTCTGTCATAGTCTTCTGCCCATAAATGTTCATCTGTTCCAGCCCTTATTAACTGAACGGTAATACGAACAGTATTTTTATATAGACGGACACTCCCTTCCAGAATATTTGCCACTCCAAGTTCTGCTGCTATTTCTTTAATTGATTTCTTTGTCTCACCTTTGTATTGCATGGAAGAAGTCCTTGATGTAACTTTCAAATCCCCAATCTTGTACAGGTTATTCAGGATTTCTTCCATCATACCATCACTGAAATATTCTTTATCGTGATCTGGGCTTAAATCGACAAAAGGCAATACGGCAATAGATTTATCAACATTAGCAATACGGGTCGGCGACTGGGTCTTGCCCACCTTTGGAAATAGTAAGAACAAAGCAACGGTAATCACCAATAAAAGAGAGATGAAAGTATTGCTCGTGAATGGTTTCTTTTGTTCATCCGTAAAAGGGTTTCCTAATGAAGCAACAGAACCTATCCTGATGAATCCCATTGGGCTTCTCTCGTACAACCAGGCCATGAGTATGGCAAAGGGAAATAAAACAATGAGCAATAGATAGATGAGACGAACGGTATTTTCTGTCAGGTTAAGAAGGGCGGAACTAATAACTACAACTTTCCAGAAGATCACAGCAGTAAGTATATATACAATAATTGCTCTTAGAACATTTCTTGTTGTCAATTTTTTTCTGAAAGGCAATTTTCTGGTTTTTGAAATCAGAGATTCATCGGAGGTGGCACCGGTAGTCAAATTTTCTATCTTCTTTATGCCTCTAATAATTTCTTGAATCGAATTCGCTACTTTATTGATTTGGTCTCTGTAAAATGTATGATTTTGATTCTTATCCGGATTATCTGATGGAGTAAGGGGCCTGTTAACTCCAGGGGATTTGAAAATAAACTCAATAGCTCTGAGCACTGCACCTAATTCACTTTCCAGAATTGTTGTGTCCTTATCATCGAGGTTATTAATTTTTACAGGAAGAATCCGACTCGCCACGTTGCCATTATTCAATCTGATATCTCTTCCAAACAGATCTTCATTTGCCATTTTATTAAACACACAAAACTCATGTTGCCAGGCAAAGCTTCTTAGGTCACAATATGTTTGAGAGATAATCGGAATGAAAATCAGACATTTAAGCTTCTCTTTAAGTGAAGCATTTACATCATGGGTCTCCAAAAGACCGTCATGTGAATTGAAATCAAAATAAACACTGATCTCTTCTTTAAAGGTTGCATCAAGTTCCCTCTTAAGATTACCGACAAACTCAGTTACCCAACCATCATACTGATTGTCTTTCTGACGGTAGCTTATGAAGATATCATATTCGTAACCTTGAACAATACTTGGCATAACAGAAATATAATTTTAATACGACCTTATGCGTCGTTCTAATTATCTAAACAACACATAAACAGCATAGTTCACGTTAAAGCAAAAGAATTATCAGCTATAAACTTTTTATATGGAGTTATTTAGTATCGATTATTGACCAATAGTCGCGATATAAAGCTATCTGGTTAAACCTTATATCCTGATTCCTATTACCAGGATATCATCAGTCTGATCTTCATTATTTTCTTCCCTCCATTGTTCGATTTCCTGATATAACCTGTCACTTTGTTCAGACATCGAGCAATCCAGGAGACTTTGTAAATAGCTTTTTAGCCTGCCGGACTGATATCTCTTATGGCGCTTTCCGCCAAACTGATCTGAAAAGCCATCTGAACACAAATATATTGTATCGGAAATCTCCAATTGAATCTTTGTTGATATATACTGGCAATCCTCTTTCTCACAATTATCATTAGTTGTATTCTGAGCCTGGTATTCAATCAGTTCACCTTTTGTAATACGATATAAAGGGTTTTTAACGCCGGAGTAACTTAGTGCGTTGGTCCTGATATCCAGAGTACAAAGAATAATATCCATATCATCCGAAATACCTGTTCCTTCTGCATCGTTTCGCAGAAACCTGTGTATCTTGCTGTAGAGATGATGCAGTATTAAGGATGGGTCAGTCAGTTTTATTTCATTCACTGCCTGGTCTAATATACCATAACCTAATGTACTAAGGAGAGCACCAGGAATTCCATGCCCGGTACAATCAATTGTAGCAAAAATGATCAGATCCTCCTGTCGGCTGAAAAAGTAAAAGTCACCACTAACAATATCCTTGGGTTTGAACAAGACAAAACTGTCAGTGAAGCATTCCCTGATATAAAGATCATGAGGTAAAAAAGTCTCCTGTATATGCTGGGCATAATTATAGCTGCCCTCCACCTCGCTGATAGCCTCTTCTATCTTTTTGTTCCTTATTCTCACCATTTCTTCAAGCTCCGGAGTCAGAGATACAAGATTTCTTATCTGGGTATTCATTTCTCTTGTTTCATCTAAAATCTTATGAATACTACTCTGAGGTTTTATTGCATATGATAGTTTTTTGATACGGTTTGGTGATACGGGAAACGCCTCATAGTCAATATCATGTAAGAATGCCGGGATTAATTTCACAAGTTCACGATCCTTTTGTTTCTCAGATTCACTCAATTGTTCATACGGGATTAAACTTGGATGAGTTTTCTTAAGTTCATCTTTATAGTTACCGTAAGCCCAGCCATTTAATCGCTTTTCCCAGCTCCACCTGATATGCTCTACCCTCGCCATAGTTTCAATTTCCTCCTGATTCAGATGAAGAGCAAAAGGCCTGAAGCCTTTTTTAACTTGTCTGATTTTGTATCCGATTGATAATAATTTCGTTGGAATATGGACCGCATTATCGATATTAGAATATTTAATATCATCCGGCAGATCATCAAAATCAGAGACGTACTGATTTTCCAAATTCCCCGGATTATAAAAAATGTAATTGTCTGCTTTTATGGTTTGGTTCTTAATCTCATGCAGATATCTTGAATGAATTGCCCTGGCAAGTTTTCTGATCATTATAATATTAATCTCAAAAGCCTCTTCATAACGGATAATTTCATACCCGATCTTTTTAAGTTCGAAAGGAATTAAATAATTAAGTTCAACGAAAAATTTCTGCGGGTCCTTAATTGAACTCTGAAACGATTTGTTAGACAGAAGGATATCTTGATCTTTCTGGGCAAGTACTCTTACCTCATCGTCAGTAATGATACAGGTCCGGCAAAAATCTTCAAAGTGACGGATGAAAAGATTTAATGTTCTGAATTTATCTGGTATTTCTGCTGCCAGGTCATACCAGAATGATTGTTCAGCTATTGTTAGCTTTTCAAATTCTTTATCGAAGTTCTCAGAAAACTGTATTGCATAACCTGATTTCCTAAAATCCTGATAAAGACTTTCCGCAAGCGGATTAATAAAGAGTTTCATATAATCTTTTTTATCAGGAAGCTTATTCTGAATTAACTGATTATCGGAATTATATGAGTTTCTTAATAACATTTGATTTCCTGATATACTTCCAAACTATTTAGGTCCCCTAACTTGTGAGTAAAAATGCCGGCAGAGATATTAGTTTATTTCAGATTCCACATATTCAAATGGAAATTTAACAATCCTCGACATCTCTTTCCCGGCCTCAAGCATATCGAGATCCTCCTTTTCAAAATGCCAGTTAACTTTAATATTAAGGCCCTTTAAATGTAGACCGGCCAAAATCTTGCATATATCAAGTATTAATTTACCCGATGAGGAATTAAAATATTCAAAATTAAAGTTAAATATAACCGGATCTTTCTTGTCGTCCGATTTGTTGAGATGGGAGCTGAATTCTTCCAGCCATATGAGAATCTCGCCATAAAACTCCCTGACGTCAGGAGGTCTTGATTCACCTGAGATGATGTAGATTCTTTTTTCAGGATCAAGTACGACCTTTGGTGAGCTGGCTTTTTGCTCAATAATCAACTTTCTCATGATTTATGTATTTAGAGTAATTTGTAATTCAAAATATAGATAGCCATTATTTAAAGGACTAAAACTGTAGATTATTTTGTTTCCTGATTTTAAGGCTATATAAATAAAACCAAGTCCGGCACATATATCATCGATCTGAAGATCGCTCATTATTTTATTTTCATATAAAGCCTTCAAAGTCGTTTCATCCGAGTTATTAAGATGATCGAGTCTGCTGGCAATGTTGTCCTTTGCATCTTTTGTCACCGGATTGCCGGCTTTAATAATAATTTTGTTGTTTTCCTTTCCTACAGAGATATGAGAGTACATTACCGGTTTATTCAATAAATTCAAATCAACGTGTTTACAGATGTTTTCAAGGCATTCTACAACCATTGAATAAACCCTTTTCCCGGTTGTTTTATTCAAATCTTTATACTCCCTGATTTTCTTAAGTTTATCTAAGAGTGAATCTGTTACCGCAAAATCCAGCGGTCCCCTATAATCCAGAAATATTCGCGTTTCGGACATCTAATTATTGTTAATTTTATGCACCTGAAAATACGGGCCTGTAAATCAAAGATTGATATCAAAACTTGTTGAATAGGCTGAAATATTTTTCTAAATGCATAATTATTATTATCTTGAATAACTTAAAACAAAGATAAATGTTTAAAAGATATAGTTTTAAAGTTGAAGTTGAAAATAATTATCTGACCGATGATTGAACCAATTTTAAAAGCACTCATGCAGTTATTTGCATTGATAAGTGATGTTCATAATATTTCTGAGATCTCAAGCAGGGAAAAGGATATTGTAAGATTATTCCTGTCACGCCAGCTAAATAATGAATTTGTGAAAAGGTATATGGAAATGTTTGATGAATACCTCATACAATATAATTTAGAAAAAATTGACAGAGGAAGTATCAAAGACAAGAAACGTACATCTCTTACTGCAGTGAGGATTTTAGGTATATGTGAAAAGATAAATGAAGAGTTGGATCAAAGACAAAAGATATATGTAATTGTCCAGCTTATGGATTTTATTTTGTTTGGTGCTCAAATAACTGAAAATGAGCTGGAGTTCCTGGAAACTGTGTCAACAGCTTTTAATATACCGCATACAGAATTTCAGAACATAAAATGTTTTATTTTGAAATCTGTAAGTGATGTATCGGAGAAAAACAGAGTAATGATTATTGATAATAAAAATGAATGTGAATATGAGGAAGTTAAACATTTATTTAAGGAAAATCTCAGAGATAGAATTTTTCTACTTTACCTGGTAAGTACTAATACATATATTTTAAGATACTCAGGAAAAGAAGATCTCTTTTTGAATGGTCAGAATATATTTCCAGATCAGAGTTATACATATGATCATGGTTCTACAATCAGAGGTTCAGGCATTAATACAATATATTATAATGATATCACAAGTGTTTTCAGTGAGGAAACATTTAAGCTTAAAATATCGCTGGACGCTAAAGATGTTTACCTAAGGTTTAAGAACAGTGAATTTGGAATTCAGAATTTCAATTTTCATGAAGAATCGGGTACCCTCGTAGGCATTTTAGGAGGTAGTGGTGTTGGTAAGACAACCCTTTTGAATGTTTTAAGCGGAATTACAAAACCTCAAAGTGGTGAAGTACTGATAAACGGATATAATCTCTATTCGGATGAAGGAAAAATCCATCTGAAAAATGTCATTGGTTTTGTTCCGCAGGACGATCTGCTGATTGAAGAGCTTACAGTCTGGCAAAATCTTTATTACAGTGCAAAAATGTGTCTTGATAACCTTTCTGAAGGTAAATTGCTGGATGTTGTTAACCAGACTCTGACAGAACTGGACCTTGATGAGATCAGAAATCTGAAAGTTGGCAATAGCCTCAATAAAGTAATAAGCGGCGGACAGAGAAAAAGATTGAATATTGCTCTTGAATTAATCCGGGAACCAACAATCCTCTTTGTTGATGAACCTACTTCAGGTCTCTCATCAGTCGATTCTGAAATAGTAATGAATTTACTGAAAGAACAGACATACAGGGGAAAACTTGTAATCATCAATATTCATCAGCCAAGTTCCGACCTTTACAAAATGTTCGATAAAATTATGATTATCGACAAGGGAGGATATCAGATTTTTTATGGTAATCCTTCAGAAGCGATTGTATATTTTAAAACAAAGGCCAGTTATGCAAATCCGGATGAAGATCAATGTATTGTCTGTGGAAATATAAACTCCGATCAATTGCTTCAGATAATAGAAGCCAAAGTTGTCAATGAGAATGGGAAACATACTCATATAAGGAAAGTCACACCGAAGGAATGGGCTGAAAAATTTGATGGAATTTCAGAAAAAATAAAACAAAAAGTGTTTCATGAGAACCGGATTATTCCTGAAAATTATTATACCATCCCTGGTCTGATAAAACAGTCAAAGATCTTTTTTGTCCGTGATATATTATCCAAGTTAGCGAATACACAATCTCTTTTGACCAGTCTTCTTGTGGCACCTCTGTTGGCTTTTCTGCTGGCATATTTTACTAAATATACTGTAAATGGAGAGTACATTTTCAGCGAAAATGAGAACCTGCCGGCATATCTTTTTATGTGTGTTCTTACTTCTCTCTTTGTAGGCCTGATAATCAGTGCAGAAGAAATTGTGAAAGACAGAAAAATACTTAAACGTGAGTCATTTCTTAATCTCAGCTGGTTCAGTTACCTGAATTCCAAGGTCATGATAATGTTTTTAATATCAGCAATTCAGACAATATCATTTGTTCTGATTGGTAACTTCATTCTGGAGATTAAGGGAATGGCTTTTTCATATTGGTTTGTATTATTTACAACATCCTGTTTGGCAAATATGCTGGGGTTAAACATTTCATCGGCATTTAATTCAGTAATAACAATTTATAGCCTTATCCCAGTCATTATTATTCCCCAGTTATTGTTCAGCGGTGTTTTCGTGAAATTTGACAAGCTTCATCAGGGCAGCTTTACTTCCAGCGAATTTGTTCCGGTTATTGGTGATATGATGACAGCACGCTGGTCGTTTGAAGCGTTGGCTATGGAGCAGTTTAAAAACAATAAATATGATAGAAATTTTTTCAGATACGATCTGGAAATAAGCCAGAATGACTGGTACTCACCACTCCTTATAAATGCCCTTAAAGTTGATCTGAGGGAGTGTCAAATTCGTAAAGACAGTTTACCCTTCCGGGAAACAGTAAAGAATGATTTTTACAAACTTAACTATTATATTGAAAAGCTGAATGATTTAGCAGGTTTTGGTCCAATTCCGGGAAAGTGGAAAGCATCACTTAATGTAGAAAATTTTAATCCTGAAGCAGGGAAAGAGGCAGGAAAATATCTTGACAGTTTAGCTGGAAAGTTCCGGCAGGTTCGTAAAATATTCGTGGCAAGAAAAGAGTCAGTAACAAAATCAATTGAGGCAAAAATCGGAAAAGAAGAGTTCATTAACCTGAAAAACAATTATTATAATAAACAATTAGAGACTTATGTTTTGGACAGATTTAGAGTTGATCAATTTAAAGAAACTGATAATAGAATTATTCAGAAATGTGAACCGGGCTATATGAAGCCTCTTTCAAGATATGGCCGGGCGCAATTTTATGCTCCTTATAAACAGGTCGGGAATCTTCAAATTGATACCTATTGGTTCAATTTGATTTTATTATGGGTTGTTAACCTTGGATACTATATTGCTCTGTATTTTAATCTTTTACAAAAACTGGTAACCTCTTTCGAGAATCTGAGATTAAAAGAATCTGAGAAGTAAACGATTTATTTCAGCCATTCCTCAACAGCCTGCGGGCTCAATCCCGGCAAACCGAGTTTATTTTTCTTGTTAAATCCATTCAGGTCGTTGGCAAGTTTCCCGGCTTTTTCCACTTCTTTTAGCTTTGCTACAGTTGTGAATCCCAGCTTTCTCAGCGGGTCAACCCATTCTGCCGGAATTCCTTTTTCAGTGTATTTTTCATCAGGGTCCGAAATTGATTTCTTTTCCGGCTTCATCTGGGGAAATAGTAACACGTCCTGTATTGATGGTTGATTTGTAAGAAGCATTGTCAGTCTGTCGATTCCAATACCCATGCCTGATGTGGGCGGCATGCCATATTCAAGAGCTCGTATAAAATCGAGGTCGATGAACATAGCTTCGTCATCACCCTTCTCAGATAATCTGAGCTGGTCCTGGAACCTTTCCATCTGATCGATCGGATCATTTAATTCGGAATAGGCATTGGCAATCTCCTTGCCATTAATCATCAGTTCAAACCGTTCTGTCACACCTGGTTTGCTGCGATGCATTTTAGTGAGAGGGGATGTTTCGGTAGGATAGTCAATAATAAAGGTTGGTTGTATATAATTATGCTCGCATTTGGCACCGAATAACTCGTCTATAAGTTTCCCTTTTCCCATTGATGCTGTGTTTGGAACATCAAGTTTATCACAGACTCCCCTGAGTCCGGCTTCATCCAGCACCGATATATCAATGCCCGTATTTTCCTTTATGGCGTCAGTCATGCTGATCCTTTTAAATGGGGGGTTAAGATTGATGAGTTTATCTCCGTATAAAATTTCAGTCTTTCCATGAAGATCAAGAGCAGCTTTTTTTACTATCTCTTCTGTAAAAGTCATCATCCAGTTATAATCTTTATACGCGATATATATTTCCATTACAGTGAATTCCGGGTTATGGGTCCGGTCCATTCCTTCATTACGGAAATCCTTGGCAAATTCATATACACCCTCAAAGCCACCGACAATGAGCCGCTTCAGATAGAGTTCATTTGCAACTCTCAGATAGAGAGGCATATCGAGAGTATTATGGTGGGTAATGAAAGGTCTGGCTGCTGCCCCTCCGGGAATAGGTTGCAGAATAGGTGTCTCAACTTCAAGATAACCCTTTGAGTTAAACAACTCGCGCATAGATTGAATAATCTGAGTCCTTTTTCTGAACACATCACGCACCTGAGGATTTACAATAAGATCGACATAACGCTGACGATAACGCATCTCAGGATCAGTAACTGCATCAAAAAAGATTCCATCTTTCTCTTTGACTATGGGTAGCGGCCGGATTGATTTACTGAGGACTGTAAACTCATCGACATGAACAGTCGTTTCTCCCATCTGGGTTTTAAATACATGCCCTTTAACTCCGATAATATCACCGATATCGAGAAGACGCTTAAATACAATATTATACATAGTTTTATCTTCGCCGGGGCAGATATCATCGCGACGGAAATATATCTGTATCCTGCCTGAAGAGTCCATAAGTTCTGCAAATGAAGCATTACCCATTATGCGTCTGTTCATTATGCGACCGGCAAGACTCACCTCCTGGAAACTGTTTTTTTCAGGACTGTAATTTTTGAGAATATCCTGTGCAAAAACGTTGGTTTTATATTCAGCAGCAGGGTAGGGATCTATGCCAAGTTTTCTGAGTTCATCGACAGATGCCCTTCGGATCTGCTCCTGTTCGCTTAAATTCATATTGCTCATTCTGATTAGAAAATTTGTGCAAAGATAAAAAAATCATGCATTTAAGATATAAAGATATTCAGCCTTTGAATGCCTTTATCTCACTTTCGAATTTATCACGGATTAATCTGGTTACAGGTCCGGGGACTCCTTCACCAATAGTGTTTCCACCAAGTTCTGTGACCGGAGTAACTTCTGCTGAAGTATTTGTAATAAATGCCTCTCTGACAAATCTGATCCTGTTTTCCTGTACAGCTTCTTCCCTGATTCTAATTCCTGACTCCTGTGCAATCCTTAAAATATTTTTCCGTGTAATTCCTGAAAGAACGTGATTTGATTCAGGATGAGTAAAAAGAGTACCGTCAACCACGAAGAAGATATTTGAATGAGATCCTTCTGTAATAAGCCCGTTTCTGACGAAAATACATTCTTTCAATCCATTTTCACATGCTTCCTGAAAACTCAGGGTATTGGGAAGAAGAGCCACTGATTTTATATCGCATCTGCTCCACCTGATATCTTCCTTTAACATGACCTTTATGCCGGTTTCTTTTAACTGAATGTCAGGAATAAAGGCCCATGCATACGCGTATGATGTTGGTCGAACTTCGGGTGGCGGGAAAGAATGACTGCGCCTGGCTGCACCCCTGGTTACCTGGAGATATACCATTGCCGGTCGGTTTTCGAGCTTATTTAGTTTCAAAAGATCATTGGCAAAAGTTGGTAACGAATCTGCATCGGGCCAGTTAATTCTCAGTTCTCTCAGACTTCTTTTCAACCTTGTTATATGGCTGTTCATGTCATAAAAAAAACCTTCATACCATCTTACCACTTCATAAATGCCATCAGCAAAGAGAAATCCCCTGTCATCAGGACTGATTTTAATTTCATCTTTGGGCAGAAAGTTTCCGTTGAAGTACGCTGTTTCCATATCTTAATTATTATGCTGGTTCAATTATCTGCGTTTTATAATTAATTGCTGATCTTGCCTCCTCTGCCGATGCTGCATTACCGCAAGCTGCCTGGACGAATAATGAAGCACCAAGGACCGTTGTTTCTTTATGATCGATAATTTTCAGGGGAACACCTGTGTAGTCAGCTCTTAACTGGTTCCAGAGTCTGTTTTTTGACCCGCCTCCAACACACAGGATGTTTTCAGTTTTAAATCCTCCTGCAATTTCAAGGGCTCTCTTTCCCTCGGCAAGTCTTGCAGAAAGTGCCTCAAGAATTGCCCGGAATATTTCGTCGCGGGTCGATTCCATTGTAAGGCCGAGTATCTGGCCTCCTGTATTGCCCTTTAGCGCCTGATAAAAATTTGGAATGACTTTTACTCCATTGCAGCCGGATGGAACCTTTTCTGCACCTGAGACCATAAATTCGTAAACATTATTCTTGATTTCATTGTATGAAATCCTTCGGGCCCACTCAAGAATGCCCGAAGCAATCCATTGGTTACCTATATTATACAAACCAGGTCTCGAGTCAAGTTCGGTCGTTATACCCATTTCCATCTGCTCTTTGCCTGACCTGAATTCTTCAGATCGTACCATAAGGATTTCCCATGTTCCTGAGCTGAGGACAGGCTGATTTTTTTCAGCTCCTGATCCGAAAATTGCGAATTGAGTGTCATGGCCTGTTGCCACGACAGGAATTCCCTCCGGGAGGGCTGTCCTGGCAGAGGCCTTGGAATTGATCTTTCCGATAATAGTTCCGGCTTCAACGGGAGACACAATTTTTTCAAACGGGAATTTGATTCTGCTTAAAATGTTTCCCGAGAAATCCCTTGTCTTGAGATTGGTAAACATTGATGTACCCGCCATGGTTGTATCATTAACCATCTCACCTGTTAATAAAAAGGAGAATATTGACGGCATGAAAAGAAATGTGGAGCTCTTTTCAACTATTTCAGGTTTTTGTTCGACGAACCATATTAGTTTACTGATTGTATTGAATGAGAATGGAAGAACTCCACTTTCGCAATATAAATCATTAATAGACAGATATTTGTCTATATTTAACATTATTGAATTAGTTCGATCACACTGCCATGATATCACCGGGTAGAGCATTTTCCCTGATTTGTCAAATAGAGTTCCGTCAACGCCAAAAGTAGTTACTGTAACACCGGTTATCCGGTTGACATTAATCTGACTGATCACTTTTTGAGATGCACTGCACATTTTATCCCAGATATCATTAATGTCCCATATCCTGTAAGACGGATAAAAGGGATCAGGCCTGGTCCGGTTAGGGAATGATTCAGATGCCAGAATTTCACCTTTGCTGTTGATTGCTATAACTCTTATGTTTGTCGCACCACAGTCGAAGACAATTACTGTATCACTTTTTAGCATATGTAAAGAGTTAATCTGAAATGAATTAAATATACGCGATATTTATTTTGATTTGAAAATAGGGATCAAGATAAAAGAAGATACAGGATTATCCCAGCCCTTTTAAAAAAGCCAAGGAAGATCCTGCAACAATTAATACGACGATATAAAATGAAAGAATAATAATTATAAGGATCCCGATATACACAAAATAGAACTTTAGATTCTTAAAAGATTTATGAAGCGTCAGTTTATCAAGGGTTTGTATTGCATGTGAAGCATGTTTGGAAAAACGGAATAAGAAAAGGACAGGGAAAAAACAGATTACAGTCAGAAGCAGAATGGGTACAAACATAAGTGATTCAGGAATTCCGAGACCTTTTTCTCCCGAGCTAAAAGCTGTAAGAAAAGTTCCTGCGAGGAGTCCGATTACAATTAGCAGACCCAGAAAGATAAAACCGATAATTGCAAGGAACATGGCCCATTTTCTTGTAGTATTCAGATAGTTAAGGGTTTTCTGTTCTATTTCTATTTTTCTGTTTTCAAGGGGTGTTTCCATATTTTAGTGATGTTAAATATCAATACAAAGATGTTTTAATTCATACCTCACAATTTATTTCTTATTTTTTACCTCTCTCCAACCCCTTCCCCAAGAGGGAGGGGCTTAGTTATTTGATTATTTTTTACTTCCCTTCTCCCTTGGGAGAGGGGGATGGGGGATGAGGTGAAAGTCTTATTTATACAATGCTCCGTATGTCTCACATGCCCTGAAATCAGATCCTTCCTTATCCATCCCAAAGGCATTCCAGGAACTTGGCCGGAAAACTTTCTCCTCAACCACATTATGCATGCAAACAGGTATTCTCAGAATTGATGCAAGAGTGATCAGGTCGGCTCCGATATGTCCATAGCTAGATGCACTGTGGTTAGCTCCCCAATTAGACATTACAGAGTAAACATCACTGAAAGGTCCTTTGCCTGTTAGCCTTGGAGCAAACCAGGTTGTAGGCCATGTTGGATCTGTCCTGTCAGTGAGGATCTTATTCATCTTTTCAGGAAGTTCAACTGTCCAGCCTTCTGCCAACTGAAGGACTGGTCCCAATCCTTTTACCAGGTTGACTCTTGAAATAGTGATTGGCATGATGCCTTTTGTATCAAACTGTGACGAAAAGCCTCCGCCTCTGAAATATCCTGTATTGGCTGGTGGCCATTGAGTTGCTTCAAGACAGGCAGCTGTATCTTTTCCTGTAATTTCCCAGAATGGTTTAATACACGACTCTTTCTTACTGGTTTGTCTGCCAGAAAAATCAAGAGCAGATGCTCCTGAGTTTATGAGGTGAATTACACCATTTGATGCCAGTCCTTCAGGCTTTATCCTTGTGACTCTTTTAATTGCTTCAGGGCTCCAGTATGTGCGTATGTCTGAGAACATCTGTGCTGTATTTGTAAGAAGATACCCAAACAACATTGGTACACCATTCATTGCATCATTCTCTGTGGCAATAAGATATGGAGGTCGTATACCGTTCCAGTCAAATGACGAGCAGAGAATCGCTTCAAGAAAGTCTCCGTTTGGCATATGATCGGTCCATTGCCGCTGACCCTGAAAACCTGAAAGTATTGCATTATGTCCAAGCGCCTCTTCACCAAAGCCCAGTTTTTTGAGTTTTGGATTTCCGACCATCAGATCACGTGCAATGAGTGTCATTTTAACAACAATTTCCCATTCTTTATCCTTTTGTTTTCTGGACTTTGGAGCAGAGTTAAGATCTTTCCCCTCTTTGCAGTTTTTCTTTGTCCATTCAAGTGCTTTTACAAATTCCACTTTATCAAAAATCTCCTCGGTCAACCGCCGGTTGAATTCACTCATATCAACATACTCATTTCGCATTCCAAGAAATTCCTGGAAAAAATCTTCACGTACTATTGATCCTGCTATCCCCATTGAAACCGATCCCATTGAGAGATATGATTTACCTTTCATTAATGATACAGCAAGTCCGGCACGAACAAATCTCAGTATTTTTTCACTGACATCTTCCGGTATTGAACGGTCACCGGCATCCTGTACATCATGTCCGTATATCCCGAAAGCAGGCAGCCCTTTCATTGTATGTCCGGCCAGTGCTGCAGCGAGGTAAACTGCACCTGGTCTTTCAGTGCCATTAAACCCCCAGATTGCTTTTGGAATATCACTTTTCATGTCAATAGTTTCACTTCCATAACACCAGCACGGAGTAACAGTCAAGCTGACACCAACACCATTTTTGCTGAATTTTTCAGCGCACATTGCCGCTTCAGCGACTCCTCCGATACAGGTATCAGCAATTACTGACTCAACAGGTTTGCCATTAGGATATTTCAGATTTAATGCGATAAGTTTTGCAGCGTTTTTTGCCATACTCATGGTCTGGTCTTCAAGAGACTCCCTGACTCCACGCATTCTACCGTCAATTACAGGCCGTATTCCGATTTTTGCATATTCACCTATAACTGTCTGATAGTTGTGGTTTATCTTTAACTCATTCTTAACCATTTGATTTAATATTTTTATAAATTTCTGATCTAAATTGAAGTTTAACAAATATAAGTCTTTTTGTATACAAATTTCCAGTTTAAATATTGATGATTTTGTGTTGAAATAGCTTTGTCTACCCCCATGTCTACTCTTTGTAACTCTATGATGGTTTTTTTTGTACCTTTGACACGTCAAAATCATTCAATTCAGATGCAGGAGAGAAGGCGCTTACCTGGCTGGCTAAAGATGCAGAGAGCCAGCGGAGAAACATATTCAATGGTTAAGCATATAGTAGAAGAGAATCATCTTCATACAATCTGTACAAGCGGAAATTGTCCGAATATTGGTGAATGCTGGAACAGGGGCACAGCCACTTTTATGATACTTGGTGATATCTGTACAAGGGCATGTAAATTCTGTGCGACAAAAACCGGGAGACCTCTTCCTCCTGATCCGCTTGAACCCTACAGGCTGGCTGAATCAATCAAAGCCATGCGGATTAAGCATTGTGTTATCACTTCTGTCGACCGTGATGATCTGCCTGATAGGGGTGCATATGTATGGGCAGATACAATAAGACGGATAAAAGAGGTGAATCCTGATATTACTATGGAAACTTTAATTCCTGATTTTGACGCCAATCACGATTACATTCAAAAGATTATTGAGGCTGGCCCAGATGTGATATCTCATAACGTCGAGACGGTAAAACGGCTTACTCCTGTCATCCGTACAAAAGCAAAATATGAAAGGAGTCTTGACGTTATAAAATATATCTCGGGGAAAGGGAAAACTGCGAAATCGGGATTTATGTTAGGACTCGGAGAGAGTGAAGATGAAATCATTCAGACAATAAGTGATCTTTATACCTCGGGTTGTAAAATTCTGACTATCGGGCAATATCTTCAACCAGGATCTGATTATATGGATGTGGAAGAATATGTTACACCTGAAAAATTTGAAGAATACAGGATGACAGCTCTGGGATTTGGCTTTTCATTTGTAGAAAGCAGCCCCCTGGTGCGATCTTCTTTTCATGCAGAAAATCATATAAAGGCACAATAAATTTAATTATATTAGCCATCACCTAAACGAAAATTTAGAATTGAGCTATAGCGTTATATATAAGGATATTGGACAAAAAGATTATAAAGAGACCTGGGACTATCAGGCAGATATCTTTGGCAAGCTTGTTAACAGCAAAAAACCGGGAACTGTGGCCGGTGAATCAGCCCGGAATTTTCTTCCAGGGACACTTATTTTTGTTGAGCATCCTCACGTATATACATTAGGGAAAAATGGATCGGAAAATAATCTGCTGCTCGATTTCATACAACTTCAGGCAAAGGATGCTTCTTTCTATAAGACTGACAGGGGAGGAGATATAACCTATCATGGGCCGGGCCAGATTGTAGGTTATCCGATTTTTGATCTTGATGTTATTAAGATTGGCCTTAAAGAGTATATTTACAGACTCGAAGAGGCAATAATCAGAACAGTAAATGAATTTGGTATAACTGCTTCAAGACTTGAGGGAGGGACGGGAGTATGGCTTGATCCGGAAGTTGCCGGCAAGGCCAGAAAGATTTGTGCAATAGGTGTCAAGGCAAGCAAGTTTGTTACAATGCACGGTTTTGCTTTCAATGTTAATACCGACCTGACATACTTTAATAATATCAACCCTTGCGGCTTCACAGATAAGGGAGTTACTTCACTACGGAAAGAGTTGGGAGTCATACAGGACTTTGAATCTGTAAAAAACAAAGTGAAAAAAAATCTGCAGGTAGTTTTTGATTTAAATTGGATTAAGGAGTAAAGAGATGGGAAAAAGATGGGTTGTGAAAGAAAAGGGAGATACTGCGGTTGTAAAGCAACTTGCGGGTGCTCTGGGGGTGTCGGAATCTCTTGCGAATCTTATGGCCCAGCGAAATATTTCTTCCGCTGATGAAGCAAATGCTTTCTTTAACCCCAGTCTCGATTATCTTCACGATCCGTTTCTCATGAAAGACATGAATATTGCTGTAGACAGGATCTCTTCCGCCGTAAAAAAAAATGAAAGGATTCTTGTGTACGGTGATTATGATGTTGATGGAACCACTGCTGTTGCTTTGATGTACTCGTTTCTGAAAGATCAGTATTCAAATGTGGAATATTATATACCCGACAGATACAAAGAGGGTTACGGAGTCTCGTTTCAGGGGCTTGATTTTGCATATCAGAATAACTGTAAGGTGGTTATCACGCTTGACTGTGGTATCAAAGCCGTTGAAAAAGTAAAATATGCCCGTACCAAAGGACTCGATGTTATTATCTGCGATCATCATTATCCGGGAGAGGAAATACCTAAAGCATTAGCTGTACTTGATCCGAAACAGCCATCCTGTAGTTATCCATATAAAGAATTATCAGGATGCGGTGTAGGATTCAAGCTTATTCATGCTTATTCCAGAGTTCATGGTATCCCATTCAGTAAAATATCGCCTTACCTTGATCTTGTTGCTGTTAGTATCGCATCAGATATTGTCCCAATTACAGGAGAAAACAGGGTAATGGCATATTTTGGCCTCAAGAGATTAAATGAATCTCCCCGTACAGGACTGAGAGAGATAATCCGCGAATCGGAAGTAACAAAAGCACTTACTATTGAGGATGTAGTTTTTAAAATTGGTCCAAGAATAAATGCTGCCGGAAGAATGGAGACAGGGAGCAAGGCTGTTGATCTGCTTGTTTCCAGTGATACCCGCCTTGCCATAGGAATAAGTAAAGAAATAAATAATTTCAATATAGAACGACGGAGTGTTGATCGTATAATAACTGCTGAGGCAATGCGAATGATTGCTGAAGATCAGAGAACTGTAAATTCGAGAACAACAGTTCTTTATAACCCGACCTGGAAAAAAGGAGTGATCGGAATTGTGGCATCAAGATTAATTGAGACATATTACCGGCCAACGGTTATTCTTACTGAATCAAATGGTTTTGCGACGGGTTCCGCCAGGTCAGTTCAGGGTTATGATCTGTACCAGGCAATTGAAGCATGCAGCGATCTTCTGGAGAGTTTCGGCGGACACATGTTTGCTGCAGGCCTGACTCTGAAAAAAGAGAATATCAGGCCATTCATGGATAGATTTGAACACTATGTAAATAATACTATCACTGAGGAACAACTCGTTCCACGTATTTTTATTGATGCAGAACTTTCATTTTCTGAGATTAACGAAGAATTCTTTAAAACGATGAGCCAGTTTCAACCTTTCGGACCTGAAAACATGTCACCGGTTTTTGTTTCCCGGAATATATTTGATACAGGATCAGGTCGTATGGTTGGATCGAGTGGTGAACATCTTAAGCTGGATCTTTGTCAGGAATCAACAGGTCAGAAAAGTTTCTCTGCTATCGCATTCAGTCAGGCTAATCATTTTGAATACATCAAAAGGGGGAATCCTTTTGATATTTGTTATTCATTGGAGATGAATGAGTTCAGAGGCAACAGGAACCTTCAGCTTAATGTAAGGGATATAAAAACACCGGTTAGCTAATAGGCTATAGGCTGCAGGCAACCGGCATCAGGGTAAGAGTGGGAGTAAGAGACGCAGAGACTGAGAGACAGAACTCTCTGTATAACTTTGTGATTCCTCTGTGTGACTCTGTGTCAGTTCTTAGATTTTGAAGATAGCCCTAGAACCAAACTCTGAATTGCATTTTAATTTCTTCCGAATTATCCCCTGACTTTCCGTTCGTAACCAAAGAAGTTATTCCATATTTGATTCGCAACTCCGCGAAATTACCAATCTTCCATTTTGCCATAATATAGCTTCGGCTTCCTTGTCCATATAATGCGGGTATACTATAACTGTAGAGAAGATCATTTTCAAAGGTATAAATTCGGGAACCCCAGTCGTCAGTATTGAAAAGGCAATATCTGGCCCATAATATGACCGGCACTTTCCTGAAAGTGTAACTTATTTCCTGAAAAAGAATCACTCCCCTGCTGCCGGAAGGATTAACAAAATTAAAATCGATTCGTGTTCCTAAGGTCAGATTATCATGAATTGAATAACGGACATATGCCTTAAGACCCTTTGTTGTAACAATCTTCTGATCGGGGATCCCTTGTGTTTCAGCACTATCTGACATTGATGACCGGTAATTATATGATGCATCAATTATCAGTTTTTCTGAAGGTAAAAATCTGACCTTAATCTCCCGTCTCTCTCCCCACGAAGGAGCGCTGCAGCGGTACTTTAACCAGGGGAAACTCTGAATATTGCATCCTCCGCTTACAAAGAGATGCTTTGCCGCTTCGAATGTGAAATTTCCAAGAATCCCCTTTTCATTAGTAGTTTTTGAGCCGGTTCCTGGTCCCAGACCATAGAAAGTCGTATAACCCGGATTATAGTTTCTTAATAAAAAACTGATAGCTAAACGGTCTGATGGCCTGAATGACATTCCCTGTACAACTGCAAACTTATTATTATCATTTCCTGATAACTCCCCATAGAGCAAAATTTTCTTAATTAAGCTGTTATAATATAAACTAAAGAGATTGTTTCTGTCACCAGTAAAATCATAGATCTTCTCAGGATCATTCTGCGGAAGATTTACGGGAAGCGAAAGTCTGGTTTCCGACCAGACAACACCAACTTTCAGGTTATTAAAGTTGCATGAAAGTGATAATCCGTATGCTAATTCGGAAACCGCATCTTTTTTGTTCAGAAGGGAAGGAGTATTGTGTATTCCTGCCATATAGAAACTTTCTATGAAATCATTTGAAGAGCCTGATGATGAAGCAACTGTGGCGTCTGAATAGTTTTTTGAAAAAAACATTAACACTTCAAGATTTTTAACAGAAAACTCGGCTGCCACACCTCTGAAAAATTTGTTCTCTTCTGTTGATGTATACGGCTTAATCTCATCACTGGCTGACATATAACCAGGTGAGGAAAGAGAAATGCCTCTTTGGATACCGGTATTTATATTTGTACCCTGCCCAAAGCGGGCTGAATAGTCGCCGACAATAATTCGCCGGATTAGGCCGCTTCCACTAAAAGCTATGTGGGCCGAAAGAAAATCGGGAAGAGGAGGATTGCCGGTAAATAATTTTTCTCCCGGATCTTTCTCCATTGTAAATCCGCCCGAAAACCCACCGGAAGTGAATTTATATTTTGTAAGAATTCTCCATGCTGAACCTAAATAGGATGTGTCGTTTTTCCCTGATTTTAGAGTGAAATTTGATATCAATGAACTTCTCCATTGGGCAGAATCTGAATTATTTACTAATTTATATTCAAGGGTAATGAACGGGATCATTATCTCAACTGTTTCTTTATCAAATCCCGGTATGGATGCTATTTCATAAACCGAAACGATCTGTCCAGTAGAATGAGTATAATCTGCCAATGCTTTTACCTGGAAATCAGAAAGAAAGAATAACCTTGATATTTCATCTTCACTTGAGGAATTGACCTTTACCGGATCTTCAGAAAGCTCCTGAAGCCAGTCAATAAAAGTTGTAACAGCTTCGGGGTCAGAATCATCCGATGCAAGTTCTTCTGCAATTTCAGTTATATTATCTGATAATTTTTCTGATTGCCCATAAACAAAAAGTTGAGATGTGTTAAATATTATTATTAGAATTGAGTTGATAATAAATCTTTTTTTAACCGCAAAGGGCGCTAAGGTTTGCGCAAAGCTCCCAAAGAATTCTCTATTCATTTCTTGATTTCGCATTCATCTAAAGGATTATTCTAAATTCTATTTACTATCCTTCTGATTCCGTCTTTTAGTAATGAAACATTGAAATTTATTAACAAACCAAGTTTATATCCACCAAGTTTCATATAGGTTAATGTATGAGCAAAATGAACTTCATTTAATGCCTCAACACTTTTAATTTCAATTACAACTTTCCCATCAACCAGAAAATCAATTATATAACCACAGTCTAACTTTACTTCTTCATAAATCAAAGGCATGGGTTTTTCTTTTTCGACAACGTGACCTGCTTTTGTAAGTCTATAGTATAAGCATTCTTTATATGCACTCTCAAGTAATCCATTTCCAAGTGATTGATGCACACTAATAGCCAATCCTATTATACTGTTCGATATCTCATTTTCATTCATGAATCAAATTTTTTCTTTGCGGCCTTTGGTTTAAAACCTTTGTGACCTTAGCGGTTAATGGATTTTTTTGTTTAGTTAATGGATTTTAAATATAAATGACACAGATGAAGTTACTCCAAGTTTTTCGTGAGTTATAAAACCAATATCCAATTGAACGACTTTAATCAGGTAACCCAATCCGAAACTGAACGAATTATTGTCAGTACTGAATCCGCCTCTCAACCAGAATTTCTGTGCTGCTTCATAGTCAAAACCAGTTTTGATTATCAGTTTACTGCCGGAACTCATTTCGGCTTCGACCCCTGTAAAAAGTGATTTATTGAGATAAGTTCCTGCACCGATCCTTAGCGACATTGGCAGGGAAGTTTTTCTTAATGAATTAGGGACCGGGTTAAAAATATGAATACCAATCCTGGTGTTTTCCGACGGAGTTATTAGGAGACCTGCTTCGCAGGTAACAGATTGATTATTATCATATTCTCCTGATGCTTTCTCTGAAAAATGATCCACTTGTATCCCTGCGGATATTTTATTAGAAAGTTTCATTCCACAAGCAAGGCCCGTCATATCCCTCTTAAAATCGGTATATCCGAAATGGGAATAAACAACTGCCAGAGATGCTTTTCCTGCAGGGATAACCACTCCTGCAGATCGCGTCCCAAGTTCACTTATATTGAATCTGTTTTCGTAATTGAATCCAAAAGAGAATGAGGTATTATAAGCCAGAGTTGCCTGATTGTGGAATGAAGACCAGAAACTGTTCTTCATAATACAAACATATTCTGTTCCTGCTTCACCTGCTCCGGCTGAAGGACGATATGGATCCCCACCTGAAGCGGTTAAAGAGAAAAAAATAAATAAAACAGAAACAGATATTTTCAGCAGCGAGCTCAACTGTTTCAAAAATTGTTACCATAAATATACAAAAAAGTTCACTACGTGCAAGAGGAGTGAGCTTTTTTTTATGCCTCTGTGTCACTCTGTGTTTTCTCTGTGCCACTCTGTGAAAGTTCTTAATATTAGTTACACAGAGGGCACTGAGGACACACAGAGGTTCACAGAGGAAAACTTAGTTGGTTTTGTATTGATATTTTACGTTCTTCAATTCCTCATTTGCCTGAACGATCTTCTTTTTAAGGGATTCTTTATATTTTACAACCTCTGTCATAATTGCCTTATCCCCGGTTGCAATAATCTGAGCTGCAAGGATCCCTGCATTTTGCGCGGCATTTACTCCAACAGTAGCTACAGGTATCCCCGGAGGCATCTGTAGAATTGAAAAGATTGAATCCAATCCCTCCAGCGTTGCCTTGATTGGCACACCAATCACTGGGAGCGGAGTCATTGAGGCAATCACCCCGGGAAGATGCGCTGCCATTCCTGCTGCAGCAATAATAACTTTTATTCCTCGTGCTTCAGCATTTCTTGAAAACTTTTCTACCTCTTCAGGTGTTCTGTGTGCTGAAAGGGCATTCATCTCAAAAGGTATCCGGAAATTGTTTAGTATCTCTGCTGCTTTCTCCATAACAGGCAGATCAGATGTGCTTCCCATTATAATGCTGACTATTGGTTCCATTTAAAATAATTTAATTTAACTTGCTGATAAGGACAAAAATAAGGTAT